>Ga0126371_10003522_pt1 | contig 13713 bp, 11 predicted proteins | sample PanSoiMetaPlot_4_FD_110145 | JGI IMG/M metagenome (GOLD analysis project Ga0126371, IMG submission 110145) | Tropical forest soil microbial communities from Panama - MetaG Plot_4 | ecosystem: Environmental > Terrestrial > Soil > Tropical forest > Bulk soil | place: Panama | collected 2016-02-17 | reverse complement strand
TAGAGGCAGGCCGCCTTGGCGCCGACCGGGGCGCAGTCCTCGGTCGCCTTGCGGAACGGCGACAGCGTGATGGCGCCGCCCTTCGGCGCCGGCAGCGGCGCCTCGTAGATGCACAGGCACCAGCGGGTCGACTCGGGGTCGTGGCGAATACCGCCCTGCGCGCCGGTCTCGGCCCAGTACATCGGCCGGATGTAGAGCTCGGCGTTCCTGTCGAACCGCTTCAGACCGTCGGCGACGAGGCCGAGCCAGGTGTCGAGCGACACCTGCGGCTCCAGGTGAAAGTACTTCGCCGACGCGTTGACGCGCGCGCAATGGCGCGCGAGATCGGGCGTCACGCCCTCGAAGGCGCGCGCGCCGTCGAACACCATCGAGCCGAGCCAGGCCGCATGCGTGCGCGGCCCCATGATCGGCACGTTGCCTTCGTGCCAGTCGTCCTCGAAGAACGTCCAGGTCTTCGAGAAGGAGGCCGCCATGGCGCGCTCCTCTTACAGCGTCAGCGCTTCGCGGGTCGCGGCCGGCCAGTTGCCCAGGTCGAGCCCGTGCGCCGCGAACAGCGCCAGCGTCAGCCGGTCGATGCCGAAAGCGACGCAGCCGGTATGCGCCAGCGCGCCCGCCTCGTCGGCTATTTCCCACGTCTTGCCGAAATGATCGCGGTGGTAGTTGAAGCTCATGCAGGCGGTGGGCTCCTGGGCGGAGCGCACCGGGATGAGCAGCTCGAACTTGAGCGACTGGTCGACCTGGTTGATCGCCATCAGCTTGCCGGCGCGGCCGAAGAACGGATCGCTCGCGGTCTCGGTCTTGTAGCTGAGACCGAGAAGGTCGGCGATCGCGGGCACGCGCGCCATCCACTCCTCGCGGAACGCCACCACCTGCCCGGGCGCGCCGATGCGCACGAACTCGCGCATGCGGAAGGTCTGGAAGCGGTCGATCTGCGCCGACGGCTCGTGCCGGAAGCAGTCGCTCGCCACGTCGAACAGGAGGCCGGCCTGCGGCACGCGTCCGCGTTTGGCGACCAGCGGATAGAGCGGGTAGCAGGCGGCCGGGGTGAGCACGAGATCGGTCGCATCGAGCGCCCCGACCCACGCGCCTTTCGCCTTGTCGCCCTCGACGGCGCCGCGAATCTCCGCCTCCGAGCCGTGCAGACAGCAGACCGCACCGAGCAGGTTGGGGAAGCTGCCGAGATAGCCGGATTTCTGGATGTGCGCGCGGCTCATCACGGGCGGGAAGCGCAGGACCTCCATCTCCGGCGCGCGATGGCGCGAGATCAGCATGTTGAGCCCGTCGACGACCCGCTCGAAGGTGCCGGAGCGGCCGAACACGCCCTCGACGCCGCTCGGATGCAACAGCGTATCCGTCGTCAGCTTGAGCGGATCGCGCACCACGTAGTTCATGTTGTCACCTTCTCATTGCGCCGCACTCGCCTGCCTGCGGCGGGCCGCGATCCTTGACGCCATTGTCAATCGGTGAGCATCGCCGGCACCTCGACGAGCAGCGCCGCGCTGGCGACGTTGCCGAGGATGCGGTCGTTGTTGATCATCACAGAGGATGAGAGCGCGTCGCGCAGGAAGCGCGCGACGCTGAAATCGCCATCGTTGCGGTAGCCCGACAGCCCGCACGCCTGCAGGCAGCTGGTAACGATCGCGATCGACATCTCCGACGCATTCACCTTCAGCAGGTTGAGCGCGGTCTGGAAATCGAGCCCCTCGGGGTCCGTGCCGTCGGCAATGAGCGCCTCGTAGCGCTGCAGCGACTTGATCACACTCGCGTGCAGCACGCGCAGGCTGGCGCCCGCGCGGGTGAGGTGGGCGGCGCCGGGCGGAAGCTGGGCGCCGTTGCCGCGCATCGCCTTGCGGGTGAACAGGCGGGCGCGCTCGACGGCGCTCGCCGCGATCCCGGTCCACACCGCGCTCCAGGTCAGGTGGGCGACCGGCATCACGGTATGCGCATGAATCTTCTGGTAGGGCTCCGGCAGGATCTGCGTGTCCTTGCCGTTCGCCTCGAGCTTGAAGCCGGCACTGCAGGTGCCGCGCATGCCGAGCGTGTCCCAGCCGGACAGGCGATCGAGCATGTAGTCTTCCTTGAGCAGTGCAACCAGGACCTGATCGGTCGACGGCGCGTCGGGGGAGCGGCGCGCGGTGGTGACGATTCCGTCCGCCTGCGCACCGTACGACATCACGGTGGCGGCCTTGGTCAGGGTGAAACGCGCGCCGTCGGCGACCACGGCGCAATCGCTCTTGCGCAGGTCGCCGCCGCCCTGCCCCTCCGTCGTGGACGAGGCGAGCAGGAGCTGCTGGTCGGCGATCTTGAGCATCAAGTCCGCGTGCGAGACGCTGCCGCGCGCGTGGCGGACGAGGCATGCCACCATGATCTGATGCATGGCGTAGATCATCGCGGTCGACGCGCAGGCGCGGCCGAGCACGTAACACACGTCGACCACGTCGGAGATGCTCGCGCCTTCGCCGCCGAGTTCGACCGGGATCAGGATGCCGAGCAGGCGCTGTGCACGCACGGCCGAGAACGCTTCGGTCGGAAACCGCGCCTCGGCATCGACGACCGCCGCGTGCGCGGCCGCGATCGTCGCCACCGCCTGGGCGCGGCGCTTGATGTCCTTGTTCAGCGGATAGACCCGGCTCGTCGCGCCGGGGGCGGTCTTGCGGTCCGACGCGCGTCGACCATAGTTCTTCGTTTCAACGAGCGTCATGATGTGCCTCCTCACTTCGCATCGTCTTTCTTCGTGCGAGTTGTCGAACCACCACACACAATCCGCAAGAAATTTTCGCGAATTAATGGAAAAAACGCCGCACTTTCTGCCGCGATGGTTACCCGTGCAATGTCCCGAAAATGCGAGAAATGCCGGAAATAAGCGGTTAACTCACGCGTCCCGAGGCATGTTTGTTAATGCTGAATCGATCCTGAGAATGCGGGATGAAACTATCGATGTTATGTAATCATCGAGGCAAAAACTGCGTGGTCGCATTTCGGCCACCGCCATGAATGCGGACAGGGACATGTCGGACACCAAGCTTTCAACCACCGAGCGCGTGACCGCGGTGGTCCGCCGGCTTCTCGCGGACCGTTCGATCACGCGCAGCTTCACGGCGCAGGACGACCTGCGCGACGTCGGGCTCACCTCGCTCGACATGGTGAATCTGGTGTTGGGGGTCGAGTCCGAGCTTGCGGTCATCATTCCGGAAGCCGAGATCACGCCGGCCAATTTCCGCTCGGTCGCGACGATCGAGGCACTGATCGAGGGGCTGCGGCACCGCTCAGCGGCGTAAGGCACCTACGCCGTTCAAGGCGATCTCGGTGATCAATTTCTTGATGATCGCCTCGGCGAAGGTCTCGTAGCTCGTCGCCGGCACCATGAATGCGCCGGGTCCGCCGATCACGTAGTCGCCGTAGTAACGATCGAGATAGGGCTCGACGGTGAGGATCGGCAGGCCGTTGATGCCGATGCCGGCGCGCACCGCCTCGTCGCGCGCCATCGTCACGGATCTCCCTGAATTGTTCGAGCCGTCGCCCGACACGTCGATCACGCGCCGCGCCGGCTCGGCGGGCACTTGGGCGAGCAGCACGCGCGCATAATCGATCGCGCCGCTGATCGAGGTGCCGCCGCCGAAGAGCTGGCGCGGCGCCGCCTCGATTGCAGCCGCAAAGGCGTTGGCCGACGCCTCGTCCTTGATCACCGCCCACGGCACCACCTGGATCTGCAGGCGCGGCCCGGTCCACTGGAACATGGTGACGGCGATCGATTGGGTGCCGCCGGCGCGGATCCTGTTCAGCACGCGCGGATCGCGGAAAGCCGCCGCATAGCCCTGCTTCTGCAGCTCGAACCGCTGCTCGCTGACGCTGCCCGAGGCATCGACCGCGAGCACCAGGGCAAGATCGACCTGCCGCGCGGCGCGCGCCGCGACCGGAACGGCAGCCGAGAGCAGGAATGCGGCCGCGCCGCGAAGCAATCGGCGGCGCGGTGCGAGCGGCGGCGTTGCGAGTGGCGCCATTGCGATCGCCGCATCTCCCCCAGGCTGGCCAAGTCTCGGCGGGCCAAGCCGGCCTATCAGCGGAGCAACCGGTCGTCGCACAGGCGATGACGCGCCGCGAGGACCGCGAGGTCCGAGCGCAACGATAGGCCGCGGGTGCGCCAGCGGCCAGCGAATTTTTGCTCGCTTGGCGCGCCGCGCGAGCGCCGGCGGTCCGCGCGCGGCCCGAGCATCGCGGCGAGTGCGTGGCGCAGCGTCGGATGGCGGAAGGTGAAGCCGCTCGCCCCGGCCTTGTCCGGCAGCACGCGCTGGCCGCCGATGAGCAGCTCGTCGGCGAGGTCGCCGGCGAGGAGACGCAGCAGCGCCGCCGGAAGCGGCAACCAGGCCGGGCGGCGCAGCGCCCGCGCGAGCTCGCGCGTGAAGGTGCGGTTGTCGACCGGCGCCGGTGCGGTCGCGTTCACGGCGCCGGCGAGCGCCGGTGTCGCGACGGCGTGGGCGATCAGCCGCACCAGATCGTCGCGCTCGATCCAGGACATCCACTGACGGCCGTTGCCGATCCGCCCGCCGAGCCCGAACTCGAACGGCGTGAGCATATTGGCGAGAAGTCCACCCTCGACGGAAAGCACGGGGCCGATGCGCAGCCGCACGGTGCGCACCCCATGGCGCTCGGCCATCTTGGCAGCGCACTCCCAGCCGGCGCAGACGCGATGGGTGAAGCAGGTCTTGCCGCCGTCGAACTCGGTCAAAGCCTCGTCCTGCCACAAGCCATACCAGCCGACCGCGGAGGCGTTCACCAGCACATCGGGCTTGCGGTCGAGGCGCGCGATCAGCCGCACCACGTCGCGGGTCATGCGCAGGCGCGAGGTCAGGATGCGGCGGCGACGCGCGGCCGTCCACAGGCCGCCGGCGATCGGCTCGCCCGCCAGGTTCACGACAGCATCGATGTGCGTCTCACCGGGGATCTGGTCGAGCCGCGTCACCAGCCAGAACGGCGGCGGCAGAAGCGCGGCCTTGCCCGGGTCGCGCGCGAGCACGATCGCGCGATGCCCGGCGGCGGCGAGCGCCTCGACGAGACGGCGGCCGACGAGCCCGGTGGCGCCGGTGACGAGCACCGTGCGGCGCTCGGGCAGCGCCGCCATGAGGTCGGCCGCCTTGGCGGGCACGAGCCGCCCGAGGCGCGCCGCGGCCGCGAGATCGCGCCAGCCGAACAGCGCGACGCCGAAGGCTGCGACCGACAGCAGCACGCTCCACGTGCCGTAGGAGGCCGGCGTCAATCCGGTCGCACCGCGCGCCCAGCCGATCAGGATCGGGACGAGAAGCACCAGGATGGCGCCGTAGTTGAGCGCCAGCAGCGTGTGATTGATGCGCTCGCTCGCGGAAAGCTTGCGACTCAAGTCCTCCTCGACGAAATCGATCAACGTGACCGCGACCTCGGCGACGAGCACGGCGATCACCAGCAGCGCGAGGGCGCCGTGCGGCTCGCGCCACGCGAAGGTGAGGAACAGCGCCGCATAGATGAGGTTGCGGATGCCGTGCAGCCGCAACTCGCGCCGCTGCGAGGTGCGCCAGGCAAGACGCTCGGTCAGCTCGTGATGATAGAGCGTGTCGAACGCGCCCATGACGACCTGCAGGGCGACGAGCAGCCAGAGGGTGAGCGAGGTCATGTGCCTGCCTCCCGAAAAACCGCGGTCTGGCGTACCAAGGCGCCGAAGCGCGGATGGTGGAGATCGAGCGTGAAGCTGAACCAGCCTTCGGCGAGCGCGGCGTGGGAGACCGCAAGCGCGCCGGGCGAGAGCCATGCGGGCAGCGGGATCGGTCGGCCGAGCAGCCTGACGAAATAGCCGGCGCTGCGGAAGACCAGCGCGGTGCCGACGACGTGCACGGTCAGCGCCATGCCGACGCCCCAGCCGACATGCTCCTCGAGACCGGTGCGGCCGGCGAAGCGCTTGACCGAGTGGACGATCTGCGGAAAGCCGCTGCGCCGCGCATAGACGCGCGTCCACACCTGCCCGTCGCCGGCCATATCCTCGGTGACCGCGACGACGGCCGCGACGTCATGATCTCGGGCAAGCGGCAGCGGGCCGCCGATCAAACGAAGCGCCTGCGCGAGGCACCAGCCGAGGCGGCTTATGCGCATCTCGACCACGCGCCCGGCATAGACGATCGTGCCGCCGTCGGCGAGGCGCCGCGAGAAGCGTCGCCGGGTTTCGAGCGGCAGGGCGCCCCAGTCGCCATCCGGCATCAGGGCGCGGAAGCGCAGATCACCGAGGGAATCCGCGGGCGCGTCGTCCGCGACCGATGGCGGCGTCGGTGGTCGCCAGTTCTGCGATGCGATGCTTGCCGGCGTCATCGTCGACCTCATCGAATCCCGGCGCCCGCTGCGGCGCTATTTCTTCCTCGTCCCCGGCAGAAAGCCGACGATGCGGACACCGAGCCGGATCAGCGCGGCGAGCTTGTCTTTCGGCACGGACAGCATCTGTGCGTACCAGCGATCGAGCGCCTCGACGAAGTCGAGCAGCGCCTTGAGGCGGGCGGTCGCGACCGGATGCACGGTCGCGTCGCCCTGCGCCTCGACCACGCAGGCGCGCAGCGCCGCGATCGCCGGATCGAGCTCGCGCTCCTTGCGGCCGGCCGCGATCCGCCGAAACATCTCCCAGATGTCGGCCTCGGCCTCGAAGTGCTCGCGGCGGTCGCCCTTCATCGGCACGCGCCGGATCAGGCCCCAGGCCAGGAGCTCCTTGATCGAGGTCGACACGTTGGAGCGCGCGAGCCCGAGCAGGTCGGCGATCTCCTCGGCGGTGCGCGGCCGATCGGACACGTAGAGCAGCGCGTGAATCTGGCTGACCGAGCGGTTGACGCCCCAGCGCCCGCCGAGGTCGCCCCAGCGGAGGACGAACCGCTCCACCGCCACCGGAAGTCTTTTGGGAATTTCCGTAATTTCTGTCATAACAGAAATATCAGAACTTACCGAACCTGTGTCAAGGGCGTGGCAGCGCGATGGTTGACGCTGGGTTGGCGACGACACCGAATAAGCGGGGGGTTTCCTGGCCCAGTCTCCTTTTCTTTCGCAATTTCAACGGCCTTTCTCTCTCGCGGCGCGGCAGATGTGAAACTTAAAGTAGCGGCCAGAAGCGAGATACAACTCTTTTTCAAATCTCGCAGAACAATTTCGATGAGCGGCATCAGCCGGTCAGCCTGTAGTCGGCGCCCTGCACATCGTCGCAGAGCAGCGCTACGGCAGCGGGCCGTCGGCCGCGGTCGAGCGCGAGAAGTGCTCCATGTCTTTGCTGGGGGGAAAGACACGGAGGCCAAGCACGCTCGGGTCGGCCGTAGGCCTGACCCGGGTGCAGAGCATGATGGTTAGTTGAAAGACCACGCGCGCCCTCGCTCACTCGGCCGCGATCTGCTCGGCGGGCGGCGGCGGCTCGCCGTGGCGCACGACCCGCCGCGTCATCCAGCGACTGAAGCGCTCGAGATAGAGGTAGATCACCGGCGTCGTGTAGAGGGTGAGCGCTTGCGACACCAGGAGGCCGCCGACGATCGCGACGCCCATCGGGCGGCGCAGCTCGGAGCCGGCGCCGAAGCCGATCGCCAGCGGCAGGCCGCCGAACAGCGCCGCCATGGTGGTCATCATGATCGGGCGGAAGCGCAGCAGGCACGCCTCGTGGATGGCGTCGAGCGGGCTCTTGCCGTGGGCGCGCTCCGCCTCGAGCGCGAAGTCGATCATCATGATCGCGTTCTTCTTCACGATGCCGATGAGCAGGATGATGCCGACGATCGCTATCACGGTGAGGTCGAAGTGGAACAGCATCAGCATGATGAGCGCGCCGACGCCGGCGGACGGCAGGGCCGACAGAATCGTGATCGGATGGATGTAGCTCTCGTAGAGCAGCCCGAGCACGATGTAGACCACGAGGATTGCAGCCACGACCAGCAGCGGCATCGAGCTGAGCGAGCGCTGGAACTCGGCCGCGGTGCCCTGGAACGTACCCTGCAGCGTGATCGGGGTCTGCAAGTCCGACTCGATGCGGTTGATGCGCTCGACGGCCTGGCCGAGCGAGTAGCCGGGGGCGACGTTGAACGACACGGTGACCGAGGGGAACTGGCCCTGGTGATTGACGGTGAGCGGCTCGACCTTGGTGCTGAGGTGCGCGATCGCGCTCAGCGGCACGCGCGCGCCGGCCGGGGTCGTGATGTAGATGCGCGAGAGCGCGTTGCGGTCCTGCTGGAACTGCGGCTGCACCTCAAGGATGACCTTGTACTGCTGGCTCGACGTGTAGATCGTCGCGACCTGCCGCTGGCCGAAGGCATCATACAGCGTCTGGTCGATCTGCGAGAGCGACAGCCCGAGCCGATAGGCGGCGTTGCGGTCGATCGAGATCGCGACGTGCGGCGAGGCGATCTGCTGGTCGGACGCGACGTCCTGCAGCTCGGGCGCCTTGCTCATCTGCTGCTGGAGGATGGGCGCCCAGTGGTTCAGCTCCTCGGTATCCGTGTCGGTGAGCGTGTACTGGTATTCGGTCTGGGTGAGGCGGCCGCCGACGGTCACGTCCTGGCCGGCCTGCATGTAGAACTTCGCGCCCATGACCTGCGCGACCTTGGGGCGCAGGCGCTGGATGACCTGCTGGGCGGAGGCGTCGCGCTCGCTCAGCGGCTTGAGCTGGATGAACAGGCGCGCGGTGTTCTCGGACGAGTTGCCGCCGGTCGCCCCGGCGAAGCCGACGACGCCCGACACCGCCGGATCCTGCGCGACGATGTCGGCGAACTGGTTCTCGAGCTTGGTGATCGCCGCAAACGAGGTGTCCTGCCGCGCGATCGCATTGCCGAAGATGAAGCCGGTGTCCTGCTCGGGAAAGAATCCCTTGGGGATGTGCACGTAGAGAACCCCGGTGACGACGATCAGCCCGAGGGTCAGGACGAGCATCAGGAACTGGTGGCGGAAGACCCATTTGAGGCCGCGGTCGTAGCCGCCGATCAGCCAGTTGAAGGTGCGCTCCGACCAGCGGCTGACGAAGTTCGTCCCGTGCGCGCTCTCGCGGGTGAGGAAGCGCGAGCACATCACCGGCGTCAGCGTGAGCGAGACGAAGCCCGACACCAGCACGGCGGTCGTCACCGTCATGGCGAACTCGCGAAACAGCCGGCCGACGATGCCGCCCATGAAGAGCAGCGGGATGAACACGGCGACGAGCGAGATGGTGATCGAGACGATCGTGAAGCCGATCTGTCCGGCGCCCTTGATGGCCGCCTCGAACGGCCGTTCGCCCTCCTCCAGGTAGCGCACGATGTTCTCGATCATCACGATCGCATCGTCGACCACGAAGCCGACCGCGATGGTGAGGCCCATGAGCGAGAGATTGTCGAGACTGTAGCCGAGCGCGTACATCACGCCGAAGGTGCCGACGAGGGAGAGCGGCACGACGATGCTGGGTATGATGGTTGCCCACAGATTGTGCAGGAACAGGAAGATCACGAGCACGACGAGGCCGATCGTCAACAGCATGGTCAGCTCGACGTCCTGCACCGACTCGCGGATGTTCAGAGAACGGTCGGAGACGAGATCGACATGGATCGATGGCGGGATGGACGCGAGCAGGGTCGGCAGCTGCGCCTTGATCTTGTCGACCACCTCGAGCGTGTTGGCGCCGGCCTGGCGCTTGATCAGCAGGAGCTCGGTCGGCTTGCGGCCGAACCATGCGCCGGTGAGCGGCAGCTTGGACGAATCGATCGCCTGCCCGACATCCTTGACTCTGACGGGCGCGCCGTTGCGGTAGGCAATGATGATGTCGTCGAACGCATGGGCGTTGTACAGCTGATCGTTGGTGTCGAGGGTGAAGACCTGGTGCGGCCCCTCCAGGTTTCCCTTCGGCTCGCTGAGGCTCGCGGCGGCCAGCGCGGTGTGCACGTCCTCGAGACCGATGCCGCGCGCGGCGAGCGCCAGCGGATTGACCTGGACGTGAATGGCATATTGCTGCTGGCCCGCGATGTCGACCTCGGAGACGCCGTCGATGGTCGAGATCTTCTGCGCGAGGATGTTGTAGGCGTATTCGTCGACCTTGTAGATCGGCAGCGCGTCGGACGAGACCGCGTAGATCAGGATGGAGCGTTCGGCCGGGTTGGTCTTCTTGTAGGTCGGTGGCGTCGGCAGGTCCTTCGGCAGCAGGCCGCCTGCCGCGTTGATCGCGGTCTGCACATCGCCGGCGGCGCCGTCGATCTTGCGGGCGAGATCGAACTGCAGCGTGATCGTCGTGATGCCGAGACCGCTGGTCGACGTCATCTGCGCCAGGCCGGGAATCTGCGAGAACTGCTGCTCCAGCGGCGTCGCGACTGACGCCGCCATGGTGTCGGGGCTCGCGCCCGGCAGCTGCGCCGTGACGCGGATGGTGGGGAAGTCGACGGTCGGCAGCGCCGACACCGGCAGCAGCTCGTAGCTCGCAATGCCGAAGACGAGAATGCCCGCCATCAGCAGCGAGGTGCCGATGGGACGCCGGATGAAGGTTTCGGAAATGTTCATTGCGTGGCTTGCCCGCCCGCCTGCGCCTGCTCCGGCGCGATCCTGACCTTGGCGCCGTCGGTCAGCCGATATTGTCCTTCGACCACGATGCGCTCGCCCGACTGCAGCCCGCGACCGATCACCGACGTGCCGTCCTGCGTCGCGGCCAGCTCGACCTTGCGACGCTGCACGATGTCGTTGCTGCCGATGACGTACACGTAGGCGCCGTTCGGCCCCTGCATCACGGCGACCTCGGGCACCGTCACGGCGTTGTCGCGCGTCGACAGCACGATACGCGCATTGACGAACTCGCCCGGCCACAGGGGCTCGTCCGCATTGTCGAACTGCGCCTTGAGGTGAATCGTTCCGGTCGCGGCGTCCACCTGGTTGTCGATCAGTGTCAACTCGCCTCGCGCGAGCTCGGTCTTGTCGTCCATCGCATAGGCGATCACTTTCAGGTGTTGCTTCGCCTGGCTCTTGCGAATGGCGTCGAGCCGCTCCGCCGGAACCGTGAAGCTCACGAAGATCGGACGAACCTGCGTGATGGTGACGAGGTTCGCATTCTGCGCGGACTGCACCAGATTGCCGACGTCGACCAAGCGTTGCCCGGTGCGCCCCTCGATCGGCGACTTGACGTGCGAATAGTTGAGATTGAGCTGCGCGGCGGCGATCTGCGCCTCATCGGCCTTCACGGCCGCCTGCAGCTGGCCGACCGTTCCCTTCTGCTGATCATAGCCCTGACGCGTCTGGAACCCGGGCTTGAGCAGCTTTGCGGCGCGCTCGAGATCGAGCTGGGCGGACTGAAGTTGCGCCTCGTCCTTTTCCTTCGTGGCCTGGGCCTGCTGCAGTGCATTCTGAAAGGGACGCGGATCGATCTGGAACAGCGAATCGCCGGCCTTCACCTCCTGGCCCTCGTGGAAGAAGACCTGGACGATCTGGCCGTCCACACGCGACTTCACCGCGACGGTGTTGAAGGCCTGAACGCTGCCCAGCCCCTCGACATATACCGGCATGTCACGGGTCGAGGCGGTGGTCGCGGTGACCGGGATGTCGGGCGGCGCTTTGGCGTTTACCGCCGCCTTGGCGCCGAAGCCGGGCACGCCGGCGTGCCACGCCACCACCCCCCCGACAATGACGAGAAGGGGAACCGTGACTACGATTACTCGTTTCCAGCGCATGACGAACCAACCCGGTTGACGGATCGCGCACTGGATAGTTCCGCGCACGCGCCCTTTATCGCTCGTACGCCCCGCAGGGATATAAGTTCCAGCCGGGCCTCGACGCAAGCGTGTCCGGATCCAGGGCTTGATCCCGAAAATCGGATGCCATTTTCGGAAATGGGCTGCCGGACCACGCGTTGCGAGCGGATATTTTCATGACGATTCTCCGCCTGCTGAGTGCCCTGACAATCTGCATTTTGGTCGCGGGCTGCCAGCCGGGACCGCCCGGACCGCAGGGAGCCGCCGGTGCTCCCGGCGCGCCAGGCGCCAAAGGAGAGCCGGGTCCGCCCGGGCCGCCGGGTCCGCCCGGCCCGCAGGGCCCCGCGGGACCGCCCGGCCCAGCCTCGTCGATCCGCATCGTGCGCAAGGATTGCATCGCAGAGAAATGTGTCGCCGAATGCGCGTCGAACGAGGTGCTGGTGACGGCCTATTGCGGGCCCGGTCGCGCGCAGGCGAGGTTCCTCACCGAGCGCTCGGCCTCGTGCGGCGTCATCCCCAATGCCACGGACAGCCCGCTGGTCGCGGTCTGCGCGGCGGCGAGCTCGCAGTGAGCAAACCTCCCCATGCACTCAGCGCCGCAGCTGGAACGCCACCAGCGCGGCGAGCATGACCGCGCCGCCCAGCGCCTGCACCGGCGTGACCACCTCGCCGAGCAGCAGCGCGCTGCCGATGGCGGTGAGCAGCGGCTCGAGGTTCATCACCAGGGCGGTGCGAAAAGGTCCGACCCGGATCGTCGAGATGAACGTCGCGAGGATCGCGATGATGGTCACGACGCTGATGGCGCCGAGCGCGGTCCAGCCGACCGCGCCGTGCGGCGGGTGCCACGTGCGCGTGACGCCCGAGATCGCGACGAACACGACCGTCGACGAGAGCAGCGAGTACCAGGTGGTCAATCGCGCGTCGGATTTTACGAGCAGCGCGCGCGAGATCAGCAGCATCGCGGCCCGGCTGATCGCGCCGACGAACGAGAACGCGACGCCGATGAGGGCGAGCTCGCCCGGATGGGCGCCGATCATCAGGCTGAGGCCGAGGAAGGCGACGATCGCCGCCGCGACGCCGCGCCAGCTGAGCCGCTCCATCCCGGTGATGCCGGCGACGAGCCCGGTGATCAGCGGATAGACGAAATAGGCGAGGATGGCGGTCGGCACGTCCATCCGGTCGATCGCCTCGAAGATGCAATACACGGTCACGGCGAAAAGGAGCCCGAGGCCGAGCGCGATGGCGCGCTCGCGCGGGGTGAACGGCACCGGCCGTTCGCCGACGCGCAGCCAAGCCGCAAACAGGGCGAGCCCGACGACGCTGCGAAACGACAGCAATGTCAGCACGTCTCCGCCCGACGTGAACACGACCTTGCCGAGCACGTCGGCGCAGGCGAAGGCCGCCGCGGCGACGATGCCGGGCGCGAGGCTCGCGGCGGCGGGCGCGACCGGCTGTGATGTGGTGGGCACGCTTGCGACGCGGTCAGCGATGAATGAGCGTGCCGGCGCCGAGGTCGGTGAGCAGCTCGAGCAGCACCGCATGCTCGACCTTGCCGTCGAGGATGACGACGCCTTCGACGCCGGCTTCGAGGGCGTAGATGCAGGTTTCGACCTTCGGGATCATGCCGCCCGAGATGGTGCCGTCGGCGATCAGCCGGCGCGCCTCGTCGACCGACAATTCCTTGATCAGGCTCTTCGACTTGTCGAGCACGCCCGGCACGTCGGTGAGCAGCAGCAGGCGCTTCGCCTTCAGCGCGCCCGCGATCGCGCCCGCGAAGGTATCGGCGTTGACGTTGTAGGTGCCGCCCTCCGCCGAGGTCGCGACCGGCGCGAGCACCGGAATGAGCTCGCGGCCGAGGATCTGGTTGAGCACCGTCACGTCGACCTTCTTGGGCTCGCCGACGAAGCCGAGATCGATCACCTTCTCGAGGTGCGAGTCGGGGTCGACGACGGTGCGGCTGACCTTGCTGGCCAGCACCATGTTGCCGTCCTTGCCGCACAGCCCGACCGCCTTGCCGCCGGCCTCGTTGATGAAGCCGACGATC
>Ga0126371_10003521_pt1 | contig 13715 bp, 12 predicted proteins | sample PanSoiMetaPlot_4_FD_110145 | JGI IMG/M metagenome (GOLD analysis project Ga0126371, IMG submission 110145) | Tropical forest soil microbial communities from Panama - MetaG Plot_4 | ecosystem: Environmental > Terrestrial > Soil > Tropical forest > Bulk soil | place: Panama | collected 2016-02-17 | reverse complement strand
CTGTGGGGATGTCTCTTACTGAGAGGTGCACAGGGATAGTACTGTTCCAGCTCGGCGGGCCCGACACGCTGGATGCGATCCAGCCTTTTCTTTTTAATCTCTTTTGTGACCCCGATATCATCGCTTTCCCGTTCGCCCGCATTGGTCGGCGTCCGCTTGCCAAATTGATTGCAACTACGCGAGCCAAGAAGGTCCAGCATCACTACTCTGTGATTGGCGGCGGCTCGCCTATCCGCAAGTTCACCGAACTGCAGGCCCGGGCTCTTGAAACTCGGTTGAGATCCTCAGGGATAAACGCTCGCTGTTTCGTGGCAATGCGGTACTGGCATCCGTTCACTGCCGAAGCCGTCCGCCAACTTGAAGACGCCGGCTGCGATGAGATTATTCTCCTTCCTCTGTATCCGCATTTCTCAAGCACGACCACGGGGAGCAGCCTCAACGAATGGAATCGCCGTTTCCGTGGCGGCTTGCCGGTTCACGTAGTCGAGAGTTTCTATGGTGATAAGATGTATCTCGAATCGCTGGTCGAGAAGATTGACCAGGCCTTGTCGCGATTCTCCGCTCCTGATCGCCCCGAGATCGTCTTCAGCGCGCACAGCCTTCCGCAATCGATCATCGACAACGGCGACCCTTACCAGAGCCAAATAGAAGAGACTGTGCAGTTACTCATGCAGCGCGGCGGTTGGCCGAACCATCATCGCCTCTGCTACCAGAGCAAGGTCGGTGCCAGTAAATGGCTACAGCCGTCTCTCACTCGCACTCTGCGCGATCTGGCCGACGCGAAGGTCGAAGAAGTGTGCATTGTCCCAATCTCGTTTGTTTCGGATCACGTCGAGACGCTGGGCGAGATCGATCATGAAGCGCGCGAACTCGCGCAAGAACTTGGGATTCGTCGCTTCGAGATGACTGCGGGCCTGAACGATTCCCCGAAATTCATCGCAGCCCTGGCGCAATTGGTCATGCGCTCTCTGGGTAAAATTGATAGTAAGACGATTCCCATGCAGGAGAGTGTGCCGGCGCCGCTGATGGCTGCCGACTGAGCAGAGGGCCAAGTCACATCTAGATTGGAGGGACTCATGGCGGATCCGGAGACCGGAACGGTCCAAAAGAATCCGGAGGCGACCAAAGAAGCACCGACCACCACGCCAGCAACGAAGTACGTTGGCACTCCGGCGGTTGGAACGTCGAAAGCCGCGGCTGCGGGAGGCATTGCTGCCGTTGGTCCCGAGAACTCTCAAGTCGATCAACGCCGCCGCCGGCTCGCGTGGATCGGTATCGGTGCCTTCCTGGGTGCATGGTTCCTGGCCTTTTTTCGCTTCTTCCTTCCCCGCACTCTCTTTGAGCCACGCACTTCTTTCAAAATCGGGTACCCATCGGATTACGCGCTTGGTGTCGATACCAAGTGGCAGCAGAAGTACCGAATCTGGGTCGACCGCACACCTGATCGTCTGTTCGTGATCTACGCACGCTGCACGCATCTTGGCTGCACTCCCGACTGGAAGCCCAGCGAAAACAAATTCAAATGTCCGTGCCATGGAAGTGGTTACGACAGCGAAGGCATCAATTTTGAAGGTCCAGCGCCGCGTCCCATGGATCGAGCCAAGGTTGAGTTAGCTCCTGACGGGGAGATCATCGTCGACGTCGCCAAGCTCTATTCCTGGCCCAAAGGCCAGCCGACACAGTTCAACGATCCGGGAGCGTTTCTTCCGACATAGAAGGCACGCGCTGGCAATTACCGAGGCTTTAATCGATCGCAAAAAATCGAGTTGAGGAAGTACGAGGGACAGAATGCCAGAAGAGAAACCGAACGGGAAAAATGGCGGACGCGTTGGCATCGTCGACCGGGTAAAGGAAGACGTTCAGGCTGCGCGCACAGAAATTCCTGCAAAAGTCAAAGAACAGATCGAAGGACTGAAGGATCCGACTAAGACTCAGGTCTACACCTCGATCTTCCGCCACAAGCACGATGACACTCCGCGTAACCGCGCACTGGGCGTGCTCTCGAACGTCTTTCTGCATTTGCACCCTGCGAAGATCAATCGTGATGCTGTCCGCTACAGCTACACGTGGGGGATGGGCGGAATCACGTTCTATCTCTTCATCGTGCTCACTTTCACGGGCGTATTGCTGATGTTCTATTACCACCCGACGAAGGTGCAGGCGTTCCGTGACGTGCTCTATCTCGAGCACGACGTTCCGTTCGGCAAGTTACTTCGCAACATGCATCGCTGGGCCGCCCACCTCATGGTGATTGGCGTGTGGCTGCACATGTTCAGAGTGTTTCTCACCGGCTCTTACAAAAAGCCGCGCGAGTTCAACTGGAACATCGGCGTGCTATTGCTGGTATTCACGCTGCTTCTTTCGTTCACGGGATATCTGCTGCCTGACGATCAACTGGGCTTCTGGGCTGTGACCGTCGGAACGAACATGGCGCGCGCGACGCCGCTGCTCGGTCATGAAGGCCCATTCGGTCCCCAGTTGGGTATGACTCCCTACAACGATGTCCGGTTCGGTCTGCTGGGAGGGTCCATTGTCGACGCCAATGCGCTCTTGCGTTCCTACATCTGGCATTGCATCGGAATTCCGATAGTGGCTTCCGTGCTGATGATCGTGCACTTCTGGCGCGTGAGAAAAGACGGTGGCATTTCGGGCCCGGCACCGGTGGTGCTTGAAGCGGAAGCCGACAAGCCTCGCAGAGGTCCGAAGGCGGCCGGTGAATAGTTGGGATAGGCCTCGCCTGCCAAGGTGGGCACAGGTTCTGGACACTCGGGCATAAGCCCGTTACGTATTCGGTTGAGTTCGAGGAGCAATTATGGATTGGCGTCAGTTGTGGGAAATCATGTCCGCACCCGACAACGTTCCGATCGTCGGTTTGATTCCACTCCTTGCCTTCTACATCTATCTTGCGTGGAAGCAGGCGCACGCCAACGACGTGCTCATCGAGCAACTGGAAGGCGACGCAGCGCTCGCAAAAACCCATCACCGGAAAACGTGGCCATTCCAGGCTGGCTGGCAGAAGGAAGTCCATGTCTGGCCGTTCCTGCTGCGCATTGAGTTTTTGGCTGCGATCATTGTGACCATCATTCTGATGGTCTGGTCGATCACGCTGAACGCACCGCTCGAAGAGCCCGCCAATCCCAACCTGACGATGAACCCGGCGAAAGCACCGTGGTACTTCCTCGGTCTGCAGGAAATGCTGGTTTATTTCGACCCGTGGATCGCCGGTGTGGTCATGCCGACTCTGATCATCATTGGACTCATGGTGATTCCCTATATAGATACGAACCCGATGGGCAGCGGCTACTACACATGGAAGCAGCGCCGCTTCGCCATCTCTACATTCCTGTTCGGCTTCATCATCTTGTGGGTCACGATGATCATCATTGGTACGTTCATCCGAGGCCCCGGTTGGCAGTGGTTCTGGCCGGGCCAGACATGGGATCACAATCGATTGATTTACGAGGTGAACCGCGATCTGCCGGATATTTTCGGGATCACCTCAAACCTCGGCAAAGGAATCTTCGGGGCAATCATTGTCGGCGGATATTTCGCACTCGGCGGCTTCGCTGTCTTCTCGCTGTTCCGCCACTACATGCCGAAAGATTTCGCGCGCATGAGTCTGCTGCAGTTTGCCATTACGCAGGCGTTTCTGCTGATCATGCTGGCCCTGCCGCTGAAGATGCTGCTGCGCCTGCTGTGGCACATCAAGTACGTATGGATTACGCCGTGGTTCAACATTTAGCGGATTGTCGATCGCTCGTGGCCGATAGCAAGAGCACACCAAACATTGGGGTTTGCTACTAGCCATCAGCGATCCGCCACAAGCTGTTCCGGAGGAACTCGTGCCCGACAAACCAGTCCCCGATAACGACCCGATCGTAACCAAGTCGTACGCGGCGCATTACATGATCGCCATGCTGCTTCTGATGGTGACGCTGCTGTGGGCGCTGTGGGACGAAGCCTTCGGCATGCGTCCGTGGAAGGCCTACCAGCATGTGTGGAAGGAACGCTACACAGCGTTCCTCAAGACGGCACGCTCCAAGTCCGCCGCCTCGCAAAAAGACGTTGAGGCCAGTCCCGACTACCAGAAACTGAAACAGAATCTCGATCAGGCCACGCAGCAATCCACACCGCACATTCGCGACTTGCAGAAACAGATCGGTGACCTTAATGCGAAAGTGCTCGCGGTGCAGAGCGTGTTCACCGACCGGCGCGCATACGTGAACGCGCTGACCTATCAGATTGAAACTGCGAGCAGCCAATCCTCGAAGCAAAGTATTCAGAAGGATCTGGACAAGTACAAAGCCGGGACCGCATCCGTCGAATATCCGGACGGCAGCAAAAAGTCCTACAACTTCGAGGAACTTGAGAAAACCTACAACAACCTCAAAGACGAGCGCGCCAAGCTGAATGCCGAACTCGGAGACACCCTCAAGCCGGTCACGCAAGCCAAGAACGCCATGGATGATTACGTGAACGATCACATGGTGGATCTCACGCCGACGCAGATCGCGGGTCTTGAAAAGAAAACGGACGATCTGGAGCCCTCGATCCAGCAGATCAATGTCGCAGAAGCCAACATCGTCGACCGCTGCGAATCGTGTCATATCGGCATTCGAGAACCAATCAAGCTGACGGCAGCGTCCCTGAGCGCGAAGGGTGCTAAGGCGCCCGACGACTACGCAAAGGCGTTCGTCAGCCACCCGGACGCGCAATTGCTTTCGGCTCACGATCCCGACAAGTTTGGTTGTTCTCCCTGCCATCAGGGCAACGGGCGCGCGACCACCAGCATTGAGAAGGCCCACGGAAATTACGAACACTGGCTATGGCCTCTTTACGCGAAGCAAAACTTTGAAGCCGGATGCCAAACCTGCCATGCCGCCGACATGATGCTGATCAGTGGCGACGTCGGTTGGACCATTAGCCACGGAAAAGACCTGTTCCGACAACGCGGCTGTATGGGATGTCACCGCTACGAGGGCTACGACAAAGAACCCGAAGAGCTGCAATCGCTCAATCAGCAGATCAAGCAACTCGAAGGGGAAAAGCGCGACAACACCAAGCAAGCGGACTATCTGATGAAGCAGGCCGACTCGGCCGAGACGAACGAGGAAGCCAATCGCTTGAACGATCAGGCGGTTGCACTGCGCGTTGGTAATAGCAAGATCGACGGCCGACTCCAGCAGATCGACTTCCGCTCTCACAGCCTGATGCAGGACGTGAAGAAGGTTGGCCCGAATCTGAAAGACATCCGCCTCAAACTGAACAAAAACTGGGTTCCGGTCTGGCTGAAGAAGCCCTCTGATTTCCGCCCGACCACCAAGATGCCGAACTTCCGCCTGAGTGACGATCAGATCAAGGCGATCTCGGCATACCTCTGGCAGTCTGCGCTGACCGATCCTCTTCCGAAACAGAAGCCCGGTAACGCCGATCACGGCAAAGAACTGTTCGAAACCCGCGGCTGTCTGGCTTGCCACTCCATTGGCGAGGGCGACGATTTGCAGGGTGGTACGTTCTCCGCAAACCTGACGCGCGTCGGCGAGAAAGCCAACTACGACTATCTCGTTCGCTGGATCCACAACGCCCGCGAACGCACTCGACCCTATTGCCCGTACGAGAAGAAAGACATCGGCCCCGAGGATTACGCCAAGAAGAATCTGCCCTATGTGTTCGACCTGAAGCACAGCCGCTGCCCAAACGACGGCCACGAACTGCAGGTGCAGAACATGACCGTGATGCCGAGCCTGCGGCTCAGTGTCGAAGATGCGCAAGACATCGCGACCTACTTGCTTACTCAGAAGAAGCAAGAGCCGTCGTCCTATGCCGACGCTTCTTTCATGGATGATCCGAAGCTGAAAGACGAAGGAAAGAAGTGGATTCGACACTACGGCTGCGCAGGCTGCCACGAAATTGCAGGGATGGAAGACGAGGGACGTATCGGCACTGAGCTGACCTACGAGGGCAGCAAGCCGATCGAGCGTCTGGATTTCGCGCTGTTCACGGAAAGTGCGCAACGCGGTGGCAAAGAGCCAATCACAAATCCCGAAGATCTCGCCCGCTTGCCCGAAGGCCCTGCGAAGGAACCTTGGTACGACCACAAGGGCTTCTTCGAGCACAAACTCGCGGAACCTGAAATCTACGACAAGGGCATGATCAAGTCGGAGACGGAAGCGCTCCGCATGCCGAATCTACACCTCACAAAGGACCAGATTCAGGCCCTCACCACCTTTCTGCTGGGAAGCCAGGAGAGTTCCCTACCGGCGAGCTACCAGTACAAGCCGGAGGACTATCGGCACGATATTCAGGAAGGCTGGTGGATTGTCACTAAGTACAACTGCGTCGGTTGCCATCAATTCTTCCCCGGTCAGGACTCCAGCCTGATGAAGATGAAGAAATATCAGGATCCTGACTGGAAAGAACAACTTCCGCCGAAGCTTTACACGGAGGGGGCGCGTGTCAATCCGGAATGGTTGCGCCGTTTCCTCAGTAATCCGGCTCTAAACGACACAGATACCAACCGAAATGGCGTCCGGAACTATCTTAAGGTCCGCATGCCGACGTTCTCGCTCTCCGATGAAGAACTGCGGAAATTGGTCCGCTTCTTCCAGGCCCTGTCGCAGCAACCCATGCCGTACATCCCCGAGCAGGTTCCGACGCTCTCTGCCAAAGAAACGGAAATGGCTCGCAGCCTGTTCTCGAGTACTGCGGCCCCGTGTTTGAAGTGTCATGCCACCGGTGACGCGGCGCACGACGCGCATGCTACGGCACCGAACTTCCTGCTCGCGAAGGAGCGTTTGAAACCGGATTGGGTGGAGCGTTGGATCACCGATCCGCAGGCGATCAGCCCCGGTACCTCGATGCCGTCAGGGCTCTTCCGGCGTGAGAATGAACACTGGGTCTTTGCTGGACCGACGCCGCCGTCATTCCAGGGCTACGATCAGGACCATACAAAATTGCTGGTCGATTACATCTTCCAACTCACGCCCGAGGAGCAGCAGCGAGTCGCCGCGTCCTTGGGGAGATCCTCCGCAGCGAAGGTAGTTCCTCGTGCGAAGAAAGTCGCGACGCAGGCTGCGCCCCGGCCCGAAGCGATGAATGGAGGATCGCGCTAAAATTAGAGGTTTTCGTATAGACAGCCAAACCCCCTAGAAAGGTGCCCATTACTCATGAAGAAGATCAGGTACGCATTCCTGGGCCTCGCGGCGTTAGGACTGCTGTTACTCGCAGGCTGCAATAAGAAAGAAGAAAGCACCGAATCGACTCAACCCACCAACGCCCCGGCCTCGGCTCCCGCTGCGACTCCGATTGATCAAGCCACGGTCGGCTCCGTCAGCGGAACAGTGAAATTCGACGGTTCGGCTCCGAAAGCGCAGAAGATCGACATGTCGCAGGATCCGGCGTGCAAGGGAGCGAACGAAGCGGAGAACGTCGTCGCTGACAAAGGCGATCTTGCCAACGTGTTCGTTTACGTAAAAGACGGACTTGGAAGCCGGACGTTCGATGTTCCCAAAGATCCGGTCGTCCTGAATCAAAGCGGCTGCAAATATCACCCGCACGTGCTTGGCGTCATGACCGGCCAGACCGTGCAGATCAAGAACGACGATCCTACAACCCACAATATTCACCCCACGCCGAAAGACAATCGCGAGTGGAACGAATCCCAGCCGCCACAGGCTGCTCCGATCGAGAAGACTTTTGCGCGTGAAGAGATCATGTTGCCGGTCAAGTGCAACCAGCACCCGTGGATGAAGATGTACATCAACGTGGTGAAGAGTCCGTTCTACGCGGTCACTAGTTCGGATGGAAAGTATGAGATCAAGGGCCTGCCTCCGGGTGATTACACCATCGCGTTCGTCCACGAGAAACTGGGCGAGCAGGATCAGAAAGTGACCGTTGGCCCCAAAGAGTCGAAGACAGTCGACCAGTCGTTCAAAGCCGGCGGAATGTAGTCGTCGCCGTCTGATACAATTCCACGTTCCCGAGAGCGTGCTGTCCCGCATATGCAGCGGCTCTCGGGAATCCGATACTGTGGGGTGGTTTTCGATACATCACGTCCCTTGGGTCCAAGGAGTTTCGCTCTGAAGGCTATTGCCACACCCTATAATCGAGCTCACCATCTTTTTGCGGTGTTCACCGCGTGCTTCACATTTGTCGTCATCATGTTTGGCGCATCCGTCACCAGCAACGAGGCTGGGCTCTCCGTCCCTGACTGGCCGACTTCTTTCGGATATTTGGTGAAAGTACCTCGCCTGGTGGGCGGTGTGCGGTTTGAATGGAGCCATCGTATGGTGGCTGGCTCCCTGGTCGTCCTGACGCTGGGCATTGCGATTTGGACATTACTTGTTGAGCGCCGCTCGTGGTTGCGGAAACTTGCAGTGGCCGCGCTCGGCACCGTAGTTGCCCAAGCCGTCTTAGGCGGAATGACAGTTCTGTTTTTGCAGCCTCCGGCGGTTTCCACGGCTCACGCCGCATTAGCTCAAACATTCTTCTGCATCGCGGTGGCGATCGCGTTGTTCACCGGCAGGAAGTGGGTCGAAGAAGTTCCCCGTGTGGAGTACGACCACCGACGACCGAGCCTCTTCACACTGACCTTGCTCTCCATTTTCGTCTTGTACGTCCAGTTGATTCTCGGAGGCATGTTCCGCCATCGCGGCATGAGTTGGTGGCCGCACGTTGTCCACGCGGCTGTAGTCGCGGTTGTTTTGACCTGGACCAGCGTTCGCGCGCTGTCAATGTTCTCGAAGATCGAAGCGATTCGTAAACCGGCGATCACAGTTCTAGCGCTTCTGATCACGCAACTTTGTCTAGGGTTTGCCGCTTTTGTCACGCGCGTCGCGTGGGGACACGACAGTGTTCAGCCGGAACTCCCGATGGTGGTCTCTACCGTAGCTCACGTCGCCGTCGGAGCACTTCTGCTGGCCACGACCGCCGTGCTGGCGATCCAGGTGTGGCGACACGTCCCGGTTGCTTTTGAAGAACGCGTTCCGGAGCGAGAACGGACTCCGCAAGTCGCATGAGCACTGTGAGCCAACCTCTTTTCGTTCCCCGCCAAGCGCTAGCCTCGCTCGCACGCGACTATGCGGAACTCACCAAGCTTCGTGTAACTTCGCTCGTCGTCATGACCGCGTGGTGCGGGTATTACTTCGGATCTCTCCAGTCCGGGGTTTCCTCCCTCTCGACCAATCTGTTGCAAGCGCTGCTGGGGATCGGCCTGGTTTCCGGCGGCACTGCCGCCCTGAATGAAGTGATGGAGTACAGCGTCGACGGTCAAATGCGGCGCACTGCTTTGCGGCCGTTGCCATCCGGAAGGATGAGCCTTTGGCACGGCGCGATCGTCGGCCTGCTGATGACAATCGGTGGCGCGCTTTACCTCGGGAGCGCTCTTAATCCACTCACGGGGTGGCTGTCGCTGCTGACCGCGTTTGTCTACCTGGCGGCTTACACACCGTTGAAAAAGGTTCACCCGATCTGCACATTGGTGGGAGCATTTCCGGGTGCGATGCCCGGCGTCCTGGGCTGGACCGCCGTACGCGGACGGCTCGAATGGGGCGCTCTGGTAATGTTTGCGATCGTCTTCTTCTGGCAGTTTCCACACTTCTTCTCGATCGCGTGGCTCTACCGGGAAGACTATGCAGCCGGAGACATCCAGATGCTGCCCGTAGTTCAGCCTGACGGACGGTCCACCGCTTTGCGCATCATTTTGTACTCGGTGGGGTTGATCCCAGTAAGCCTCATGCCCACTTTCCTCGGTATGGCTGGACGTACCTATATGATTGGCGCCTTCGTTCTGGGCGCGGCATTGCTCTTTTTCGGAGTTCGGCTCGCATCTTTGCGTCTGCCGGTGAACGCGCCACGATCCAAACGTCAGGCCAGACAGCTCCTTCAGGCTACCGTAATCTACCTGCCCCTTCTATTTGTTCTTATGATGCTGAACTCAGGTGTCGTCGTAAAATAGCCTGTGGTTTCAAAACTACCCGCCATCGCAGAAGTAACCACCGACGCGCCGGAAGCGTCTACCTCACCCGTCATTTCGGTGCAGAACATCGTGCACCGCTACGACGGACGAACCGCTTTGGATGACATTTCCTTCGATGTTCGACCGGCGGAACTCTTCGGCCTTCTCGGACCCAACGGAAGTGGCAAGACCACACTCTTCCGCATCCTCTCGACTCTGATGATCCCCAGCGCCGGGCGCGCCTTGATCATGGGATCTGACGTTGCCCGTGATCCGAGCACCGTTCGCCGGCACATCGGCGTTGTCTTCCAGGCGCAGAGCGTCGACGAAAAGCTCACCGCCTACGAGAACCTTTGGCACCAAGGCCACCTGTACGGTCTACACGGTGCCACGCTCAAAGCTCGGGCAACGGCGATTCTTGGGCGCGTCGGACTGGCAGATCGCGCCAAGGAATTGGTTGAGACTTTCTCGGGAGGGATGGCTCGCCGCGTGGAACTCGCCAAAGGCCTCCTGCACCAACCGACGGTTCTTCTGCTTGACGAGCCAACAACGGGTCTTGATCCCGGTGCTCGCCGCGACTTGTGGCAGTACCTGCGAATTCTTCGGGATCAGGAACGCGTCTCCGTCATTGTCACGACGCACCTGATGGAGGAAGCCGAACGCTGCGACCGCCTCGCGATCCTGAATGAGGGAAAGCTGGTCGCTCTCGGTACACCCATGGAACTCAAGCGCGAGATCGGTGGCGATGTAATTCTGCTTGAACCGGTCGGTGACCCGGCTGCTCTCGCAGAACGGATCGGCACCCGCTTCCAGGTTGAGGCTTCAGTTCTCGGAAGCAAGGTCCGTATTGAGTTGGAGCAAGGGCACCGCTTCATTACCGAGGTTGTGGAGGCTTTTCCGGGAGAGATTCAGTCAGTCAGCGTGAGCAAACCGACTCTCGAAGATGTGTTCATCCACAGAACCGGACACCGCTTCTGGACGGAAACCGATTCGGATTCCGGGAACGCTGGTTGATCGAAGTTGTAAGCGCAGGTGAGTACTTGGCCCCGGCTTGCGTAAGGCGTCGCTTTTCTTATCGGCGGTCGGGTAGATCGAAGGAGGTAGCGTGCAGCCTATGATGCTTTTGCTGTCCGTGGTCTTCGGAATCCTGCCGTTGCTTGGCATCGTCTGGACGATCGTAGACGGCTCTCTTACGACCGTTGACGGTTTGTTCATTTCCTTAATCCTTCTGACGCTTTCCGGCCTGTTCTTTCTGAACGCATTCTTCGAATGCCGCGACTGCGGTCTGATTAAGATGCCAAGCAAAGACAAGCCAGCTATTCCCGCGAAGAAATGAGCTAACGCATTGGCGACGCAAATCACAGCACTCTCCCCCACACTGGCCTCTCCATCCGTCGGACTACGTTTGCCCGCCTTCACGCTTTGGTGGCGTGAGCTGGTGCGCTTCTATCGGCAGCGCTCGCGCGTAGTGGGAGTGATCGCATCTCCGCTGGTGTTCTGGCTGGTGATAGGCTCCGGGTTTGGGACATCGTTCCGCTCGGGTAGCGCACCGGGCCAACAGCATTATCTGGACTACTTCTATCCGGGCGCACTGATCATGATCGTGCTGTTCACCAGCATATTCACCATGATGTCGGTGATCGAGGACCGAAAAGAAGGCTTCCTGCTTTCGGTCCTGGTAGCTCCTGTGCCGCGCTCGGCAATTGTCTTAGGCAAAGTCTTGGGTGGAACGACGCTCGCAGCGGTGCAAGGACTGATTTTTCTTCTCTTCGCTCCGTTCGTCGGCATTCACATGAGCTTTGTGCAGTTTCTGCTGGTGGTGCTGACCGTATTTCTTGTCTCGTTCTCGCTTACCGCGCTCGGTTTTGCGATCGCGTGGCCGATGGATTCGACCTCGGCATTCCACGCCATCATCAACTTGTTCCTGATCCCGCTCTGGCTGCTATCAGGTGCTCTCTTCCCGTTGTCGGGAGCGTCGACGTGGATCAAGTGGCTGATGTGGATCAATCCATTGACCTACGGCGTCGAAGCCTTGCGTTTGCTGCTTTACCCGGCGAGTACCTCTGAATTCACTTTGCAGTCTTCTCTTGCCACGCTTCTGCTGTTCACGCTTTTTATGTTCGGGCTGGCATTTTTCGTGGCCAGCCGCAGGACGACGAAGCCCGTGGCGTAACGTACAGAAGGGTTTGGGTTTGGATTCGCATTTGTTTCCGTTTGACAAGGCTTGCAGAACCGGCTTCGATCGGCTCGACACGAACTGTCGAGGCACGTATCAGGACACGCCTTCAGGCGTGTCAACAAAGATTCGTAAGTTGGATAGCGCCTTTAGGCGCTGCTCTTTTGCTGCGGGAGAAAACGTCCCGGTAAAGAATGCCCGTCCCTGAACAATACGCCATTTTCCCCGTCATCAACGCGAGTCTTAACGGCACCAGTACGGTGCTATTAATTACGGGTCGATGGCTGATCGCGCAGCGCCGAATCGCCGCGCATCGTTTTGTGATGATCACCGCGGTCGTTACTTCGAGCCTGTTTCTGATTTCGTACTTGTACTATCACGCGCATGTCGGTTCGGTGCATTTCCAGGGGACCGGATGGTCGCGCCCGGTCTACTTCACGATTCTGATTTCGCACGTCATTTTGGCGGCGGTGATCGTTCCCCTGGTCATCATCACGCTGACGCGCGCCTTGCGTGAGCGTTTCGACAGGCACCGTGCGATTGCCCGTTGGACGTTTCCCCTATGGCTCTACGTCTCGGTTACCGGCGTTCTTGTTTACTTCATGCTGTACCAGTGGTTCGCATCTCCGTCGCATTAAATATCAACATCAATGATTTCCTCCGTGGCTCTGTGCCTCGTGGTAGGTTTGCTTTTTATGGCAATCGTCAGACTTAAAATTGATGTCTCCAGAACGCGCGGCGACGAAGCATGGACGAACCTTCACCAGTTCGACCAGATCCAGAGCGCTTCATTCGGTCCTCAATTTGGATCGAGTGGTCCCTGCAAGCATGCTCCGAATGAGCCACATGCGAAGGGCGAGTGGATCGGCGCCGAGATCCGCCTGCCAACTCCGCTGCTCGCACAGTATGCGGTCTCGCACTACCTCGAGCAGGACCGCGTCCTCGATGCGGATGTAGTCGAATAATGTATAGTTTTCGGTCGTGTCCGTGAATCCCTCAGAGACATCTACAAACGAGCCATCACCTAAACCTCGCGCTAGTATGTCCACGCGCAACCGCATCTTGTTCCTCGTCACAGGATGGCTGATCGTCCTGATGCCGTTCCTGTTCTGGTGGAACACATGGTTTGGCCGCCATCTCTCCGACAAGCAGGTCACCGAATATCTGCACGACGAAGCGCATCCACGCCACATCCAGCATGCGCTCATTCAGATGGGCGAGCGAATGTCGCGTCACGATACTTCGGTCACTCAGTGGTATCCCGACCTGGTTCGACTCGCGACGCATCATGTCGAGGAAGTCCGAAACACCGACGCCTGGGTTCTTGGGCAGGACACCTCCGGCGCGGGTTTTCACGAGACTCTACGCAAGATGCTCGACGATCCTTCACCACTCGTGCGAGGAAATGCTGCGCTTTCTCTCGTGCGTTTTGGCGACGCGGCCGGAAGACCACAGATCGTAGCATTGCTGCAATCCGTTCAACTCACGGCACCCATCGCTGGAAAAGTCATCGCTGCCGATAAAGCCGGAACCGCCATCCATCAAGGCGGACTGATCGCCAAGTTGCAGAACGACCAGCAGACG
>Ga0126371_10003520_pt1 | contig 13716 bp, 14 predicted proteins | sample PanSoiMetaPlot_4_FD_110145 | JGI IMG/M metagenome (GOLD analysis project Ga0126371, IMG submission 110145) | Tropical forest soil microbial communities from Panama - MetaG Plot_4 | ecosystem: Environmental > Terrestrial > Soil > Tropical forest > Bulk soil | place: Panama | collected 2016-02-17 | reverse complement strand
GTCTGCAACCGCGCCCTGGTGAGGTCCGGATCGCGCTGATCAGGGACCGGCATGCCGACCTCCGGACGCCATGAGCTAGATAGAATTGAAACACGTTCTATAGGGAGGGCAGCCGGAGGTCAACTGCCAGCAGGGGTTACGGCGTGGACTTACGTCATATGCCGATTGCCGCGAGTATTCTGGCAACTGTCATCTTGCAATCTCCCCTCTGCATCGGGTAGGTCCCGCACAGGGACTGGCGGTTAGGCCGTATACCCGGCGAGGCAGTACCAATGGCTTGCGGCTTGCCGCTCGCCAGGGCCGGGCGGGAGCGGAGCCAGTTGGTCGAAGCCGTACTGCGGGTCAGGCGCCGCAGGTTCGATACTCGGACGGCAGATGCCGCCGCCCGGTACGCGACGATGGGCTGGCCTGTCTGTATCGGCGCCTTTCCGCCCAGCCGCAGTCAGCGGCCGGTTGATCTCCGGCGCGCCTGTTCCTGCGATCGGATCGGCTGTCCCTCGCCAGGTGCACATCCCCTGTCACCCGCATGGCAGCTTCAGGCCAGCACGGACACGGCCACGGTCGAACGCTGGTGGGTCGCGATGCCAGAAGCCAATGTCGTCCTGCCGACCGGCCGGATCTTCGACGTACTCGACGTCCCTGCCCAGGTAGGAATAACGGCACTGACCCGGATGGAGCGGTCAGGCCTGCGGCCCGGGCCCGTGGCGCTTAGCGCCGGGGACCGGGCCTATTTCTTTGTCGTGACTCGTGGTGCACCAGCCGACGAGAACGAGTGGTGGTCCTGCCACCTAGACTGCGAGCCGGAGGAAGTCGCGGAGGTCTCCGGGCTTCAGTGGCACTGCCGGGACAGCTACGTGATGGCGCCTCCCTCCCGGCATGGCAGCGGCGTCGCCCGCTGGCTGCGTGACCCGGCCAGCCACGAGCTACCTGACGGCCTGCGCCTGCTCGAAGTCCTGGCCGATGCCTGCGAGGAGGCTGGCTGATGTACCGAGTTAACCGGCGGCAACGGTCCGCCGAGTTGTTCGAGCGTGCCTGCACGCTGATGCCCGGAGGGGTGAATTCGCCGGTACGGGCTTTCGGCTCTGTCGGCGGTGACCCGGTGTTCATGGCATCTGGCCACCGCGCCTACCTGACTGACGTGGACGGCAACGAGTACGTGGATCTGGTGTGCTCGTGGGGGCCGATGATCCTTGGACACGCGCACCCATTGGTCGTTGCTGCGGTTCAGTCTGCCGCGAGCCGCGGCACGTCGTTCGGGACCGTCACCGAGGGCGAGGCAGAACTTGCCGCAGAGATTGTCGAGCGGGCACCAGTCGAGCGGGTGCGACTAGTCAGCTCGGGAACTGAGGCCACGATGACGGCCATCCGACTGGCCAGGGGCTTCACTGGCAGGCGGCTGGTCGTGAAGTTCGCGGGCTGTTACCACGGACATGTAGATGCGCTGCTGGCATCGGCAGGCTCAGGCGTTGCGACGTTCGGGCTGCCCGACTCTCCGGGCGTGACCGGAGCGACCGCGGCAGAGACCATCGTATTGCCGTACAACGATGCCGAGTCCGTGCGCCAGGTCTTCGCTGACCGGGGCGCCGACATCGCCTGCGTGATCACCGAGGCCTGTCCGGCGAACATGGGCATCGTGCCGCCCGCGGCGGGATTCAACGAGCTTCTCTCGGCATTGTGCACCGACAGCGGCGCGCTGCTGATCATGGACGAGGTGCTCACTGGCTTCCGGGTGACCAGGTCGGGCTGGTATGGCCACGAGGGCGTACCGGGCGACCTGATGACCTTCGGCAAAGTGATGGGCGGCGGCCTGCCGGCCGCGGCCTTTGGCGGCCGCGCCGACATCATGGCCCGGCTGGCCCCGGCTGGCCCGGTGTATCAGGCGGGCACTCTGTCTGGTAATCCGCTAGCGACTGCGGCCGGCCTGGCAACGCTCCGCGAGTGCACGCCCGAGGTATACGCGCGGGTGGACGATGCGGCCGCGACGGTCGCGAAGCTCACGGCGGACGCGCTCACGGAGGCGGGTGTGCCGTTCCGGTTGCAGCAGGCGGGCAATCTGTTCTCGGTGTTCCTCGGCATCAGCGACCCGGTGCGCGACTTCGGTCGGGCCCGTAGCCAGTCGGCAAGTGCGTACGCGGCGTTCTTCCACGCCATGCTGGACGGCGGCGTCTACTTGCCTCCTTCCGGTTACGAGGCTTGGTTCTTGTCCGCCGCTCACGACGACGCTGCGCTGACCCGCATCGCCGAAGCGCTGCCGGCCGCTGCAGCCGCAGCTGCCGGAGCCATTACCTGACAACGCATCCCAGGCGCAGAGCGGGATGCGTCCCGTGGGCGAATGTCACAATTCATGGCGATACCTCTAGCAGCCGGACGGCTTTCGTCGACATGCGGCGCAGGAAGTCAGGCTGCGAAAGCTCCGAGAGGTGATGAGCGACCGCCAGCGATACATCGAGATCTCCTAACCCGGCTGGGTGCCTGCTGCCCGCGCGGCGGGCACCCAGCCGCGGTTAGTCAGCCGACGGCCACTGCAATGATGCCCACTACGATCGCCGCCGCGGCTATCAGCTTCCGCGCCATATCGCCCTCGCCGAGCAACCGCCGGCCGAGCAGCACGCCGAACAAGATGCTGACTTCACGCACCGGGGCGATGGAGCTGACAGGAGAAAAGCGCAGCGCTACCAGGACGAGAACGTAAGCCAGTGGAGCGAGCACGGCGGCGGCGACTACCTGTGCGCGATAGTCCCGCCAGACTTGGCGTATGCGACTCGCATCGCGGGCCACCAGCGGCGCGAAAGCGATCACCATGAAAGGGAACGCCGCGTAGCCCTGCAGTATCGGCGGCGTTCGCAAGGTGGCGACCGCGTACTTGTCCCAGACGGTGTATCCGCCGATGAAGGCGCCGGTGCACAGCGCGAGTACGACAGCGGTGACGGCTCGAGGTCGGGCAATTGCTGGCACCTGCACGGCAACGGCCGCGCTCGCGGTCTGGACAGTCCCGTGCTCTGAAATTGCTGGCCGGGCGGCAATATCGGGCTGAGTGGCCGGTATGCCGATCGCAACGATGCCCGCGATGATGCACCCGATCCCAGCCAGCGTCACCGGTGCTGGACGTTCGCCCAGCAGCGCGATTCCAGCCAGGGCCGCCAGCAGTGCGCCCGTACCACGTCCGATCGGATAGACCAGGGACAGATCTCCCTTGCGGTAGCCGAACTGCAAGAATAGGAAGTAGCCGGCTTGCAGCACACCAGTCCCGGCCAGGAACAGCCAGGTCAGCCACGTCAGGTGCGGATGGCCGAGAATCACGGTCAACGCGACGACCGGTGCGTACAGGCAGGCTCCGGTAACCGCGAGCAGCCAGATAAAGCAAACAGCCCCGGTCGCCGCCGCCTGCTTGCTGAACAAGTTCCACCCCGCGTGGGCAATGGCGGCGATCAGGATCAGGGATAGCGCGAACGGGCTCACGAGCGGCTCCTGTTGGTCGGCCCGCGTGCGGGCACGGCAGACAGAGCCCTCGAGGTTTCTATCCCGTCAGGTGTTCGCCCGCTGTCCGGGCACGGCCCGGTCAGCAGGGTCCTGGCGCCGCTCGGTCCAGTCCGCCCGGTCCTGGTTGTGGCTGGCAAAAAGAGCGGACCGGGCGCGGAACCCTAGGCGCAGCCACATGCTGCCTTCAGGCTAGCCGGCCCGCCCGCGGCAACCAGTGGCCAGATCTGGCCGGTCCGCGGACCCCGGTAGGCTGTGCGCGGTATGAGCACCAGCGATATTCGACCGCCCGCCGGGACTACGGCGATCGTCCACCTCGTCCGGCATGGCGAAGTCAATAACCCTGACCGCGTGCTCTATGGGCGGATACCAGGCTTTCACCTGTCTGAAGCGGGTCGCGTCATGGCGAAGGCCGCGGCTGACTTCCTTGCCGGTCGCGATGTCACCGTGCTGCGGTCATCTCCGCTCGAGCGGGCGCTGGAAACAGCCGAACCGATATCGGCCGAACTTGGCTTGGAGATCCAGGTGGATGACCGCCTGATCGAGCCGTGGAACTACTTCGAGGGCATGCGGTTCGGCGTTGGGGACGGCGCACTGCGCAGGCCCGCGCACTGGATACACCTGCGCAACCCGTTCCGGCCCTCGTGGGGTGAGCCGTACAAAGAAGTCGCCGCTCGCGTGCTCGCAGCCGCAAGAGACGCGGCTGGGGCGGCAGCTGGCCACGAGGCCGTCTGCGTCAGCCATCAACTGCCGATCTGGGTAGCTAGGGAAGCGGCGACGGGACGTCGACTCTGGCACGACCCGCGGCGCAGGCAGTGCGCCCTTGGCAGCGTCACGACGCTTATGTTCGACGGCGACAAGATCATCGGGACCAGTTACACGGAGCCGTCTGGTGGCGCCGGCCACGGCCAGGTCGCGGGTGCCTGACCCGATCGAGCCTTCGGGTAACCAGCACGGATTCGATGTCAAAGGCCGGCCCAGTGTCACGGTCGGCACCCAAGTCCGGCACAATGGGCCCGGTACTACCGTCTGTAGGAGATCACCGAGTGACCCGCCTGCTTCGCCCTGAGCGCTGCGGCGCCAGAGCAGCGCTGATCGGCTCCCTGCTTGCCGCCGCCGCGCTCGCGATCGCCGGTTGCGAGGGCGGCGCGATCGGCGCCAACACCCCGGCGAGCAGTGGCCAGAACTTCGTGAGCGGCAGTTATCAGACGACAGTCTTCCGCGTCGGAAGCCGGCCGCAGGCACCTACTGTGGCCGGGATCACCCTGACCGGCAAGCGGCTGAGGCTGGCCAGCTACCGAGGCGACGTGGTGGTGGTGAACTTCTGGGGGTCGTGGTGTGCGCCATGCCGGGCTGAGGCACCCACGCTTGGCGCGCTCGCGAGGCAGCTGACCGGCTCTGGGGTCCGGTTCGTAGGCATCGATATCAGAGATGAGCCGGATGCGGCGCTCGCATTCATGCAGAATTTCAACGTCGGCTATCCGAGCCTGAATGATCCGAACGATGACATCGCGCTGCAGTTCCGGAACACCGTTCCGCCGTCCGCGATTCCGTCGACGGTCATCATCGACAGGAGCGGCCGCATCGCTGCGCGCATTGTCGGCGGCGTCACCTACGCCGGTCTGAAGGCAATGATCGGGCGAGTAGCCGCGGAGCACTCATGACGACGGCCGAAGGCGACGCCATCGAGGCCGCGAGCGACACCATCGAGTCCGCTCAGGGCAGCATCGCCGCGCGAACCGGCCGGGGTCCGGCTGGTCGTCTAGGCGTCCGTGGCTGGCTGCGGTGGCTCTGGCGCCAGCTCACTTCGATGCGCACCGCGCTGATCTTGCTGTTCTTGCTGGCGCTGGCCAGCGTCCCCGGATCTGTGCTACCGCAGGAGGGGATCGATCCGGCTGCGGTCAGTCAGTACTTCGTCGCTCATCCGGCGCTCGCCCCGTTCCTGAACCGGCTCTCGCTGTTCAGCGTCTTCGCGGCGCCCTGGTTCGCTGCGGTTTACCTGCTGCTCTTCGCGTCCCTGGCCGGGTGCGTGCTGCCACGGACGTTCCGGCTGGCTGGCTCGGCCAGGCAGCGTCCGCCCCGGGCACCGAGAAACCTGACCCGACTGCCGTTCACGGCCAGCTACGCCACCGGCCAGCAGCCCGACGAGGCCTTGGGCAAGGCTTCGGCACTGCTGGCCAGGCGCCGGTTCCGTCTGCATGCCGGTGCTGGCTGGGTGTCGGCGGAGAAGGGCTACTTGCGGGAAGTGGGCAACCTGGTATTCCACATTGCGCTGCTGGCCTTGCTGATTTCGGTCGGGCTGGGCGGCATCTTCGGATACAAAGCCAACCGGCTCCTGGTCGTGGGTCAGGGCTTCGCCAATACGCCGACCGACCTCGATGTGTTTCGGCCAGGCCGCCTCGTCAGCCCGTCGGACTTGCAGCCGTTCTCGATCAGCTTGCAGGGCTTCACCGCGAAGTACGTTAACTCCGGTCCTGAGATGGACCAGCCAATCACGTACGCCGCGCCGCTCACGTACCACACGTCGCCGGGCGCTCCACTGCGACACTATGTGCTGCAGGTAAACCACCCGCTGGTGGTGGACGGGGTCAGCGTGTACCTCATCGGTCACGGCTACGCACCGGAGTTCAAGGTCACCGACGGAACTGGGCGGGTCCAGTTCGATGGCCCGGTGCCGTTTATACCGGTGGATCAGTCGAGCCTTACTTCTGAAGGGGTCATCAAGGTCCCGGACGCGAAGCCGACCCAGCTCGGATTCGCGGGGGTCTTCCTCCCGACAGCGGTCGACAACGGCGGCCAGCTTCAGTCCGCCTTCCCGGCGGCGTTGTTCCCGCGGGTCAGCCTTGTGGCTTACGACGGCAACCTCGGTATGAACAGCGGGCAGGCACAGTCGGTGTATCAGCTTGACACCAAGGGCTTGCATCAGTTGCCGGTCGCGCCGCGCCCGCTCGCCCCTGGCCAGTCGATCAAGCTACCTGGCGGCGTTGGCACGCTCACCTTCACCGGCTATAAGCAATGGGTGAGCCTGGCGATCACCTACGACCCTGGCCAGCTGCCTGCCCTCGTATCCGGCATCACGGCGCTGCTCGGGCTGATCCTGTCGTTCCTGGTGCGGCGTCGACGTGTCTTCGTCCGTGCGCTGCCGCGGGCTGACGGCTCTACCGAGGTGGTGATGGGCGGGCTGGCCCGATCAGACGCAGCGGGCGGGTTCGAGGCCGAATTCGCTGACCTTGCCCAGCACTTGCAGGAACTACACGATGGCAGTGCGCTGCCTGCCGAGCAGCTAGCACAGGAACTGGACCAACAATCCGCTGTAACGGCGCAGGCGCATGCTGCCGGGCACGATCCCGCACTGGCCGGCCGAGAGGGGAGTGAGGCATAGATGCCCATCAGCGGAGGGCTGGCGGACGTCAGCAACGCGCTGTTGTTCAGCACGGTGATCTTGTACGCGCTGGCCATGTTGTCCTACGCCGGGGATCTCGCGTTCGCAAAGCAACGGGTGATGACGGGTGTCCCGGCCCGCGTGGCCGTCGGCGCTGGCGGCCCGCCGGTCGCGGTCCCGCTGAACGCTACGCCTCCTGCGGCAGACCAGCCGGCCGATGAGAGCCGCAGCGATAGCCGTTGGCCGAGCGGGCTGTGGATGCGGACTGCCTATGGCCTGACGTGCATCGGCCTTTTCTGCCACGTCCTGGCGATCGCGACCAGGGGACTGGCTGAACACCGCGTGCCCTGGGGCAACATGTACGAGTTCGTCGCGGCGATTACGTGCATGGCGGTGCTGGTCCTGGTGGTCGCCTCGGCCCGGTACAAGGCCTACTACATGGGTCTGTTTGTGCTCGTTCCGGTGGTATTTGGCCTTGGCGTCGACCTGACGCTGATCTACACCCCGGCCGGATCGCTCGTGCCGGCGTTGCAGTCGTACTGGATCGCCATTCACGTTACGGCGATGATCGTCGCAGCCGGGCTCTTTATTTTCGGTGCCGTGGTCACCACGACCTATCTACTTGCTGAGCGCAGCCAGCGCCGTGTCGCAGCGGGCCAGCCGTCGTGGAGTTTGGGCATCCTGAGTCATCTGCCGGGACCGATCGTTCTTGATCGCCTGTCATACCGGAGCGTCTTGTTCGGCTTCCCGGTCTGGACCTTCGGTGTGATGGCGGGCGCGATCTGGGCCGATCACGCCTGGGGCCGGTACTGGGGCTGGGATCCGAAGGAGACCTGGTCGTTTATCACCTGGGTGGTGTACGCCATGTTCCTGCACGCGCGGGCTACGGCCGGCTGGCGCGGTCGGCGGGCGGCGTGGATCCACCTGGCCGGATTCGGTTGCCTGATGTTCAACCTCATCGGGATCAATCTCTTGGTGACCGGCCTGCACTCCTACGCGGGCATCTGAATCACGACAACGGGGGTGACAACCGCCGTCGGCACGGGTAAGGCTGGGGTTGTCAGATAACCGCGTCGCCCTATGCACCTGGGATGGCGCGGTACGTACCTGCTAGAAGGTGGCGCAATGCAAGCTGTGGTTGGAGACCGCCTGCACGTACACGGCAAGATCGTGGGCCAGGCTGAGCGTACGGGCGAGATTGTCGAGGTCCACGGATCCGCGGGCGAGCCGCCCTACATGGTGCGTTTCGACGACGGTCACACGTGCCTGATGTTTCCTGGCCCCGATGCAATAGTCGAGCATCCGGCTGGGCGAAAGGGCAAGAAGAAGTAGCAAGAAGAAGTAACGGTCACCCGGCGGCAGCCTCCGCGCCAGCGGCGCCGGCGGTGATCAGGGTCGTTGTGCGGTCTGACTTGGCTCCGGCGACACATGCGGTGCCCGGTGCGCCACGACGACGATGCCGACGACCATGATCAGCAGGGCGACGACCTCGCCCGCTATCGCTCCGGGTGTGTCGGTGAGCCTCTCGTTCAGCCACAGATAGCCCAGCGCGATGGATATCAGCGGGTCGCAGACGGTAATGATCGCGAGGACTGGCGAGATGAGCGTTCCCTGCTGAAATGCGTTCTCATTCAGCAGGAAGCCAAGTGGGCCCGCAATGGCAAGCGCGTATATGGGCCAGTCGGTGAGCATGCCAGCCAGGCCGCCACCGGTGTTCGACACCACTAGCTTCACCAGCAAGGCCGAGACGCCGAAGCAGATCCCGCAGGCAAGTGCGACTGCTAGCGGTCCGAGGTCCTGGTAGCGCTTGCCGACTAGCACGCAGCCTGCCACAGCTGCGGTGAGGACTACTCCGAGCGGCAGCACACTGAGAAACGCGACGCTGGACTGGCCAGTGCTAGGCCGGGCGATCGCGAGGAACGCACCGACACCGACCGCGGCGGCGACAACGCCGCCGATCATGACCGGATCCCAGCGGTGGCGCAGGTATGCGCTGATCAGGGTCGCAAAGATCAGGTCACAGATCAGAAGTGGCTCTACCAGGGCAAGGGGTCCCAGACTGAGCGCGAGCACCTGCAGAGCGAACCCGAGTACCGTGCCGCCGATCGCCACCAGCCACAGCGGTTGCCGCGCGAGATCCACGAAGATCCGAGGCGACAGCGTCTTGCGCCGTCTGACGCGCTTAGTGCTTCGCTGATCGGCAACAGACGCAGCCCCGAAAACCAGTGCGGCCAGTACTGCCGTAAGCACGGCGAGCGGTGACGACAAGACCCGGTCCACGCTTCCCCTGTTGGCCTGCGCCTACCAGCCCAACTGGGCTGCTGGCGCAAGGCGGCCTGATGCGTTTCCCGCAGGCCTACCCAGGGCGGGTTGCGCTCACCCAGTTCAGGCTTAAGGGGCTATGCCGGGCTTGTTGCCGGGTATCGCCAGGAGACTAGCCGTCCTCGCGTGCTTCCCTGATACGACGGTCCAGCTCGCGGAGGAAATCCTCGTCGTCATCAGGCCCGCGGGGGCGGAGGGAGCCGGCCCCGCTCGGCCAGCCAGGCTGCTCGACATATGCGACGGCAGCCTGCGCGGCGGGGTGGCGCAGCAGGGCATCAGCCGGACCGTAGTCGGCGGGCCGGTACCGGACGGATCGATGCAGCGGACGCTGCGGGCGGCCGACGAGCAGCCAGGCTGTCGCGCCGAAAATCCAGAACACGCCTGCGACCATCAGCCAGCCGCCTTTGCCGAGCGTGGTGAATTCCGAGTCCGGCGTCATCGTGATGTCGAGCATGCAGGGAAGCACAAATCCAACGCTAAATAGGATAATTAGCCCACATGCCAGCCACATGGAGGCAGCCTAGCTGCTAACACCGGGTGCTCGTCACGAATTGCTACATCTGTCCTAGTCGCCTTACTCACACCGCCAGTCACGTTCGGTGCCATCAACCGCCGGCCCGGCCGGGGAGCAATTACCCTGGCCATACAGGCTGCGACTCGTCGGCCTGCCCGGTCTCAACGCGCGGGAGCGCAGCTATGCGGCTTGGCTTAGTTCGCCGGGTGCTGCGAGTGTTTTCCCGAGCGTCAGACGGCCGCCCGCCAGACCGCCACACGCCGAGCAGGGTCGCGCGCGGCAGCCATCGCCGCGTGAGCGGCGGTCGGCCGGTACCTGGCAAGCCCGATCGGGCGGTCGCGGGCGCGAGCCGGCCGCAGGTGATAGCCAACCAGACTTCAGCGCATGCCCGCGGTCGCGGTGAGTCGGCGTCGTCCCACGTGCGAGCCACTATGACTGGCAATGCCAGGGCGGCGATCCGGGCCCGGCCTGCCGCCACAAGCCGGGCTGCGTTGCAGCGGCAGCGCGCACAGCCGGGCAGGCCTGCCGAGGCGGCGGCAGCGCACACGCGCCCGTGGTACGAGGTTCCGGCTGCGACCAGGCAGGCCTCGGCCGGAATGCGGGACTGCGGCTGTCTGGAAAAGATCCTGCACCGGGACTGGGCACCGGAAGTGGTTCCCGCACCAGCGACGATCGTCGCCATCAACCGGCTTGCCGAGTTGCCTCAGCTGATTAAGGAGAAGCTCGTCGCCGGTCTGGACGCGATCTACGTCGGCGTCGGCGGAGTTCCCGACCTCGACGCCATGGGAGAGCTCAAGGGCCTGCTGTTGCCTTCCGGGCGGGCGACATGGGATGCCTGCGCCGGTGCCTACGGCGACCGGAAGGTCATCGTCGGTTCGCGCCTCTCGCCGACGCCCGACGTGATGTGTCACGAGATCGGGCATGCGCTCGACGACATCGACGGCGAGGTAGGTGGGTGGCAGTCCGACAGCGCCGAGTTCTGCAGGCTCTATCAGCGCTGCCTGCCCGGTCTGGCAAGCGAGTTCCATCGGCAGGCAGCCGCTCTGGGGCGGCGGGAATTCTTTGCGGATGCGTTTGCGGCTATCGGCTCTGGCCAGCGGCCTGCCCTAGTCGAGATGCTCGGCGGCGATACCAGGACCGCCCTTGACGTCATGCTCTATTTCAACGTTCGATACGGCATCTGAAGAGGTTCACGCTGCGATGTTCGTGATCCGGCTAGCCAACGGGCACCTGCTCGTACCTGAGGCTGCAGTCAGCGGCGACGGGCGGGTGATGGGCGATGCCTACGTAGAGATCGGGCCGGACGATGCCGCATACGCGAAGCTCGCACCGGTGGCGATCAGCCAGGAGGAACACGACGAGCAGCGGCGCCGGTGGCGAGATGGCGACGACGAGCTGCGACGCGACTTCCTCGACTACCTCGCCCGGCACGGGGCCGAAGGCGGCTGGCAGCAGTAATTCCTGGCGCGACTAACTACGGCGCCACTAACGACGGTGCGCTACGGCCACGGTTTACGTCAGGATGTGGGCTCAGCGGCCGCGTTGTTGCCCTCGAGCAGCTCGCGCACCTCTGCTTCCCTGAAGCGGCGGTGTCCGCCAGGCGTCCTGATGCTGCTGATCCGGCCAGAGGCAGCCCAGCGCGTTACGGTCTTTGGATCCACTCGGAAGAGTGTGGCCACTTCCCCCGGAGTGAGCAGTCGCTCACTGGTGCCATCCATCGTGTCCCCCTTGGCTAGGCTCCCGATCCTCTGTCGCAAGTGTCGCAGATGTTCGCTAACTTAGCGACAAAGAATGGTTTTATCCTAAGAGTCCCGTTAGCTGCACAAGATTTGGGTCAAGACATGGTCGCGGAAGCTAAACAATCCTGCAATGTCGTGCTCAGACGGGACGATGTGTGCATTTAGTCCGCGGGAAGGCAGCCTTCACGGCGCGGGCAGGGCCTCGCGCGTGCGGGTGTCGTTCAGGCAATATGCTCATCAAGTTATGCGCGCAACTATGTCGTACACAGTCCTGCGGCTGGCCCTTTTCGTTGCAGTCGCGCTGCTTCTGTACCTGGCCGGCGCACGTGGGTTCCTGCTGCTGGCGCTTGCCGCTGTAGTAAGCGCGATCATCAGCTTCGTCGTGCTCTCAAAGCTGCGCGACTCGATGTCCATGGCGCTGACGGCCAGGATGTCGAGGTTCCGGGAGCGGCTGGACGAAGGTACAAGGTCCGAAGACGTCGACTGAGCGACTGCCTCTGTCCGACTGAGTCAGTCCGGCAGAGTCAGACCGACCTCACTGCGGCTCGGCGGCCAGCCAGCCTCCGGACGAGAGCATTCTCAGCACCGCGGCGACCGCTTCAGTCCTGGTCGTCGTCGAGGTGTCGATGACCAGTTCGGCGTCGGTGGGCTCCTCATAGGGGTCGGACACCCCGGTGAACTCCGCGATAATCCCGGCCCGAGCCTTCGCGTACAGGCCCTTGCGATCGCGCGCTTCGCAGACTTCGACCGGCGTCGCCACATGGATCAGGAAGAAGTCGCCGACCTCGCTGACCATCTGCCGCACGCGCGCCCTGGCAGCGGCGAAGGGAGCGATCGGCGCGCAGATCGCGATACCGCCGTGTCGGGCGACTTCGGCGGCGACGAAGCCAATCCTCGCAATGTTGAGATCGCGGTCGGCCCGGGAGAACGTCAGCCCGGCCGACAGCAGCTGCCGAACCAGGTCTCCGTCGAGCAGCGATACCTGGCGGTCGCTTCGCTCGGACAGGATGTCGTTGAGGTCCCTGGCAATCGTGGACTTCCCCGAGCCGGACAAGCCGGTCAAGAACAGCACCAGCCCGCGTTCGGAGCGCGGTCGCCTCACCCTGCGCAGTTCGCGAGCGACCGCTGCCGGAGCGAACCACGCGGGGATCGGGCTCCCCGCGTCCAGCAGATCGCCGAGCTGGTCTGTCGATAGGTCCTCCATCTCAGTGCCCGCTTCTATGAGCGCAAGCGGGCGCCACACCTCGGCGCGTGGGTCGTAAGCCCAGTCACCTGCCTGGACCACCGGGATGGATGCGGCGTCGGCCCAGGCTGAGAAGTTGGCCGGCAGTGCGTCATCAGCCATCAGGTGCGTCGCCCCGTACATGGCGGCCACTCGCGCGCAAATGGCGACCTCCCGTCCCCGACCTTGCGGGTCAAGATGCGCATCGGGCCGGGGAGCGAGCGGGACCGGAACAATCAGCGAGCCAGTCGGCAGACTAGGCCCGGCCGCCAGCACAGTCCTGATGAGCGCCTGCGGTGTGTGCACAACCTGCGTCGGACCGCCGACGAGTGGCAGGACGAGAACCTGTGCCCGCAGCTGTCCGGCCAGGTGCCTGAGCTGTCCAATCTGACGGCTGCTCAGGGGTGACCTGGTCGCAAAGGCCAGCACTGGGCCCTCGCCGAGCTGCTGCCTGGTTTCCGCGGGAGTCAGCATCAGTCGCCGGAACGCGCCGTGCTCGAGCTCCCTGTTCGCGGCGACGGGTCCTGCGAGCCGCACCAGTTCTGGTGCCATGGATCCGTCTGCGGCTGGGCTGGCCACCGGAGTGCGCTCGGTGATCTGCAGCACCGCTACCGGCGTCCCTTCAGGATCGGCAAGCGGCAGCCGATCCGAGGACGGCACTAGCTCGGCGGGCACATCGAGAGCTACGACGACGGGGAACGGCGTGCCATCGGCGAGCTGGCGCATCGACGTCACGGCGGCCACATCAGCATCGGTCATGAACGCTTCGAGCGGCGCGAACGCACCGGAGAGCAGCAGCTCGAGATCGGCAAGCTGACTCTGGGTCAGGGTGTACGCCGGCGGGTCGGCGAAGCCGTCCTTCGGTGCGAGCTCAGCTCCAGCAGTCACGTTCCCCTCCATCCGGCAGGCCCGCCGCCCGCGCCCGCACACAGCGTGCCGACCGGCATAAATCTGCCGGTTCTGCCAGGCTCCCGAGGCTACCGGAATATCTGCCCGCTGCTCGCTACCGCAGCACCCTGGTGAAGGCGTCCTCTGGATGTTGGACGACGTAGCGCAGCTC
>Ga0126371_10003518_pt1 | contig 13717 bp, 1 predicted proteins | sample PanSoiMetaPlot_4_FD_110145 | JGI IMG/M metagenome (GOLD analysis project Ga0126371, IMG submission 110145) | Tropical forest soil microbial communities from Panama - MetaG Plot_4 | ecosystem: Environmental > Terrestrial > Soil > Tropical forest > Bulk soil | place: Panama | collected 2016-02-17 | reverse complement strand
GCGTCGGTGTTCGATCCGGACAGCCTCACCCTCGCCAACGCGACGGTCGCGATCGTGGGCGGCACCTTCGCGGGCGACGGCGACGTGCTGGCGACGACGACGACGGGAACCAGCATCACGGCGAGCTACAACGCGGCGACCGAGACGCTGGTGCTTTCGGGCTCGGACACGCTCGCGCACTACCAGAGCGTCCTCGACAAGATCACGTTCAACTCGACCACCCTCAATCCGGACAACTACGGCTCGAACACGACGCGCACGGTCACCTGGCTGCTCAACGACGGCGCGGGCTCGTTCAACCTGAGCACGGTGACCACCTCGACGGTCAGCGTGACGGCGGTGAACGATCCGCCGACGCTCACCGGCACGAACGCGACGGTGTCGTTCACGGAAGGCACGCCCGTCACCTTGTCGCCGTCCGTCACCGTGACGGATCCTGACAGTCTGCGCATCGCCAGCGCGACCGTGAAGGTCACCGGTGGCACGTTTGCGAACGACGGCGACGTGCTGACGGCCTCGACGGTCGGAACCGCGATCACGGCGAGCTACAACGCGGCGACCGAGACGCTGACGCTGACCGGGTCGGACACCTTCGCGGACTACCAGACCGTGCTCGACAAGGTGACGTTCGGGTCGGGCTCCAACCCGGATAATTTCGGGTCGAACACGACGCGCACCGTCACCTGGGTGCTCAACGACGGCGCCGGCTCGTCCAATCTGAGCTCGCCCGCCACCACGACGATCAACGTCACGGCGATCAACGATCCGCCGGTGCTGAGCGCGGTCACGCCGACCGTGACCTATGTGGAGAACGCGAGCCAGCTCACGCTGGCATCGACCGCGACAGTGTCGGACGTCGACAGCCTCACGCTGGCGAGCGCGACCGTGCAGGTCGTCGGCGGCGCCTTCGCGGGCGATGGCGACGACTTCCGCGTCAATGGCGTCGGCAACGGCGGCGCGATCTCCCTGGCTGCCGGTCACACGGTCACGATCAACTACAACTCCGTGACCGAGACGCTGACGCTGACGGGCTCCGACACGATCGCGGACTACCAGACGCTGATCGAGGAGGTATCGTTCCGCTCGACGAGCGACAACCCGACCAACTTCGGCGCCAATCAGACCCGCACGCTGACCTGGGTGCTCAACGACGGGGCGGCCTCGAACAACCTGAGCTCGGTGACGACGTCGACGATCGACGTCACCGCGGTGAACGACCCGCCGACGCTCACCAATACGGCGACGAGCGCGAGCTTCACCGAGAACACCGCCGCGATCACGCTTTCGCCGAGCGTGACCGTCACCGACCCCGACAACACCACGCTCGCGGGCGCGACCGTCAAGGTCGCGGGCGGCACGTTTACGGGCGACGGCGACGTGCTCGCCGCCAATACGGCCGGCACCGCGATCACGGCGAGCTACGACACGACGAGCGAGACGCTGACGCTGTCGGGCGCCGATACGCTGGCGGACTACCGGAATGTGCTCGACACCGTGACTTTCGTCACGGCCAGCGACAATCCGACCGATTTTGGCGCTGACCCGACCCGCACCGTCACGTGGGTGCTCAACGACGGTTCGGGCTCGTCCAACCTGAGCTCGGCCACCACCACGACGGTGTCGATCACGGCGATCAACGACCCGCCGACGCTGGCCAACGTGGCGGCGAGCGCCGCCTACACCGAGAACGCGAGCGCGACGGTGCTGTCGAGCACGCTCTCGGTCGTCGATCCGGACAGCCTCACCCTGCATGACGCCACCGTGAAGATCACCGGCGGCACCTTCGCGGGCGACGGCGACGTGCTCAGCTTTAGCGCGGCCGGCACCTCGATCACGGCGAGTTACAACGCCGGCACCGAGACGCTGACGCTCTCAGGGAGCGACTCGCTCGCGCATTACCAGTCGGTGCTCGATTCGGTCGCGTTCTCATCGACCAGCGACAACCCGACCTCGTTCGGCTCGGACCCGACCCGCACCATCACGTGGATCGCCAACGACGGCGCGGGCTCGTTCAATCTGAGCACCGTCCAGACCACCACGGTGTCGATCACGGCGGTCAACGATCCGCCGACGCTCGCCGGCACCGCCAATGCGAGCTTCACCGAGAACGCGGCGGCGGTGACGGTGTCGCCGAACGTGACGGTCACGGATCCCGACAACACCACGCTCGTCTCTGCGGCGGTGAAGATCGACGGCGGCACCTTCGCGGGCGACGGCGACGTGCTGGCCGCCAACACGGCCGGCACCTCGATCACGGCGAGCTACGATGCAGGGGACAACATACTGTTGCTCAGCGGCTCGGACACGCTGGCGCATTACCAGAGCGTGCTCGACACCGTAACCTTCCTCACGACGAGCCATAATCCGACCGATTTCGGGGCGGACCCGACCAGGTTGTTGGTCTGGGTGCTCGACGACGGCGCCGCCTCGAACAACCTTTCGACCGGGCAGGTGTCCACGATCAGCATCACGGCGATCAACGATCCGCCGACACTCTCCGGCGTCCCGGCGAGCGCGTCGGTTGCGGTCGGCCAGACCGTGACGCTTGCGGCGGCGGCTGCGGTCGCCGACCCGGACAATCTCGACCTCGCCAGCGCCACGGTCACGATCACGGCCGGCGCGTTCACGGGCGACGTGCTCGCCGCCGACACGACCGGCACCTCGATCACGGCGAGCTACAACTCCACCACCGAGACGCTCACGCTGTCGGGCTCGGACACGCTCGCGCACTACCAGTCGGTGCTCGACACGGTCAATTTCTCGTCCACGGCCCCCGATCCGACCAACGCCAACGCCAATCCGACGCGGACACTGAGCTGGACGCTCAACGACGGCGCGCTCTCGAGCACGGCGCAGACCGAGACGCTCACCATCCAGAACGGGCCGGCGATCAACCCGCCCGCGCACGCGGCGTTCACCGAGAACCAGGTCTCGCCGACGACGCTCGCGCCCTCGCTCGTCGTGACCGATTCCAACGGCGGCGCCTCGATCACCAGCGCGACCGTCGCGCTCACCGGCGGCACGTTCGCGAGCGACGGCGACGTGCTCGCCGCAACCTCGACCGGCAACATCACGGTCTCGTACGACACTACCAACGAGGTGCTCACCCTCACGGGCACCGACACGCTGGCGAACTACAAGGCGGTGCTCGACACCGTATCGTTCACTACGCCGAGCGACAACCCGACCGACTTCGGGGCGGACCCGACCCGCACGGTCGTGTGGACGGTCACCGACAGCAATTCGAGCAACAACACAGGCTCCGCGACCTCGACCATCGACATCACGGCGGTCAACGATCCGCCGACGCTCGCCGGCACAACCGATGCGGCCTTCACCGAGAACACAGCGGCGGTCACCTTGTCGCCGAGCGTGACGGTCACGGACCCGGACAACGCCACGCTCGCGGGAGCGACCGTCGCGATCGCGACCGGCACGTTCGCGGGCGACGGCGACGTGCTCGCGGCAGCGACGGCGGGCACCTCGATCACTGCGAGCTACAATGCGGCGAGCGAGACGCTCGTCCTCTCGGGCTCGGACACGCTGGCGCATTACCAGAGCGTGCTCGACACCGTGACGTTCGTCACGGCGAGCGACAATCCGGACGATTTCGGCGCCGACCCGACCCGCACGCTCACTTGGGTGCTCAACGACGGCTCGGGCTCGTCCAACCTGAGCGCGCCCGCGACCACCACGGTCGCGATCACGGCGATCAACGATCCGCCGACCATCACGGCGGCGACCACGGATCTCTTCGTCACCGGGCAGACGCTCACGCTGTCGCCTTCGCTCTCGGCGACCGATCCCGACAGCCTCGACCTCGCCAGCGCGACGGTGTCGATCACCGCCGGCGGCTTTGCCGGCGACGTGCTCGCCGCCAACACGGCCGGCACCAGCATCTCGGCGAGCTATGACTCGACGAACGAGCTGCTCACGCTCACCGGCGCCGACACGGTCGCGCACTACCAGCAGGTGCTCGACAGCGTCACCTTCTCGTCCACCGCCGCCGATCCGACCAACGCCAACAACAATCCGACCCGCACCGTCACGTGGGTCGCGAACGATGGCGCCGGCTCGTTCAGCCTGAGCGCAACGCAGACCACGACCGTCGACCTCAAGCTCGGCCCAGCCCTCTTCGTGCCGGCCAACGCCGCCTTCACGGAGCAAGGGCCGGCGACGACGCTCTCCTCCAGCATTGCGCTGAGCGACAGCAATCCGGGCGCCTCGATCCTGAGCGCCACCGTGGCGCTGACCGGGGGCACCTTCGTGGGCGACGGCGACGTGCTCGCCGCTACCCCGACCGGCAACATCGCGGTGTCCTACGACGCCGCCAACGAGGCGCTGATCCTCTCGGGCTCCGACACCATCGCGAACTATCGCAGCGTCCTCGACAGCGTCACGTTCACGACCCCGGTCGACAATCCGGACGACTTCGGGGCGGACCCGACCCGCACCGTCACCTGGACGGTGGCGGACGACAGCGGCGGCCCCAATGCCACCGGCACCGCGACGACCTCGATCGCCATCACAGCCGTCAACGACCCGCCGACGCTGACCAACGTCGCGACCGGCGCACAGTTCACCGAGGGCAACGCCCCGACGGTGCTCTCGAGCCTCGCGTCGGTCTCCGATCCCGACAATCTCGACCTCGCCGGCGCCACCGTCTCGATCACGACCGGCAAGTTCGCGGGCGACGGCGACGTGCTGTCCGCCAGCACCGCCGGCACCTCGATCACGGCCTCCTACGACACGACCAGCGAGGTGCTCGTCCTCTCCGGCTCCGACACGCTCGCCCACTACCAGTCGGTGCTCGATTCGGTCGCCTTCAGCTCGACCAGCGACAACCCGACCGACTTCGGCGCCATCGCGAGCCACCAGGTGACTTGGCTCATCAATGACGGCTCGGCCTCGAACAACTTCAACACGCCCATCAACACCACCACCGTCACGCTGACGGCGGTCAACGATCCGCCGACGGTCGCCGGCCAGGCGGTCCACGTGCCGTTCACGGTCGGCAATACCGTGACGCTCTCGCCCTCGCTCTCGGTCTCCGATCCGGACAGCGTGCAGCTCACGAGCGCGACCGTTTCGGTCACCGGCGGCACCTTCGCGAGCGACGGCGACGTTCTCGGCTTCAACACGGCCGGCACCTCGATCTCGGCGAGCTACAACGCCGCGACCGAGACGCTCGCGCTGACCGGGTCAGACACGCTCGCGCATTATCAGAGCGTGCTCGACGGCGTCACGTTCGCGTCCGGGAACAACCCGAACAACAGCAACAACGACCCGACCCGCACCATCACGTGGGTGGTCAACGACGGCTCGGGCTCGAGCAACTTCAGCTCGCCCGTCACCACCACGGTCGATATCGCCCACGAGCCGCCGACGCTCACCGGTGTGACCGACACCGCCTTCACCCAGGGCAACACCACGACGCTGTCGCCGGGCGCCTCGGTCACGGACTTCGACAGCGCGAACCTCGCGAGCGCCACCGTCAAGATCACCGGCGACACCTTCGCGGGCGACGGCGATGTGCTCAGCGCCAACGCGGTCGGCAACATCACGGTCTCCTACGACCCCGCGACCGAAACGCTCACGCTCACCGGCATCGACACGCTCGCGCATTATCAGAGCGTGCTCGATACGGTCAGATTCCAGTCGGGCTCCGATCCGACCAACCACGGCGTCGATCCGACCCGCACCGTGACGTGGCTCGTCAACGACGGCAATGCCTCGGAGGGCCTGAGCCAGCCCGCGATCAGCACCATCACGATCACGCCGCTCGACCAGCCGCCGACGCTGATCAGCGTCGCCGCGACCGCGAGCTTCACCGAGAATCAGAGCGCGGTAACGCTCGCGCCGAACCTCGACCTCACCGATTCGGACAGCACGCAGATGACCAGTGCCACCGTCGCGATCGCGGGCGGCACCTTCGCGGGCGACGGCGACGTGCTCGGCTTCAGCACCGCCGGCACCAGCATCACGGCGAGCTACAACTCGGCGACCGAGACGCTCACGCTCACCGGCGCCGACTCGCTGGCGGATTACCAGGGCGTGCTCAGGACGGTGACGTTCGTCACGCCGAGCGACAACCCGACCGATTTCGGCGCCGACCCGAGCCGCCTCATCACCTGGACGGTCGCGGACAACTTCAATGTCCACAGCGCGGCCCAGACCACCACGGTCAACGTCACCGCCGTCAACGACGCGCCAGTGCTGACCGGGACGACGCCGACCGTATCGTTCCTCGCCGGCACCACCCTCCAGCTCGGCCCCACGCTCTCGGTGAGCGACGTCGACAGCCTCAACTTAGCCAACGCCACCGTGAAGATCACGGGCGGCACCTTCCTCAATGACGGCGACGTGCTCGCCGCCAACGTCGCCGGCACCCACATCACATCGTCGTACAACCCGGCGACCGAGACCCTCGTCCTCACGGGTCCGGACCCGGTCGCGACCTTCCAGGCCGTGATGGAGTCGATCACCTTCTCGTCGGGCGCCAATCCGACGAACTTCGGCTCGAACCCGACCCGCACGCTGACCTGGGTGGTCAACGACGGCTCGGGCTCCAACAATCTCAGCTCAACCGCCACCACCACGATCGACATCACGGCGATCAACTCGCCGCCGGCGCTGGCCAACGTTCCGCCGGTCGACAACTTCACGGAAGGCCAGACCTTCACGCTGGCGGGCGCCGCCTCGGTCGCCGACCCGGACAACATCGACCTCGCCAACGCCACCGTCGCGATCACGGGCGGCGCCTTTGCGGGCGACGGCGACCTGCTCGCCTTCAGCACGACCGGCACCGCGATCGCGGCGAGCTACAATTCCGCGACCGAGACCCTCACGCTCACCGGCTCTGACACGCTCGCGCACTACAGCCAGGTGCTCGATTCGGTGACGTTCCAGTCGGGCCTCAACCCCGACAACTTCGGCTCCAACCCGACCCGCACCGTCACCTGGGTGCTCAATGACGGCAGCGCGTCGAACAACCTGAGCACGATCCAGACCACCACCATCAGCATCACGGCGGTCAACAACCCGCCGACGCTGACCGGCACCACCGCCGCCGCCTTCACGGAGAACACCGCCGCGGTCACGCTCTCGCCGAGCGTGACGGTTTCCGATCCGGACAACCTCGGCCTCGTCGGCGCCACCGTCGCGATTACGGGCGGCACCTTCGCGGGCGACGGCGACATCCTGGGCTTCAACACCGCCGGCACCGCGATCTCGGCGAGCTACGACACCACGGCCGAAGTCCTCATGCTCAGCGGGTTCGACTCGTTTGCGCACTACGCGCAGGTGCTCGATTCCGTCACCTTCGTCACGCCGAGCGACAACCCGACCAGCTTCGGCGCCGACCCGACCCGCACCATCGCGTGGACGCTCAACGACGGCTCCGCCTCGAGCCCGACCAGCACCGTCACCACCACGGTCGGCATCACGGCCGTGAACGACCCGCCGACGCTCGCGAGCGTCGCCACCTCGGCCTCCTGGACCGAGAAGACGGCGGCGGTGACGCTCTCGTCCAACGTCTCGGTCTCCGACCCGGACAACCAGAACCTCGCCGGCGCCACCGTCAAGATCACCGGCGGCACCTTCGCGACGGACGGGGACCAGCTCGGCGCCGTCGCGGTGGGCAACGTCACGGTGAGCTACAGCCCCGCCTCCGAGACGCTTTTCCTCACCGGCACCGACACGCTTGCGCACTACCAGCAGGTGCTCGACACGATCACCTTCAACTCGACCAGCCTCAACCCGACCAATTTCGGCCTGGACCCGACCCGCACCGTCACCTGGACGCTCAACGACGGCTCGGGCTCGTTCAACACCAGCGCGCCGCAGACCACGACGGTGAGCATCACGGCCGTCAACGACCCGCCGACTGTGACCGGCGTCGCGTCGAACGTGGGCTACATCGAGCAGGCGGCCGCCGTGACGCTGTCGGGTGCCGCTCTGGTGTCCGATCCGGACAGCGCCGCCCTCGTCAACGCCACCGTGCGGGTCACCGGCGGCGCCTTCGCGGGCGACGGCGACGTGTTCGGTTTCAGCACCGCCGGCACCGCGATCACGGGCAGCTACAACAGCGCGACCGAGACGCTGGTCTTCTCCGGCGCCGACACCGCCGCGGATTATCAGAGCGTGCTCCGCTCGGTCACGTTCTTCGATCCGAGCGACAACCCGACCAACTTCGGCTCCAACCCGAGCCGCGTGCTGACCTGGGTCGTCAACGACGGCAGCGCCTCCAACAACACCAACGCGCCGCTGACCACCACCGTGAACATCACGGCGGTCAACGACCCGCCGACGCTCGCCAACGTGCCCGCCACCGAGATCTTCCACCTCGGCCAGACGTTCACGCTCGCCCCGAGCGCCGCGCTCACCGATCCGGACAGCCTCACGCTCGCCAACGCCACCGTGCGGGTCACTGCCGGCACCTTCGTGGGCGACGGCGACGTGCTCGCCTTCAGCACCGCCGGAACCTCGATCGTGGCAAGCTACAACGCCGCGACCGAGACGCTCACGCTGACGGGCTCGGACACGCTCGCGCACTATCAGAGCGTGCTCGACAGCATCACTTTCGCGTCGGGCGCCGATCCGACCAACGGAGGATCCAACCGGACCCGCACGCTGAGCTGGACCGTCAACGACGGCGCCGGCTCCAACAACATCGCCACCGCCACGACCACGGTCTCGATCTCCACCCTGCTCAAGAACGACTTCAACGGCGATAACATCTCGGACATCGCCTTCCAGGACACCGGGACGTCATCCCTCATCGGCGGCCGCGGCAATGTCGTCGGCGATGCCAATGCGGGCCTGCCGGTGATCGACATCATGAGCAACAGCGGCGTGGCGTCGACCACCACGCTGCCCAACCCGGGCGTCGCCTGGCACATCGTCGGCTCGGGCGACTTCAACTCCGACAACAAGTCGGACATCCTCTGGCAGAGCACCGACGGCACGCCGATGATCTGGACGATGAACGGCTCGACCGTCACGTCGCAGACCACGCTGCTCGATCCGGGCTCGGGCTGGCACGCCATCGCGACCGGCGACTTCAACGGCGACAACAAGTCCGACATCCTGTTCCAGTACGACGATGGCGGCCCCGCCACCGGCATGCTCTCGATCTGGCAGATGAACAATACCAGCATCGCCCAGGCGGCGATCGTCGGCCCCAATCCGGGCTCCGGCTGGCACGCCATCGCGACCGGTGACTTCAACAACGACGGCAAGTCCGACATCGTGTTCCAGTACAACGATGGCGGCCCCGCCACCGGCATGGTCTCGATCTGGGAGATGGACGGCATGAGCATCGCCCAGGCCGGGCTCCTCCCCAACCCGGGCGCCGCTTGGCGCCTCGTCGGCACCGGCGACTTCGACAACGACGGTCACGCCGACCTTCTGTTCCAGAACACCGACGGCACGCCGATGATCTGGACCATGAACGGCCTGTCCGTCACGTCGCAGACCACGCTGCTCAACCCGGGCGCCGGTTGGCGCGCCATCGGCACCAGCGACTACAACGGCGACGGCAAGTCCGACATCCTGTTCCAGTATCTCGACGGCACGCCCTCGGTCTGGACCATGAACGGCACCACCATCGCGCAGGCCTCCATCCTGCCCAGCCCCAACGGCAGCAGCAGCCAGAACTTCCACGCCAATACGGGTTGAGCGCGTGTTCCGGCGAAAGCCTGCCCCGACTTGATCGGGGTGGCCTCGCCGGCTTCCGGGTTATGGCGAACCTCGCCCGCGAGCCCGCGGATTTATCCGCGGTGCTGCTGCCCTGGCCGGTCGAACCGATCGCTATCAGAAATGATAGTTCACGCCCACGCGCGCGATGTGGTCGTGGATCGAGTACGCGCTGCTCGTCGTGATGCTGGTGACAGGCAGTTGTGCGGCGTCGGCCGCGGTCGTGAATGCGTCGGTCACGCTGCCGAGATCGATATAGAGGTATTCGGCCTTGAGCGACCACCGCTCCCACAGCGGAACCTCGGCGCCGGCGCCGACCGTCCAGCCCGCCCTGTTGTGCTCGAATGACGCCGACGTGGGCGCGCCGACCGCGACGACGCCCGGCGTCACGCCGAGCGTGAGCGTACTGTGGATGTGTCCCCAGGCGGCGCCGCCGGTGACGTACCAGAGCGAGCCGTTCGACGCGACCCAACCGAAGCGGCCGCGCGCGGTTCCGAACCACGTCAAGGTCTGCGAGTCCGTCAATCCCAGCAGCGTGCCGGGGGCGACACCGGGAATGCCTGCCGGTCCGGTGGGCAGGCACTCCGAGATGCAGGCGGTGTCGGTCTGCCGTGTCCACTGCCAGTCGGCTTCCGCGCCGAGCACCCACGATGAAGCCACGCGCCAGTTGGCGCCCAGTTGGGCGCCGAACAGGCCCCCGAAGGGCGCGTGGTTGAAGCTGTCTGCGCCCGCCACCGGGAAGCCGCCAACGACCGTAGGGGCGAGAAGGATCGAGTCGACCGTCGGATTGCGTGCGATGGCAGCTCCGGCATTGAAGCCGCCGTAGAATCCGTTCCAGTCGAACCCGCGCTGCGCCGGAGCCTTGGTGTAATAGGCGGGCGCGGCCGCCGCCGGCACGACATCGCCGCCGATGTGATAGTTCAGGCCGAGACGGAAGACGTGATCCTCGATGGTGGACGTGCTGGTCGTGGTCACCGTTCCGGGCGCAACAGCGATGGGTGACGTAAACGAATTGGTCACCCGGCCGAGATTGACATACAGGTACTCGGCCTTGAGCGACCACCGATCCCACAACGGCGTCTCGATGCCGCCGCCGATGGTCCAGCCGAGCTTGTCGCTGTCGAAGCTCGCCGCACTGCTGGTGGTGCCCGGGAAGACGCCCGCCGTCGCTCCAAGGGTCAAGCTCTGATGGACCTGTCCCCAGGCGGCGCCGCCGGTCGCGTACCAGAGCGAGCCGGCCGGCGACAGCCAGCCGACGCGGCCACGCGCGGTGCCGAACCATCGCAGCGATTGCTCGTCCGTGATCGCCAGCAAGGAGCCGGGTCCGCCTGCTGGCAGGCACGCATAAGTGCAGACCGAGTCTTTCTGGCCCGACCACTGCCAGTCGGCCTCGGCGCCGATCACCCACGCCGGCGCGACGTGCCAGTTCCAGCCGACCTGCGCGCCGAAAATCCCGCCGATCGGCGCGTGATGGAAATCCGCCGTCAGCGGGAGCCCGATGAACGGGGAGGAATCTTGGGTGTGATCCCGGCCGACGCTGCCGCCCGCGTTGAAGCCGCCGTAAAATCCGCTCCAGATGTCCACGACGACCGGCGCGGGCGGCGGCGCCTTGTAGACGGGCGCCATGTCGGCGGCCATCGCGCTACCGGCCCACATCAGGCCAAGCAGTCCGACGCTTGGGATCAGTCGTTTCTTCATGCCCGCCCCGGAATTTCGGCCCGTTTTGACTCGCGCACGGGTGACGCGGATTCGACGCATGATCGCCACCTGAAAGTATACTCGGATGGCCCGCATAGGGATGTGATCTTTTTGCAACTCCCGGTCACAAAGTGTCGAACCTCTCGCCTTCTCAACAGGAGGGAACCTCACGCCGCGAGCGCCATCGGGCCCCTGATCCTGCCCCAGGGGCCGCTATGCTATTGTCCTTCCTGATCAGCAGGTTAACGCTCGTGCGTAGAAACCCTTAGAGACCCCCCGGAACCGCCGATTCGAGTGGACGTTGCGCCGGGCAATGGGGTAAGGGTGACAGCAGGTAAGGATGAGCGCCCCTTTGAGCGTTCCAACCGTTCCACGATCTTTATGAATGTTGCAGTCGCCCCACGCGCTGGCCTGTCCGGCCTGGCCTGTCTTGCGGCTATCGCGCGCTTCCATGGCCTCGACCTGTCGGAGCCCTATCTCTTGCAGGTCGCAAGCCCGGGCCGTGATGGCCGGCTCAGCCCTGCCAATCTGGTCCGGGTGGCCCACAAGGTGGGCCTCAGCGCCAAGCTCGCCAAGCTGTCGTGGCGCCGCCTCGCCGGCCTCGGCCAGGCGCTGCCCGCCATCTTGTCACTGCGCGACGGCGAGTCGGTCATCTTCTCCGGCCTCAAGGAGAGCGAGGAGGGCCTGCAGGTGGTCGTGCGCGACCTGCGCGAGCCCAAGCTCGGCTTCCAGTTCTGGGACCGCGCCACGCTCGAGGCGAACTGGGACGGCGCCGTCATCCTGGTCAAGCGCAAATATGCGCTGACGGACGAAGCCCAGCCGTTCGGGCTCAAGTGGTTCATCCCGGAATTCCTGCGCCAGCGACGCGCCTTCAGCGACGTCGTCGTCGCGGCGCTCACGTTGCACGTGCTGGCGCTCGCCACCCCGATCTTCTTCCAGCTGATGATCGATCGCGTCGTCGTCCACCGCGTCGAGGCGACCATGGTGGTGCTCACCATCGGCGTCGTGCTGGCGATCCTGTTCGATACGGCGCTCAGCTACGCGCGCGGAATGATCCTGCTCTACGCCACCAGCAAGATCGACATCCGCCTCGCCACCGCGATCTTCCGCAAGATGATCTCGCTGCCGGTCGACTTCTTCGAGCGCAACCTTGCCGGCGTGATCTCCAAGCACATGCAGCAGGACCAGCGCATCCGCGAGTTCCTGTCCGGCCGCCTGCTCTTCACCCTGCTCGATGCGACCGCGCTGTTCGTGTTCCTGCCGATCCTGATGTTCTACAGCCTCGAGCTCACCGGCATCGTGCTGCTCTGCGCCGGCCTCATCGCGGTCATCATCGGCCTCATGGCAAGGACCTTCCGCCGCCGCCTGACCGAGCTCTATCGCGCCGAGGGCGAGCGCCAGGCCATGCTGGTCGAGGCGATCCACGGGATCAACACCGTCAAGGCGCTCGGGCTCGAGCCGATGCAGCAGCGCGCCTGGGACCAGAGCTCGGCGCATGCGATCGAGCGGCGCATCGAGGTCGGACGCATCTCGACGGTGGCGCGCGCCGCCTCCTCGTCGATCGAGAAGGCGATGCTGATCGCGGTCGTCTTTTTCGGCGTGAAGTCGATCTTCGCCGGCACCCTGACGGTCGGCGCGCTCGTCGCCTTCCAGATGCTGGCCGGTCGCGTCACCGGCCCGCTGGTGCAGATCACCACCTTGATCAACGAGTTCCAGGAAGTTCTGCTGTCGGTCCGCATGCTCGGCAACGTCATGAACGCGGTGTCCGAGCCCGGCATGTCGCGCGGTCTGCGGCCGGCGATCCGCGGCAAGGTGACGTTCGAGGACGTGAGCTTCAACTACGGCAACTCCCCCATCACGGCGCTCGACCGCATCACCTTCTCGGTCGAGCCGGGGCAGGTCATCGGCGTCGTCGGCCGCAGCGGATCGGGCAAGAGCACCGTGATGCGCCTGCTGCAGGGCCTCTACGCGGTCCAGCGCGGCCTGATCCGCATCGACGACTACGACATCCGCGAGCTCGACAAGGTCCACCTGCGCAATCACATGGCGGTGGTGCTGCCCGAGAGCTTCCTGTTTCGCGGCACCATCCGCGACAATATCGCGGCCGGCAAGACCACCGCGACCTTCGAGGAGGTCGCCTGGGCGGCGCGCCAGGCGGGAGCCGAGGAGTTCGTCGAGCGGCTGCCGCAGGGCTACGACACGCCGCTGGAGGAGGGTGGGTCGAACCTGTCGAGCGGCCAGCGCCAGCGCCTCGCCATCGCGCGCGCGCTGGTGCGCCGCCCGACCATCCTGCTGCTCGACGAGGCGACGAGCGCGCTCGATC
>Ga0126371_10003517_pt1 | contig 13718 bp, 17 predicted proteins | sample PanSoiMetaPlot_4_FD_110145 | JGI IMG/M metagenome (GOLD analysis project Ga0126371, IMG submission 110145) | Tropical forest soil microbial communities from Panama - MetaG Plot_4 | ecosystem: Environmental > Terrestrial > Soil > Tropical forest > Bulk soil | place: Panama | collected 2016-02-17 | reverse complement strand
TCAGGCAACATCTACTTCGGATATTCCTTCGAAAACACAAACTGGTCGGGACTGAACTCGAGCCTGGGCCGCCCGAATCTGCATGGTTGGGAAGGATCGCTGGAGGGCAAGATATTTCCCCACCTCGGCATCGTCACCGACTTCAGCCAGCACTTCGGGTCGCAGAGTTTCACCGAGCTCACGCCCGCGGGCGGCGGACCGACGACAGTGACCGTGACTGGTCACGGATTTGAAATCATGTTTGGGCCGCGGCTGTCGATACCGATCGGGAACATCACTCCCTTTGCGGAAGCCATGTTTGGCGTGGCTCACATTACGAATGGGCAAACGTCATTGCCCTCGACGTCGAATACCTCGTTTGCGACTGCGCTGGGCGGTGGACTGGACATCAAGATCATTCGTCCGATCGCGTGGCGTGTGGAGGGTGATTATCTGCAGACCCGGTTTTACAGCACCACGCAGAACGCGTTGCGGCTATCGACGGGTGTCGTGCTCCGCTTCTAGCCAGGGTGTGAGGATGTTATGAAAAAGATTGTTCTCGCTGCATGCATACTGCTAGTGACTGGACTGGCCACCGCGCAGATCCCGACCTCGGGAAACATTTTTGCGGGCTACTCTTACTACAACACGAACTTCGCGCAGCATAGTACAGGGCTGAACGGATGGCAGGGATCGCTGGAGGGGAAGATCTTCCCTTTCGTTGGGATAGTGGCCGATTTCAGCGGCAATTATGGCACGGTAAATTTCACCGCGCCGGGTGCCGGCGCGTGTCCCACGACAGGCTGCCCGACGAACATTCACACGCACGTGGATAATTTCTTGTTTGGACCGCGGGTGTCGGTTTCGGTGGGAAGCTGGCGTCCGTTTGCCGAGGCGCTGTTCGGCGCGGGACATATCAGCACGAACGGACTCGGGTCGGATAATTCCTTTGCCACTGCGCTTGGCGGAGGAGTCGATTACAAGATCATTCGTCCGATTGCGGTGCGGGTTCAGTTGGACTACGTGCATACGAGTTTGTTCAACACCACGCAGAATAATGTGCGGGTGGGAACGGGGATTGTGGTGCGGTTTTAGGATTTCGGGTAAAGAAAAGCAGGATTCGGCTGGTTTGCCGAATCCTGTTTTTTGTGGCCACGGAAAAAATCATCGGGGGGGTGAAGCCCCTCCCTCGCTACGCTACGCGAGCTTGGGGTTTGCCGGTGCGGTCGGCGTCGGTGGCCCAGTATTTGTGGTCGCGCAGGAAATATTTTTCGTTCCAGAAGTTCATCATCGTCCACAGGAAAAGCCATCCCACGCGGAGGTGGCCCATGCGCTGGAAGCGGCGGTTTGTTGTGTAGACGCCGCCGCGAACGATGGCGAAACGCTTCTGCTCGACTTGCTGGCTGAGGCGGTAGTCTTCGGCGAAGAGGATCTGCTCGTGAAATCCGCCGAGTTCCCAGAATTTGTTGCGGTCGAAGAGCATGAACATGCCCGTCGCAAACGGACGGTGCAGGTAGGACAGGTACTGGAAGAAGTCGTTGCCGCGATAGAACAGGTTGTCGATCCAGCTGCCGTCTTTGCAAAGAATGTTGGTGGTGACGCAGTGTAGCTGCTTGGCCTGTGCTTTCTCGAGGCAGCGGCGGATCAGGGTGTTGTCGGCGAGTTCGATGTCCGCATCGAGGAACAGGATGAACCGGCTGTCGGCGTGAGCCGCGCCCTGGTTGCGTCCGACCGAGGGCATGCCGCCGGGAATGACGCCGACGTTGAGACGATCGCGGAAGCTCATGACGACGTCGGGGGTACCGTCGGTAGAGTTCGCGTCAGCGACCAACACTCTCGTACTCGACATCTTCGAGTAATCCTGATTCGTGAGCGACATCAACAAGCTCGGAATCAGCTTCGACTCGTTCTTCGCCGGAATCACGATGGTCAGATCGCTGTTCGCGTTCGTCGTAGTCCGGTTCGTTATAGACATGGATTTGTACCCCCGTTTCGTCGATCGTCAGGTAGGTAAGCCGGGAATCGACCCATCCGCCTGAGTTGTAGTAACTGATGCCGTCCCGCTCGACGTGCAGCGCTTCGTGCGTGTGTCCGCAGAAAATGCGTTGCGCCTCGTGATGGTTCGCGTAGGCAATCGCTCCGGCCGCAACTTTAGGCGACATGCGCAGCCAGCGCGTGTTGAGGCGGTCAATCATGCGCGCGATGGGCTTGTGCTTGAAATCGAGTTTCTGCAGTTGCAAATAGAGCGACGTGCCCCACTGGCTGAGGCGGACGCGGCTGACCTGGAATCCGTCGAACTGGTGGCCGTGAATTGCGATGTGGCGAAGGCCGCAGTAATCCCAGATATAATCCTGGTAAACACGCACTCCGACCAAGTGCGACATGATATCGGTCAACCCGTGATCGTGATTGCCTTCTACCCAGACGACTTCGATGTTGCGCTTGGGATTCGACAGTTTGCGGATGTAGCCGAGAAACTTCCAGTGTTCTTTGGTGAGGCGAGCGAAGTTGAGATCGGCGAAGATGTCGCCGAGCAGGATGAGGCGCTGGAAGCGGTTTCCCCTGAGGACGCGCGTGGCTTCGCGGGCATGACTCGTCTCTGCACCGAGGTGCAGGTCCGAGAGGATCAGCGTGTTGTAGGCAGGCAGATCCATATTCATGTTCTAGCAATGAATTGTTACGGGTTGATTAACAGTGCATCAATTTTGGTGCATAGGGGTAACCAGGGGGTAATACGCGCAAGAGTACCGAGCCAACGCTTTTGCGGGCAAAGGTCCGGACATACGTGCTCCAGTTACTCAGGCACGCGGATCTCCATGGCTTGGGAGGCGGTAGTTCGGCAACGGGCCAGGTCCATGTGCCACCGCACACAAGTGGTTGCCTAACGTGTGGTTCGCGGCGCTGTACTCATGTATGTATTGGAACTGTACTCATGTATGTATTGGAAGAGGAAGGACTGGGTTCGGGGGATTGGTCGGTAGCGGACTTTGCGGGATGCCATGACGCTCTTCCGGGAACGCTTTCGTGGTCTTTTCGAGAGAGGTTAGGAGAGCGCGTGGGATCAGACCACTGTCACTTCCAGTAGTGAACGGGCGAGAACTTACGGGAAACAGGGAGTGAGGGAATGTATGATTCAGCGCGAGGTGCAAGCGAGGCACCTAGGCGCATAGGCTTGGTAGCAGCGAGCCTATTCTCAGCTGCATCGCAAAGATTCACTCGTCCAAGTTGATGTGGTGTTGCTCATGCGCCCTGGAAGAAGGCTCTGGCGGATGACGGCGAGATGACTGGCGACGCTCGTCATCATTGAGCTTGGAGTCGGCTTCGCGCCGGTCACGGGATCGGCGTTCTTTTTCCACTCCGATTTTCATGTACCACAATGCAACCTCGGTGCGATTCCAGCAGCCTGTCTTCTGAAAGATTCTCCGCAATTGATCCTCGACCGACTGCTCTTGGCTGTGAATCTGGTCTGCGATTTGGGCGTTTGTGAGTCCCTGGGCAATCAGGGCCGTGATCGCCCACTCTTGACTTGTAAGATCGGTGTTCCCATATAGCAACGGCATACTGCAACCTCACTGCGATTAGTGTATGGCAGAGTGGGGTGGCTGAGTGGAAATTAAGCGGCGAGGGTGAGTCGGAAGGTCGTATCGGCAGTCGATTGGCAGATTGTCACTTTCCGTTCGGGACGTGAGAGATGAAACCGTCCCACTTGATCTCATGCCCATTCGAACTCCCCTGAGATCAATTCGGGATAGGTTTTGGCAGTTCCGGTGGTGACCTGCAGGCCTGGATCGGGACATCTGAAGTATATTTGCCTACCGGAGTTACTAAGGCACACTCTCGCCGGGCATGCTCATAGAAATCGGACAGGTCGAAGCAATTTTCCGGTACCCGGTGAAGTCGATGGCGGGAGAACGGCTGGAGACCGCCGCGCTGGGCTGGCATGGAATTGAGGGCGACAGACGGCTGGCGTTGCGGCGCATTCAGGACCACGGCGGAATGCCCTGGCTTACAGCCAGCAAGTTGCCGGAGTTGGTGCTGTTTACTCCGCAGCGGCGGGAAGACAGCACCCAGGGAGAGATTCCTACGCATGTTCGTACGCCGGACGGCAGAGAGATGGCTGTCTTCGGAGCAGAGTTGGCCGAGGAAGTCGGACAGCGCTACGGGGCTCCGGTTGAGATGATGCAATTGAGGCATGGCATCTTCGACGATGCTTGCATTTCATTGATCGCCTCCGACACGGTCCGCGAGATCGGACGCCTCGCAGGCCTGGACCTGGACATACGGCGGTTTCGTCCCAATTTGGTGGTTCGTTTATTGCGACCAGTTCCCTTCGAGGAGGATGAGTGGCTGGGCGGCGTGCTGACATTCGGCGAGGGGGACGATGCGGCCGCAATTGCTGTCACGACGCTCGATGAGCGGTGCTCGATGGTGAATCTTGATCCCGGCTCAGCTATGCCCGCGTCCGAAGTGATGAAGGCCATTGTTCGTGCGAACCAGAATAACGCGGGAGTGTACGGAGCGGTCACGCAGATTGGACGAGTGGAAATGGGGCAGAGGATATTCCTGCGGCGTGCCGGACGAGAGGACAGAGCGTGAACGATTGCAAAACAGAGCGCCGGAATTTGGGGCCGCGCACGGCCTGCCTCATCGACTTCGAGGAGGAAGGGTCCCCCGGGGTTGTGCGAACGTAGGGATCCTTCGACGGCGGAACCGGTTCGCTTCGCGGGCCAGTTCCTCCGCTCAGTATGACAACCGTTCCGACGACAACGCACATCAACGTCAACGGCGGAAAAATCCCCACTTTTGGCAAAACCGGCCAGAAGTGGGGCATCGAGGGGCGAATTACCACTCCGCGGGACCTGTCATTGTTGCGAGTATTGTGCGGTGGGGGCTGCGGCAATGCTTAGTCGCCAGGTTTCGTTTGGCGCAGAGGCGTTGAGCGGGCTTACGTCTCCCCGAGGTATGAAACGATGGGACGTGCGATATTGCTTGCGATTATTCAACCTGGCGGCCTGCAGGCCGCGGCCGGCGAACTCTGGAGCGCGGACTGGGCGTGGGGTCTGCCCCTGATTGTTTTGACCGTGGTGCTTCATGTGTTGTGCCTGGGACTGATCAATCAGAGAGTTCTGCGCACTTCTGGCGGCATGCTGCAACACCCTCATCGCTACACGGCGTTCGTGGTGGTGACTGGCGTTACGACGATGTTGGCCACCGGCCTGCACGGGATTGAAGCGGTGATGTGGGCGGCCGCCTACCGACTGGTGGACGCGGTGCCCGACAGCAGGTCTGCGATGCTTTATTCCCTGAATGCGATCACCAGCTACGGGCACACGACGTTGGTTCTGGAACCCCGCTGGCAACTTATGGGAGCGTTGGAAGCGCTGAACGGGTGGCTGCTGTTCGGCCTGACCACCGCCTTCTTGTTCTCCGTAATCGACAAAATATGGTTACTCGGCGTTAGAGAAACGTCTGAGCCAGCGCGGGGCGCGGCTCGAGCGGCTACTTTAGTGCGCTGAAGGCGGAACATTGTTCTGCTGTCGGAGGAATTGTGCTGCCGGCGGCGTTCTGGTCCATGCGGATCACATTTTTGTCGGTAGAGCAGAACAAGCGCTTGCCAGTGCGGTCGAAAACTTCTGGGGCCGCGCCAACCGCGTAACTTGTGTTCTCGCCGTCTGAAGGATCTCCGCCAAGCGCCGAAAAGCGGTAGCCGGACTTCGAGCCTCCCGCGAGGCTTTGGTCAAGCAGGCAGGCGGTTTCCGCGGATTTGTGGCAAGGGTCAGCGCCGCCAAGATTGGCGAGCTGCGCGGCATAGCCGCCGTAGGCGGCCTGGTACTGGATTTCCGCGGTATTGATCGCGCGGATCGATGCGACGGCCGAAGCTTCATTGGCGCTGATCTTCGAGTTGACCATGCCCGGGATCGCGATGGCGGCGATGATCAGGATCAGGACCACGACGATCATGAGTTCCATCAGGGTGAATCCGTGCTGATGCTTCATGGGCAGCCTCCTGCGGCTCGGGGAGAGAACGCTGGGTGGTGCGGCGACTTGCGGGAAAATGCGAGCTGGGCTCGTTCGCCAGCTCTCGACAACCGCGACAGCGTGGTGGCGCCGGCAGACAGCAGATTCCTCTCGTTCGCTTCGCGAACGGCCGGAATGACAAAAGTCGCGGTTCGAATTCGCCTTGCAAGAAATCGACCACGAACACGTTCTAGTCGTAGCGATTCGAGACAGGCGACCCAGAGGGGGTTCGATGAATCACCGGACAAAGAGTCTTTGGTTGCCGGCGCTGGCTAGTTTTGGGTGTGCGAGTTTGTTTCTGCTGGGCTTGACAGAAATCAGCCGTCAACCTAAGTTTTTGGTCCAACTCAATTCCGGGTTTGGGCGCTCCGCTTATGTCGCATGGATGGTGGCGCAGCTTTTGTTTGGCGCGATCGGAGCATTTTTGTCGCGGCGCGCGGGTGGAAACCGGAGGGAGCGATTCGTCGCCGGGATTTTTCCGGCAATGGTGATGTTCGCGTTGCTGGCGGTTTGGATTCCGATCAGCGCGGTCGTCGAGCGCAATGCTTTCGTTTTGAATCACCCAAATGCATTGCTGCTGCCGATTTTCCTTTGGGCGGTGGCGCCTGCAATCATGCTCCTGCTGGGTGCCGTGCCGTTCTTAGGGAAGTCGAACGATAGCGGGTCAGCTCAGATGTGCTAGATCGGAACCTGGCGGCCGACGTCGTCTTCAGTGCGTCGGCGGGACGTATTCCTTCGGCTTGGCCGAACCTTCGCCGAAAAAGAACATCTCGAGCTGCTTGACGATGACTTCCTGGTCCTCGCGCCGCGCGGGATTGAGGCGGTACTCATTCATCAGCATCTTGCAATGCTCCGCCCACATCTTCCAGGCCTCCTGAGAGACATTGTCGTACACTTTCTGGCCCAGTTCGTTGTCGAAGGGCAGCTCGTCGAGCCCGGGCATTTCTTTTTTGAACTTCACGCAAAACACCATGTGCGCCATGACTTTCCTCTGGATGGAATGAGAATAGTGTCGCATAAAACAGTCGAGCTTCGCTCGACGGACAGCCGAGGGCGACTGTCCCCTACCGTCTCTGGCTTGAGATTTGAGACTTGCGGAGACATCGAGCGGCTAGTGCCAGCGTTAATGCCCACAACAACATGAGAGGAGTCAGACTTAGGAGTCCCTGCAGGCCGACTAACTGGCCGAGGTTGAAGGCTGCGTAACCACCGGCGGCCTCGGCGGGCGTCAGCATGGATTCACCATTCATCGCCATGTGCCCTGACCAGAATGCCGGCCATGAGGTGTGGAGGATCGGGCAACTGTCGACCATCGATAACTGGGTAGATGTCGATACGACCATCAAGGCGATGAACAGGCTGCAGGCGGCAAGGGCGATCAGGACGAGCCGCCAATTTCGCGTGGCGCGCTGCCACGCGACGGGCAGGCCAATGCACAACAGGGGTATGGATGCCGATGCATAGCGCGGGCCGAAGGCTTGTCCGCCTTTCCATTCGTAGAAAGAAGAGTTGAAAAGAAAATAGTAGGCGGCGATGGCAGCCGCGGCGAGGGCGGCTGCACGATGGTCCTTTGGCTTCCACAACCACCACAGTCCGGGGATCGCGGCCATCGCTATAGGGGACGCGGAGAACAGGCCGCGGCGGCACTGGAACAACAGCTTCAGCAGACGGTCGGGGTGAGGATAAGTGAGGCCGAGGTATCCGTGCTGCTGCATGAACGTGAAAGAATTTGTGTCGTAATAGGAGTAGCTGGGACGAAACGATCCGAAGGCCGCGTGCAGGTAAGTCAATAACACGACGATGCAGATTGCCGCGCCCGCTCCCAGTCCGGCCGCGGCGCGCCAGCGGGCCGCGTTTCCTCGCGGCCAGGCTTGTGACAACGCCAACAGGGCGAGCATGGCGGAGGCTGGCGCTGCGGGATATTCCGTGACGGTGGCCCATCCTGCAGCGAGGCCGGCAGCAAGCGCCCAAGGGAAATCCGCCCGCCCGCTTGTGGCGGTACGCAATTTCACGGCTGCGGTGAAAGCAAATACGAGGCACGCCCCTACAAGTGCGTGCGCCCAGAAGATGGCGGCATACGCCCAGAACGGCGTGGCTAGACACATCACGATGGCGCCGAACCCAGCCGCAACGGGATCGCAACCTAATCGAAGAGCGACGAAGAACAGACACACCCCGGCCAGCGCCGCGGGCAACGCTGCAGTCATTGCGGTCACGATGTACGACAGCAGGAACACGCCGCGTGGAGATTCTGGAGCGACTCCGATCGCGCGCATTGCCGGCCTCGCCACAATGGCGAAAGGCACGGCGAGAAATGTTTGTCCTGGCGCTTTGTCGGAGCAGTAGTGTCCCTGAAAGTGCGCTTTGTCGCCGGCGTTCTCCTGATAAGCATCGATCTGGAGAGTGTGGCGTTCGACGATAGCGCGCAGCAGATCGAAGCGGGAGTTCTGATTCCATCCGCCGCCTTCGTAGAAGTAGATGAACGAGAGAAATGTAATGACGCCGAGCAAAGCGGCAATCTTCCGGTTGGTAGCATTTGAGGGAGCGGCAGTCATGTAACGTTCCGGCAGCGACGACAACGCCTCGGAGCCGCCATGAAACGAAAGAGCCGCGCCATGGGTGCGGCTCTGCGGGCGTCAAGACAAGTCTAAGGCTTTGCGGCGGCGAGCAGGTACTCGGCGACAATCTTTCTGGCTTCGGACTCCATCGCGTTGGTATCGTCCGGCGCGGCAGCAGACGCCGCGACTCTCGTCTTGATTCCGACATATACGGCTTCGTACGAAGTGTCGCCGAGATTTTCCACGCGATGCTTGAAGGGGGGATACCAGCGCGCCTCTCCGGGCTTGGAGTACACCTCGCGCGTTTTTCCGGCTTCGTCGGTGAAACGCAGATGAGCTTCGGTAAGGCTCACGACCACACCGCCGGGATGATCGTGCAACGCAGACTTCTCGTGGGGCCCATAGTGCACAGTAACGACCTGCACCTTATCGTTCTCGAAATCCAGCTTGTAGTGCCGGGGTTCGACTTTGGTTGGATCCTGTGCCAGGACAGAAGCTGTGGCTAGACACACGAAGGCCCCCGCCCAGAATAGCTTCGATGCCATCTTAAGCCTCCTGACCGAGTTGTTCTGGATGGTTGACGTGATTCCGCAAAAACCTTTCGAGACTCTACGGGCGATGAGTGAACGCTGTCAACGATTGCGCGCGGGATGGCTCACGATAGTAACTTTGGTATGGTGGTCTCACCAGCAATTTTCGCCAGGTTTAAGGCAGGCTTCGATTAAGGCAGGCTTCGATTTCACGTACTGCGTAAACGCGTCGTTAGGCAAGCTTTTCGACCTTTGCTTCTAACGTGACCCTCACGTCCATCCCGGCCTTAAGAGGCAAAGTGGTGCCCGTAAGGTCGGAGAAGGAGTTTTCAACTCGGATTTCGCGGAATAGGTCATCGGCTTCGGGGATTCTGATCTCCACTTTCTCGGGGCCGTCGCCGTAAGCCGGTTTGATAACTTGTGTCGCAATCGCTCGAAAGTTTTTCGACGCGATGTTGCCTCCGGCTTCCGGGAACCGTCTTTCTTTCTTCGTCACGAGTGCGTTCAAGTCGCGAACTAGTTCTTCATATCGCTTGTAATTTTTTTCATTCTGGATCTGTACGCAAATGGAGTTGAACCGCTCTCGTTCTTCTGGTGTCACAGGTGGGCCCTCCGAAGAAAGTGTTGCGGAAACTGATTTCCCCAGCCAACGGATGTGTGCCAGATCATTCTAGCAACGACAACGACGCGTGCGCGCCGGCCTTACCCGGTTTGTCTAACACTTTTCGTGTTTGGCGATGTGTCGCCCGCTTTGAGTGTCACCTGGGCTGGCCTGAGGCTGGAGAACGGTTGCGGCTTTGGTGGGCCCACCAGGATTTGAACCTGGAACCAACAGATTATGAGTCTGCTGCTCTAACCGTTGAGCTATGGGCCCGCGAAGTTCAATCTAGCATATACGCGCAGGCAGTGGTGGTGAGGGAAGATTGATGCCGCGCTAGGGAAATTCAGTCTTATGGATCTCGCGCGATGCCTGCTTTCGCATCCGCCTGCTTTGGGGCACTTCGAGCGCACTCGTGCAACCAAAACATCTTTGGTGCGGTTGGTTAGCGTTGTGAATGACGCTGCCGTTTGCCGGGGCGGCTTATTTTCCGAACAGACTCTTGATTATCATTTTGAGCCGCGAATAGCGCTGATGCTCGAAAAGTCGGTCGCGGCGAGGTGGATTGGGCATCATTCTTTTGTTGACCAAACGAATCAGGTCAATGAGCATCGTCCCGGAGTATGGGACAGGCTGAATTGGCCGCGCCGACATAGGTTTCAATCTTAACGCTGCTGTCAACACAGATTTGATGGGGAGCTAGCGCGCATTCTCCGAGCGCTAGTGTTCTCCTCGTCCGTTGAACGGAAAGGCCAGCGTGAGGCGGTCAATAGTCGGAGCCAGAACTAAAATCCCGACCATTATCGAAAATTGCCAACGCGGATACTTGGGGAGAGTGCCGCTCATCCGCGTTGGCATTTTATTAACTGGCTGTCGATTCATGACTCCCAACAGGGGATAAACCAGCACTCCAGTAAACGCCGTATGGCGCGCATTGGCGCTTTCATTCCAGATGATGTCGGCGCTAGAGTCGCCCTATTCTTACCCGTTCCGGTGACCCCATGACCAGCTCTCCTCTCAATTTTGAGGAGTGGAAAGCTATGTTCCGATTTGATTGCGTCCGGGAAGGTACGCTGTCGGCCTTCGATTGCCTCAGCGAAATGAGCCTGAGGATGCTCTGGGAGTTTGGAGTAGAACCGTCAGTGAAGGCTGTATCGGCGCTTCTGCCCTAAGGCGAAAACGCCGACCAATAGTGAGGTCAGGGCCGCGGAAGACGGATGTCGATTTTGTCGTCTGCCCCTGATGACCCGGAAACCGAGTACTTATTTCTCCAAGCCAAGACCGCTGCATCTGCCTCTTGCCTTGCTGTCATTCCTTGGCGGTCAATCTCTATCGGGCCAACTATCCTGCGGATCCAGCAGTTACGATGAAACGCCTGTTCAGCCATGAAAAGAGTGGTCTCGCCAGCACGGATCTCTTCGTGGCAATGCGGGCAGTTCGTTTCGGCTGCTCGCTGACGGTGAAATAAGAAGCTCATGGGTCTACCTCATTTGCCTGACGCACATCGGGCTAATGGTGTCAGGAACGGGACAAGGGAGCAATCCCGCGAATTGGGTATTTTGGAAAGCCAAAAGGCCTCACCGTTTTCCCCTGAGGCCTTGGCTATCTGTTGCCGCCAGGTTTTCAACTGTTGCGGCAAGCCACTTTCCCCATTTGGGGGGTGCCTGACAATGCGAAAAAGGTTGAGCAATTTGGAAAAGCTCAGAGCCCACTGCGCTTAGAATTCTCCTATGACTATTGGGCGCACGATTCCCAGTATTGATGAATACCTGCGTGAGCGGTTGTTGCCGGCGGAGGGGGTGATTCCGCACATTCCGGGCATCGAGATGTTCGGAAATTCGATTCCCGTGGAGACGGTCGGCGGAGATCTTTTTGAATACATCAATTTTCAGCAGCGTTATGACATTGACGCCCGGATTGAGCGGGCGAAGCGTTTGTCGAAGGAATTCCTAGAGCCGCTTTCTCCGGGCGTTCCGCTACGAAACTCGGTGGATGATCATGCGGAGTGGCTGAAGGGAACGGCAGGCTATCAGCCTACGATGGAGACCGAGTACAGGTTCGCCCGAAGCTCAGAGCAGGCAAGAGTTGCCGAGGACCTGCGCGATCTATATTCGACCGCCGGGGTTCTGCTCGTTGACGCGCAGGGGCACGGAATCATCGCAGCAAAGATTGCATCTACGGTTCATGACACATTTCATGCGTTGATGCTGACCGAGTTGGACCGATACGGAAAGACGACGCCGGAGTTCCTCGAAAACATAAATCTGCGGCTGGCGCAATCTGTGACTGCCCGCAACGCATTGGGAGTTACCGGGAAAGAAAGTGCGCGCGAAATTGCGACCATGGTATATGGCGAGGTTCGTCCCGGTGGCCACTTTCGTTTTGCGAACTTCGGGCATCCTCCGCCACTGGTGTTCTCCGCGGAGTATGGCAAATTCATGAGCATCAATGAAAGCCGGATGGTGCAGTTTCTCCCGCTCGGGCTACAGATTCCGGCAGATCATCCAGACCGCAAGAAATACTACTCAGTAAATTTGCGGCAAAGAGAGTTCGAGGCTTCCGATCTCGGGGAGATCACGCTGATGAGTCCGGGAGATATTCTTGTTTTGTACACGGATGGAGTTTATGACGGGAGCGATCCAGAAGAGCGCGAGCAACTTGAAGCGGTGATGCGGGAACGCTACCGCCAGCCGGCGAGGGAGATTTGCAATGCGTTGCTCGATCAGGCGGTCCAGCAAGATGACCGTCTCCGGGCGAGAGGCGACCAGGCGTTGATCGATGACAAAACTATATTTATCGTCAAACGAACTTGACGAGTACGAAGAGCGGTCGGCGTCGAAGGAATCCTGATTTACACATTCTCTGCGACAGCAATCTGCTGCATGGAGGCGTATTGCGCACTCTTTCCAGAATTTCGCAAGCCCTGAGAAAACGGGCTGCTCGAATTGAGGTGCTGCTGATGGATGTCGACGGCACCATGACAGATGGCAGCGTCACTTTGTTGTCGCAAACCGAGGACACCGCGCTCGAGATCAAGACGTTTGATGCGCACGACGGACAGGGGCTGACTCTGGCGCACACGGCCGGGCTTCGCACTGGTTGCATCACGGGACGTCAGAGCTCTGCACTGCTCCGGCGTGCACAGGAAATGCATATGGAATTTGTGTATATGAAACAGCCGCTAAAAATGCCGGCGTATGAAGAAATTCTCCGGAAAGCGGGAGTGGATGACTCGGTGGTCGCGTATGTCGGGGACGACCTGCCGGATCTTCCGATTCTGCGTCGAGCGGGTTTGGCCGTGGCGGTGGGCGACGCGGTTCCGGAGGTCAAAGAAGCGGCGCATTACGTAACGAAGGCGCTTGCCGGGCATGGCGCGATCCGCGAGACCGTGGAACTTGTTCTCAAATCGAGAGGGATGTGGGAAGCGATGATTGACAGGGCACGGGCGTGAGTCTCAGTTCGAACCGGGAAGGGCAGCAGCCTAGGCCCTGCTCTCCGTGAGAAGAAAGAGTCGCGCCGGTTTCATCCGTGGGGCCCCGAGCTAAAGCCGCGTTTTTCAACCGAGCCTAATGCGGTGCGACTGTAAGTCGCACCCTTGGTCTTACACATTCGACCAGGTCCCATGCCGCGAGCACTGTCGCTTCGCCCGGGGGCCTTCGGCTACGCTCCGGGCAGGCTGCGTTTCGCTCCCACACGAACCTGGAATCCCTTCGGGATTCGGGAGCATCCACTGAGGGATGCGCTCACCTTGTGATGAAGCAGTCGTCCGAACTGGAGCTGCGAGTTCGGCTTGTGCGGAGAAAGTCCGTCCTTGGGTGCTTGTGGCCACGATTCTTGGCTCCAGCATGGCGTTTATCGACAGCACCGCGGTCAATGTGGCTCTGCCCGCATTGCAGTCGAACCTTCATGCCACGGTGGTGGACGTGCAATGGGTGATTGAATCTTATGGATTGTTTCTTTCCGCTCTAATTCTGGTGGGGGGCGCGCTGGGAGACTCTCTGGGCCGGCGGGCGATGTTTCTGTGGGGCGTCGTTG
>Ga0126371_10003516_pt1 | contig 13719 bp, 11 predicted proteins | sample PanSoiMetaPlot_4_FD_110145 | JGI IMG/M metagenome (GOLD analysis project Ga0126371, IMG submission 110145) | Tropical forest soil microbial communities from Panama - MetaG Plot_4 | ecosystem: Environmental > Terrestrial > Soil > Tropical forest > Bulk soil | place: Panama | collected 2016-02-17 | reverse complement strand
GGCGGTGACCGAGGCCTGCTAATCCTCCGCCGAGGCAAAGGGTTGCGAATCGGAGCCGAAGCCATCGTCGGTCAGGACGCGGTCAAGGTCCGTCTGCGACAATCGCCGGTGACGGCCTCCGAGTTTTCGGAACGCATGCTGCAATATGTGCTCCGGACGCAGGAGACGGTGCTGCTGGATGACGCCATGGTGGTCAACCAGTTCGCCGAGGACGAATACTTCCGTCGCAGACACTGCCGGTCCGTCCTCTGTGTACCCCTTTTGAAGCAGAACGAGCTCATCGGCCTCCTGTATCTCGAGAACCATCAGACGCCCTACGCGTTCACCCCGGCGCGGGTCGCGTTGCTCGAGCTATTAGCTAGCCAGGCCGCGCTGGCGTTGCAGAGCGCGTCCCTCGAAGAGAAGGAAGCCTTACTCAAGGAAGTCCACCATCGTGTTAAGAACAACTTGCAGCTGATCAGCAGCTTGCTCAACCTGCAGGCTGCTCGCGTCACCGACCCTCGTGTCGCAGAGCTGTTCTCGGATAGCCGAAATCGGGTGCGTTCCATCGCGCTGGTGCATGAGAATCTCTACCGCGCTGAGGACTTCTCGATGATCCCCATGGCCAGTCACATCGAGAGTCTCTGTGCCCACCTGAGCCGCGCCTACGATTCCGTAAACCAGCGCACGGAGTTGACGACCCAGGTTAGCGATCTGTGCTTGGACATGAACCAGGCCGTCACCTGCGGCCTCATCATCAATGAACTGGTGTCGAACGCTCTCAAACACGGCTTTCCCAATGGCCGAGCAGGACGTGTGCGCGTCGAGCTGCAGCCCTTAGGCGGACAGCGGCATGTCCTGAGGGTGAGCGACAACGGCATCGGTCTTCCGCGGGACTTGGACGTCCGGCGGGCAAACACATTGGGTCTGCAGCTGGTGCATGATCTAGCAACGCAGCTCCACGGCGAGTTATCAGTGAGCCGTGAGCCTGAAACGACCTTCACGATCACGTTCCAGGAGGCTGGCAGCGGAGAAATCGAGGTATGACAGCACCGAGGATTTTGATTGTCGAAGACGATCTTGTTGTCGCTCGGGACATCCAGAATCACCTGGCCCGGATCGGCCACACGGTCGTCGGGCTCGTCGCGCGGGGCGAAGACGCCTTGCCACTGGCCATCCAGTCACAACCGGATCTAGTTCTAATGGACATCCGACTGGACGGAAGAATCGATGGCATTGATGCGGCCCAGCAGATACGAGATTGCTGTCGCATTCCAGTCGTCTACCTGACCGCATACGCGGACGATCAGACGCTTCAGAGGGCGGGCGCCACCGAGCCGTTCGGTTACCTGCTCAAGCCGTTCGAGGATTCCCAACTGCGTACAACGATCGAGATGGCGTTGTACAGGCACGCGACCGAGCGCAAGCTCCGCGAGAGCGAACAGAGTTTTCGCCTGATCGTCGATGGCATTGCCGGCCTCGTAGCGATTTCGACCGCGGAAGGTGAGGTTGAATTCGTCAACAACCAAGTACTCCAATACTTCGGTAAGACTCTCGAAGAATTGAAGGGTTGGGCTAGCAGCGACGCAGTGCACCCGGATGACCTCCCGAACGTGGTAATGGCCTGGCGGCACTCGGTCGAAACCGGGGATCCGTACGATGTTGATCACCGTCTGCGCCGTGCGGATGGTGCATACCTCTGGTTTCACTCTCGTGGACTATGTCTGCGTGACGCTAAAGGTCGCATTGTCCGTTGGTATAACTTGCTGACTGATATTGACGAGCGCAAGCGAGCAGAAGAGAAGCTACGACGCAGTGAAGCGTACCTGTCCGAAGCGCAGAAATTAAGCCACACGGGCAGCGCCGGCTGGGATATTGCAACTAGAGAGATCTATTGGTCTCAAGAGACCTTTCGGATATATGAATTAGATCCGACAACTAAGGTTACGAGTGAATTGATTGTGCAACGAACTCACCCAGAAGACAGATCGGCTGTGCAGGAAGTCTTCGAGCGCGCTTCACGCGAGCAGGCGGAATTCGATCTTGAACATCGGATTGTGATGCGCGATGGGTCCATCAAATACCTGCGGGTCATCGGCCATCCCTCAGTGGACGATTCGGGCCGCCTGGAAATGGTGGGGGCGGTTACAGACATTACCGAGCACAAGCACGCGGAGCAAGCTCTGCGAGAGAGCGAAGCGGATTTGCTTGAGGCCCAAAGGCTAAGCCACACGGGCAGCTTTAAGCATGATATTTCAACAGGCAAAGTCATAGTCTCACCAGAATTCTATCGAATATATGGCATCACCCCTGATGAGGACGCTTCGAACACGGAATTCTTCTTTAGTAGGTTTCACCCCGATGACCGCGAGTGCGTTGTGGAACTATTTGAAAAGGCCGAAATCGAGAAAACTGACTTTCAAGCGCACCACCGCATCGTTCTTCCCGACGGAACCACCAAACACCTCCATTGTGTCGGCCATCCCGTTTTGAACGAGTCGGGCGGCCTCGTAGAGTATGTCGGAACCTCGATAGATGTCACCGAACAGGTGCGGGCAAATGACAAGCTGTTGGCCGAAATTGCGGAACGAAGGCGAGCCGAAGAATCTCTCCGCGTCCAAGTTGACGTGTTGCAGCATATGCCCACGGTCGCCTGGACCGTGCTACCCGACGGCACGCCGGATTTCGCAAACCGGCAGGGGCTCGAGTACACGGGCCAGACTTTGGACTACGTCCGGTCGTCACCAGAGGCATGGATGACTGCTTTTCATCCAGAAGACCGTGAGCGAGCTGCCGCAGCCTATTGGGACGGAATTCGGTCCGGACGCTGCTTCACGATGGAGGCGCGCGTCCGCCGAGCCTCCGACGGCGAATATCGCTGGCACCTGAGCCGTGGAATACCATTGCGAGATCCCGCGGGAAACCTCATTAAGATTGTCGGCACCGCGACTGATATCGAGGACTTGAAGCGGGCAGAGGAAGCACTGCAGAGCACTCAGGCTCAGCTTGCGCATGTGGCGCGGGTCACGGCCATGGGGGAAATCGCGGCTTCCATTGCCCACGAAGTCAATCAGCCCCTCTCCGGGGTGGTGGTAAATGCCACCGCCTGCCTGAACTGGTTAGCGGCAAGCCCGCCTAACCTTGTTGAAGTCCGCGAAACTGTTCAGCGTATCGTCCGCGACGGGCAGCGGGCAGGCGACGTGATCGCTCGGATTCGAGCCTTGGCAACGAAGAAGACCATAGAAAAGGAACGGCTCGATTTGAACGAAACCATTCAAGAGGCTATAGGCCTGGTGCAAGGTCTGATGCGTCGAAACAAAGTGACCCTGCGGATGGATTTGAGCGAAAATCTTCCACCTGTTCTGGGTGATCGGATTCAGCTCCAACAGGTGGTACTCAACCTAGTCGTCAATGCTATTGAAGCAATGGCCAAAGTAACGAGCAAGGTAAAAGAGTTGGCGATCGCCACCCGAGTTATTCCAGATGGGATGGTGGAAGTTGCCTTGTGCGACTCGGGCGCAGGCCTTGACACAGAGAGCATGCAAAAAATATTCGAAGCCTTTTACACGACCAAACCTGGCGGAATGGGGATGGGGCTGTCAATCAGCCGCACGATTATCCGCAACCACGGCGGACGTCTATGGGCCACAAGGAATGACGGCCCAGGCACCACTTTTTGCTTTACTGTCCAGAAGGACCAGTAAAAACGTTATGGCTCAACCGAGGGCAATCGTATTCGTCGTGGATGATGACGTGTCGGTGCACGAATCCCTGAGAGGCCTGATTCGGTCAATCGGTTCGGAAGTCCAAACTTTCACTTCAGCCAAGGAATTCTTAGCTGCCCGCCAGGTGGACGGCCTACTCGACAAACACACGCTGGAACTCTGCCAAATACGATTGGCCGGGCAATATTCGTGAGTTGCAGAATATCATCGAGAGGTCAGTGGTCCTGTGCAATGGCGACATGTGTTGGATCGATGAGACTTGGCTTTCAACTCAGGAGGCACCCCGGTCGGAGCCAACAGGCCTACTGACGGAGACCCTCCAGAATCAGGAAAAGCAGATTATCGAAGCTGCCTTGGCAGAGAGCAAAGGAAAAGTAGGTGGACCGAATGGCGCGGCCGCCATTCTCGGAATTTCCCGCATTCACGCTCGACTCAAGGATCAAGCAGCTCAACATTGAGAAGCGTAAGTTCTTGATCGCATCGTAGCGACCTGACTGGTCAGTCCCGAAAATTCGGGCCCCCTCGAAATTTCGTTAGCCACCTCTTAACTCTAGTTGTTAGGTTCAATCCATTTTGTCGCGCGAAGTGCTTAAGAACCGCTGCTGTGCTTTGGCCTCTAGAATCCACAGAGATGGCCTTTTACATGCACAGACCGCAGGTATGAAATGCAAACTCCTTTCGCTCTTCGGTCAATTTACAAAGCAAACACAAGCATCTGTGGTCCGTGTGTTCTGCTGCTTGGAGTCGTGATGTCTTACGCCTTGGCCCAGTCACCCAGTCAACCCTTTAGCCGCGACATCGAAGTCACGGATATCGAACAAGGACAGAGTAACGTGCACGTCGTCAGTCTGCCGTCCACAGTAAGTCCTGAGATCTTGCCGCTCGTCGCAACGCCGCTTCCTCAGTGGAACGTGCATCCCCAATCACAAGCCGAGTGGCAGAGCATCCGGGCGAAATTCACGGCACCCACGCTCGCTGAATTGCCGGGGATCCGCCAACAGCTTGGCGTCACGTTGGATCACGCGGTGATAGGCGGCGTGAAAGTCAACATTCTGATGCCGCGGGTCGTTGCGAAAGAAAACGTCGACCGGGTTTTCCTTCATTTTCACGGTGGTGGATATGTACTGAATCCCGGCGACGCAGGTACACGCGAAGCAACATACATGGCGGCTTTCGGGCAGGCGAAGGTCATATCAGTTGACTATCGGCTTGCGCCGGAGAATCCGTATCCCGCTGCCCTCGACGATTGCATGTCGGTTTACCGTGAGTTAATCGAGAACAACCGACCCGAGAGAATCGGCGTCTTCGGCACGTCCGCGGGCGGCGCCCTGACGCTCGCCCTGGTGCTACGCGCAAAGACGGAAGGCCTTCCGTTGCCGGGCGCAATAGCGCCTGGATCGCCTCAATCGGACGTGACCAAGACGGGAGACTCCTACCAGACGCTTGAATTCATTGACAACTTTCAAGTGTCGTATGACGGGTGGCTCAAAGACGCACTGGCAGTTTATGCAAACGGTCACGACATGATGGATCCACTGTTGTCGCCGGTGAATGGCGATATGGTTGGATTCCCTCCAGCGATCTTGACGTCCGGAACGCGCGATCTGTTTCTGAGCAACACAGTCCGCGTACATAGAAAGTTGCGTCAAGCAGGAGCGATCGCGGAACTGCAAGTCTTCGAGGGACTATCACACAACCAATACGCGATGGTTCCGACAGCGCCCGAGACAAAGGAAGCTTTCACTGAGATCGCGGGTTTTTTCGGCCAGCATCTGAAGCGTTGATTTAACACTATCGGCTCAAGGATCAGCAGATGGCGTTCAGTATAAAGGTTAAGGGAACCGCGCACAGGGTCGATGCCGATACGCCGTTGCTCTGGGTGCTGCGCGACATGCTCGGGATATGCGGCACCAAGTTCGGCTGCGGCATCGCGCTTTGCGGAGCCTGCACTGTGCATCTGGACGGCACGCGGACGCGTTCGTGCGTCGCCCCGGTTGGCAGCATCGGCAACGAAGCCACCACCACCATTGAGGCGATTAGCAAGGCACTGCAGGGTAAGGCGCTGCAGGAGGCTCGGCTCGAACTCGAGGTCGTGCAATCTTGGCTCACGCCAGCCGTGAAGAAGACAGAGACTTCACGCTCCTGCACGAGAGCAGCGGCGATCTCAGCCGTAAAGGCCACGCGCTCATGACAAAGCCGGCTCAATTAGCTGAGAGCCGAGAACCCGAATGGCTTGCCCGCATGGGGGCCGTACTGGAGGTACTCAACGAGGGGGTTGTCATCGCTGACGATCGTCCTCGCATTCTCTTTGCGAACTCCCGTTTTGTTGAAATGATTGGCATTCCGTTGGAGGAATTGATCGGTTTTGACCCTTCTCAATTCTATTCTTCCGAGGAATGGGAGTTTGCCTCCAAGCAAATTGATATCGCGTTCCGTGACGGGCACAACCGTTATGAGTTTTTTCTGCCTGGAAGGGGCGGAGGGCGGACCCCTGTCGTCATTAGTTACAGGGCGCTCAAAAATTCAGGTAAGCGGTTTAGGGTTATTACCTTCACCGACATCTCCAAGCAAGTACAAGCCGAGGAAAGACTCCGTCGCGCGAACGCCGAGCTTCATAAACGCCAGATGGAAATCGACGAAGATCTGCACCTCGCCGCGCGCGTGCAGAACAGCCTAGCTCCGCGGCCCCTGGTCGGGGCTAGGATGAGCGTCGACGTCTTCTATCATCCGGTGCACTCGATCGGAGGCGACATTGCTTTGGTGCATTCAGTGAACAATGAGTGCCTCAATTTACTCGTATGCGATGTGTCCGGCCACGGTATCGGCTCCGCTCTCGTGGCTAATCGCATTTACACGGAGACAATGGTGCATCTGCGCAGCGGCATGTCTCTTACCGAGATGTTCGCTGAATTGAACCGCTTTCTCATCGAAGACATTTGTGGCTCAGGAATGTTCGTCACTGCGGCCGCTGCACGCATCGATGCCGATCGACGCCGTATGGTCTTTGCCGGAGCCGGCCATCCGCCGGCAATACTCGCGCGTCCTGGGCAGAATCCGTTGCTGCTCGAGTCTAAATGCATGATTCTCGGTGCGCTGCCGGAGGCTGTGAAGTCGGCAGCCAACGCGGAGGTCGAACTCCAGCCGGACGATCGCATTCTCCTGTACACCGACGGGATCACGGAAGTTTTCAATAGTCGCGGGGAAATGCTCGATATCTCCGGCATCCAGGAAATCGTGCGTAAATTGTCATGCCTGCCTGCCGAAAAAATGAAACAGGGCATCCTCAATGAGGTGGCGGCATGGCGGAACGGCGCACCGACGGATGATGCATGCCTATTGCTGGTGCATGTTCGATAAGGAAGACGCGCGGATGAAGAGCGACGGTACCGTTTGGTCAGCCTCGGAGAGGCGTGCCAGAGGGCAAAGAAAAGTAGCGGTCAAAGGACGCCCGTTTTTTTTTCGACGAGCGTCTGAAGCGTTGAAGCCAGGACGTCTTAGCATTCGACATGATTTTTTAAGTCCTGGAGGAGAGAGAAAATCGATTATGCTCAAGTATCTCGGCTTTACCATCTTGCTGGCGGCAGCCGTCTCGTCGTCTGGCGCCGACAATCCCGAACTTGTAATTCGCGGCCAGATCAAACTCACCCTTGCAGGCGCAGAGCGCGTGCTTCTCGCAGCGAGAGGGCGCGCAGCCGCGTTGAGCGCGGCGGAGCACATTGCTGTGGTTGACGACGGTGGTCACTTGCTGGTGTTCGCTAGGATGGATGGGGCCCGTTCTGCCAGCGCCGACACCGCAATCACGAAGGCCGTCTCAGCTGCCACCATGCGCCGGGAGACCGGCCCAGTTTTCAAAGGAGCGACGCAGGAAGACGCTAGCTTGAATCTGGCGATCGAACATGCTGCCACAGGCAGCGGCGGAAAACTCACGATTCTTTATGGCGGCATTCCCATCATCGTAGACGGGCAGGTCGTCGGCGCGGTCGGCGTCGGCGGTGGAAGCGAAGAACAGGACGTGAGTGTTGGCAAGGCGGGCGCCGCTGCGCTGGAAACTGCTCTGTAAGAAACCCATGGCCGTGGAAAGGATGACTGAGATGCCCAACCTAGTGTGGTTCCGATGCGCTTGGCCCTCAGTTTCGAGTCAAATTCCTGTTCCAAATCCCCCCTTGGAGGCGCTTGATGAAATCCAATAGGAAGTCGAACCTTACCCGACGCGAACTTCTGGGAGTGGCCTCTGCGGCTACGTTCGGTGCGGCGTTTCTCCCAGTGTCCCCGAGGGCTTCCGGGAGAGCTTCGCGGCAGGAGCACAACTATCAGGTCGGCAAGGACCCTGGAAAGCACGAACCCATTGCGAATTTCAAATTTGATATCGAATCGACCGAAGGTTGGTTCGGCGAAGCGGGCTCGGCAAAGGAAGCCACCGTAGAAGAGTTTCCTGTTTCGCAGACCATCGCTGGCGTTTCGATGCGGCTGAAGCCCGGAGGCGTCCGCGAACTACACTGGCACGCCATCGCCGCGGAATGGGCGCTGGTACTCGAAGGGACCATCCGGGCCACCGTTATCGCACCCAACGGCCAGTCGGCCACCGACGTCTTCGAACCGGGTGACATCTGGTACTTTCCCAAAGGGCACGGTCATTCGCTCCAGAACATTTCTAACAGGGACTCGCACTTCGTCTTGGGTTTTGACGACGGGCATTTTTCCGAGTTCGGCACCTTCAGCATTACCGATTGGATCGCCCGTACCCCGCCCGAAATCGTGGTCAAGAATCTTGGGCTCACTCTGGAAACAGTCCGTAACCTGCCACAGAAAGAGTCGTACATTATCCCCGGCAAAATCGCGTCGACTCCGTTCGAGCCGAACCTAGCAGGAGATCTAGAGACACCGCAGTTGGCGCACAAATTCCGCCTGTCGAATGCAACCCCACTGGTGTTTCCGGGAGGCTGGGAGCGCATCGTCACACAGAGGGAGTTTCCGATCAATTCCACCCTCACTTCGGTACTGCAGCATATCGACGTCGGAGGACTCCGCGAGCTGCATTGGCACCCGAACGCCGACGAGTGGCAGTACTACATCAAAGGCCGCGCACGGGTTACTGTTTTCGGCGCGCACGGCCGCGCGAAGACTGAGGAATTCGGCCCGGGTAATATAGGATTCATTCAGCAGGGCTTCGGACACTACGTCGAGCAGGTTGGCACCGAGCCGATAGAGTTTTTTGCCCTCTTCAACAGTCCAACGTTTGAAGAAATTTCCATTTCCAAATGGCTGGCAGGGAATCCCGCTTCACTCGTCGCGGACAACTTCCTCCTGAGCAACGAAGACGTAGCCAAGCTGCCGCGCAGGACTCTCGGCATCATCAGATAAGCGCCGGTCGTGGCATTCTCAGTATCGCGTCCCCCGTTCTAGTCTTCGCTCCAATCTTTTTCTGCGACTCTAACTGATTCCAGGCTCAGGCAAAAACAGGACCGCCGAGCCAACATGCAGACATATTTGGCACACCGTTCACTTAACGAAAAATTATGGCCCTTGATAAGAACGGAGACGCCGTATGGTTACGTGCGCTCATTGGCGTGGTGCGGTTTTGGCACCGGGTTTACGGTAACCCCCGAGAATTCGGGACCTCTTGAGATTTCGTTTCTTCCTTTTCCTCCTAATCGTTTGTTTGCAATGTATTGGCAATGGCGGCATGCGTGCACTCGCGATTGACTGAGACATAGACCAAGAGGGTTGACGCGAACCCGCGCGGTGCCAGTTCAAAGGCTAGGCAGGGTTGGATCGGCCCAAGGATCAGCAGATGGCGTTCACTATAAAGGTTAACGGAATCGCGCACAGCGTCGATGTCGATGCCGATACCCCGTTGCTCTGGGTGCTGCGCGACGTGCTAGGCATGTGCGGCACCAAATTCGGCTGTGGTATCGCTCTTTGCGGAGCATGCACCGTGCATCTGGACGGCACGCCGACGCGTTCCTGCGTCACCCCGGTTGGCAGCATCGGCAACCAGGCCATCACCACCATTGAAGCGATCAGGAAGACGCCGCAGGGTAAGGCCGTGCAGCAGGCTTGGCTCGACCTCGAGGTTGTGCAATGCGGTTATTGTCAATCCGGCCAGATCATGTCGGCTGCGGCTCTGCTCACCAACACACCGAAGCCGAGCGATGCGGAAATCGACGCAGCCATGTCCGGCAACGTCTGTCGCTGCGGCACCTATCAGCGCATCCGCGCCGCAATCCATCATGCCGCGGGCATGAGGGAGGATTGAAAATGGCGCACCACGTGTGCGTGCCGCGCCTCGACCGCCGCGGCTTCCTCAAGGTGGGTGCCGCGTTGAGCGGAGGCCTCGTCATCAACGTTGCAGTGCCGATCGCGTTCCGTCCCCCCTGGGCAGCGGAGGTCGGGCCAAGCTTCGACCCAAACGCTTTCATACGAATCGATCGCCGAGGCGTCGTGACCCTAGTGATGCCGATGGTCGAGATGGGCCAAGGCACGTATACCGCATTGCCCATGCTGCTGGCAGAGGAGCTAGAGGTCGCTCTTGACCAGGTCCGCCTGGAGCACGCTCCGCCCAATGACGTGCTGTATGCCAACCCGATGCTGCACTTTCAGGCGACCGGCATGTCATCCTCAATCCGCGCTTTCTGGACGCCCCTGCGACAAGCAGGCGCGGTCGGCCGCACCTTATTGATTGCGGCTGCAGCCAACCGCTGGCGCGTTGATCCTGGGAGATGCCGGGCGCAGCGAGGGGTAATTTTGCACCCTACCAGCACACGCCGCCTGCCGTATGGTGAACTGGTGGATGACGCCGCCACCCTGCCAGTGCCAGCGGCCGACAGCGTGGCTTTGAAGGATTCGAGAGAATTCACGCTCATCGGCACACCGGCCAAGCGCTTGGATACACCGGACAAGGTCAATGGCCTTGCGCAATTCGGTATCGATGTGAGAGTACCGAACATGAAGGTCGCGGCGATCGCGATCTCCCCCGTATTCGGCGGCAAGCCGAAATCGGTTAACGAAGCGGCAGCTCGAACAGTCAAGGGCGTGTGTCAGGTAGTCCGAATCGATAATGCAGTCGCCGTAGTCGGTGATCACATGTGGGCGGCCAAGAAGGGGCTCATCGCGGCTGCTATTCAATGGGACGATGGACCCCTTGCGACGATCAACAGCAGCGACATCATCCGTCAACTTGAGGAGGCGTCTAAGCAACCAGGCGTCGTCGCGCGCAACGAAGGCGACGCGGAAAACGCACTCGCGGGGGCAGCGCAGCGAATCGACGCCATCTACCAAGTGCCCTTTCTCGCCCACGCCGCCATGGAGCCTATGAACTGCACCGTCCATGTCCGTAAGGACGGGTGCGACCTTTGGGTCGGCACCCAGGTGCCAACCCGAACCCAATCTCTTGTTGCCGAGATCACCGGCCTGCCGAAGGATGCAGTCAAGCTCCACAACCAGTTGCTGGGTGGCGGCTTCGGCCGCCGACTCGAAGCTGACGGCACCGTCCTTGCCGTGAAGATCGCGCAACATGTCGACGGACCGGTGAAGGTGCTGTGGAGCCGCGAGGAAGACATCCAGCACGACATGTACCGGCCCTATTACTACGATCGGTTGTCGGCTGGACTTGACGCAAGCGGCAAACCAGTGGCGTGGACCCACCGTCTCTGCGGCTCTTCAATCTATGCACGTTACCTCCCGCAGATCTTCACGAACGGTCTCGATCATGATGCAGTAGAGGCAGCAGCAGAACCGCCCTACCACCTTCCTAACATCCACGTCGACTATGTCCGCGTCGAGCCGCCAGGCATTCCGACCGCCTTCTGGCGCGGTGTCGGCCCCACTCACAACGTCTTCGTGGTCGAGAGCTTTATCGATGAGTTGGCGGCGGCGGCGAAGCAAGATCCCGTCGCGTACCGCAAGACACTGCTCGGTCACAATCCGCGCGCCCTTGGCGTGCTGGAACTGGCGACGCGGCAGGCCGGCTGGGGCCGCCCTCTGCCAGCAAGGCGGGCCCGCGGTGTCTCCGTCCAATTCGCGTTTGACACCTACCTTTCGCAGGTGGCCGAAGTGGAGGTGACGACCGAGGGCTCCGTCCAAGTCCATCGCATTGTCTGCGCCGTCGACTGCGGCATCGCGATCAATCCGGACACAATCGCTGCCCAGGTCGAAGGCGGCGCACTCTTCGGCTTGACCGCTGCGCTGTACGGCAACATCACACTGAAGAACGGTCGGGTAGAACAAAGTAATTTCCACGACTACCAGCCGATCCGGATCGACGAAGCCCCGCGGATCGAGACGCATCTGGTGAGGAGCGCCGCATCCCCGGGTGGTTTCGGCGAGGCGCCGACCGCCGCCGTCGCCCCAGCCGTGACCAATGCTATTTTTGCCGCTACCGGTAAGCGGATCCGCACCCTGCCGATCGACACGGCCCTGTTGAAATCCACCGCCTGAACGAGAAAGAGACAATCCTCGTGGGATTCCGTAAAGGGATCGCCATCTAGTCGCGGAGGACCCTCGGCATCGTTAAGTAGGCAGCCGTCGCCGCATATTTGTCGGCACCGCGTCACTCGTCGGGGAATGGCTGCTGGGGACTATTGTCATGCGACGGTTCGCAATCATAGTCATGCTGTCGCTTGGAGCTGCTCTCCCCGCACACGCCCAGGCGACAGCACTCTCCGAGCAAGCGTTGCCTGATCGTAGCTACAGGTTATTGCGAGAAGACGAGGACTGGAGTTTCCTGCGCGAACCAGGACTCCGCCGGGATTTTTGGGACGCGATTAAATACATCCCACTTCGCGGTAGCAAGGAGAACTGGTTTATATCGATCGGCGGGGAAGTCCGAGAAGTCTGGGAGCAGGTTGGCAACGACAATTGGGGTCAACAGCCTTACACCAACGGATATCTCAATGAAAGATACATGCTCTATTTTGACGTGCACTATGGCAAGCATGTTCGCACGTTTGTCGAATTAAAGAGCGGTTTGAATTCGTTCCGGATTGGCGGTCCCCGTCCAATTGACGAAAAGAAGCTCGACTTTCAGGTTGCGTTCGCCGAACTTGGGACTTCTTGGGGTCAGAACTCCATGAAGCTACGTGTAGGGAGGCAGGAGCTTGAGTATGGCTCTGGGCGTTTGATTGACGTTCGCGAAGGACCGAACGTCCGAATGAGCTTCGACGGCTTCCTGGTAAGGACCAAGATTGGCTCGTGGCAGACTGACGGATTTGCTGTGCGTCCCAACTTGGATAATTCGGGATTCTTCGACAATGCACCTAACCATGCGGTTGGGTTCTGGGGCGTATACGCAACGAGAAACTTGCAGCACAACACTTTCCTGGACATGTACTACCTCGGTTTGAACCAGAAGCGTTCCAGCTTTGAGCGAGGCACCGCACAGGAACTACGTCACTCCGTAGGCGTCAGAATTTCACGCCCATCGGCAACAGAAAGCCCGCACTGGGATTTCGACTACGAGGCAACCTGGCAGTTCGGCACCTTCGGATCGGGCAATATTCGCGCCTGGACATTTTCATCGGAGACCGGATATAAGTACCCGACCCTTCCACTGAAACCTCGCTTCAGTATAAAGGCGGACATCGCGAGTGGTGACGACCCGCGCGCGAAAGAGCTTGGAACCTTCAATGCCCTGTTTCCCAGCGGGAATTACTTTGGGGTTTTGGCTGCCGCAACAGGCCCTGGTCCCGTTAACTACATTGATGTCCATCCGCGGTTAGAAACTGCGTTTCCCCGTAATGTGTCCCTTTCGGTCGACTGGATTTTCCAGTGGAGAGAGAGTCTTAAAGATGGTGTGTACGACATGGCGGGATCTCTTATCCGCCCTGCAGGTGGCAGTCGAGCACGGTTCGTTGGGCACCGCCCCGGCGCCGAATTGTTATGGCAGGCGAACCGACATCTCTGGTTCCAGGCCGACTACGGAGTGTTTTATGCAGGGCGGTTTTTGAAGGAGACGCGGCCTGGCCGTAATTTGAGCTACTGGGCTTTGTGGGCGGGATACAAGTTTTGATCAACGCTG
>Ga0126371_10003515_pt1 | contig 13724 bp, 9 predicted proteins | sample PanSoiMetaPlot_4_FD_110145 | JGI IMG/M metagenome (GOLD analysis project Ga0126371, IMG submission 110145) | Tropical forest soil microbial communities from Panama - MetaG Plot_4 | ecosystem: Environmental > Terrestrial > Soil > Tropical forest > Bulk soil | place: Panama | collected 2016-02-17 | reverse complement strand
GTCGTTTCAGGTGAGCCGTTCGCGAGCGACCGCAGGCGGTCGAATTCCATATGCTCGTTTCGCGTCGGCTCTCTTGTCTTGCCGGCTTTCAGACCGGCGAGGGTCACTGGACCGAATCGGATGCGCTCCAGATCGATGACGCGCAGACCGCGACCGGCGCACATCCTGCGCACTTGGCGGTTGCGGCCTTCGTGCAGCGTCATGGAAAAGGAATGCGATCCGTCGGGATGCCGGCGCAAATCGCGTGCGCCCAGCGCCTTGATCGTCTGCGGCGTCAACGCGCCAGTGGCACGCACGCGGTAGATCTTCTCGACGCCGAACGACGGATGCGTCAGCACGCGCGCGAGCTCGCCGTCTGTGGTGCAGAGCAGCACGCCCGTTGAGTCGGCGTCGAGCCGGCCGACCGGGAAATAACGCGGCGATTTCGGCAGAAGCTGCGCGATGCATGGACGGCCGCGTTCGTCGTGCATCGTCGTGACGACGCCGCGTGGTTTGTTCATGACGAGCGTGCTCGACTTTTGCGACGCGTGCGCGATGCGGCGTCCATTGATCGTCACGCGCTGCGTCGTCGGGTCGATCGACTCGCCCAAAAGTGCGACGCGCCCATCGACCGCGACAACGCCGCTTTCGATGAGCGCATCCGCTTTGCGTCGCGCACAGACCCCGCGCTCGGCGAGGTACTTGTTGAGACGGATCAAGCCGAGCTCCGCTCGGCATACCACATCAGCGGTCGCCGTCGCCCGCCATGGACATCGCTTCCTTGGTGACCGACTTGAGGAACGCTTCGTTCGAGTCGGTTCTACGGAAGCGCTCGAGGATGAGCTCGGTCATCTCTTGCGTGCCGAGCACGGCGGTCGCACGTCGCAGCATGACGACCTTACGCAGCTCGATCTCGCTCAGGAGCAGCTCTTCGTGCCGCGTGCCCGACTTCTTGATGTCGACCGCAGGGAAGATGCGGCTGTCGGCGAGTTTGCGCACGAGGTTGATCTCCATGTTGCCCGTGCCTTTGAACTCTTCGAAGATGACGTCGTCCATCTTCGAGCCCGTCTCGATGAGCGCGGTGGCGATGATCGTCAGGCTTCCGCCTTCCTCTATATTGCGCGCTGCGCCGAAGAAGCGCTTCGGCCGATGGAGCGCGCTCGTGTCGAGTCCGCCGGACAGCGTGCGGCCCGTCGCGGGCATTACTTGGTTCCATGCGCGCGCAAGGCGTGTGATGGAGTCGAGGAGGATGACGACGTCGTGACCGAGCTCGACGAGCCGCTTGCAGCGTTCCAGCGTCAACTCGGCGACCGCGGTGTGGTTATCGGGATGCTCATCGAACGTCGATGAGACGACGTCGCCCTCGATCGAGCGGCGCATGTCGGTGACTTCTTCCGGCCGCTCGTCGACGAGCAGCGCGAAGAGGTCGACCTCGGGATGGTTGGCAGCGATCGCGTTGGCGATCTTCTTGAGCAGCGTCGTCTTGCCGGCTTTCGGCGGCGAGACGATGAGCGCGCGCTGGCCCTTGCCGATCGGGCAGAAGAGATCGAAGACGCGTCCGCTCATCTCGAGCGGCGACGTCTCCATCTTCAGCCTGACATCGGGATAGACGGGGACGAGCTTGTCGAAGACAGCTCGACCGCGGATCGATTCCGGATCTTGGCCGTTGACCGCCTCGACCTTGAGGATGCCGTGATACTTCTCGTTGTCTTTCGGATCGCGGATCTGACCGGCGATGAGGTCGCCGGTGCGCAGCTCGAAGCGACGGATCTGCGACTGCGAGATGTAGACGTCGCCCGGACCCGGCCGCATGTTCTCGCGGCGCAAGAAGCCGTAGCCTTCGGGTAAGATCTCGAGCACGCCGGTCGCGAAATGTAGACCGGCCGCTTTTGCTTGCGCTTCGAGGATCGGGAAAACGATGTCGCGTTTTTTGATGCGCTGGAGGTTCGGGATCTCAAGGCTCTTGGCGATCTCGACGAGTTCGGTACGCGTCTTATCCTCGAGCTCCTTGACGCTCATGAGGTTCTTGACTGTGCCGTCTTTGCCGACGTACGTCTTCGGCTGATTGTCGTAGCGTTCGACTTGCTGCTGTTGGCGGGGCACGAACACTCGGCCCTGCTGTCTGCCTCCGCGGTCGAAACGTCCGCGGTCGCGATCACCGCGATCTTGCCGATCGTAGCGTCCGCGGTCTTGCCGATCGCGTCCGTCGCGGCCATCGCGATCGTGACGCTCGTAGCGGTCTTGGCGCTCTTGTCGCTCGGGGCGATCTTGCCGATCTTGCCGATCACCGCGATCTGCCCGGTCGCGCTCGATCCGCTCGCCGCGCTCCGGGCGCTCGGAACGCTCTTGGCGATCGTAGCCGCGATCGGTTCGCTCGCGACGCTCGCTCCGCTCTTGCTGATCGTACGCGCTTTCGGCGACGTCGGTTTCACGCGGCTCGCGATCGTCGTACGAAATCGTCGACTCAGCACGTGTGTCGCGCACGTCGCGAGTATCGCGCGTGTCGCTCTCCTGCGACTCGTCGCTATCGTCTGGAACCGCACGGATGCGCGCGCGGCTGACCGGCCGTCCGGTCCGAGCGGGGCGCTCCGGTCGGGACGAGCTTTCGAAATCGTTGTCTTCTTGCACTGTGACCTGCTTTGAGGCTATGGAAGGTGAGGCGAATAGAGGATGAGGCGGCTTGACCGGAACCGGTCTGCGCGAGAGGCGTTAGAACGCGTGGCGAATGACAAGACGAACCTTGGCGACGCTCGTGCCCGTTGTGATCTCGTTAAGGATGAGGTGATTGAAGCGGATAAACCGGTGCCGTGTGCATGCGACCGGCCTCGCTTTCGACACTATAGCATACAGCGCGAGCGTACGTCAACGTTGACGCGCGACACATCGCGACGCCGGTCGCCCACGGCGATGGGCTGAAACGCTCGGACTGTCGGCGTCGAAAAATCTCAGGGGCCATTCGCGGGCGACGGCGAGCCCGATGCGCGGTCCTTCGAAGAGCCGCCGCGGCGCTTCGCCGCTGATGATGTGGATTCGGCCGTTTGCGAGATCGACACCGTCGAGCGATCGGTCAATCGCGAGCGCACGGCACAGGTTACCTGGACCGCTCGCCAACCGAGCGTCTTCGATATGCGGCCGCCTGGCCCGCATCGTCTCGATTCCGCTTATAGGTTCGGCGGCTCGTATCAGCACTGCGGCGCCGATACCGGGCGGTTCGGTCGCGACGTTGAGGCAGAAGTGATTTCCATAAATGAAGTAGACGTACGACGTTCCCGGCCGGCCGAAGACGCTCGCATTGCGTTTGGTCGGACCTCGATAGGCGTGACACGATGGATCGACGAGCGGCAGATACGCTTCGGTCTCGACGATCCTGACGACGATTCTTGTCGCCTCGTTCTCGGTTTGGTTTGGCTCTCTGATCAGGAACGCGCCGACGAGTCGTCGGGCGACGTCGATCGTTGACCCGGTGCAATCGAATGGGACCACTTGGCTCGGCATAGGCTCGAGCGCTGGGTCTTGACGACCATCGAGTTTTGCGTGATGATTGCGCAACACAGGGACCGGCTTCGCTCCGCATGGTGAAGTGGTTCGTACGTTCGCATTTCGCGGCGCGTTCAGTTCGGCCGGCCCCGCGTTTGAAGAGGGCACGCTCATGCTGAAGACGCCGTTTCGCGCGCGCCGCGCGTATTCGCTCCTCGAAGTCTTGTTGACGATCTGTCTCCTCGGCATGTTGCTCTTCGCGATCACGCTCGCCGTCAGTCATACGCTTTCGACGACTTCGCTCGATGTCAGCCGAAACGGGATCGCACGATCGGCCGACGAGCTCGCCAGCCGGCTCCAATCAGAAGCGCGAAGCTCAACTGCAGTGTTCGTCCCTTCGACCGATGTGTATGGTCTGCCGAACGGTGGTCCTAGCGGCGGTCACGAGGTTGACTTCTTCCGCAAGGCATCCGACGGCTCGCCGAACTTCGTCGCTTACCGCTACGATGGCGGCTCAGGCACCGTAGATCGCATAGAGTATAGCCCGACTTCCGGCGGTCCACCGAACATTCTTAACCGTGACGAAGTTGCGACAGAGTTTTCCGCATTCGGCGCGACGTTTCATGAGGCATCTTCGATGCCGGGTATCGTCGGCGGCGCTGACGTGACGCCAGTGCACATCTATTATGGATCTGCAGACTGGGAGGGCGGCAACGGTATCGTGACGGTAAGCGTATCGTCCGGCGCGGCTGGTCCAACGCAGGAGCATCTCGATGTCCATCTTGCGTCACGTGCTGCGCCGACTGATGTCTCGGTGCTCGTCGCGTCCGGCTCACCGCCGCCGTCACCATCGCCGAGTTCTAGTCCAATTTTGGTGGGGTTCTTATTGAAAGGCCAGCTTCAGCACGGTGCTAATCACGGAGGCGACCCTGGAGGAGGAAACACACTCCATGGACCTGGTTTGTCGGGATCCGCGCTCTTCGCTGGAAATGGATCAGGAGTGACAGTTGATTGGCAGTCGCTTTACGATGAGTTCAACACAGTCACGGACGGAACGTACAATTTCAAAGATTTAAATGGAAACGGCGAGACTGTAACTATCTCGTGCGACGACGGCCCTTGCCCGCCATTTGTACCGAATCCAATCTCAACGCAAGGTTCTCAGGTCGTTTTTCATACTGCCAACTAACGGGAGGATTAGGGGGTCTCCATACGAAGCGCCCCTAGCCAGCTTCCGTTATGCGACTCACATCGTGCGCCTTGGACGGTCAGAGATGACTGCAGTGCGGCGTGAGTCGGGTGGCTGGTGTTCTTGCCATTGAGGGAGGAAATCTCGAATGCCCAAGTCAGCGATGCGGGCGTTGATGGCGATTGCGGCGGGCGCGCTGCTGGTCTTCGCAGGACAGGAAACACGGGCTCTGGCCGCTGCGACCACCGGCGCTATCGACGGCACCGTCACCGATGCTTCCGGACATCCGCTAGCGAACGTATCCGTCTCGGCCGTTTCACCGTCGATGACGGAGAAAACGCGAACGGGTTCCAACGGATTCTACGCACTTCAGGGCCTCTCGCCCGACACATACACGATAACGTACACGCTCGAAGGCTATCAACCGCAAGTGGCGGCGGGCCTGACGATCGTGCAGGGCGAGTCGATCACACAAAATCAGCAAATGGTGAACGAGGCGAAGGTTATCGGCACCGTCGCGGTGCGGAGCGCAGCGTCGCTCGTGCAACCGAAGGCGCCCGCCGACTCGTACACCGTCACTCCACAACAGATCCAGAATATAACCGGAACGCCTCAGAACATCTCTGAGACGGCGCTGCTCGACGCTCTTCCCGGTATCACAACGGACAGCAACGGATATCCGATCATCCGCGGCGGCGCGGAGAACGAAGAAGGCTACGAGCTTCAGGGCGTCGATGCGACTGACCCGATCACGGGCCAGTTCATCAACAGCCTTAGTCTCGCCGGCGAGTCGTCGGTCGTCTTGTCGACCGGCGGATACGACGTCAGCGCAGGCAACACGAACGCCGGCGTCGTCAACGAAGTGATCAAGCGCGGTACGTATCCGGGCGAAGGTGAGGCGACGGCGACCGTCAACGCGCCGAACTTCGACCACCGCTTCGCGTTCGAGTACGGCAATGCGACCGCGGACAATCGCTTCAGCTACTTCTTCGCGTTCAACGGATTGCGCCAATTTCGCGTCTACGGCGACACGAAGACATTTTTGCCGCGTCTTGTCGGTGCGACGGGAGATGCTTCTGGCAACATCGACACGACGAACCTCTTCTACCGCTGGGGCAACAACAACGCGAACGAGCTCGAATATATGGGTGAAACTGGCGCGAGTCAGTTCGATGACAACTACGGCGTCAATCCGAATATCACGCCGTACGGATCGTTCAACAACATCGTGCAACTCGACACGGGAGGCTCGTGCGTTGCCGGCGGTGCGTTCGGGATAAGCTGCACTGGCGGCGCTGCCGACTCCAGTACGTTCTTCCCGGGCCAGACGGCGATCGAGCAGAACACCGGCTACCCTGACAACGAGAACAACGTGCACACGATCGAGAAGCTCAACTACAAGCGCCAGTTCAGCGCTTCGAGTTTCGGCGACTTCTTCGTGTTCCGAACGATCGAATCCGACGTCTTCCTCTTCCCATGGGACGGCGGAGCGTTCGGCGACGAGTTCGAACACAACGTCAACAACAACCTCGGTCTCTCGTTCGACTACACGAACCAGCTGAACTCGCAGCATGAAGTGTCGTTCGGCGGCGAGACTATCTACACGCAGTCGAAGTACGATCTCGGACAGCCGAGCTTCGAACCGTTAGTCTTCATCTTCGGACCGGATCCGCCGGGCTTCAATCAGGTCCCCTGCGGAACGCCCGCGGACGGGTGCTTCCCGCAGCTGACCGGACTTGTCCACGATCCGCTTCATCGCAACAACTTGTGGATCCAAGACAAGTGGACGCCTACAGAAAAATGGACGATCCAGCCGGGTCTGCGCTGGGATGAAGAACGCCTCGACATCCCCGCGAACGCAAACGCGTTGAATCAAGCTGTCACCCTTGACTTCGCGCAAGGCTTCGACGTCTACGACACGCCCAACAGCCCGCCGATCACGTCCGACGTCACCCGTCCGACGCAGGTCAGCCCGCGGTTAGCGCTCAGCTACCAAGCCGATGCCACCAACACGTTCCGCATGTCGTACGGCAAGAACATCGAGTTCACGCCGTTCTCGAACATCGAGTTCGCGTGGGGCGGTAATCCGGCCACCGAGTCGGTGCCCGTCTCGTTGCCGGACTTCAGTCCGACGTGCGTCAACGGGCACGATCCGCAGAACGGCAACGTCCGGTGCAACCACATCACGAATCTCTACCAGCTCAACCGCGAGCTGTTCAACTCGTTCTTCTTCGCCCAGTACACGCCGGTGCGGCCGCAACGCGCGACGAACGTCGACGCGTCGTGGGAGCACGACTTCGGTCACGGACTGCAGTTGAAGATCACGCCGTACTATCGTAAGGGCGTCGACTACGTCGTTGCGAACACGCCGCTGATCCTCACGCTGCCGGACGGCACGCCGGTTTTCGGCTCGCCGCGCGAAGAGAACGCAGGCATCAACGAAAACACTGGCGTCGAACTCTCGGTCCAGAAGCTCGCGACGTACGGCTGGTCGGGCTTCATCGACGCGACATACGACAATACGCTCGCGAACTACAACAGCGACTTCTTCCCGTCGGTGAACAACGCGGCGCTCGCGCTTGGACATTTCTTCCACGTCTCGTACCTCGCGCCCGTCACCGGTGCGCTTAACCTGAGCTACGACACGCGGCAGGGCTTCCATGCGGCGGCCGAGTTCCCGTATGAATCGGGTTACCGGTATGGTGTCGGTACGCACACGTTCGTGTTCGTCACGAACGCGCAGGGCCAGACCGTTCCGGAGGAGGTCCTCAACACCGACCTCGCAGCCTCGTTCAACGGCCTCAACGCGAACACGAGCGCATACTACTTCACCGACCCCACAAACCCGGGAACGATCACCCATCCGAACATCACCGGATCGCGCGGCACGCCTGACGGCACCGATCCGGGCACGCTCAAAGGCCCGGCGATCATGACCATGAACCTCTCGCTCGCGCACGATATCGGCACGAACGGGATGCAAGTTGGACTCCGGGTCTCGAACCTGTTCGGCAACTACACCGACTCCGTCGTCGGCGGCAACTCGCGTTACCGCAACAACGGCCTTGGCGGATACAACAGCTCCTCGGGCACGAACCTGGTCAACCCGCTCTACGAGCCATACCAATACGCACGCAGCCCGCTTCCGTTCGAAAACGAAGCGACCGGACCGGCGCGACTGTTCACCTTCTTCGTGGACACTAAGTTCTAGGAGAGGGCCGCATTCCGTCATCGAGCGAGCGCTACGGCGTTCGCTCGATGGCCCGGTTCACAACACGCATGAGAAAGGAACAAACGGAGATGCGCAATATCGGCGCAGGAATAATCGCGATGCTGTGCCTTATCGCGATCGCGGGCTGCACGACGAACAAATCCATCGCCAACATCACGACGTCGCAGGGCAAGTTGGAACTCGCCGTCGGCACGATCAACGATAGCGCCGGCACGCTCGGACTCGGAAGCCCGACGCTCAACGTCGTGACGTCGTTCCGGAATAACCTCGGGAACTCGGCGTACCAGCAGCCTGGTTTTTACTCGCTCACCGGACCGCAGGGAACGATCATCGCGTCCGACTCGACGAACACGTGCGATGAGCTCTTCGGCTACGGCCAAAATCCGGTGCCGCAACCGCCGCTCTTCCCCGTGTGCGAATCTGATAGCCTCGGTGATATCCTCGCAGGTGTGCCTCCGACGTACAGTCCGGCTGACACGAACGGCATTGGGTATTCCCTTGGCTTCATACAGACGGGCGTGGCGCCGGTCGCCGGAAACTATAACGTCTCGACGACGGTGACCGTGAACGGAGCAAACGTCAACTTCTCGGCGAACGCGACGTTGAATTCGACAGCCACGCTGCCCAATGCGACCGGCGTGACGAGCTTCGTCTCTGACGGCGCGGGCGGCGGCACGTTCACGATCGGCAACCCGCTGAGGACGCGTTCAAAGGTGCACCATCACGGCACGGTGCTAACGCCGACCGAGTATTTGATCGTCGTCAGCAACTCGGTCATCAGCTCGGTTCCGATCATCGTCGCAACAGTCGAGACAACGAATACTTCGGCGACGATCGTCGGTTCCGGTAATTGCTTGAGCGGCAACGGTTTTCCGATCCCGTGCGGCGGCAACACCGCCTACGTGATAGACGCCGACTACCCGCTTGTGGAAGCCGGACCGCCGACCAGCCATTCACAGACGCCGACGCTCGTCGGGCCTAGCGGCTCGGCCGACATCAGCGTCTCACCGACCACCGCCATAAACGAATAGCGGTCGGTTTCTACATAGACGTGGGGCTGCGATAAGCAGCCCCTCTTTTTTGTCATGCGGGGTACCATCTAGTCATGCTTCACGTGCAACTCGGGCGCTCGAATTCGGGTAGGCACATCTGCACTGACGGAGAACGCGCGCCCTTATGAGCGACGACCGGCTCACCCGAAATCTCAAAGCGTTTGGACTCGTAGCGCTCTGCCTCGCGCTCGGCACCGTCGTCTATCTCTTCTTGGCGAAGATCAAGCTCGTCGTCATCATCCTCATCGCGGCGACGTTCTTCGCGTACCTGATCTATCCGGCAGTCAACTGGCTCCAGCGCCGGCGCCTGCCTCGGTGGGCTGCGATCACGCTCGTCTACATCGCTGTCGCGGTCGTCATCGGTGCCGGCCTCGCATACATCGGTCCGGTCGTGACCGATGAAGCGCAGCGACTGACGACCGACACGCCGCGCCTGCTCGCCGAGACGCGCGATGCGATCGTCAACGCGAACAACAACATCCTGTCAACGATTCCGGAAGCCGCGCGTCAATCGGCTGTCGCGTCGCTCGACAACCTCGTCTCCCAATTCCAGACCGTCGCTGCCGATTTCGCCGGACAGGCGTTGCGCTTCGCTGCGAGCCTCGCCGCGTTCATGACGGCGGTCATCCTCGTGCCGCTGCTCGCGTTCTACATCTTGCTCGATCTCGATCGGTTGCGGGATGCCGTCGTCGATCTTTTCCCGCAGCGTCACAGGGAGCGGACGCTTGCGGTGCTCGCCGACGTCGACACGGTCGTCGGCGGATTCGTCCGGGGGCAGCTCATCGTCGGCGCGATCGTCGGCGGCCTCGTCACGGTACTGCTGCTGATCTTCAGGATCAAGTACGCGTTATTGATCGGCGTCTTCGCCGGCGCCGCCGATCTCGTGCCGTATGTCGGCGCGATCGCGGGTGCCATTCCGGCTGTACTCCTCGAGCTGTTCAACGCCGGCCCGGTGTGGGCGCTCGTTCTCATCGGCGCGTTCGCGCTGCTCTACGAGCTGGAAGGCCACATCATCGCGCCGGCGATCGTCAGTCAGCGCGTTGGATTGACGCCGCTCATGGTGATCGTCGCGATCCTCATCGGCGCAGAGCTCGGCGGCATCGGCGGCATGTTCTTGTCAGTGCCGATCGCGGGAATCATCCGTGTGATATTGCGACGGTTCATGCGTCCACAGCTCGTCGTGCCGCCGCAACCGCTTGCACCGGTCGCGGAGGCTGTTCAATCGACCAGCGACGTCGAGGATAAGCCGCGCATCGAGACGGCGACATAAGAAAGGCCGAGCTTCGCTCGGCTACTACATTTTTTCTCGCATGGAAAGGTCGCGGCGGTCGACCATGAAGGTCGACCGCTCCACCCACTTTCAGGCGACGCTTTGGTAGACCGTCGAGGCGAGCGCCGATGCTTTTGCACGCAGTGCTGCGAGGCGTTGAGCCGGCACGGCGATGATCTTCGCGCTCGCGAACTCGTTCAGTTTGCAGCCGAGGATGATGTACGGCAGCGTGAGATCGCGATGCGGATCTGCGCGGCGCTGGATCTCCGCGACGACCGTCTCGTCGTCGGTCTGCAGCAGTACGCGGCGGACGTCGAGCGATCGCAGCCGCTCGAGGGCGCTGATCAGGCCGGCGTACGTGTAGTCGTGACCCTTTTGCGAGGGCATCTCATGGACGGCGAACGGGATGAAATGCTCGGCGGCGTTGCCCGAGTCGTCGATGAGCCTCAGCGCGGCTAGGCCGCGGCCTGGGCCGCAACGGACCGTCGCGACGAGCGCTTGGCAGTCGCGGCGGGTCTTGCGGGCTCTCTCGAGGGTCTCCATGATGACAAAAGCATATCGAACATGTGTTCGAAAGTCAAGTAAACGTCCCGTTAAATATGGGGTGATTCGAGGCTATGGCGAGGTCGAGGATACAGGGGTTACTTGCCCAGGATCGACCACGTCAAACAGCTCGTCAAACGCGGACATGTCCGCCGTGCCGGCGCGATTTGCGACCACTGCTTCGTAGACCGCCAAAACGCGGCCGGCAGTCGCTCGTGCATCAAATGATGACGCTGCTGCGCGTGAGTGCGCAGACGCGGCACTGCGAGCGGCCGGATCCGTCAGCAACCGTTTGAGCTCCGAAGCCATCCCGTCCGCATCGGCGACGAGTGCGCCGGCGAGGTTGCTTCCGAAGACATCGCGTGTCTGAGGGCTGTCCACAGCGACGACCGGCAAGCCAGCGCCGAATGCCTCCGCAAGCACGAGCCCTTGAGTCTCCGTGATCGAGGGGAACATGAAGGCGTCAGCAGCTGCGTAGTACGACGGAAGGTCATCGTGCGGCACGCTGCCGACGAAATGGATGGCTCCGCCCAACCCTTCGGCCTTAGCCTGGTTCTTGAGCGACTCTTCGAGCGGGCCGCTGCCGACCAACAGCAGCTGCGCATCGGGCAACTCGGCCCGGACAAGGGATAGAGCCTGGAAGGCGAGCGGGACGCTCTTCTCCTGGGCCAGCCTCGAAACAAGCAGCAAAAGCGGGGCGTCCGGGGCTATCCCGAGCCGTCCGCGGACCCCGATGCCGACGCTCGCGCCGGTGTTCCGGAAGGCTTCCAGATCGACGCCCGTCGGCACTATGCAGATCGGCGCCGTGACACCATCGCGGCGCAAACCGGACGCTACTGTTTGCGTCGGTACGATGACTGCGTCAGCAGCGTTCGCGTACGCTCGCGTCAGTTCGCGCGTCAGTTGTGCCGTGATGCGCGGTCCGAGCGGCGAGTAATGCGAGTAACGATCGAGCAGCGTGTGATACGTGAAAACGAGCGGCACGCGAAATCGTCTGCGCGCGTAATACGACGCCATCCATCCGGTGATGAAAAGTGAGTGGCTGTGGATCACATCGCACTGACTCAAGAATTGTCGTTTGTTGCGACGCGCGACAAGTGGAAGCGTCAGTCGATATTCCGTGCGCGCCGGAAGCGGCAGCGACGGCATGCGAAACACGCGACCTTTCGTCTCCGCACCGCGCGGGATGTGCGGCGCAAACGTGTAGACGTCGTGACCGCTCTCGCGCAAGACGTGCGCGAGCGTATCGACGGACGTCACGATGCCGTTGACGATGGGACGATACACTTCCGTGAAGAGCGCGATCTTCAAACGTGCGTTCCTACCGCTTGTCTAGCTGCGACTGTGGATAAAGTCGCGTTCGTGATTTCGAACCGCGATTCCCATCGCGGTACAAAACGTCTGCATGTTGGAACGCGGCTTGCGTTTTCATCGACGATGAGTGCTCGTTGAATTGACCGGCTTGCTTGCTGCGTGTTATAATACCTATGCACGTCAAGGCTTATTCAAAAGCCTTTCTTATTTTGTAGCGTTCGCACTCGATCCCGATCAATCCGCGAACCTGACCTGAGTCCCGACGCAGCCATTATGAGCTGCCGCTTCGCAAAAAAGCCGCCCGGCGAAACCCGCCGCAGCATGTCGAGACCTACGGAGCATTAGCACGATTTGACCCGTTTCCGCCTGCCTCGCTTGAACTATGCCGCGACGCAACTCTCTTTCGCGTTTCGCCCCGCGCGCCGTCCGGCCGTCCAGATCGGCGCGTTGATCGCGGTCATCTTCATCACTTGTTCGATCTCGCAATCCGATGCGAAAGTGCAGACGACGCCGCTTCCGATCTTCGATCCTTCGCGCATCGTCGGCACGTGGTACTCATCGACGAGCGCAGATCCGGCGACATCGAGCGCCGCGCGTCAGGCGATCGCCGATGCGCAGACGAGTATGATCGTCGGAACGGCACAGTCGATGTTGACGACGACAAGGATCGACGATTCCGATCTGCGCGTTCCAGAGCGCGTCTCGAATCTCCACATCGAAACGAAGATCCACTCGCGCCGCGTCGAGTTCGACGCAGATCCGACGATCCGTTACTCGGCGCATCTCGCGCCGGGTGAGCAAAAGATCGTGCATTCCGGCGCGCACGGCGTCGCCTGGGTCACCGAACGAGTGACCATGTGGGATGACGTCGTCGTCAATCGTCAAGTGTTGGCCCGTCAAGTCGTCCACAGTCCGACGCCCGGCGTCGTCGTCATCGGCACGCCGAAGACACTCGCCGATCTCCGCCGGATGATGCCGAACGTCGCGCTCGGCGCTGCGATGACGATGGTCGCGACAGCGTATACCGCCGACACGGCGTCGGCGGCGCCGACCGGCTACACGGCGACGGGCATCCTCGCGCAAGAGGGCGTCGTCGCCGTCGATCCGCGTGTCATCCCGCTCGGCACGAAGCTGTTCGTGCCCGGCTACGGTTTCGCGCTCGCGGCCGACACCGGCGGCGCGATCATCGGCAACCGCATCGACCTGTGCATGGACTCGTACGACGAAGCGATCCAGTTCGGCCGCCGGCCGGTGCAGGTCTTCATCCTCAAGCGGTAGCAAACGCCGCGCCGTCGAACGGCGCCGCCGCGATGGCGGATGACGGCACGTCCTTTCCTTCACCGAAAAAGCTGCTCGCCGCGCACGGCTTGCACGCGCGCAAGCGCCTCGGCCAAAACTTCCTCGTCGATCCGCGCTTTGCGCGGCGCGTCGCGGAAGCGGTGCCGCCGGGCGCTTTTGTCGTTGAGATAGGCGCCGGCACGGGCTCTCTCACGTCAGCGCTCGCCGAGCGCGCGCGTAAGGTGACGACCCTCGAGATCGATCGCGGGCTCGCCGAGATCGTTCGCGAGCGCTTCGCGGGTGTCGGAAACGTCACGCTCGTCGAAGCCGATGCGCTCACCTTCGACCTCGCTGGTGCTCTGCGAGCCGAGGCCGCACCGCGCGCTGTCT
>Ga0126371_10003514_pt1 | contig 13725 bp, 13 predicted proteins | sample PanSoiMetaPlot_4_FD_110145 | JGI IMG/M metagenome (GOLD analysis project Ga0126371, IMG submission 110145) | Tropical forest soil microbial communities from Panama - MetaG Plot_4 | ecosystem: Environmental > Terrestrial > Soil > Tropical forest > Bulk soil | place: Panama | collected 2016-02-17 | reverse complement strand
ATCGATGACGCGGTGAAGAGCTACGAGGCGGCGGCCACGACGGATCCATCATCAGCCGCGGGCGCCTACTTCAACATCGGAGCTGTATACACGAACGCAGGCCGGGTCGACGACGCAAATGCCGCATTTGACAAGTGCATCGCCGCTGATCCGACCCGAGCTGAGGCTTATTACCAGAAAGGCGTGAACCTCTTGGGCAAGGCGACCCTTCAGGGCGACAAAACCATCGCTCCTCCGGGAACCGCCGAAGCATTCCAGAAATATCTGGAAATGGCGCCCACTGGTCCAAATGCGCAGAGTGCAAAGGACCTCCTGGCCAGCATCGGCTCAAGCGTGGAAACCAGCTACGGCACGAAGAAGAAGCCCAGCAAGAAGTAGACGCACTTTATTTGCAGTTACTTACGGGAAGGGGCGGATATTCATATCCGCCTTTTTTGTGTCGAAAGTGGGGTTACCAAGGGCTATGGACTTAATGGGCTTAGTCATGCCGCGCGGAACGCGATACAGTGAATTCATTCAGTCCTCTTCCATTTCTGTGGTGCGTGCGATTCCGGTATGTGAGGAAGAATGGCAGCACCAACAATTGCTCCGATTTCCGTCGCATTAGATGACTTTTCTGGAAACGGCCGGGTAGCAACCCCGTCACTCCTTGGAGCCATGTTGCGCGCCGCGGAAAAGATCAGCGATCTGATCTTTTCTCCCGGACGCCCGCCCCAAGTCCAGGTTTACGGGCAGATGATTCCGGTTCAGGTGCAGGGGCTAACTGTACTGAACGCGGACGATACCCGTCATATTGCCGCCGATCTGATTGGTGACAATAAGCAGGCAATCACAACCCTGCGCGAGCACGGAGCTTGCGACATTTCCTACGGACTACCTGGTTTGGCGCGCTTCCGGGTGAACATTTTCATCCAGCGCGGAAGTTGTGCGGTGGTCATGCGTGTGATTCCGACGACGATACCGGAATTCGCTTCGCTGCGACTTCCATCTCAACTCTCTGACATTACGAAATTGAGAGACGGGATTGTTCTGGTGACGGGAGCGGCCGGATCCGGGAAATCGTCCACACTGGCTGTTTTGCTCGACGCCATCAATCGGGAGAAGTACTACCACATCATTACCATCGAAGATCCGATCGAGTTTCTCCACAATCACAAGTGTTCCACGATTCACCAACGTGAGCTCCACAGCGACACGCCCAGCTTTGCCCACGCATTGCGGTCGGCGATGCGGCAGGCACCCAAGGTGATCCTCGTCGGTGAAATGCGCGATCGCGAGACCATCGAAATTGTGCTTGAGGCTGCCGAGACCGGGCACCTCGTCTTTTCCAGCCTGAATACGATGGACGCTTCCAAGACGGTCGAGCGCATCGTGAGCTCGTTCTCTCCGGCGGAGCAGCAATCGGTGCGAGAACGGCTTGCGAAGTCATTCCGCTACATCATCTGCCAACGACTCATGTCGAAGACCGATCGCACCGGACGCGTAGCCGCATTCGAGATATTGAAGGCGAACTCGCGTACCCGCGAATGTATCGAAAAAGGGGAGCGTGAAAATAGTACTCTTCTTGATGCAATGAAGGCCGGAAATTCTGAAGGAATGCAACACTTCGACTCTGAAATCGCAAAGTTGGTTCAAGACAGGGTCCTCGACCTGGAGATGGGACTGTCTTTCGCTACCAACCCAGCCACACTCGGCCAAGAACTAGCGCGGTAACCATTCAAGCGGGGACTGGCATTCCCCTATTGGCGGAATCCACTATCATCGTTGCATGTCAGCAGGGCCAATTGTTTCTAATGTCCTGAACTTCGAAGACGCTCGCCGAGTGGTAGAAGAACATGCCTCGTTGATTCGCTCGAGCGAGATGGAATCGGTTGGTCTTCTGATGGCGTCAGGGCGCGTTCTGGCTACACCAATTGTTGCGGATCGAGACCTTCCGCCTTTTCCACGCTCTACTCGCGACGGCTATGCAGTTCGATCGGCAGACGTCTCAAGCGTTCCGGCGACGCTTGAACTGATTGGCGAGATCAGGGCGGGCGAGAGAATCGAGAACATTCCGAGCAATCTCGAAAAAGGGCAAGCTGCTTCGATCATGACGGGAGCTCCAGTACCAAAAGGCGCAGATGCCGTCGTCATGGTCGAGTACACATCTCAGAACGGCAATCGAGTCGAGATCAAGAGGCAAGTATCAGAGGGTGAAAACATTGTTCCCCGGGGAGCCGAAGCGCACGCTGCCGGACAACTGGTGGCTCGCGGCGTCCGTCTGAATGAAGCGGCTATCGCTTTGGCGGCCTCAAACGGGAAGTCGAAGGTTGAAGTTTATAAGCGCCCGCAAGTCGCAGTCTTAACGACCGGCGATGAGATTGTGAACGTCGATGCGATTCCGGGGCCTACGCAGATTCGAAACTCAAACAGCTATTCACTTGCGGCTCAGATTCAACAGGCGGGAGGCGAGCCAATCATGTTGCCGATTGCGCCCGACGAGCCGAAAGCACTCCGGCAGCTAATTGAAGAAGGACTGAGATCCGATCTCTTGCTTTTGACCGGCGGCGTCTCCATGGGAAGGTACGATCTGGTTGAGCAAGTTTTATCCGAACTGAACGCCGAGTTCTTCTTCACTGGTGCGAAGATTCAACCGGGACGCCCTGTGGTCTTTGGGAAATGCGGTATCGGTGCCGGTGCGAGGCGGCAGGTACCGACATATTTCTTCGGACTTCCGGGTAACCCCGTCTCGACGATGGTCACATTTGAACTCTTTGCGCGCCCTGTCCTAGAGGCTCTAGCGGGGATGTTGTCCCGCAAACTGCAGTTCGTCTACGTGAAATTAAAATCAGAAATTCGCGTGAAGCCGGGCCTGACCCGCTTTCTCCCCGCGATTCTTTCCGGGGAATTCAGCGATGCGAGAGTTGAACTGATTCCTTGGCAGGGCTCGGGAGATGTCGCGGCTACTGCACTTGCGAATTGCTACATCGTGATTGCGCCGGATCGCGAGCGGATTCCTGTGGATGAGTTTGTGCCAATCATGATTCACTAGCCCCGGCGACAGCCATCTCGGCGATGTCCATGTAAGATACGTACAGTTCTAGATTCCCAGATGCCAGGCAAACTCTCGCACTACGATCGCGCTGGGCAGGCCCGCATGGTAGATGTCTCCGGAAAGGCTGCTACCAAGCGCGAAGCTGAAGCTAGCGGTTTTGTGGCCGTAAACGCTGAGGTGTTGCGTGCGCTTCCAGCGAATCCCAAGGGCGATCCGCTCGAAGTTGCGCGCATTGCAGGTATCATGGCGGCCAAGCGCACTGCCGAACTGATTCCGATGTGTCATCCGCTACCGCTCTCGCTCATTGATGTCGACGTTCGCGTGTGCGAAAATGGCGTCGCGATCACCTCGAAAGTCACGACGACCGCAGAGACGGGTGTTGAAATGGAAGCGCTTACAGCTGTAAGCGTCTCTGCTCTTACGATCTACGACATGCTTAAGGCGGCGGACAAAGGCATTGAGATTCGGGACATCGTTTTGCAGCGAAAGACCGGTGGCAAGAGCGGCGAGTACAGACGACGGGAAAAGTAAACCTTCAACGAACCCATGGCCGATAGCGTCAAACTGCTGCTGGTAGACGATAACCCGATGGTGCTGGCGATGTTGCAGCAAGCGCTCTCGTCACTCGCCAGGGTGACGACCGCAACCGACGCCGCCGATGCACTCCTGAAGGCCGTGGACGACCCCCCCGATCTACTGGTCTGCGACTACCGAATGCCCGGCATGGACGGCCGTCAGCTCGTCGAAAAGCTGAAGAGCCGACCGGCGACCGCGAATTTCTCGAGCGTCCTGATGGCGAGTAAGGCGGACATTGCCGAACGCCTGTCTCCGCAGGACGCCGCCGATGACTATCTCGAAAAGCCATTCTTCTTGAAAGAGGCGACGCGACGCGTTAAACGTATGATCGACCGCATCGCGCTCGAGAAGATGGCTAAGACCGCTCCGTCTGATGGCGTGGTGCGGGGCAATCTCTCGCAGATGAACGTGATCGACCTGATGCAGTCGCTTGAAATGGGTCGTAAGAGCTGCCAGCTCTCACTCAGCAACGAAGGCGAGAAGTGCGAAGTATTTTTCGTCGAAGGACAGGTCAAACACGCGACCTACGGTTCGCTGGTTGGCGACGAGGCCGTGTTCAAAGTCCTGCGTTGGAGCGGCGGAAACTTCCAACTCGATTTCGAGGGCAAGACTGATAAGGAGACCACGCAACTGAACACGCAAGGCCTGCTCATGGAAGGTCTGCGGCTGCTCGATGAATCTAGCCGCGAAGGTGGTGAGGGCGAAGCCACATCCGAGCCGCCGACTGAAACGCCGGCTGCATCTGCGCCGCCTCCCGTTGCGGCGCCTCCAACCCGCCGCAAAGAAGAAGAGGAAGACGTTCTCCTCGATGGCTGATCCCGGGCATCAGTACACTGCGGCAGTCATAACCGTGAGCGATTCCTGTTCGCGCGGCGAGCGCGAAGACCGTTCTGGTCCCGCAGTCGCCCAACTTCTCGAACAACTCAAGTTTTCCGTTCTCACTCGCGAAGTCATTCCCGACGATAAGATCCAGATACAGAACGGACTGATTCGACTCGCACGGGAAGCACGCTTGGTCGTTACGACGGGAGGCACCGGCGTTGCTCTTACAGACGTCACTCCCGAAGCTACCGTTGCCGTCTGTGATCGCTTGTTGGATGGCGTTGCGGAAAAGATGCGAAGCGACGGACTGAAGAAGACACCGTTTGCGGCACTGAGCCGCGGAGTCTGCGGAGCGCGTGGCTCGACGCTGATTCTCAATCTGCCCGGAAGCCCGGCCGGTGCGGTCGAATCCTTACAGTCGGTCGCCGGCTTGTTGCCTCATGCGCTCGATCTCCTGAGCGGAAACACGGAACACGTCTAGATCGATTTAGGAATTGCTGTATACGATTCCGCTTTGTCATCCTGATGGCGCCGTTTTTTGGCGCCGGAGGACCTCTGCAACTCTGCCTGCAGTGCTCGTGAGGCCGGAGACTGCATAGGTCCTCCGGCCTGCAAAAAAGCGCAGGCCATCAGATGACAGCGCGGTGGATTACGTCAAAAGCTAAAATGGTTTAGGCAACACCCTGACCCCACCTTCTGTGCCACCCAGAACGGTGTCATGTTGAGCGGAGCGGAGTGCAGCGAAGCGGAACTCCGGCGAAGTCGAAACATCCCTACCCTGAAACAACGGCTGCGTGTAGGGCCTCGCTCGGTTCTGAATAACAGTTGCGAGGGAATGGCCCTTGGACACCATTTTCCCGACCGCCATAGCCAGTCTATCGATGTCCCAGGATTGCTTTCCCAGGATAAACGTTCTGCACCATCTTGCCATCGTCAATCAAAACGGTGCCGCCAACAAGTAATTCGTGCACGCCGACGCTGGGTTCCATCGGCTTCTCGAATGTGGATCGATCCGCGATCGTATTCGGATCGAAAACCACGATGTCGGCATCAGCCCCCTCTTGCAGCCGTCCTTTTTGGTGGGCGGCGGGAGTCGAATGCTCGAGCATCTGAGCCGGCATGAGGGTCATTTTGCCCAGGGCTTCCATCAGGGGCAGGACCTTTTTCTCCCGGACATACTGCGCTAGGACTCGTGAATAAGTTCCTGCGTTGCGCGGGTGCCCCTCTGCCCCATCACTCGCAATCATGATCAAGGGGTGCGGAATCGTTTTGTCGACCATCTCCTGCGTATTCGCAAAGACTAAAACCCATTTTTGCGTTCCGGAGTTGTGCAGCTCGTCGAAGCGCTCTTTTGTGAGACGTTCTCCTGTGTCAGGAATGACAAGATCGCTATAGTCGATGCCAAGGCGCTCCTTCCATCCGGGATTGAAGAGAGCAGAGTTGATAGCGGTCATACCGGCAATGTACGGGTACGCCTCGGTGGTGACGTCTAGTCCGCGTGCCCGCGCTCCAGCGATCATCGACAAGCATTCGAGTGTATCCCGGAGGCACGTGCTGTTGACATGAACAATGTGCAGCGGTGCTCCGCTGATGGCGGCTGCGCCAATTACTTCCTCCACTGCCTCGATGGCTGAACCCGGCTCGATGCGGCCAAAGCTTCGCATGTGGGTATACACCGGCAATTTCCGCTCGGCGGCGGTGCGAAACATGTCGATGACTTCAAGTCGTGTCGCTCCGGGAGTGTATTGAATGCCCATCCCAAGTCCGAGAGCGCCGGCATCAAATTGATCCCTTAGGCGCTGCTCGATCCGTTCGATCTGTTGGGGTGTGGCCAGCTGATCCGTTGCTGGTCCACTCTTTGGGAGAATTGTTCCTTCCGGCAGCGGAGTCACGAAAATTAGAGAGCGTGCCGCCACATGGCTGGCCGTGGTACCGAAGTGAATCAGCGAGTGCCCTTCCTTCGACTTCATGAACTGCGCCACATCGGGGACACCTATCTCCATCTCAAGAGCCGTCGTGACGCCATCAAACGCTTTCACGCGCTGGCTCGCGAGATCTTGTCCGTGTTGGTGCAAATCGATGAACCCCGGAGCTACGACGAGACCGTGAACCTTGATGACACGGCCGCCGCTTAGTGGCTCGCTGGAAATGCGTGCGATCTTACCGCCTCTGATACCGACATTGCGAACGGCGTCGAGGTTGGTCTCGGGATCCATAACCCGGCCGCCTTCCAGAACAATGTCGTACTGCTGAGCAGAAGCGAATGTCGCCGCAAGGACGACCCAGAGCATCAAGATCCTTCGCACTAGAGCCTCCAAAACAAGCGATCATACCAGCCAACCAAGTCATCTTTACCTGCACCTTTTCGTAAGACAAGCATGCCAAGCTGACACATCGGTTTTTCATCACGTACACTGACTATTCCACTTGAAACAGATCGGACACATCCTGGCCCGCTACACCGCATGGGTGCTGGGGCTCATGAAGGTACTGGGCATTTGGGGCGTCTTTGTCATCGCCTTCGCTGACAGTGCATTGCTCGGCATGCCTGTGGACTTCATTGTGGCGACGTACGTTTATCAGGACCGTGCACGAATGCTGGTCTATGTTGCCATGGCGTCGCTTGGATCCGCGCTGGGCAGCATTCCGCTTTATTTGATCGGCTACTGGGGCGGCGAGAAGGTTCTCCGCAAGCGCATCACTGAGGAACGCTTTCTGAAAATCCATCGCTCCTTCGAGCGCAATGAATTCTGGGCCCTCATGCTTCCCGGGATGCTGCCTCCTCCCATGCCCTTCAAGGTGCTTGTTCTTGCGGCGGCGGTTTTTGAAATGAAGTTCCGCGATTTCTTGTTTGCGATCTTTGCGGGCCGCTTCGTGCGATTCCTTGTGCTCTCAATGCTCGTGCTCTGGTTTGGTCCCCAGATCATCAGCCATTTCGGTGGGGTCTTTAAGCAGCACTGGATGCTGCTTTCGGGCGCGGCGCTCGAAATAGCGCTTATTCTCTGGCTCTTTGCGCGGCGATCCAAAAGAAAATCGGCGGCATCCAAAGTCGACGCCGCCGATGTGAATCGGAACGAGATTTCGAGAGACTAAGCTGTAGCCGAGCGATCGCTCGACTTCTGCAGCCGGCTTGCGATTGCAGGCAGCACCGCCGCAGCCCCAAACATCAAGGTCGCGAATAACAGATCTCCCTCAACACCACGCCGGAAGAACGGCAGTCCGAGTTCGTAGCAGGTCATGAGACCAGGGAAAGTGCGTGGATACATATCCCAAGCGGCCCAGACAGCGAAGTTGCTGATCAAGAAAAACGAAACAGAACTGGCCAATGCGGTAACGAGAATCCGAATGGCTCCAGCATTTTCCTTGAGCGTAGATCCCAGCCAGAGTATCGCGGCATACCAGGCCCACGTCACAAAATGATCCCAACTGAATGTGTAGCGGTAGACGAGAGTCGTCAGCGCAACGTCGGACCCAGCCAGCAGTACCAGCGGAATCCACATCCGATTACGCGGGGCTCGTGATCCGAAGAACAGGAGCGCGGCTCCTACTGGTGTAAACGCCATAGGATGCGGCATGAATCGAACCGCAACCGCAAACAGCAGAAATATGTAAGCCAGCATATTCACCTCGAAAGCGAATACTTATTCTGTGCGCTGCCGAGAGTTGCGTCAAGAGCACAGACCTCGAGTCGAATCCGCAGGAAGGCTAAGCCCGAAAATCCGGACATCAGGGTTGGCCGGGATCCGGCACAACGATTTGCCTGGAGCCATCGTCATACACATCTCCCGCGACATGCAGATTCTTATCGATCTTTACTGACGCGCCCAGAACCCGTCGGCCGCGATTTCCGCGGGCGGCATCTGGGATTTGCAGGTACCGCAGGTCCTGGAAATGGACGATATATCCACCATCGGGTGCTTCTAGAATTTCAGTCTCTGTGATCGGGTATTGCGCCCAGTCCAAAAAAACGCGCCCAGCATAGGATCTTTTTGCGGCAAGAGTAATCGGCGTCTCTTCGGGCTTGTATCTCACATACATGCTCTCGTCCTGAACATCAGGGGTCAAAGAGTCGACCGGCGCGAGCGCAAAAAAGGCGGGCGTCTCCACCACACCGTACCAATGGAAGGGATCGACTGGCTTGGGATACGCCGAAACCTTGAGGGGATCCACACTGTTGTAGTCCCGGGCCTGAAGCGCGTTCACCGCACGACGATGTTCGTAGTCGCGCACTCCCCACATCAGAACTACTCCAATGAGGGCAAGCGAAGCAGCAAAACGGCCGCGAGGGCCCCGGCTGCGTGCACCAATATCTTTGTCGATGAGGGCAAAAACCAACGGGGCGAGGAGACCCAGAATAAGCAAACCGAGCATCACGGGTTCAACAATGAAGACGATATCCCACGAATACCACCGTTCCGAGAACGGCCAGAATGGGCGCACGCCATAGTTATTTGTGAAGTCCAGAAGGATATGGCTGAACCCGGCAAGGCAAGCATAGAGGAACAGCAAACCCCAATGCGGCGGCAGATTGGGATCTTTTGCCTTGCGGCCCCGAAGGCGCCAAATCAGGTAAACAAAACCCGTCACAACGAGCGCAACTAAGGGCACTCCCAGAAAAGAATGAGTGAACCCTCGGTGATGCGCGAACCCTACGGCGCGACCCCAAAAGCCGCCGACCACGTCGAGGTCGGGAGCCTCAGCCGCCAGGGTGAGAGTCAGCGTCGCGAGCGCCGTTTTGCGATTCAATCCGGCACGCCCCATACACGCGCCGGTCAGGAAGTGGGTGACGGGTTCCAAGCAGAGAAATGTATTTTATTTCATCTCGCATTTTCCGGTGGCGCCAGAAGGGTCAGGGCGTTGGGGACGACCGTAATTTCGGCCGGCAGGCTTCCAATCAATTCACCATCGGCCTCGACATAAATCTTAGGTCCTGTTCGCGTAGTGGTTTTAGGCGGGTCCGCGTAGGCGCAGGATGCCTGGGTGGCGTATGCGAGTTTAATCCCAGGAATCACCCACCCTTGTCCCAGCAAGCTGCGGGTCACGTAAGCAAGATACGAGAGCCGATTGCCTGTATGGCAAAGGATGAGCCTCACGTCGTCTCGATCCAGAGACGCACCCGGCGCGAGCTCGCGAATGACACCTCCGAAATTCCGAATTCGCACCGCAAGAAGCTCGGTGACCTGTTCATTGGTTGATGCGGTATCGCCTGCACTGCCGTAGGAGACACGAAACCGAGTCATCGGATAGGTGAACCACATGTGCCACGCTTTGGCGTAATAGGCGCCCATTCCGAGACGCTGTTTCGTGCCGGTATGCAACTTGTAAAACAGATGAGCATCCACTCCGATCCCGGCGGCCGCAATGAAAAACAGTGTTTCCTTCTCGCCGTTGAGGTTGAGACAGGAGATCTGCCCAAGAGCAATTCGTTTGGGAACCGCGTGCAGCGCTGCCCTTGCCGCACCCGGAATGTTCAGAGGAAGCTTCAGATCGTGGGCTAGGGCGTTTGCTGTGCCCATAGGCAGAATTCCCAACGCAACCGGCGTGTTCGCGAGAACCTGGGCGATGTTGTGGATCGTGCCATCGCCACCGCAGGCAAAGAGCGTGTCACAGCCTGAACCGATCGCGTGACGGGCCTCTTCACCGGCGTGATCACGGGACTGGGTCGGCACGAGTTCGGCTTCAACGCCGCCGTTCCGAAGTATAGAGAGCGCTGACTCCAGTTCCTGCTTGCGTTGTTTACTGCCGCCCGAATCCGGATTGTAGAGCAACGCCGCCTTTCGCATATGCCAGTCGAAGTCGGATTGTAACCGAGGGGAGTACGGCGCAAGAGTGGTCACCGAGAACCCCACTCCCACATGCCAAACATTGCCTTCTGCGGCAACGGATGTCCAAGCTGGCGTGCCAGCATCGCGATTTGCCCGCGATGATGCGCATCGTGCGCGATCAGGTACCCGAAGAATCCCGCAACATCAGGGCGAAAGTTCTTGATGCGTCCGTCGGCTTCTAAAGCGCGAGCAGTGAGTGCACGTAATGCTTTGCGGCTGTCTTCCAGGGCGTCAGTCGCCTGCTTAGGAGTAACCGTTCCGCGATCGAGTTGATCCGGGACCGTTTCTGCCTTTGCCGCCTTCAACCACATGACCCGAACGTTGTGCATGTGCGCCACGATTGCTGCAATCGTTCGTCCTTTGCCTTCCGGTGGCTTGGCATTCCATGCTTCCGTGGGCAGGTTCTCAATCAAGTACTGGGTGATGCGGTTGTTGACATCAAGCGCATTCAGCAATGCAGAGGGAAGCTTGGCCGCAAAGGATCGAACCGGCGAAGTGATACGAGCATCGGGGCTCTTCGGCATCGCGTTGTCTGGTGCAGGGGCCGCTTCAATTTGGCACAGGCGACGCCGACTTGCAAGATAGCCTGGGAATTTTTTGCCTCCACGCCTCGTGCCCTCGATGAGTGCGGAATGCTCCGAAGTCCGTCCGAATATAATCTTTGCGATGCCTGCAACAAAAAACCTGGAAAAGAAGACGGAAGCTCTCCGCGAGAAGATTCGCCACCACGAGTACCGCTACTACGTCCTCGATAGCCCGGAAATCACGGATCAGGAATTCGATTTGCTGATGCAGCAATTGAAGGACTTGGAGGCGGAGCACCCTGAACTGCTAACTCCGGATTCGCCGACTCAACGTGTAGGAGGCAAGCCGCGTGAGGGCTTTGTGAAGGTGCGGCACTCCTCTCCGATGCTTTCGCTCGACAACACCTACAACGAAGAAGAACTCCGCGGCTGGGAGCGCCGTGTCCATGAACTCACTGGCCGAAAAGATATCGACTACGTTTGTGAGCTCAAACTGGATGGAATGTCGCTGGCATTGACTTACGAAAATGGCCAGCTCGTGCGTGGTGTTACACGCGGCGACGGCTCTGTCGGTGAAGATGTCACGCTAAACGTGCGCACCGTCCGTTCGATTCCCCTTGCGATTGACAAAGACAGGTTAAAGAAAGCAGCCTTGCCGCAAGATTTTGAAACGCGGGGTGAATTGCTCATGCCCACCGCCGCCTTCAAGAAACTGAATGAGGAGCGCGAAAAAAAGGGATTGCCGACCTTCGCCAATCCGCGAAATTTTACGGCGGGCACGGTACGCCAACTTGACGCAAATATCACGGCGGAGCGGCGCCTTGATTTCTTCCCCTATATTCTCCTGGAAAATGGACGCACCTATTTTCCTCGTCACTGGGAAACTCTGACCGCTCTCGAAACGGCAGGCTTCAAGGTCAATCAATATCGCAAGCTGGTGCACTCGATGGAGGAAGTCTGGAGCTTCATTCAGCAGTGGGAAGGAAAGCGCGATTCGCTGCCCTACGAGATCGACGGCATCGTGGTCAAAGTCGATCGCACGAATCTGCAAGGCGAGCTCGGATTCACTGGCAAGGCGCCGCGCTGGGCCATTGCATATAAATACGCGGCCCGTGCCGGAATCACCAAGCTGGAGAATGTCCGCTGGCAGGTCGGACGCACTGGGAAACTAACTCCCGTGGCCGAGTTGGCACCGGTTGCTATCGGCGGCACGACCGTGCGCAACGCGACTCTACACAACATCGACGAAATCGGCCGTCTCGGCGTGAAAATCGGCGACTGGGTGCAGGTCGAGCGCGGTGGCGATGTAATTCCAAAAGTTGCGAAGGTTATCGACGATGACAGCCATCCTCGCGGTAATCAGGAAATCGAAGCGCCAGAGAAGTGCCCGGTCTGCGGCACAAAAGTCGTTCGCACTGAAGGTGAAGTCGACTATCGCTGCGTGAACGCCAATTGTCCCGCAAAGCTATTAGGCACCATCTTGCATTTTGCCTCCCGCGGCGTGATGAATATCGACGGCATGGGCGAGTCGCTCGCCAATCAACTGATCGACCGAGGACTGGTCAAGAACGTCGCCGACCTCTACGACCTCACCAAAGAAAAGCTGCTGAGTCTGGATCGCTTCGGAGACAAATCGGCCGAGAACATTCTGGGTGAAATAACGAGCTCGAAAGAGCTCCCGCTTGAGCGTGTGATCTACGGACTAGGCATCCGCATGGTCGGCGAGCGGACTGCTCAATTCCTCGCCGAGCATTTCGGCTCGATGGAGACTCTGGCCGCCGCCACCGTCGAGGAGCTACAGGGCGTAAACGAAGTAGGCCCGAAAATCGCCGAAAGCATCGCAGAGTTCTTCGGCAATCCGGCAAACAAGAAGTTGGTCGAACGGTTGGGAAAGGCCGGTCTGGCTTTCAAAGGACAGAAGAAAGAGCGCGGCACAAAGCTGGCTGGAAAGACGTTTGTTCTGACCGGAACGCTTACAAAGTACAGTCGTGACGAAGCCAAGAAGATGATTGAAGATGCTGGCGGAAAGGTTACAGGTTCGGTAAGCAAGAAAACGGACTACGTGATCGCGGGTTCGGATGCAGGTTCGAAACTCGATAAAGCGAAGGATTTAGGCGTGGCTGTCATCGACGAAGGAGAAATGGAACGACTAATAGCGTCTTAGCTAGTACAGTGCGTCCAACAAATCGACATGAGTCGTCGGTTGCCCTGTGATCCTCTGTGTCCCCTGTGGTGAAAGCCCTTGACCTCATCGGTAGACCACCGCGGCGTTATGCGGACCGAGGGGAACGCTTGACGCATACTACTTCCGGCGCATTACCCCAGTTCTTTCAGGCCAGCAGAAATCTTCCCCCAGGTCACTTCCAGCGTCTCCGGCAGCACTCGCGTCTCCCCGACCACAGACACGAAGTTTGCATCAGCCACCCAGCGCGGCAGCACGTGCATGTGAATGTGGCCCGCGATTCCGGCACCGGCCGCTTTCCCAATATTCATCCCCAGGTTAATGCCATCCGGGCGGTACAGTTGGCGCAGCACCGTCTCCATTCGTTGCGATAGCGTCATCATTTCGTTCGCAGCATCTGTAGGCAGTTTCTGCAACTCGTCGAGGTGCGTGTAAGGCACGATCATGACGTGTCCCGGCGTATAAGGGAACGCATTCAAGATCACGAAGCAGTAGTGCCCGCGGTAAACGATCCTCGCCTTTGCGTCGTCTTTTTCTTTCGGGGCCTCGCAAAACACACATCCCGTGGCCTTTTCCGTCCCTGAGACGTAGGCATACCTCCAGGGTGTCCAGAGATAATCCATAGCAGGGCAGGTTAGCAGATCAAACCTTGTTCGGAAAATGTAACACTGAAACAAATCTGTAACATGCGCGGGATTTGCGTTTGACACTGTTCGCGCACGATTGCTATAGTCGAAGAGTTCCCATTGGACGCGGGTTCTT
>Ga0126371_10003513_pt1 | contig 13726 bp, 12 predicted proteins | sample PanSoiMetaPlot_4_FD_110145 | JGI IMG/M metagenome (GOLD analysis project Ga0126371, IMG submission 110145) | Tropical forest soil microbial communities from Panama - MetaG Plot_4 | ecosystem: Environmental > Terrestrial > Soil > Tropical forest > Bulk soil | place: Panama | collected 2016-02-17 | reverse complement strand
GGAAGCCGCGCACTGGTTCGCATCGGAAAAGTTCTTCGCAATCATTCGCGAGCCATTGATACGCCGGCGCGCTACGGGGGTGACGAATTTGCACTGGTGCTTCCGGAAGCCGGCAAAGACATCGCCACGCGGGTGGTTACGCGGATTCGCGAGCGCCTGGCTTCGGAAACCGAAGCTCCGAGCCTGTCGGTCAGCGCCGGCGTTGCCGCTTTCCCCGAAGACGGCGACACGCCGGAAAAGCTTCTCGGCGCCGCCGACCGTGCCCTGTACATCATGAAGCACGGGGGCCGAAGCAGCGTGCAAAATCTCGCGCGGATCGCCGCGTGTCTGTGAGGATGACCATTCGAGATGCCTCTCAAGAGCAAATTCGTTTTTCACCGGACGGAGGAACGCATTTTGATGGAAATTCCCGTGCTCATCGACGGTCATCGCGATGTGCCGGGGAGGGAATCGACGTTTACGCAAAATGTGAGCGCGCGGGGCGCGCGGGTGATCAGTGCGCGGTATTGGGAACAAGGCGATGCTTTGAAGCTCGCCTCGCGCACCGGAGAGTTTCGCTCCTCGGCACGAGTAGCCTACTGCCAATCGCTGCAAGGCGACGGCTTTGCCATTGGCGTGGAGTTCCTCGATCCGAAAGGGCGATGGGTCGTTCAAACCGCAAATAGCTTGACGCACAGCGGCGAGCGGATCGGAGGCGAACGCCTGGAACAACGAGAGAAGTTAGATTACTAGCGCAAAGTTGTAAGAAAGTTGGAGGCGCTTGGCGGCTCGAAAGAGACTGCCAGGCGCTTCCGGCTTTTTCGTGCTGCGTCATTTTTCGTGGGCCGGCGGGACTTTTCTGGCAATGAGCATCAGGCATTCGCCGAAGAGCAGGGAATAAGAGTGCAAAGTCCGCCGAATCTCCTTGTTTCGTTGTCTTTGTGCAGGGTCCTTTTCTTTTCGGAAGGCCGTCAAGGTATAAAGCCAAATCCACGGCAGGTAGATGGAATAGAGGTAGCTGACGGGCTTGATGTGCGTGTGGCGCACTTCGCTGAGGCGAAAACCCAAGACGTGCAACTCATAACGCAATTCGGGGAACGTCGCGAGACCGATGTGGTGAAGCGGATGCCGCGCGGTTTCGTTGAGCGGACGCGCGTCGCGGCCGAAAAAGCCGCTGCCAAAGAAACGCACGCGAGATCGCAGCGCCGTGATGTTTGGTGTGGTTAGTATTAGCGAGCCACCGGGTTTGAGGATGCGATGCATCTCGCGCAGGAACGAATAGTGATTCTCCAGGTGTTCGATCCCTTCGGTCGAGACGACCGCGTCAAAACTACGGTTGGGCCAGGGGAGCGTGCCATTCAGGTTGGCCTTTTCAAAGGCCGCTCCGAGACGGGTGGCCGCTCCGGGATCGATGTCCGCACCGATAGCTTCGAAGCCGTGCTCGCGAAGCGCAAGCGTCAGGGCGGCAGAGCCGCCGCATGGCGCATCGAGAACGCGCGCGCCGGAGGGCAGGCCGAGGCTCGCTAGGTGACTCAGTACGGCGCGCTGGATTATCGTCAGTCCGGGCGGGTTCATGTTTTGCGCCACTTCTCGAGGACCTCTTCGTAAACCTGGAGGGTGCGCTCCACCATGCGTTCGGCGGAAAAGCGTTCCTGCACTTCGCGCCGGCCCGCTTCCCCAAGTCTCTTGCGCAGACCAGCGTCGGTCATAACGCGCAGCATGGCGGCCGCAAACTCTTGCCCGTTGGGCTCAGCCACCAAGGCCGTGCGTCCGTGATCCACGACTTCGGCCAACGCTCCCCGCTGCGTCGAGATCGATGGCAGCCCCGCCGCCATGGCCGCCTGCAACGCCGTCCCCAGACCCTCGAATTCCGAGGGAAAGACGAAAGCGTCCAGGGCCTCGTACACCTTGGCAACCTCGTTCACGAACCCCGGAAAAAGGACGGCTTCTGACTGTCCCAGCCGTTTTGCGAGCGCCTCCAATTCGGCGCGACAAGGGCCATCGCCGGCAAGCAAGACCCGCGCCTGTGGATGCCACTTCCTAACCTCTGCGAGTGCTTCGATCAAATGCCGCTGGCCCTTTTCCGGCACAAAGACGCCGACACAGCCAAACAGGAATTCATGGTCCTTTACCCCCCAGCGGGTTCGCGCGTTACTCCTTTGCTCCGAGGAAGGCCGCGGCGTGATTTCCACGCCTTCGTTCACGATGGAAATTCGCTCCGGCACAATTCCACACTCGATCAGGCTTTGCGCGACATTCTTGCTGTTGGCTAGGAATCGTTCCACGGCTCGGTAGCGTGCGCGCGAAACCCAACCCTCCCTCAAGGGAAAGCCAATTCTGCGCGAGAGAAGGAGGGGCCGCTTTTTATGCGCCTCGGCCAGCCAGGCGGCCGTCAACGCGTGAGGCTCATTGAGATGCACGAGGTCACAGAAATCCTTAGACAACAATTTTCGTATCGCCGCGGCGGCCCCGGCGCGCAACCCGAACCGGGCCACATGGTGTACGATAATTCCCGCTTCCAGGCTGCGTCTTGCCAAGGACGAATCGCGCGCCGCCACCAACTCCACCGGCAGTTGACGCTCGCGCAGGCCGCGCAAGGTGAGCAGCGCCTGGCTCTGGCCGCCGCGCCATTCGCGCTCCAGGTCGACATACAGAATTCTCATGATGCTTTCATTGTGCGGCCGCCCGGTCCTGCTTCGATAAGGTCTCCCAGCTTCTTGAACTTCAGCCACACCCCCCGTGCCGCCATCCGTGAAATGAGCCAACCGCGAGAACCGTCAAGAAAGCCGCCGCGCAGCAGAAAAGTGCTAAAGCAGGTCCAAGGCGTTGCCAGCCACATCGCGGCGCGCCAGCTTCGTTTGCCTGCCTCATACATTTGGCGGGCCGCCAGCGTGGTATAGCGTTCCAGCTTTTCCTCGTGCTCGGCCGACGAGTTCATCGTGTAATGAAACAAATCCCCGTCGAGCCGTCCTGGCTGGCCTTCGAACCTCAGCGACTCGTGGACAATTCCGTGAAACCTGGCTGCATCCCGCCGGTACAGTCGCCGCTGATAGTCCGGGTACCATCCTGAATGTTTAATCCATGCGCCCAGGTACCAGGCGCGCCGTGCCAGCTCATAAACCATAAACTCAGGTTCGTTTTGCTTCCAGGCAAGGAGAGACTGTCGAAGTTCGGAACTCAGTTCTTCGTCCGCATCGAGCGACAAGATCCAATCGTTGCTCGCCGCAGCTCCCGCGAAATTCTTTTGTTGCGCGAAATCTGTCCATTCCCGGGTGGCGACTCTGGCTCCGTGCTCACGCGCAACTTCTCGAGTACGGTCCTGGCTTCCACAGTCCACCACGACGATCTCATCCGCAACGCCTTCCAGTGAATGCAAGGCGCGTGGCAAATTGTGTTCCTCGTTCGAGGTAATTAGACACGCGGAGAGACGATTCATCGCATCCCAAAAGAATTTGGAACCGGCGTTAGTATCTCACAACGATGGTTTCGAGAGGCGTTCGCTGGGCGCAGGCCAGCTGCAAGTGCAATGCGACTATTTTTTCTGAAAGTTCAAGCGGATCAAACTGCCGCCGATGCGAAATTCGGCGCCATCCTGGAGCATCGCGGCGCGCACGCGTTCCTCTTCGTAAAATGTTCCATTCGTGGAATCCATGTCCTTCAGATTGATGTGCGTGTCGCGCACTTCCAGCAGACAATGGTGCCGTGAGATTTCCGGATCGCTCAAAGCCACGTCTGCCCCCTTGCGACCCACCACGACGCGCGGCTTGGAGAGTGTGTGGCTCTCTCCTTTCGAAGGCCCGGAGAGAATGCTGAGAACAATCTTCTGGTTGGCAGGGAGCCGTAGTCCCGGGTCGGGTGGAGGCAGATTCAGATTGGAACTGGTGGCATTGCCGCGCGCAAAGGAAGGCAGCGGGGTCATCACTACCGTGGCGTCCGCGCGCCGCTTGATCTCAACGATCGTGGTTTTCCCGCATTTCGAGCACTTGAACCGCACCTTCGAATGCCCGCCAAATGCCGCGTCGGCAAGCAAATGTTCTGCGCCGCAATGAATACAGGCCGTCTTCATGGTTCCAAGCTAACACCGTTCGAATGGGCTAGGGAGAGCCTCCCTGTGCGCCCTGCCGGAAAAGTAAATCCACGGCTGGATCGCCAGTTGCGCGACAAGGCTTGGAGTTGCCGTCCTGTGTTACGATGGCTTGTTCAAGACCATCGAGGAGAGCAGGTGTGCCGGAACATCATATTTCGCGCAGAGAACTAAAGCAGGACAAGATCAAGGAAACCATCGCGCATGGCGCCGAAGCGGTCATATCGCACGGCCAGCTTGCCGGCGTTGTGATTGCCGTGGCGCTGGCCGTGGCCGTCGGCTACGGAGGATGGCACTTGTATGTCGACCGACAGACCGCCCAGGCGTCGGTAGCCTTTGACCAAGCTATGAAGGCCTATCAGGGTCGCATCGGGCTGCCGAATCCCTCGGATCCCGGCGAGCCCACGTATGCGGATCAACGGGCGCGCTCGCAAGATGCTTTCAACAAGTTCAGCAAGCTCGCCGATACCTATCCATCCACCAACCCTGGCAAGCTTGCGCGTTATTATGCCGCGATTTGCCTGGAAGACCTGGACAGGCAAAGCCAGGCTCTTGAGGAGCTGAAGAAAATCAGCGGCGGCAGTGACAAGGAACTTGCCGCCATGGCGCAATATCAGATGGCCGTCATTTACGCGCGCACAGCAAAGACCGACGATGCCGTCAAGCTGCTTCGCGTCCTGGCAGACAAGCCGAGCGTGCTTGTGCCGCGTCCGTTGGTGCTCTTGGAGCTGGCTGGCGCTCTCCGCAGTTCCAATCCTCAAGAGGCGGCGAACATCTATCGGCAGATCAAGAAAGAATTCCCGGACACGAACATCGCCGATCAGGCTGACCGAGGCCTGGATTCGATTGCGGCCAAGTCCTGATGGTTATGGCGGGGTGATTCTCGCGCGATTTTCCGGATGGAGATGGAGCGGACCATCGCAACTCTTCCCCCTTTGGCCCCCTGGGCCATGCGCGCAGAAGAAACCCGCGGACGCCGTTTTCCCGAGCCGGACCACCCCTACCGCAGCGCTTATGCGCGGGACCGCGACCGTATCATCCATTCCCGCGCATTTCGCCGCCTCGAAGCCAAGACTCAGGTTTTCACCACTCGCTATTCGGACCATTTTCGCAATCGTCTGACGCATACCCTGGAAGTAGCGCAGATCGCGCGCACGGTGGCTGGCGCATTGGGGCTAAACACGGAACTTGCGGAAGCCTTGGCACTCGTTCACGACATTGGCCATCCGCCGTTCGGGCATGCCGGTGAAGGCAAGCTGGACGACCTGATGCGCACGCATGGCGGACACTTCAATCACAATCTGCACGCGCTTCGCATTGTCGAGCACTTCGAGCAGCGCTATCTGGATTTTCCCGGTCTCAATCTCACGTTTGAAGTGCGCGAAGGCATCATCAAGCATTCGCGCGATTATTCCGAAAGAGAATTGCCGGAGTTTCGGGAATATCTTCTCGATTTGCGCCCGCCGCTCGAGGCGCAACTCATCGACTGGGTCGACGAGATTGCCTACAACACGGCGGATATCGACGACGCTTTGGAAGCCGGGCTACTCGATCTTGGCGCGTTGTGCCGGAAAGTCCCATTTTTCAATAGTGCCTATGCACCCGTGGAAGCGGCGCATCCCGGGGCGCGCAAGAAACTGAAATTCAACGAGGCTCTGAAACACGTTTTGGATTTGCTGGCTACCGATCTCATCGAATCCACCGAGCGGCGTGTTCTGGCATCCCGGGTCTCGTCGACGGAGGATGTTCGCCGCGCTCCGAAACGTCTCGCGGGCTTCAGCGAAGAAGCTGCGGCAAATAACGCGGCGCTGAAGCGCTTCCTGTTTGCACACATCTACAATCATCCGGCAATCACCGATGACCGCGACCGCTCCGTCGAGTGTCTGGAAGAACTTTTCGCTTACTACCTGGCGAAGCCGGGCTCCATGCCGGCCTCGTACGAGGAACTCGCGCGAACCGCGGCGCGCCCGGTCATCGTTTGCGATTACATTGCGGGGATGACCGATCAATTTCTACTGCGCCAGCATCACGAGCATTTCGGCGCGTGAGTGGCCGGAGACACCGGCAGGGCATGCCTTCGCATGAACCCTGGGAAAAGGCCCCCAGAGTGTCAAAATTGGGCTCGCCTGATTTCCAATGAGCCAATTGACCGCCGACAGAGGTTGTAAGTAGGATTGGCCGCACCAGCCGACCGGGACTGGAAAAGGCGGAAAACAGGGAGAGCCTGTGTACTGCTCGAAGTGCGGTGCCCAGATGGCGGACGACGCGGTGTTCTGTTCGGCGTGCGGACAGGCGTTTTCGACCGCCGCGGCGCCCGCGCGTCTGCTGAGTGCGCAAGCGGTTGCCGCTGCCCCTCGCGTGGACTATGGCGGATTCTGGCTGCGTTTTCTGGCTTACCTCATAGATGGCGCGGTGATCATGCTGGGCATTTTTGTTGTGGCGGTTCCTTTGGTCTTTCTCACCGGGCTCGGCACGCTCGTGAGCCAGATTCATCCGGAGGAAGATTTTAACGGTGCCGGATTCTGGTTGATTATGGCGGTGATCTTTTTGCTTGCAATCGTGAGTCTAGCGGTGACCTGGGTTTATCACGCGCTGATGGAGAGTTCGGAGTGGCAGGCCACGGTTGGCAAGAAGGTCCTGGACCTCGTGGTGACGGACATGGCGGGGCGCCGCGTAAGCTTCTGGCGCGCCACGGGAAGACACTTTGCCAAAATTGTGTCGAATATGATTTACCCCTTCGGCCACATTATGGCGGGCTTCACCGACCAAAAGCAGGCGCTGCACGACATGATCGCCGGGTGCCTGATCCTGCGCCGCGACACCTGACGATAGAGAAAACAAGGAAGGGAGAGTTCTCAGGAGATCTCCCTCCCAGGGCCTGAACGTTTTCGAAGTTTCCTTCTCGACTGTTCCTAGAAGCGGAAAAAGGGGCCGAACGCCACACGCACATTATGGTGCGCGGCACCGGCAAAATACATCTCGTCCCCTGCTTCCAAGCGCAGGCCGAGGGGCCCGAGATGTCCTTCCGCTCCCAGGGCGGGATACAAAACCGCGCTCACGTTGTTCGACCGAAGATTTTGAATCGAACTTGTGAACCCGCCGAATGTCGCCGGCTTGGGATTCAACTGGAAATTGATGAAGCCTCCCTTCAACGTGACGAAGGGGCGAATTGCGTGACGGCCGCCAATGAACTTTACACCCGCCAGCCCGTGGAGGACTTTAAGATTGCTGTTTGCGACCGTCACTGTGCAGCCCGTGCTCACGCAACGTTCTGTGAATCCCTGATCGAAGTCGTAGCTCACTTCTCCTTCAAACATCACGTAAGGCAACATTTTGTAGCCCACGCGTCCACCTAGTCCCGCCAGATTCGTACTCGTTTGGGTTAACCGGAAATAATCCCCGTAGGCGCCAACCTGAAATTGATCCTGCGCTTTAACCAGCGGCACAAGCCAACTTGCCAGGAACAAGAGTAGAGCAACGCGCTTCATACCTGATCTCCTTGGACAAAATAAAGTGGGGATAACCAAAGCAGGATCGACCCGGGGCTAGAGGAGCCTTCCGCTTTCGAGTTTAGATGAGGTTTTGCTGACGGGAGTTGCCAGCGGCTAATCGGAGGTGCACTTCCCGGGATTTCCGTTCTTGGGTTTACTGGCGTCGGTCGAGCATCAGGAACAAAGCGAGGTAGCGCTTCAGCTTTTGTGTGATAAGGAAGTTCTCTTTCACGTGTTCGTGGCCATTTTCTCCGAGTTTGGCAGCGATCTCCGGGTGGGACAGCAGAAAACGGATTTGATAAGCAGTTCCTTCGACGGAATGCGCGAGCAGGCCGGTGTGCTTGTGAATGATTTGCGTGGGAATGCCGCCAACGGCGGAAGCCACAACGGGCTTCTTCTTCCAAAGGGCTTCCGAAACGGTCAGGCCGAAGCCTTCGCGCAGACTTTTTTGCACCACGATGGTGGAGGCTCTCTGGAGCGCGTTCACTTCCAAAGGCGCCCATGCGGGAAGTTCTAGGATCTTGATATCGGGATCCTTGTCGGCGGCGCGCAAAACGTCCTTGAGAACCAGGGCGCCTTCCGGGTCGTCCGAGGCGTTGCCGCCGGCGAGGACTAACTGGCAGTCGAAGTAGCGCTTGACAATTCGATAGGCGCGAATTACGCCAACGGGATCCTTCAAGCGGTCGAAGCGGGAAATCTGGGTCAATATCGGGCGGTGGGGATCAATCTGGTTGCGGCGCAGAACTTGCAGGATGAATTCCGGATCCAGAGGGCCGTTTTTTTCGGAAAGCGGATCGATGGCGGGGTAGAAGAGATATTGCGGGATGGACAGCTCGCGGGAGAACTCGGGAGAGGAAAACATGGCGGCGTCATAGCGGGAGACAAATTTTTCGAGGAAATCCCAGACCGCGCGATTGGGATGCGATAAATCGATGTGGCAGCGCCATACCCAGTGATTCAAACCCGCCTGCCGCGCATCAATCAGCGCCGCAGGCTGCGGGTCGTGAATGACCACGAACTCGGCGTCGAGCGGGAGGCTGGCGCGGTTCCGCTCGTTGTAGGAAAGAAAAATCTCAAAATCCCTGGCCTTGGGATGGTAGGGCGCGCCGTGCAGGGCGTTGTGAAACGATTTGGTGACGTCGAAGAATTCTTCGGCACCTTTTATCACCTCCCAGCGGATGCCGAGATCGAGTTCTTCCGCAAGCGGCACAAAGCGATTGAGGATTTCCGCAACGCCGCCTCCCACGGCCGTGGAGTTGATCATCTGGATGCTGCGGCCGCGCAGCGGTTTGGCCAAGGCGCGCAATTCCTCGATCTCGCCTGCGCCGACTACCTCCGCATAGTTCTCCAGCGGAATGCGATTCGCCGCCAGGACCTCGGTCATGCCTTTCTCCTTTCTCGGTCGATCAGGCGAAGCATCTTGGCCCGCGTGCTATCGAGCGTGTTGGTGTAAACGTCGATGTGATTCACGCTGTCGGCGAGAGTGTGCAGGCCCAGGCTGCCAGAGAGCCAACGCGAGAAGTCATTGGTCTGGAGCTGCAGCCGCAATCGCGAGGAGATGAAATGATAATAGAAACCAGCGTGGCTGAGGTGGGCAACGCCTTCGCGGAACTCATCCAAGGTGTGCGCGCTGCGGCCAAGCGACACGGCCACTTCCACGCTCTCGCAGAAGTACAATCGCTCGAGCCCCGATTGCGACGCGAGTTGCGGATAAGCGTCGCAGAAATCCCGCACCACGCGGCAGAGATCGCTTCTTAGCGCTGCAATGGACGTGTAATCGCGAATGTCGAGTGCCGCGAGTTGCTCGGCAAGGTCATTCCGGTTCGCGGAGGCCAGCGTCCATTGCGCGAAATCGTTGGAAAAGCCTTCGGTGAGGAAGTGGTGGACTCCCAGGGTCTGAAAAGTGTGATGAAAAATGGATGCGTCGCTGCAATGTTCGAGACCGGCCAGCAATTCCGCGAGTGTTCCCGCCGACTGATTCCCAATGCGGGTGAGATAGGAAGCGGTTACGAAATCGAAGGGTGTTTCGGCGACGCTCAAATCAGCAATCCTCCTCCTCTTTAGATGCGCTAACGCCGCCTGGCTGGTGCAAGACCCAGCGCCAAGGCACGAAGGCGCAGGTTTCGCGAAACGACTACGCTTCCGTGCGCTCCGGCAGGTCGATGCGAATCTCGGTAAGGTCGGCGAGCAGGTGGGCGGCCCAACGGTAGACGTTGCGGTCCCGCACGATGTGGCGCATGCGCTGCATTCTCTCGATCTGCTCTCGCTCCGGCATCTCCAGCGCGCGATGAATGGCGCGCGCAAGCTGCGAAATATCGTAGGGATTCACGAGCAGCGCATCCGTCAATTCGTGCGCCGCTCCCGCAAATGTGCTCAGGATCAACACGCCTCGTTCGTCTTCGCGGGAAGCCACAAATTCTTTGGCCACCAGGTTCATCCCGTCGTGCAGGGAAGTGACCATGCAGAGAGAAGCAGCCTGGTAGAAGCACGAGATTTCCTCGTGGGAATGGTGCTTCCTGCGAAGGACGATGGGTTTCCACCGCGACGTTTGGAAGCGCGAGTTTATCCGTTCCGCTTCGGAGCTGACTTCCTCGAGGAAGTTCTTGTAGCGCTCGATATCGGTCCGGCTGGGCGCGCCGATTTGCACGAACGTGAACCGCTGGCGGTAACCGGGATTCAGCTCGAAAAACCTTTCCAGGGCGCGGAAACGCTCCAGGATTCCCTTGGTGTAATCGACGCGATCCACGCCCACTCCCAGGTGCGCGGCCTCGATGTCCATCTCGTTGCACAATTCCGCGCGCAGCGCGTTGATCTCAACCGAGTCGGTTTGCGGGGTGGGGCTCTCGCGAAACGCCACGCTAATGGGGTAAGGCCGAACGCGCGTAACGTGGCCTTGCCGGCTTACGGCAAAGCGGTCCCATTCGGTGAGCGCTTCGAGAGCGCGGTCCACCGTCTCTAGGAAATTGTTACAGTGCGTTTGGATATGGAAGCCGATGAGATCCGCGCCCAGCAATCCTTCGATCAGTTCCCTTTGCCAGGGGCATATCCCGAAGACCTCCGCGTTGGGCCAGGGAATGTGCCAGAAAATCGCCACTCGGGCGTCCGGCCGAACGTCCTTTACCATCCGCGGAAGAAGCGCCAGGTGATAATCCTGGGCCAAGAGAATCGGAGAATCCACCTCCGCCATCTCTTGCAAAACGGCATCGGCGAAGCGCTGATTAATCCGCTGGTATTGCAGCCAGTCTTCCGGGCGGAAAACCGGGCGCGTGTGGGCGATGTGGCAAAGTGGCCAGAGGCCCTCGTTCGAAAACCCGTCGTAGTAGCCCCGGTCTTCATCCTCCGAGAGCCACACACGGCGCAACGTATAGCTTGGGCGATCAGGGGGCACGCGGAGCCGATCGTGGGCATCGACAATCTCCCGGTCAGCGTTGCCAGAGCCGTTTGCGACCCACGTGCCATTGCACGCCAGCAAGACAGGCTCAAGAGCCGTAACGACACCGCTGGCGGGCACGATCATGCGGATCGTTTTGTCCTTGGCATCGAAGACGTGCATGTATGGTTCGCGATTCGAAACGACAAAAAGTGGTTGGTCAAGCAGCCGATCGTGCAAGCTGACGCGCAGCCGTTCTGCCGTCCACAAGGAAGCATTCGAATCTCGCAGCCTGGCTTCAATTTCCGCGGCGGCCCTCGCCGAATGCAAATCCCTGGCCAGATGCGTGACTTCGTGGTGCAACTGCTCCATGATTTCCCCTTGCAGCAGTGCCGGGGGCGGGTTGGGTTGTCCGGTGCGCAGTGTGCGTACCCACTTAAATGTACGAGTCAGCGGTTCGGTGAACGTCCAGCGCACGAGAAGCAACGCCAGGGCGCTGATCAACAGCGTTTGCACCAGGGCATTGAGAAGAGCGTCGCGCAAGGTGTGCGAGAGTTGAATTTCAATGTAGCTGGTGTCGTGCACCAGCACGAGGGCGCCCGCAACTTCTTCGTCCCGGTGAAGTGGTAAGGCATACACGTGTACGGGAACGGCATCGCTCGCTTGAGACGCGGAAGTTTGCTCGGGAGGGAGAAATTCGCCTGTTCCCTTCTTGTCGCGCATGGCTTTTGTTGCGGCGGTGGCCTGCAACGGCAAAGCCTGCTCGAGTCCCGGGGTAATTGCCAGCAAATGGAGGGCGGTGTCGTAGATGGCAATCCCTTTGAGATGCTGGCGTTCGCCATAGCGCTCGACCAGGCGGTGCAGGTTCCGATCTTGGCCGCGGCCCAGCTCACGTTCCACGCTTTCCTGCAGGCTCTCGGCCAGAATTTCCGCACGGCGCGCGAGGTCGTTGCGCAAGATGCGCCGCTCGTTTCGGACCTGGTAGCCGGCAAAGAGCAGAGACACGCTCCCGACGCTCACGATCAGGGGCAGGACGATTTTCAAGGTCGTGCGCATCTCGAGCTCCTCAATCCAAAAGGAGGATGGACCGCGAGGGGCTGGACGCGTGCGGCCTCGTTGAACTAAGGATCACTTACTTTGCGCTCTCGAACGAATCGGTTCTTCCTTTGAGCTCACCGCGCTTTCAGGCCAGCGGCAGCGCGACGAAAACGTGAAGAGCGACGTTCTTGCCGTCTACAGAGCGATACTCGACCGTGGCTTTGGAGCCGATTTGAAGCTTGCGTTCCACCTTCGGTGTTGCCGTCAAGCAAGAATTCGACGGTCTCGCGCTCTTGACCTTCGGTGACCTGCAGCCGAAAAGGCGCATCGCTGATCGACGCGATTATCCCCGATTGTGACTGGTCGTAGGGGCTAACCCGGCCGACAACCATCCGTTCGGGGTTCGGTGTCACCCACAAGGCTACAGTGAAGCATACAACAAAGAGTGTGGCGAGGCTCGAATCCACTGCGCCATCGGCTAGATCCTCCCACTCGATTTTAACCGGAACAAAGAAAAAGGGCACGCCTGGAGCCAAACGTGGCGGACTTTTCGAAGCTCGCTAATCGCTTTAAAGTCAGCACATTACGCCGAGTTCCGTGCCCTTCTCCGAGTACTAGTCCTGTGAAGATTTTGCTCGCCGCTGTAGTTCCATGAGAACGCGTTTCAAAGTGGATCTGTCGAACTTGGCCGTTTCCGAGGGGCAGGGGCCGTCGCGCAATCCATGCCAAATGAGACATGGCTAGGTTCGCCGTCGAGCGCCCAAGCCCGGGGCCTTCCGGCGTTCGCTGCGTGGCGACTGAGGTTCCTCGCCGGAGCGGATGCCCCAGTCGTTGGGCGTGGCTCACTCGCAGGTCCGCTCCCGGATGGACAACACTAGTTCGTCCCGGCCTCGTACCATCTTGGCCTTGCACCCGGGCCAGCGGAAAGCTTATGGCTGCGATATTCCGCGCCAGTTTCTCGTTGACACAAACGGCGCAGCTGATACGAGATACATGGCCATATTTGATCCGAACAGCTGACAGCGCCGATTCTTCTGGGTACGATCGCCAAGATTTGGTTCCGCACTAGTTTTATGGAATCAGAGCGAGTCTTATAACCAGTCCATACCTTCATATCTTTTTCTAATAACTAGAGTCAGCAGTTGCTTGAGCTTGCGGCAACGCTGGAAACTCGGCTTCTAAGTCCTTGTTTTTTCTGCAAAGTAGAAAGCATCACCGATGTTCTGCTTGGCCATTATCGTGCTCGCGAGTAAACCGCAAATCTCCTCAAGGGTGTGGGCGGGATTCTGCAAAATTTCGCGGACACGGGGTTAATCCCAACTGTCCAATGCGCGCAGAGCATTTCCATATCCCGCCTTGAGCTTTTTGTAATTGGATTTTTGCATAGCGAGAAGGGGGTCGTTCAAATCATGCGTAAATCCGTTCTTGTTTCTCTGTTGAGCGTCCTGCTGCTTTTGGGGGCCGGACAAGCCTGGGGTCAATCGGCGATGGGATCGATCGTCGGAACCGTGCTAGACAGCCAAGGCTTGCCCGTTGACGGAGCCACAGTGACGCTAACCAACCTGGGTACGAACTTCAGCTACACTTCCGCAACCGGCTCGAGCGGCGGATACCAGTTCCAAAGCATTGACTACGGTTACTATCGTGTGTCGGCGACAAAAGTTGGCTTCAAGGCCGGAGTAGTGAATAACATCAAGTTGGACGCCGCCACCCAGTATTCCGTGCCGCCAATAACTCTCGAAGTGGGCGCCACAGAGGAATCGG
>Ga0126371_10003512_pt1 | contig 13727 bp, 12 predicted proteins | sample PanSoiMetaPlot_4_FD_110145 | JGI IMG/M metagenome (GOLD analysis project Ga0126371, IMG submission 110145) | Tropical forest soil microbial communities from Panama - MetaG Plot_4 | ecosystem: Environmental > Terrestrial > Soil > Tropical forest > Bulk soil | place: Panama | collected 2016-02-17 | reverse complement strand
TGACCTACCAGAGGGCCGCCTTCTTCGTGGCCGACAACAGCGGCTCCACCGTTGCGGACGCGGTCCGCAGCCACTTCGCCGCGCAGGACATCGATGCCTTCATCGTGGTCACGAAGGGCAGCAGTCTCATCGGCGACTCGAACGTGACCGTCAACGGATTGGGCATCCTCGAGGGCGATTCACTGGTGATGCATACGACGACCGTCTACGCGATCTACTGGGTCACCGTCGTCGACGGACATCGGTTTACGGTGCTCGGCAACATGGCGGCCTGGTCGGTCGGCCAGGCCCTGACGAAGATGAGCGCCGTTCACGGCCCGAACCGTGAGGTGGACGCGTCTTTGCGGCCAAGCACGCTCGATGCGGCTGCGAATCCCAAGCTGCGCGAAATCGTCGTCCAGCTGCTGCAGGAGAATCTTCCGGGGACGCTGCAGAATTTGAAGATGCTTGAATGAGGCGAGCTCGCGCGCCGGCCGCCGGTGCGGCGAGACCATCGCCGTCATCCCATCACCGTTCGCCAAAATGCCGCCACGAGTGCGCCGGCCGATTTAACCGGCACTCTGCATTGCCTTTGAGCGATCGGTAACGATCACGGCCCTATAAGCCCGCGCGACCGAAGCAGTTACATGAGGGACGGGGCAATGGAAGAGCGCAGGGCGATGGCGCGTACGCGGGTCCGGCGAAGCGCCGAGCTCGTCATCGATCAGCGCACGGTCGAGCGGATTCCCTGCGTGCTGCGGGATCTCACCGGCGCGGGCGCATGCATCGCGCTCGAGCGCCCGCATCGGGTGCCCGACATTTTCGAGCTTACGCTCGACCACGGACGCTCGCTGCGGCTATGCCGGGTGCGCTGGCGTGGCGACGACCGGCTCGGCGTGTCGTTCGAGAAGGCAGTCGACTAACCATTTGAGCATGATCTTTCCGAAAACCGGTACCCACTTTTCGGGATCAGTGCTGGAAAGCAAAGCGGCCGGCGTCGAGTGACGGCCGGCCGCTTCGCGCGTGGCGGTTTTTCAGCCTTGCTGCGGCGCAGGCGGCGGCTCGGGGCGATTGCGCCGCTCGGCCATGAACTGGTCGAACTCGGCCTTGTCCTTGGCGGCACGCAGGCGCTGGAGGAATTCGCGAAACTCGCGCTGCTCGTCCTCGAGGCGGCGCAGCGTCTCGGCGCGGTAGTCGTCGAAGGCGCGATTGCCACTCGATCCGCGCCAACCGCCACCACCGAAGTTGCCGCCGAAGCTGTCCATCTTGGCGCGCATGCGATCCATCTTGTCCTGCATCCTGCCCTGCCAGCGGTCGTAGCCCCATCCGGTCCAGCAACCCATTTTTTTGCTCCCGATTGCGACGCCGAGGAAGATGAGACCGATCGGCCACCAGAAGATGAACCCGAGGATCGTGGCGATGACCCAGCCGGGGTGCCAGTACCACGTGGTTCCGCAGCGGCCGGGCGGCGGCCCGTAGCTGCGATAGGCCGAGTCTTGTGCCGCATAGCTCATCGGAATCCTCCGACATGAGGGTTAACGTGAATGTTAATTACATTTACATCGCGACCCGCGGATGTCAACGGGGGGCGGAAAATAAATTGAATGCGGTCAGCCGCCCTCGGGCAGGCCGAGCCCGCGCAGATAGACCAGTACGCCCGCCTCGAGCAGCTCCTCGGGCGACATCGGCAGGCTGCGGCGGCCGGGATCGGCGCGGCCGAACAGCGACGCGATGCCGTGCGACAGCGACCAGATGTGCAGCGCCATCATCAGCGCGGGCGGACGCCGGCCCACGGGCAGCCGCGCGATGAGCTTCTCGGCGGCGGCGCGCAGCACCGCGAAGGCGGCCTCGCCCGCCGCGCGCAGCTCGGGGCTCGCATCAAGCGGAATGCCGGCCTCGAACATGGCCGAATAATAGGCTGGCTCGGTGCGAGCAAAGTCGAGATAGGCGCGGCCGACACGCTCGAAGGCGACCATCGGCTCGGGGCGCCCATCGTCCCACGCACGTGCGAGCGCCTGCGCGAACTGATCAAAACCGCGCCGCGCCACGTCGATCAGGAGATCATCGCGATCGCGGAAATGGCGATACGGCGCTGCCGGGCTAACCCCCGCCGAACGCGCCGCTTCCGCAAACGTGAACCCGCCCGGCCCCTTCTGCGCAATCAGATCGAGCGCCGCCTGGATCAGCGCCTCTTTCAGGTTGCCGTGGTGATAGCCGCGGGGGCCGCGGTCGCGTGACCAGCTCATGTGAAGCATATTTACATGAGCCGGGGGCAGGCGTCACGGGGAGCCGCTACTGCGCGGCGGCGCGACATGAACCACTTGAAGCCGTCCCCCCCCGAGGCGCTCCGCCGCGAAGCGGCGAAGCCTCGAAGGGTGACGGGGTTGGTTGGGCACTTTTTGGCCCAGTCCTGCCTACATCAGCTGCCCAGGGCGCCGTTGATGACAGGCCCGACCGCGGTCCAGCGCTCGCCGTCGAAGCGCTGCATCTGCATTTGCTCGATCGGATAGAAGTCGTTCGGCCCGGTATTGATGGCAATTCCGGGGAGCAGCAGGGGGAGCTTGAGGTCGTGCAGGTTGGCGGCCTCCTTCATCACGTTGGCGCGCGTGAGGTTGTCGCCGGCCTGCTTGAGCACCTGCACCAGGTTCTGCGCCACCGTGTAGCCGTAGACCGGGAAGCTCGAGGTCTTGTCGCCCTCGGGGAAGTACTTGTCCATGAAGGCGAGCCAATCCTTCATGCCGGCGTCGTCCTTCCACTGCGGATCGTTCGAATCCTTGAGGTAGTAGGTCGAGAGAATCCCCTTCGAGTATTCGAGGCCCGCAGGTTTGAGCACCGCGCCGACCGATTGCGACACGTTGTTGAGGAGGTGCACCGGCTTCCAGCCGATCTCGCCCGCCTTCTTGATCGCCTGGGCGGCGAATTTCGGCGTCGTCACGTTGAAGAAGACGTTCGCGCCCGATTCCTTGAGCGTGATGATCTGCGAGTCGACGGTCGCGTCGCTCGTCTCGTAGGGCTGCTCGGAGACGATCTTGAGCTTGCCGCCGAGCCCGTCCTTGAGCCCCTTCACGTAGTCCTTACCGTAGTCGTCGTTCTGGAACAGGATGCCGATCTTGGCGTCGGGATGCTTCTCGATCAGGTACTTCGCGTAAATGTGCCCTTCCGATTGGTAGCTCGGCTGCCAGCCCATGGTCCACGGGAAGTGTTTTGGATCGCCCCACTTGGTGGCGCCGGTCGCGACGAACAGCTGCGGCACCTTCTTGGCGTTCATGTACTTGTGGATCGCCGTATTGCACGGCGTGCCGAGGCTCTGGAAGATGAAGAGAACCTCGTCGCTCTCGACGAGCTTGCGCGCCTGCTCGACGGTCTTGGGCGGGCTGTAGCCGTCGTCATAGGAGATGAAGTTGATCTTGCGCCCGTTGATGCCGCCTTCGGCGTTCACCTTCTTGAAGAAGGCGGCGATCGTCTTGCCGATCTGGCTGTAGGCGGACGCCGGGCCGCTGTAGGGATTGATGTTGCCGATCTTGATCTCGGCGTCGCTCGCGCCGGGATCGTAGCTCCCCTTCGCCCAGGCCCGTGTTGCGAGCGTCGCCGCGGCCGCGGCCGACGAGACCAGAACCGTGCGTCTGTCGATGTGTCTTTTCATCGCTTCCTCCTTCTTCCCAATGGCCGCGCTCTGCGGCGTTGTGATCCGGCCGCCCCGGCGCCTCACCGGGCTTGCACGCCGGATTTGTCTCCTTCGAGCCCGATGAGCTCCATCGCGGGCTTCACGTCAGGACTCATGCCGGCCGATGCGACGGGCCTGGCGTCGCCCGCCGCCGCGGGTCGCCGCACCAGCTTGCCCGCAACCCAGCGCACGAGGCCGGCGACGCCGGTCGGCATCAGATAGATCAGCAGGATGAGGATGACGCCGTAAACGGCGCCGGCCAAGCCCTTCGACACCTTCTCGGCGATGTTCGGCACGAACAGCACAAAGGCGCCGCCGAACAGCGTGCCCGGGATCGAGCCGACGCCGCCGACCACGAGGCCGACGAACAGCGCGATCGCCAGCGCGAACGTGAAGCTGTCGGGCGCGACGAACTGGATCGCAATCGCGCCGAGCGCGCCGGCAACACCGGTATAGAGCGCGCTCACCCCGAAGATCAGCGACTTGTACAGCGGCACGTTGATGCCCATGGCGCTCGCCGCGACCGGGTGGTCGCGGATCGCGACCAGCGCGCGGCCGGTGCGGCTCTTCACCAGGTTGGCGGCGCAGAGATAGAGCAGCGCCGCCACCGCGAGGGTGAAGAAATAGAGCCACTGGTCGGCGTTGAGCGGCAGGCCGAACGGTGCATCCGGCTTGATGACGCTGATGCCCTGCACGCCGCCGGTCCAATCCTCGAGGAAGTTGACCTTGAGCAGCTGCGGCGTCGCGACCGCGAGCGCGAAGGTCGCGAGCGCGAGATAGATGCCCTCGAGCCGCAAGGCCGGCAGGCCGAACAGGAAGCCGCTGACGAAGCACGCGAGCCCGGCGGCGGGCAGTGTCCAGCCGTAGTCGATGTCGGCATTCATCATGATCGCGGCCGTGTAGGCGCCGATCGCATAGAACGCGCTGTGCCCGAGCGAGAACTGGCCGTTGACGCCGGTGAGCAGATTGAGGCCGAGAATCGCGATGGCGTAGATCACGGCGAGCGTGATCTGGAAGGTGAGGAAGTTCTTCACCACGAACGGGAGGCCGGCGACCAGCACGAGGCCGCCGATGATCGCGAGTGCGCGCCAACTCGCGAGCGAACTGCCCGTCGGTGAGCGCGCCTCGGCACCAACGTCATCGGATCGCGGCATGTCGGGTCCGTGCTGCATGTTACACCCGGCTGACCACGCGACGACCGAAGAGGCCGCCCGGCTTGAAGATGAGCACCGCGACGATGATGAACAGCGCAATGGTGAGCTTGAGCTCGCGGCCGGCGCCGGGAATGTAGGTGGCGGCGAGATTCTCGATGACCCCTACCGCAAACCCGCCGAGCACGGCGCCGCCCGGACTGGTGAGGCCGCCCAGCACCGCGCCAGCGAAGCCGTAGAGCAGGATGCTGATCATCATGTTCGGCTCGAGGAAGACCACGGGCGCGATCATCATGCCGGCGATGGCGCCGATCGCGGCCGCCATGCCCCAGCCGAGCGCGACCATCCAGCCGACCCGGATGCCGGCGAGCCGCGCCGAGTCCGGGCTCGCGGCCGCCGCCCGCATCGCAAGCCCGATGCGGGTGTGGCGGAAGAAGAAGTAGAGCGCCATGAGCATCATGAGCGTCACCGCGATCATGCCGGCATCGTGGCGGCTCACCAGGTTCTGGCCGAAGAGATTGCCGCTGCCGAACGGGCTCGGAAACGTCTTGATCTGATAATCCCAGATGTAGCCGGCGCCGCTGTTGAGGATCGACAGCATGGCGATGAACACCACCACGTGGCTCAGCACCGGCGCGCCGTGGATCGGCTTGAACACGATGCGGTCGATCGCGACTCCGGCCGCGAAGGAGATCGCGACGGTGGCGAGGAACGCGACCCAGTAGGGCGCGCCCCACTGGATGAGCTGCCAGGCCACGAAGGTGGAGAACATCGCCATCTCGCCTTGCGCGAAATTGAGATGGTCGATCGCCTGGTAGATCATGACGACCGCGAGGCCCATGCAGGCGTAGATGCCGCCCGTCGCGATGCCGGCGAGGACTTGATGCAGGAATAGTCCCATGTCCTCAGCGTCCTCCGTGCCTCAGTAGCCGAGATAGGAGCGGCGGATGTTCTCGTCGCCACCGACCTCGCTCGCCGAGCCCGCCATCACCAGCGAGCCGGTCTCGATCAGGTAGGCGCGGTCGGCGAGCGCGAGCACGAGCGCGGCGTTCTGCTCGACGATCAGCATGCTCATGCGTTCGCGCCGGTTGAGCGTGCCGAAGATGGCGAACATCTCCTCGACGATCATCGGCGCGAGCCCGAAGGACGGCTCGTCGAGCAGCATCAGGCGCGGCCGCAGCATCATGGCGCGGCCGACCGCGAGCATCTGCTGTTCGCCGCCCGACAGCGTGCCGGCCTGCTGGTTGCGCCGCTCCTTGAGGCGCGGGAAATAGCCGTAAACGCGCTCGATATCGGCCGCGATGCCGGCGCGGTCGCGCCGCGTGATGGCGCCGATCTGCAGGTTCTCCTCGACGGTCTGGCGCGAGAAGGTGCCGCGGCCCTCCGGCACATGGGCGATGCCGCGCCGCACGATCGTCTCGGTCAACAATCCGGCGATCGACTGGCCGGCGAAGCGGATCTCGCCGCGCGAGCGCACCATGCCGCAGAGCGCGCGCAAGGTCGTGGTCTTGCCGGCGCCGTTGGCGCCGAGCAGCGCCGTGATGCCGCCCTCCTCGACCGCAAGGTCGAGCCCGAACAGCACCTGTACGTCGCCGTAGAAGGCGCACAGCCCGCGCGTCTCGATCAGCGCCGTCATGTCTTCGTCGTCCCCAGATAGGCGCGGATCACGTCGTCGTTGCGCTGCACCTCGGCGGGCGTGCCCTCGGCGATCTTGCGGCCGAAATCGAGCGCCACCACCCGGTCGCAGATCGACATCACGAGATTCATGTGGTGCTCGACCAGGAGCACGGTCACGCGGCGCTCGTCGCGGATGCGGCGGATCAGGCGCCCGAGCTCGCCGACCTCGTCGTGGTTGAGGCCGCCCGCCGGCTCGTCGAGCAGCAGGAGCTTCGGTTGCGCCGCGAGCGCGCGCGCAAGCTCGACGCGCTTCTGCACGCCGAAGGGCAGATCGGAGACGAGACGCTGCGCCACCTCGCGGAGATCGAGGAAGTCGACGAGCTCGGCCGTCACGTCGCGCAGCCGGCGCTCCTCGCGGCCGGTCCACGGCAGCTGCAGCGCGTTGCTGAGAAAATCGCTGCCGCCGAGCCGATGGCTGCCGACCTGGATGTTGTCGAGCACCGACATGGAGCGAAACAGCGCGAGGTTCTGGAAGGTGCGGCCGATGCCGATCGCGGCGATGCGGTGCGGCGGCAGCGTGAGAATGCTGCGCCCTTCGAAGACGATGTCGCCTTCCTTCGGCGTGTAGAGCCGGCTCATGCAGTTGAACAGCGTGGTCTTGCCGGCGCCGTTCGGTCCGATCAGGCCGAGCAATTCGCCCGTGCGGATCGCGAAGGAGACGCGATCGAGCGCGACCACGCCGCCGAACCGCACGCTGACGTCGCGCACCGCCACGAGCGGCGCCGCCGCGACGGCATCGCGCCGCGGCTCCAACCCGACTGCACCCGAGACGGCGGACACGCGAGCCTTCAGCGCCGGACCGGCGTCGCGACGCGCCGGTACCCGGCGCCGCGTCCCGTCATGCAAGTCCCCACACTCGCCTGCATCATGCGTTCCTCCAGCTGTTATTGTTATTACGATCGTTCCTGCTCAGCGGCCTCCGAGGTCCGCCTCGACGTTGCGCACCATGTTGACGAGCCGCGGGCCGATGTCGCTCTCGAGCCGCTCGCGGGTGAACTGGAAGGCCGGCGCGCCGCAATTGAATGCGAAGGCACCCGATCCGTCGGGCGCGATCAACGGCACGCCGACCGCGTTGATGTCGCGCTCCCATTCGCCGAGTGCGATCGTGAAGCCGCGTGTCGCCACGTCGTCGACCGCGCGCTCGATGCCGGCGCGCAGCTTCGGCCACGCCTTGCCGGCGTCGCGCCGCATGTAGCCGAGCAGCCAGTCGCGCTCGGCCTCGGGCAGGCCGGCGATCAGCGCGCGTCCCATGGCGGTGTTGGCGATCGGAATGCGCGCGCCGAGGCCGAGCCGCAGCATGACGCCGTGCCGGCTGCGACAGTGCTCGACATAGATGAGATCGAGTCGGTCGCGCGTGCCGAGCGCAACGGAGGCATCGGCGTAGTCGGCGAACGCCTGCATGGCGCCGCGCGCGATCTGGCGGATGCGGATGTTGGCGAGCGCCGAATAGCCGAGCGCGAGCGCGGCGGGCGCGAGCTGATACTTGCCGAGCCGCTCGACATAGGTGAGATAGCCGAGCTTAGTGAGCGTGTAGGTGAGCCGCGTCACGGTCGGCTTGGGCAGCCCGGTGCGCTCGACGAGCTCGCCGTTGCCGAGCAGGCCCTCGGTCGGCGTGAAGGCGCGCAGCACTTCGAGGCCGCGCGCCAGCGCCGAGACGAATTTGCGATCGCCGCCGCCGCTGGCGCGCGCGCGGCTCGCGGGCGTCGGCATCTCGCGCAGGTCGTGCCCGCTCTGCAGGGTCATCGACGCAACTCGACAATCTCTTCGAAAGTGTCTTGGGCGTGACGGTTGACACGCATGATCACCACCGCCTAGCGTTCCGTCAACACCGCAGAATTGCGTTCCGCAGTGCGAAACTGGCTCGCGAAGCTTGTCGGGCCAAGGAAATTCGCAATGATGCGGGACATTCGGAGGAAAAACCGCGCGGCCGCAGGCGTCCTGCGCCGCTGTGTCGCAAGCCGAGGGGTATCGTCTCGTGGACCAGATCGTCAGCACGCGTCGCGACGGCGGCATCGCGGTGATCTCGGTCGACAATCCGCCCGTCAATGCGCTCAAGCATGCGGTGCGCGCCGGCATCCGCGACGCCTTCGCGGCGGCGCGCGACGATGCCGCGGTCGAGGCGATCATCCTCACCGGCGCCGGGCGCACCTTCATGGCGGGCGCCGACATCAACGAGTTCGGCAAGCCGTCGCAGCCGCCGAGCCTGGTCGACGTCATCCGCGAGATGGACGACATCAAAAAGCCGACGATCGCGGCGGTGCACGGCACGCCGCTCGGCGGCGGCCTCGAGCTCACTTTGGCGTGCCATTTCCGCGTCGCTGCGCCGGGCACGCGGCTCGGCCTGCCGGAGATCAAGCTCGGGCTCATCCCGGGCGCCGGCGGCACCCAGCGCTTGCCGCGCCTCGCCGGCATCGACAAGGCGATGGCGATGATCCTGTCGGGCGATCCGATCCCGGCCAAGGATGCGCTCGCGGTCGGGCTCGTTGACGCGATCATCGAGAGCGATCTGATCGCTGGCGCGATCGCGTTCGCGCGCAAGGTGTTGGCCGAAAAACGGCCGCTGCGACGCGTGCGCGACATGGAAGACAAGCTCGGCGAGGTGCGGCGCGATCCGCAAAAATTCGGCGAGATCGTCGCGGCGCACACCAAGCGCTCGCGCGGCCTTGCGGCGCCGGCCGCCGCCGTCGAGGCGGTGCGCTGGACGCTCGACGTGCCGATCGACGAGGCGCTGCGGCGCGAGCGCGAAAAGTTCATGGAATTGCTCGCCGGCGACCAGTCGAAGGCGCAGCGGCACATCTTCTTTGCTGAGCGCGAGGCCGCCAAGGTGTCCGGCGTGTCGAAAGACGTTGCGCCGCGCGAGATCAGGCGCGCCGCGGTGATCGGCGCCGGCACCATGGGCGGCGGCATCGCGATGTGCTTCGCCAATGCGGGCATCCCCGTGACCGTGGTCGAGACCGCCGCCGATGTGTTGAAGCGCGGGCAGGACACGATCGCGCGCAACTACAAGACCTCGATGTCGCGCGGCAGCTTGAGTGCCGACGAAATGGAGCGCCGGCTCGCGCGCTTCACCGGCACGACCAACATCGGCGCCATCGCCGACGCCGACATCGTCATCGAGGCGGTGTTTGAGGAGATGGACATCAAGAAGCAGGTGTTCGGCAATCTCGACCGGCTCGCCAAGACGGACGCGGTACTGGCGACCAACACCTCTTATCTGGACGTCAACGCGATCGCGCAGGTGACGAAGCGGCCGGCCTCGGTGCTCGGCACGCACTTCTTCAGCCCCGCCAACGTGATGAAGCTTCTTGAAATCGTGCGCGGCAAGGAAACGGCGCCCGACGTGCTCGCCACAGCGATCGCCGTGGGTCGCAAGCTCGGCAAGGTGCCGGTGGTGGTCGGCGTGTGCCACGGCTTCGTCGGCAACCGCATGCTCAGCGCGCGCGGCATCGAGTCCGAGCGGCTGCTGCTCGAAGGTGCGCTGCCGCACGAGGTCGACGGCGCGCTCACCGAGTTCGGCTTCCCGATGGGTCCGTTCGCGATGAGCGATCTCGCGGGCCTCGACGTCGGCTGGCGCAACCGCAAATCGCTCGGCGTCAAGGCGGTGATCGCCGACGCAATCTGCGAGAAGGGCGACTACGGGCAGAAGACCGGCAAGGGCTGGTACGTCTACGAGACGGGCGGGCGCGGCGGCCGTCCCAATCCGGAGGTGGAGGCGCTGATCGTCGACGCCTCGCGCCGGGTCGGCATTACGCGGCGCCCGATCGACAAGCAGGAGATCGTCGAGCGGCTGGTCTACCCGATGATCAACGAGGGTGCGCGCATCCTCGAGGAAGGCATCGCGCAACGCTCGGGTGACATCGACGTGATCTGGATCTACGGCTACGGCTTCCCGGTCTGGCGCGGCGGCCCGATGTTCTATGCCGATACGGTCGGCCTCGCCGCCGTGCGCGACCGGTTGGCGGCGCTCGCCAAGAGCTCGGGGGACAAGCGGCACGCGCCGGCGCCGCTGCTCGAGCGGCTGGCGAACGCGGGCGCGACCTTCGCGTCGCTGGCGCAGGACAAGGCGTAACGATGGGCGGGCGGCCACACGCCTGGGAGAAATCCTACCCGCCGGGGGTGCGCTGGGATGCGCCGATCAAGACCTCGACACTGCAGCAACTGCTCGACGCCGCCGTCGCGGCCCATGGCGAGCGCGCCGCCTTCTCCTATCGCGACCACGCGCTGACCTATCGGGCGTTCGCGGATCTGGCGGCGCGCGCAGCCGCGGGCCTCATGCGCCTCGGCATCGGCCGCGACGACGGCGTGGCGCTGCTGCTGCCGAACACGCCCTGCCATCCGATCAGCTTCTTCGCGACGCTGCGGGCAGGCGCCCGCGTCGTGCACCTGAGCGCGCTCGACGTCGAGCGCGAGCTCATTCACAAGCTCAAGGACAGTGGCGCGCGCACGCTGGTGACGACGAACCTGTTCGGGCTTGCGGCCAAGGCCGAGCGATTGCTCGCCGCCGGGCACGTCGATCGCATCATCGTCGGCGATGACGCGGCCTGGGGCGCGGCGCCGACGCCGCCGGACGCATTCGTGGAGAGCGCCAACGTCATCGCGTTCGCGCGGCTGCTCGATGCGCCCGCGCCGGCACGCTGGCCCGATGTTTCGACAACCGACATCGCACTGCTGCAATACACCGGCGCGACCACGGGCCTGCCCAAGGCCGCCATGCTTACCCACGCCAATCTCACGGCCGCGGTCGCGAGCTATCTGGAATGGATCCGCGCCTATGCGCGCCCGGGCGCCGGGCCCGACCGCGTCATCCTGGTGCTGCCGCTCTTCCACATCTACGGGCTTTGCAGCGTCATGCTGCGGCACCTCGCCTGCGGCAACGAGCTGATGCTGCGGCCGCGCTTCGACGTCGAGGCGGTGCTGCGCGACATCGAGATGGGGCGCGCAACCTCGTTTCCGGGCGTGCCGACCATGTGGATCGCGCTGATCAATCATCCTGGCATCGAGACTCGCGACTTCTCCTCCCTGCGCGTCGTCGGCTCGGGCGGCGCGCCGCTGCCGGTCGAGGTGGCGGACCGGGTCAAGCGCATCGTCGGCCTGCCGCTGCCCAGCGGCTGGGGCATGACCGAAACCTCGCCCGCCGGCATCTCGCCGCCCGCGAACGGCCTGCCCAAGCCCGGCACCATCGGCATCCCGCTGCCCGGCATCACGGTCGAGGTAGTGGCGCTCGACGATCCGCGCCGCATACGCGGCATCGGCGAGACCGGCGAGCTGCGCATCAAGGGCGCCAACGTGATGCAGGGCTACTGGAACCGGCCGCGGGAGACCGCCGCCGTCATGGTCGACGGCTGGTTCCTCACCGGCGACATCGGGTTCATGGACGAGGACGGCTATTTCTTCCTGGTCGAGCGCAAGAACGACGTGATCCTCTCGGGCGGCTTCAACGTCTATCCGGTCGCCATCGAGCACGCGATCTACGAGCATCCGCACGTCGAGGAAGTCATGGTGATCGGCGTGCCCGACGCCTACCGCGGCGAGGCCGCGAAAGCCTTCGTCAAGCTGCGCGCCGGGGCGCCAACACTCACTCTCGACGCCCTGCGCGACTTCCTCGCCGACAAGCTCGGCCGGCACGAGCTGCCGAGCGCGCTCGAGCTGCGCGCGAGCCTGCCGCGCACCGCCGCGGGCAAGTTCGCGCGCCGCGCGCTGGTCGAGGAAGAGCGCCGCAAATCATCCGCCGACCGTCAACCTGCCCTCACGCCCGGGAGCACCTGATGTCCGAAGCCGTCATTGTCTCGACCGCCCGCACGCCAATCGGCAAGGCCTATCGCGGCGCCTTCAACATGACCCATGGCGCAACGCTGGGCGGCCACGTGGTCGCGCACGCCGTCAAGCGCGCCGGCATTGATCCGGCCGAGGTCGACGACGTCGTGATGGGCTGCGCCATGCCGGAGCGCGCGACCGGGCACAACATCGCGCGGCTCTCGGCGATCCGCGCCGGCCTGCCGACGAGCGTCAGTGGAATGACGATCAACCGGTTCTGCTCGTCGGGGCTGCAAACGATCGCGGTCGCCGCGCAACGCATCATCGCGGGCGAAGCCGACGTGATCGTCGCGGGCGGGCTCGAAAGCATCAGCCTGGTGGCGGACGGCCGCGAGCACGTGCGCGAGGACTGGTTGATGGCGCACAAGCCCGAGGTGTGGATGCCGATGATCCAGACCGCGGACATCGTGGCGGAGCGCTATGGCGTGAGCCGCGACGCGCAGGACGCCTATTCGCTGGAGAGCCAGCGCCGCACTGCGGCGGGGCAGCAGGCGGGCCGCTTCAAGGACGAGATCGTGCCGCTGCCGACGACCAAGAAGGTCGTCGACAAGAACACCAAGGCGGAGAGCCTCGAGGAGGTGACGCTCAAGAGCGATGAGGGCAACCGGCCCGACACCACGCTCGAGGGCCTCGCGGGCCTCAAGCCGGTGCGCGAGGGCGGCTACATCACGGCCGGCAATGCGAGCCAGCTGTCCGACGGCGCCTCCGCCTGCCTGCTGATGAGCGCGAAGCTCGCCGAGCAGCGCGGGTTCGAGCCGCTCGGCACCTTCCGCGGCTTCGCGGTCGCGGGCTGCGAGCCGGACGAGATGGGCATCGGGCCGGTGTTCGCGGTGCCGAAGCTGCTGGCGCGGCACGGCGTGGCGATGGATGACGTCGACCTGTGGGAGCTCAACGAGGCTTTTGCGAGCCAAGTGCTCTACTGCCGCGACCGGCTGGGCATTCCGCAGGAGCGGCTCAATGTCGACGGCGGCTCGATCTCGATCGGTCATCCGTTCGGCATGAGCGGCTCGCGCATGACCGGCCATGTGCTGATCGAGGGTCGCCGCCGCAACGCCAAGCGCGCGATCGTGACCATGTGCATCGGCGGCGGCATGGGCGCCGCGGGTTTGTTCGAGATTAATTAGGAAAGTCGTCATGGCCGGGCTTGTCCCGGCCATCCACGTCTTACGTGTGGCACGGCCGTGAAGACGTGGATGCCCGCGACAAGCGCGGGCATGACGAGGAGCAAGAGCAAACGCCATGGACCTGCGCTTCACGCACGACGAGATCGGGTTTCGCGACGAGGTGCGCGCGTTCATGCGCGAGGCGCTGCCGGCGGCGATCCGGCGCAAGATGGTGGAGGGACGCCGCCTCGTGAAGGACGACATCATCACGTGGCAGCGCATCCTCAACGCCAAGGGCTGGGCGGTGCCGCACTGGCCGGTCGAGTGGGGCGGCACCGG
>Ga0126371_10003510_pt1 | contig 13737 bp, 14 predicted proteins | sample PanSoiMetaPlot_4_FD_110145 | JGI IMG/M metagenome (GOLD analysis project Ga0126371, IMG submission 110145) | Tropical forest soil microbial communities from Panama - MetaG Plot_4 | ecosystem: Environmental > Terrestrial > Soil > Tropical forest > Bulk soil | place: Panama | collected 2016-02-17 | reverse complement strand
GCGGCGACGGCGTGAATCTCGTGCAGATGGTTCGGCGTGCACAGCACCACCGCGTCGGCCTCGGCGTACTTCAGGACCTCTTCGATGTCGTCGTACGTGTTCTTGACGTCGAACCGGGAGGCGAGCGCCTGGGCCTTGGAGAGATCGTTGTCGCAGATGGCCGCGATCTCGACGCCGGGCAGCTTGCGCAGCACCGGCAGGTGGGCCACCTGCGCGATGCCGCCCGCACCGATGACGGCAACCCGGATCGGATCGTTCAACGCTGGGCTCCTGCTCCGTGAAAGCGGTACATGACACCGACCGACAGTGCTGCGGTCGACAGGCCCTGCGACACGACCCCTCTCCCTTCGGCCGACAGCGCCACCTGCGAGGTGAGCCGGGCTTCGACGCCGACCGTCACGTTGGCTGCTGGAAAGAGGCCATCGAGTGCGTCCTGCACGAACGTGCCGTTGATGGCCGAACCGGAGCCGTGGCGCAGATGGACGCCGACGCCGGCCCCTAGAAACGTGGTGAGGGTCTGGCTTTGAGGGAAGGCGTATTGGAGATCCAGGTCCCCCGTCAGGTCCGACCACCGGATCTGACCCACATTGACGGTGAAGTTCGAGTCCGGGTCGCTCACCAGCGCCCGGATCTTGTTGGCGAAGTCGTTGAGCGAGCTCTGGCTGAAGTTGGACCGGAAATAGGAGAGACCGAGGAGCACTCGCACCCGCGGAGCAATGTTTCCGGCGTCGAACCGGACGGCCCCGACCATGGTGCCCCGCAGCCGGCTGGCGCCCAGCGCGCCGAACTCGAGCCGGAGGCCCGTGGGCTGAAGATTGTCGTAGGAGAATTGCTCCAAGAAAGACTGGGCGCGAAGTCGGTAGGCCGGTAAGGCGGTAAGTCCAATCGCCACGAGCAGCAGCGCACTTACCGACATACCGTCCAACCGTCTAACCGTCTGTTTTTCAGTAGAGTTTTTCAATGTCGGTCCCCGGATAGTACGTGGTGATGATCTGCTGATACCCCTGCCCCGCGCGGGCACGACCGATGGCGCCCCACTGGCAGAACCCCACGCCGTGTCCGGACCCGGCGCCCGCCGCCACGAGGCGGGTGACCGCGCCGGAGTCGGTGGTGACGAACAACTGGAACGCGGCGCTCTGTAACAACCGGTCCGGCGCGGGACGCAGCACCCCGCGGATATCGGGTTCCGGAATCAGGGCCTGGCCGTGCGGGAACACGATCCGCAGCTCCGCGACACGCCCCGACGGCGACGTCTTCGATACTTCGATGTTCACGATCTTCTGCAGATCTGGAATGCTTCGCGCCAATATAGTGCGCAGGGTGGCGCCATCCCATTCTTCCCGCCACCGGAACCGCGGCGAAATGTCGCAGTAGTAGTGGCCGCCCCCCGACGCGTCCGACACCGAACGCAGGTACGGGCGCGACGCGCCGTTCCGGAACGCCTCTGTCGCGTCCGCGGTCCGGAAGCCGCAGGTCGAGTGGAAGAACGCGTCGATCAAACCGCCGTGGTACATCACGACCCGTCCCACCGTCCGCCGCACCGCCCCCCAAGCCTGCTGTGTCTCGGCCGCCACGCCCCCGTACACCTGGTCCCGGGTGTCGTCTGTGACGTCGAACCCCTGGGCCTCCCAACGGCCCCGGTTCTTGAGGGCGAAGGTGCGGGAGACGATGGCCTGGGCATCGAGCGCGGCGATCTCATCGGCACGGCGGGGTCCCAGCTCCGGGCCGATGACGGCGGCCACGTAGCTCTCGATCCCCACCCGGTTGATGAGCTGCAGTCCCCCGCCGGTGCGGATGATGTTGACCCGGCCGCGGTACCGTTTGCCGTCGGCGGCCACGAAGTGGCCGGCGGTGGTACTGATGGCGGAGATGCCGAGATGATGGCCGGTCCGGGTACCGTCGGGCCCCACCAGGACGAGGGCCCCCGAGTCCGGAATGACGGTCCAGATGGCGCCCGCAGCTATCCCGGCGACGGTGGACCCGTTCGCGTCGTCGGTGACGAGGACCTGGGCGTCACCACCCAGGGTGATTCGCTTCAGGCCGTCGGCAATGCCGATGCGGAGCTCGGGTTCGACCCCCGGAACTGGGAGCGGAGGTTGCGGATGGCAGGCGACGGCGCCGAGGAGCGCCGCGGTGACGGGGACGAGGCGCCGGGCGGGGAGGCCCCTCACGCCAGCGCGACCGCCCGGAAATCGTAGTCTTCGCTCTCGGTGACGCGCGCCCGGACCATCTTGCCGGGCTGGGCCCATCCGCCCGCAGTGACGTAGGTGACCCCATCCACGTCATCGGCTTGCCAGGGCACGCGCCCGACGTGCGTCGCTCCCCCATCCATCGGATCGGCCACGCGGTCGATCAGGACATCCACTTCCCTGCCGACGAAACGGGCCAGCCGGTCGCCGGAGACGGCGCGCTGGACTTCCATCAGCTCTTCCAGCCGCTCGCGCTTCACCTCGTCGGGCACGTCGTCGAGATACTGCATCGCCCGGGTGCCCTCCTGCGGCGAATACGTGAAGGCGCCCATGCGGTCGAACTGCGCCTCTTCGATGAACTCGACCAGCTCGCGGAACTGCTCGTCGGTCTCCCCAGGGAATCCCACGAGGCACGTCGTCCGCACCGCGAGATCGGGCACCGCGGCCCTGAGCCATGCGAGCTTCTCGACGATGGTCCGCTTCCGCTCGGGCCGGCGCATTTTCTCCAGCATCTGGTCGTTCGCGTGTTGGATCGGCATGTCGATGTAGGGGACGATGCGCGGGTTGTCGGCAATGACGCGCACCAGCCGTTCGGACAGGCCCGCCGAATAGACGTACAGGAGGCGGTACCAGGGCACCGACGTTTCCTTGAGCAGCGCCTCGAGCAGATCGGGGAGCTTGGGACCCCCGAGCCCCAGGTCGCGGCCGAAGTGCCCCAGGTCCTGTGCGACGAGGTTGATCTCGACGGCCCCCTGCGCTTCGAGCGCCTGCGCCTCACGCACCAGCCGCTCCACCGGCTCGGAACGATGCTTCCCGCGCATGAGGGGGATGGCGCAGAAGGCACACGTGTGATCGCAGCCTTCGGAGATCTTGAGGTAGCGGACGTGTGCCTGATCCCCGAGGAACTGCCGCACACCGGGATGCTCGGTCACGGGATCGGCGATCAGACCGCGCTTGGCGAGCTCGGGCACGAGGTGATGGAGATCCGAGAACCCGAGAAAAAGATCAACCTCGGGCATCTCGGCGGCGAGCTCCGCCTTGTAGCGCTGCACCAGACACCCCACCGCGACCACCGCCTTGACGTCCCCTTCCTGCTTCAGGCGGGCGGCGCCGAGGATGGCATTGATGGACTCCTGCTTCGCGGCGTCGATGAAACCGCAGGTGTTGACCAGGACGACGTCCGAGTGCGGCAAGTCGGGCGTGACCACCGCCCCATGTCCCACGAGGTCTCCCACCAGGCGCTCGGAGTCCACGGTCGCCTTGTCGCAGCCGAGGGAGATAACGCCCAGCTTCATCCGCGGTAGTTCCCGTACTTCAGCTCGATGCCGAAGTCCTGCGTCCGAAGAAAGGACATGACCTCCTGCAGCTCGTCCTTGGAGGGAGATTGGACCCGGATTTCCTCTCCCTGGATGGACGCCTGGGCCTTCTTGAACTTCTTGTCCTTGATGGCCTTCACGATGGCTTTGGCCTTGTCCTGCGGAATGCCCTGCGTGAGGGTGATCTCGCGGCGTACGGTATCCCCAGTCGCCGGGATGATTTCCCCCAGCTGCAGGTTTTTCACCGGCACGCCGCGCTTGATCATCTTGCCCTGCAGGATATCGAAAAGGGCCTTCATCTTGAAATCGTCGTCCGCCACGAGGGTCAGGAGCCCCTTGGCGCGGTCAAAGGCAATCGAGGCTTTCGACCCTTTGAAGTCGTACCGCTGGGCGACCTCTTTCGTCGCCTGATTCACGGCGTTGTCGACCTCCTGGAGGTCGGCGCCGGTCGAAACATCGAAAGAAGCCTGGGATGCCATGGGCGAAAACTAATAAAGGCGTGGGGATGTGGGGTGGTGGGATCCTCCTAGAACAAAGGGACTCCCCGCTTCACGGAGAGTCCCACATCCCCACTTCCCGCGCCTTTTCTAGAACAGGAACGAATCGAGTGCCCTGGCCCTCGAAACGTGGCGAAGCCTGGCCAGCGCCTTTTCCTTGATCTGTCTCACCCGCTCACGGGTGATGCCCAGCCGGGCGCCGATTTCTTCAAGCGTGAGGGGCTCGGGAGTCTCGAGGCCGAAATAGAGCCGGAGAATCAGGGCCTCGCGGTCCTTGAGGGTGCCAAGGACCTTCTCGACCGATTCGGTGAGGGCGTGCTCGAAAATCTCGTCGTCGGGACCGGGATTCTGGGTGTCGGGCAGGTAATCGAGGAGCTTGTTGTCTTCGCCGGGCGTGAGGGGCGCATCGAGCGAGAGGTGCGCCTGCGAGATCGACATCGTCTTCGCGACTTCCTCTTCCGAGATGTCCATACCCTCGGCGATTTCCTCGACGGTCGGCTCGCGGCCCAGCTCCTGAAGGAGTGCCGACGAGCGCTTGCCGATCCGGTGCAGCGTCCCGGCCCGGTTGAGCGGGACCCGGACGATGCGGGACTGTTCTGCGAGCGCCTGGAGAATGGCCTGGCGGATCCACCAGACCGCGTAGGAGATGAACTTGATGCCCTTCGTCTCGTCGAACTTATGCGCCGCGCGGATCAGACCGAGGTTGCCCTCGTTGATCAGGTCCGCGAGCGAGACCCCCTGGTTCTGGTACTTCTTGGCCACCGATACGACGAACCGGAGGTTCGACCGCACCAGCTTGTCGAGCGCTTCCTCGTCGGCCTGCTTGATCTTTTGCGCGAGGAGCACCTCCTCTTCCCGGGTGATCAGCGGATACTGACTGATCTCCCGGAGATACTGGTCCAGAGAGCCTTCGTCGAACGAAGCGCGCTTCGCCGTGTTCAGTTGCATGGGGTCCCTCTTCCTCCGTGCATGAACGAAGACTTCAGTGAATCAGCGAACCCAATCGCGACCACCGGATGTCGTTAAGCCACGGAAAATGATCGTGCGCGTCCCGGTCGACGCTCCAGTACACAATGAGGGGCCGGCCGCGGATCGCACTCTCGTCCACGAATCCCCAATAGCGGGAATCGAGCGAAATGTCGCGGTTGTCCCCCATGACAAAGAACTTGTGGGGCGGCACTACCAGCGGACCCCAATCGTCGCGGCACGGACGATACCCGGCCCGCGCGGCCAACGACGTGTCCGCCAGATACGCCACCTGCCAATCAAAGACGGGATCGCATTCGTTGCGCAGCGAATCCGTGCGCTCGACGTACGGCTCGGAGCTCCGGACGCCGTTCACGATCATCCGGCCGTCTTTCATCTGGAGCGTGTCCCCCGCGACGCCGACGATGCGTTTGACGAACGTCGTGTCGGGGTGCCGGGGATACGGAAAGACCACCACATCACCACGATGCGGGGTCGCGAATCCGGGAAGACGCGTCTTGGTGCCGGGAATCACCGCACCATAGATCGCCTTGTTCACGAAGAGGAAGTCACCGATGAGCAGTGTATGCTCCATACTGCCGCTCGGAATCTGGAACGCTTCAAGAACGAAGGTGTGCAGGAGGAGGAACAACACGAACGCCATACCCAACGTGCGCATCCACGCATCGAACCATCGGGCGACAAACGAGCGGCGTTTTTCGAGGGGATGCGAGGACTCACGCGGGAGAGGCGCGCTGGGCGAACTCTGGGGAGCCCCCAAGTCGTGCATGTATCGTACGTTAGCGGAGGGGGCTGCACGGCGCAACAGTCACCGTCCACCCCCTGGCACCCCCCCACCCCCGGATCCGGACCCCCAACTCGGTCACCGACTCGAGGTGACGGATGCGCGCGGCGAGACAGGCGACCGATCCTTCCCGCTCGACTCTGACCCACACTGGTGACACTCCGTCGAATTCGCCGAGCGCGTCATCGGTGAGCGGTGAGCCGCCCGCACTCAAAATGATGACGAGGGATTCACCGACGGTGTGCGCCACGACACACAATGCGGCGTGTGCTCGGGATCACCTGCACCCGAATCGTGCGGCACGGTTCTGAAAAATGCTAGTTGGTGTTGGAGAGGAAGGTCCGCATTTCCCGGACCACGTCGTTCCGGTTGGAATAGAAGACGTAATGATTGGCGCCATGCAGCTCGACCACCTTGGCCTTCGGCATGGCTTTCTTGAAGATCGCCCGCTGGTCGGACCCCCACGCCGTGAGCCTGGCCGTGAAGCGCCGCCCCTGAGCCTTGGTCGAGTCGTCGAACTTGCTCCACCGCGGAAAGAGCTGCGGAGCCGAATCCACGATCGCGTCGATGGCCAGGGTGGGCGCGCGGATCTTGGAGTAGTCCGGATGCCCCGCGCCCGCGAGCATCAGCGAGTCCACGGTCCCCGGGGTCACGTCGGACCGGAGTGCCCCGCCCTCGTCGAACACCTCGGTCGCCCGAATCTGCGACTCCGGGATCAGCATCCCGAAGGTCGTCAGGAGGTAATGCTGGTAGGCCTTCGGGGAGGCGGAATCGGCCCGTAACGGGGGCTGGAAGGGGAACGATCCGATCAAGTCCCCCAGCACCGAATGGTCGTACGCCGCGTCGAAATAGACGAGCGCGACCACCCGGTCCGGATGGGCCCCGGCGAACCCCGTCAGCTCATCGCCCGCCATGGAGTGCCCCACCAGGATGGCCTTCCCGATGTTGAGGGAATCGAGCGCCGCGGTGAGGTCCTGAATCCTGGTGGCGAGGTCGTAGCCCGACGGGGTGCGGGTCGAAGCGCCGTACCCGCGACGGGTGATGGCGACAACATGGAACTGATCGCGGAACTGGGGCGCGAAATCGTCGAAGCCGTGCGCGACGTCATCCAGCCCGGAGAGAAAAACGAGATTCGGACCGGTCCCCCCCCAGTCGAGGACCTCCAGATGCACATCGGGCGCGACCGTCACGAAGGTGACGTTGTGCGGAGACGTGTCCGTCCACGCCGCGGGGGCCTGATGCCGACCGCACCCGCTCACGACCAGCGCCGCGAGCACCCACGACGCGCGGTTCATGCTTCGGTGTCGATCTGCGCGCGCTGCAGCTTCCCGGAGTAGTCGACGTAGCCCACCTTGATCTCCGAGTAGAAGTCGTAGACCGCCCAGCCGCCCTCGCGATGCCCGTTCCCTGTCTGCTTCACCCCACCGAACGGCAGGTGCGCCTCGGCGCCGATGGTCGGCGCGTTGACGTACGTGATGCCGTTGTCCAGCTCGTTGAGAGCCCGGAACGCCGCGTTCACGTCGCGCGAGTAGAGCGCGCTCGAGAGACCGTACGCGACGTCGTTGTTGACCCTGATCGCCTCATCGAGGTCCTGAACCTTGATCACCGACAGCGCGGGCCCGAAGATCTCCTCCTGCTCTACCCGCATGCCCGCCTTCACCCCGACGAACAGCGTGGGCAGATAGAACCAGCCGCGGTCGAGGCCCTTCCCCGTCGCCTTCGCCCCGCCGATGAGCACCGTGGCCCCCTGCTCCTTCGCAATGCCGACGTACTGCTCGACCTTGTTGCGTGACGCCTCGTGGATCAGTGGTCCCACCTCGGTCTGGGTGTCGAGCCCCGGTCCCAGGCGCAGCTTCTGCGCGCGATCCGCCACCATTTTCACGAAGCGGTCGTGAATGCCGGCCTGCAGGATCAGACGGCTCGTGGCCGTGCACCGCTGGCCCGTGGTACCGAAGGCACCCCAGAGCACGCCGTCGAGCGCGAGATCGGCATCCGCATCGTCCATCACGATCATCGCATTCTTGCCGCCCATTTCGAGCGACAACCGCTTGTGCATGCGCCCGCACGTCGCGCCGATCAGCGCACCCGTTTCGGTTGACCCCGTGAACGAGATCACCCCGACGTCGGGATGCTCGACGAGCGCCTTCCCCGCCGCGCCTCCGCCGTGGACGAGCTGGATCACTTCGGGCGGGAGTCCGGCTTCGAGGAGGAGCTCGACCAGGAGGTGGGCCGTGTGCGGGACATCTTCGGAGGGCTTCCAGATCACCGCGTTTCCGCAGAGCAGCGCTGGGAAGATTTTCCAGGTCGGCACCGCGAGCGGGAAGTTGAAGGGCGTGATGACGCCTACGGTTCCGATCGGACGGCGGAAGCTCATCGCCCACTTGTTCCGCAGCTCCGACGGCACCGTCTTTCCGTACAGCCGGCGCCCTTCCGTGTGCGCGTAGTAGGCGGTGTCGATTCCTTCCTGGACGTCGCCCCGCGTTTCGATGAGCACCTTCCCCATCTCGCGGGTCATCGCCTTGGCGAAGTCTTCCTTCCTCTTTACCAGGAGGTCCCCGATGCGCTGGAGGACCTGCCCCCGCACCGGCGCCGGCGTCCGGGACCAGACGGCGAACCCCTTCTTGGCCGAGGCGGCGGCGCGGGCGATATCCTCCGCGCCCGATTGCGGGAAGCGGCCGATCAGGTCCTGAGTATCGGCGGGATTGGTGTTGTCGAAGTACTCGCCGGTGACGGGGGCAACCCACGCGCCGGCGATGAAGTTCTTAAAGTCGGACATTGAGAGGTGTCAGGGCTCAGGGTCAGGGGTCAGAAGCCTAAGGGCACATCCAGGTGGCAATCTCTCTGGCATAGTGCACCCGCGGCAAGATCTCCCGCGCGGCGAGGGTCAGGCCCCAGATGACCAGTCCCTGGGAAAGGATGTGGGCCCAGGCCAGATGGCGGCGCCAGGAAGAGATCGAGCTCCAGACCCCCGCGGCGATCACCGCGGCGACGCCGAGGAGATAGAAGCCGAGCTTGAAGCCGCAGCCATGGGTATACGGCCACTGCGTCATCCCGATGCCGATGAGGAGGCCCAGCCCCACCCGGATCCAGGTGCCGGCCCATTCGCGCGTGGAGAGCACCCGGGGCCCGTGCGCCGCATGCCCGGCGCCGGGAGGAGGATAGCCACCCGCCGGCTTGATGGGCGCGGGAGGCGGCAGGTGCCCGGGCATGTTGTTGAGGAGCTTGTCGACCTCGGCCAGCTCCCGGTCCCAGTCGCGGTCGCGCTCGTCCTTCCCCGGCACTCAACCCTCCCGTACGAGACCGTAGCGCTCGATTTTCTTGTAGAGGTTACTGCGTGGCATCTCCAATGTGCGCGCGGTTTCGGAGACATTCCAGTCGTGCTCCTGGAGCTTGGCGACCAGGAATGCTTTCTCCGCGGCCAGCTTGAATTCCTCGAAGGTGGCGGCCTGGAACAGCGCGCCGCCATTCCCTCCTTCGATACCGGGGAGCGACCCTGCTCCTCCACCCGGTCCGGTCGCGATCCGCTCCACGTCACCCGCCGTCACCGCCCGGCGCGGGGCGAGGATCAGCAGCCGCTCGACCGCGTTCTTCAGCTCCCGGATGTTGCCGGGCCAGTCATGCTGTGCCAGGCGCTCGAGCGCGGCCTCCTCGAAGCCGCGCGCCGGTAATCCGGTGGCGCGTCCGAGCTCCTCCACGAAGTGCCGGACGAGTTGGGGGATGTCGCCACGCCGCTCACGGAGCGGGGGCACGACGATCGGGACCACGTTGAGGCGATAGAGCAGATCCTCGCGGAAACGCCCGGCCGCGATCTCGGCGTCGAGCTTCTTGTTGGTCGCGGCGATCACCCGGACATCCACGGCCAGGGTCTTGCCCGATCCCACCCGGGAGATCACACCCTCCTGCAACGCGCGCAGCACCTTGGCCTGCGCCGACAGGCTCATGTCGCCGATTTCATCGAGGAAGAGCGTGCCGCCGTCCGCCAGCTCGAATTTTCCGGCGCGGTCTCCCACCGCCCCCGTGAACGAGCCCTTCACGTGGCCGAAGAGCTCGCTCTCGATCAGCTCGGTGGGAATGGCCGCGCAATTCACTTCGATGAACGGGTGCGCCGAGCGCGGAGACAGCTGATGGATGGCGCGGGCGACGAGCTCCTTGCCCGTCCCGTTCTCCCCGGTGATCAGGACGCGGGCAGGCGTGGGCGCCACCTTCTCGATGGTGTCGACCACCTGCTTGATCGCCTTGGACGATCCGACGATCTGATGCCGCGACTGCACCTCGGCTTTGAGGCGCACGTTTTCGTCCGCGAGCGCGCCATGCTGCAGCGCATTGCGGAGCGTCAGAAGCACGCGGTCCGTGTCGAGCGGTTTTTCCAGGAAGTCGTAGGCGCCGAGCTGGGTCGCCTCGACCGCGGTCTGCACGGTTCCATGGCCCGAGATCATGACGACCTGCGCGTGGGGATCGAGCTCCCGCAGCTTCCGCAGGGTCTCGAGCCCGTCCATCCCCTGCATCTTCACGTCGAGGAAGACCAAATGGGGACGGAACTCCGGGTACTTGAGCAGGAGGTCGCCCCCCGAGGAGCAGGCCAGCACTTCGAGGTCCTCGAACTCGAGCAGCTGAGTCAGGGCCTCGCGGATGCCTTTTTCATCGTCGGCCACCAGCACGCGCTGACTCACGACCTGGACCTCCGGTAGCACACCACGCCCGTGGGATTGATCGCGATCCGGCGGAGGGGCGTCGGGACGAGCACCGGCACACTCCCGTCGTCGGCACCCGCGACGAGCTTCGCGAGCCGGTTCACCGCGGGCGCGGGGAAGGGGAAGCCGTGCAGCGACAGCTCCTGGATTTTCCAATGCGCGATCCCGGGTTTACTGATGCTCACGGGACCAGCCATCCGTAAAGGCTCATACGTCGCGAGCACGTGCTCCGCTGGCCCCAGCGCGTCCCGCGGCAGAACGCGCGTATCCAAACGGGCATCCACCGCGATGGCGGAATCCATCAGCTCCACACGCAGTGAGTCGAATCCCTTCCGCACGGTCCAATCGATTCCTCCACCGATCAGTGACGCCATTTCGTTCGGCGTCAGGATCACCGAATCGGGGCCGCCCGGGACGCCGAGCGAGGCCAGCTTGGCGGCGGCCGCACGCACGGCGCCCGGCGTCGGTGCACCGACGGACGTGTCCGACACCGGTGGCAACCGGGTCGAATGCGGTCCCAGATACTTGGCGGCGGTGTGCATGATCGGCTCGCGGAACCAGTACGCCACCCCCACGGCGATGAGGATGGCGAGCAGGCAGCCGAGACGCCCGATGGCCTTAAGACAGCCTTCCATGCCGTACCTCCTCGTACACCACGCGGCCCTTGGCGGTGGTGCTTCTCATTAATTCGATGGAGGTCACTTCCGCGGTTTCACTCCAGACCAGGCGTTCCAGGGCTGGTTCGAAGTCCCGAAACGCCTCTCGCGGAGCATCCCGCCGGGTTCGGCCGAGGGTGACATGTGGCCGAAAAGGCCGCCCTTCCGGCGGGAACCCGAGAGGGCCAAACGCCCGCTCGACGCCGTGTTGGAGCAGTTCGAGCGCCGGATCGGTGACCACGCCGGCCCAAATCACGGACGGGCGAGTCACGTCCGGGAACGCCCCGAACCCTTCCACGGTCACCGGCATCGTCCGGACGCCCGCCACGGCCTGATCGAGCGCGCCGCCGAGCTCGTCGAGTCTGGCCTCACCGGTTTCCCCGAGGAACTTGAGCGTGAGGTGCATCCCGGACGCGGCGACCCAGCGGACCGGGAGCTCCATCGCCCGCAATGGTATCGTGGCCTCCCATAGGCGCTCGCGAAGCGTGGCCGGGAAGTTCACGGCCACGAACAACCTCACCGCGCCGCGCGATCCAGCAGGAGACTCCCCCGGCGGTACCCTCGGCGATCGACCTCGACGGTGGTGAACCCCAGCTCCTGGAACCGCGCGCGGATGGCCTCCAGCCGGGCTTCAACCAGCGCGATCGCCGCAGGTTCGACTTCGATGCGCGCCAGGGTCCCGGTGTGTCGCACACGCAAGTCGCCGGATATGCCCTCGACTCGCAGGAACGCTTCGGCGGCTTCGACCTGCTGCAGGCGTGATGGCGTGATAGCGAGTCCGTACTGAATCCGGGACGACAAACACGGGGCGGCCGGCGCATCCCAGTTGGGTAGGCCCAGCGCCTTCGACGCCTGGCGGATATCGGCCTTGCTCAGTCCCGCTTCGGCGAGGGGAGAGCGGATGCCGGCGTGGATCCCGGCGGCCCGCCCGGGGCGATGCTCACCGAGGTCATCGGCGTTGGTGCCGTCACAGATCACGGCGATTCCCCGCTCGCGAGCCACCTCCGAAAGGCGGCCCCACAATTCTGTCTTACAGTAGAAGCAGCGATTGGTCGGGTTCGCGAGGTACCGGGGATCGTCGAGCTCGTGCGTACTGACTTCGAGGACCGGGACGTCGAACCGCGCGGCGATGTCGTACGCCACGCGCCACTGCTCTTCGGGATACGAATCACTTCGTCCGATACAGGCGAGCGTCCGGTCGCGTCCCAGCTCCTGGCGGAGCACGACGGCGAGCAACGCGGAGTCGACACCGCCCGAGTAGCCGAGGAGGGCGGAAGGATAGGTGCGCACGATATCGCGCAAACGATCTACCATCAGGTCCGTGCTCATGGCGGAATAGTAGTGAGGAGGCGGCGTCGCGACCTCCCCCGGATTCCACGACCGGAACCGGATATGACTTCCCGCTGCTACCGATTACTATGATGAAGCATGGGACGCGCCCAGTTCGCAATCCATTGACTCCCATAGACTTCGGTCACTGACATGGCAAGCCTCCGCGGCAAAGCTCTCGTGGCGTACCTGCTGGTGTGCGTGTTCTGGGGCTCGACGTATCTCGCGATCCGGATCGGCGTCGGGGTTTTCCCGCCCTTTCTGTTCGCCGGCGTCCGCTTCTTCATCGCCGGCGTGTTGCTGCTCACCGGTGCCCTGCTCTTCGGCGACAAGCTTCCGGCCACGCTGAGGGACTGGGTCGTCCTGTCGATCGTCGGGCTCTTTCTGCTGACCGGCGGCAACGCGATGGTTGTGTGGGCCGAGCAGTACACGCCGTCGGGAGTGGCGAGCATTTTCGTGGTGACGGTGGCGCTGTGGATGGCGTTCTTCGACGCGGTCGTCCCGGGTGGTTCGGGACGGATCTCCCTTCGCGTGATCGCCGGACTCCTGGTCGGCTTCGCCGGCACCATCCTGCTCGTCGGGGCGAGTCCATCCGCCATTCTCCACGCCGATCTCCGCGGGCCCATCGCCCTCACGGGTGCGAGTGCGTCGTGGGCTTTCGGCTCAGTCTTCTACAAGCGGAAGCACCCGGCGACGAGCCCATACATCGCGGCATCCATTCAGATGCTGGCGGGTGGTGCCGTCGTCAGTTTCCTGGGGCTCGCGCTGGGCGAGGGACCTCGAGTGCACGTCACCACGACGGGCCTCGAGGCGCTCTTCTACCTCGTGATCTTCGGCTCACTCGTTGGTTACAGCGCGTACGCCTATGCTCTGAAGCACGCGCCCGCGACCATCGTCGGGACGTACGCCTACGTGAATCCCGTGATCGCCGTCCTCCTGGGCTGGCTGCTCCTCGGCGAACCCGTCACCACACGGACCTTCGCCGCCATGGCTCTGATCCTCGGCGCCGTGGTCTGGATTCAGTTCTCCGACGCCCTCCTGGGGTTCAGGAAACCCGCCGCCCCAGCTTCCGACCCAGCCTGAAGGCTGGGCCCAACGAAGCAGCGCGCTTAAGCGCGACGGTCGTACCGGGCCCACCTTTGACGGCGGGTGGAGGGGGCTGGCGACACCCTCTCAGGGTGCGCTTCGTCACCGCAACGTTACCCCCCCTGACACTGCCCAAGTCGTTGTGGGGCGGTATATTATCTCTCCTTATGCCTCACCCCCAAACCACCCGGATCAGGTTGTG
>Ga0126371_10003508_pt1 | contig 13745 bp, 7 predicted proteins | sample PanSoiMetaPlot_4_FD_110145 | JGI IMG/M metagenome (GOLD analysis project Ga0126371, IMG submission 110145) | Tropical forest soil microbial communities from Panama - MetaG Plot_4 | ecosystem: Environmental > Terrestrial > Soil > Tropical forest > Bulk soil | place: Panama | collected 2016-02-17 | reverse complement strand
TACTGGGTGTTGCCGACCTCTCGAGCTGCCAGCTCCTCATGGAGGCGGGCAACTTCATCCTCGCTGTCGGCGAGCTGCGCCGCTGCCGCCGCTGTCCTCCGGCGCATTGCCAAGACGCGATCCGCCAGCTCACTGAAGTCATAGCTCAGCCTCTCCGGCTGCTCTTCGCCGTGCTTCAATGCCCTAGCAGCGCTCGCCTTCTCCCGATCGGCCCGTGCGCGCCCCCGTTCCAGCGCAGCCACGGCCCGGCTCGTACGGTCGCTGTTCGCATTCAGTGCAGCCGTCGCCGCTTCAACAGCCTGCTCAGCATGTTCGCGGGCATCCTTCGTTCGCTCACGAAGGTCCTTTGATCGGAGCCTTAGCTGCGCCGCCCGCTCCCCTAGGCGCAGTTCCCGCTCGTCAGCCGCTTGCTCACGCACGTCAGCGTCCCGCTCACGCTCATCTGCCACCCGCTCGCGCTCATTGGCCTCGCGATCACGCTCATTAGCCAGGCGCTCGCGCTCTTCCAGAAGCTGCGACCGCTCGCTGGCCGCCTGCTGGTTGGGATCCGGAGACCCAGCACCCGTGCCCGGTTCTGGCCTTCTCGCAGGGCTCATACCTCAAGGATGCACCTTGTGGCTCTACTCGCAGTGCATGTGCCTGCCGTTGAGTAGCCAAGACGAACCTGCTCCGGCTGCGTAATCTGCCCGATCTGGCATGATCTGCCACGATCCTGCTCAGGTGAGCCCAGTGCAACCACCGCCAGGCTTAGTTGTCCCGCAGGGGCTGCTCGGCCCATATGGTCTTGCCGTGCTCAGTCTGGCGTGTGCCCCAGCGCTCGGTCAGCTGGGAGACAAGCAGCAAGCCTCGTCCGCCTTCGTCGAAGGCCCTGGCCTTCCGGAGATGCGGTGCAGTGCTGCTGCCATCGGAAACCTCACAGATCAGCGTCCGGTCCCTGATGAGCCGTAGCTGAATCGGGCTCTCGGCATGCCGGATCGCGTTCGTCACTAGCTCGCTGACGACGAGTTCGGTGACGAATGCCGCATCCTCGAGGCCCCAGCCTTCTAGTTTCGCGCCTACTTGCTTGCGGGCATCGCCCACGGCGGCTGGATCGGCGGGCAGGTCCCAGGTGGCAACCCGGTCGCTCTGCAGCGCCTGGGTGCGGGCAACGAGCAGCGCGACGTCATCTGCAGGGCGCTCTCCGAGCACGGCCTCGAGAACGTTGTCGCAGGTCGTCTCCAGTGACGGCGCCGGACGGTTCAGTGCGCATCGCAGCTGTTCGAGCCCGAGATCAATGTCGTGATCACGCGACTCAATGAGGCCGTCGGTGTACAGAGCCAGGATGCTCCCTGGCGACAGCTCGATCTCGGTGCTCTCGAACGGCAGGCCGCCAAGGCCCAGCGGCGGACCCGCCGGCATGTCCACGAAGCTCACGGTGCCATCGGGAGTGACGAGCGCCGGAAGGGGGTGGCCGGCGCGGGCGAGGTTGCACCGGCGGGATACCGGATCGTAGACCGCGTACAGGCAGGTGGCGCCGACCTCGTTCTCTGCGGCGTCGTCTTCGCCTGCCTCCGCTCTAGCTGAGAACCGGCCGACGAGGTCGTCCAGTCGGATGAGCAGCTCGTCGGGGGGAACGTCGACGTCCGCAAGCGTTCGCACCGCCGTGCGAAGCATTCCCATGGTGGCGGAGGCGTGGATGCCGTGGCCAACCACATCCCCGACGACCAGGGCGACCCGGGCCCCGGAGAGCGGGATCACATCGAACCAGTCACCGCCCACGCCGGCGTTCACGCTGGCCGGCAAGTACCGGCTCGCCACCTCGACGGCCGACTGCTCGGGGAGTCGTTGCGGCAGCAGGCTGCGCTGCAAAGCGAGAGCCGTTGTCCGCTCGTGGGTGTACCGGCACGCGTTGTCAAGCGACAGTGCAGCTCGGGCTGTGAGCTCCTCTGCCAGCAGCACATCGTCCTCTTCGAACGGTTCCGGGCGTTGCCCGCGGATGAACACGGCAACGCCAAGAGTCACCCCGCGAGCTTGTATCGGCACCGACAGCTGCGAGTGGAGGCCAAACCTGCGAATCGCAGCCGCCCGTGCCGGATTGTGACCGCTCGCCGCGAAGAACGTGGGATCGTCCGCGCCCATCAGCACCGTCTGTCCGGTGGCCAGAGCACGGGCTGGCGGGTAGGACTCCGGATGAATGTCGATCTCTCCTGGCTGGACGACGGCCTCGGGGACACCAGGAAAGACGGACTGATGGGCGACCCGGCGCAGCGCGACGGTGCCGGGTGGCGGTCCCAGGCTCGTGTCGTCGGCGAGAAGCACCGCATCGAGCAGGTCAACGATCGCGAGGTCGGCGAACTGCGGCACGGCGATGTTGGCCAGTTCCTGGGCGGTCTTGGTGACATCCAGCGTGGTACCGATGTGAGTACCTGCGTGGTTCAGCAGGGTCAGGCGCTGGCGGGCCGCGTACTGCTCGGAGATGTTGAGCACTCCGATCCACACAGCCTGTGTGCGGCCTGCTTCATCCTTGAGCGGGGAGACGGTGACCGACCAGGCGCGCTCGTGGGTCTCGACGGGTACGCGCCGGTATGTGCGCCGATGCGTCGCCTCACCTGTCTCAAGTACTCTGCGCATATTGCGTTCAATCGCGTCGTACTGGGGACCCTGCAGTACATCCGTCAGGCGCCGTCCGCGGAGATCATCTTCGGTCAGGCCGAACATCTGGCACATATGGTCATTGACGCGCAGGCACACCAGGTTCCTGTCGTGTATGGCCAGGGCGAATGGAGACTGGGCAAACGCCCAGTCCACGTAGGGCGCGTCGACACTGACGTAACTGTCCATCGCCACCCGTAGTTCGCTACTCGTACCGTGGTTCCCCGGCAGCTGGTACCACAACGGGCTTGCCATACTTAATGCCCACATTGCGAGGCAGACGCGACGGTCACCCCGCAGCCATAACGCTCTACCGACTCCACACTAGTTAAACGGCCAGATGCCCCTGGAAGCATCCATGGTTACTGCAGCGCGGCTATACGTTCGCCCAGATGAAGCGCCTGCCACAGCCCAGACCGGCGCTACACCAGCTCGGTATGGGCGTCCTGACCTCACCGATGCCCAGGCCACACGCCCGGCGGTGCCTGCGGCAAACGATCACGCTCGAGGAAGGCATCGCGATGGCCGTGGTGCATGAGACCGGGGAGCCGGGCAGCACGGCCTGAAAGGCCGCCGACTCTCCCGATTCGCCCATTGCGCCTTGCGTGCTCCGTGCCGGGCTCGAACCGGCAGTCCCGCGGTTGAGAGCCGCGTGAGTTAATCCGCTTCCTCCAACGGAGCAGGCATCCCGTGGGAACGTTGAGGCCGAGATCACGCCCCTCACCCCTCCCGTCGCCGGGCCCATGTGCCTGGCGTCGCGGGCTCGTGCGCGGGCAGGGATTCGAACCGCCGACCTGCTCGCGCGAGAGGCATAGTCCGCCTCCTTAGCGCTGAATCACGCGGCCCGCCTGCCGGCGCTGGACGAGGACAACTTCGTGGCGCACACTGATCGCAGTCGGTCGGCCTGCGTATTAGGGCTGCGCCACTAGCCCGCTACGGAGAGCGCATGACGGCAGCGCGGAACCGCTGGCGCGCGCCCGCTGCTGCGCTGGACCGCTGGCGCGACATAGTGCGACGCTGGTTCCTGCTCGCGCTCGGCGTCCTATGCATCGGCGGCGGCGGCGTCTACTTCGTCGCCGACATAGCGGCCGCGACTGGGAACGGCACGCATGGCTATTTCGTGGCGGAACATCAGACCTGCCTCTACAACCAAGGCTGCCACTGGGATGGCAATTTCCTGCTCGCAGACGGCAAGGTCGTGCGGCACGACGTCGAGTGGGCCGGTAGCTTCCTCAGTCTGGACATCGGCCGCAAGGTTCCTGCGATCTACGAGCGCACCTCGCAATACGCGTACCCGCCATATTCAGTGCACTGGGCCGTGGACGCGGTGGTGGTGGCGTTCGGCTTTGTCCTAGTCGGGCAGTGGTTCCTGACCCGTCGCGGATCCCGGCTGATGGATCGCTTCCGCCAGATGGCGGGGCCATAAGAGCAGTCAGCGCGATCTGCCCTGTGTCCCGCCCGTCCCGGATGCCGGGGCGGCCGGGGGCTTGTCGCCTGATCTTCGGTCTGCACCGCGGTGATGGGGTGGAAGGCGGCGGCGCAGCGCAGCGTGCCAGCGTCGGCTAGGAAGGCCCCTCTCCGGTTACCAGGGAGGAGCTTGACTTGGGAGCCGCCTGTCGGAATCGAACCGACGACCTATTCATTACGAGTGAATCGCTCTGCCGACTGAGCTAAGGCGGCGCACGCAGGGACGAACGCTGCGAGCCACAGGATTCTACCGGTCCTGGGCGGGTTCGCGCGCATCGCCGTGCATCGCCTCGTAAGCCTTGCGAGACCCGCATACCGACGCCTTCGGGCAGGTGGTGCGCCTGCCATCCTCGGCCAGCTTGACGACCACCTGGTCAGCCGGGACGTTGTGACCGACCACGGTGCCGGGTCCATCCGGCGTCTCGACCGCCTCGCCGTAGCGCGGCGCAGTCGCGTGGAATTCCTGGTAGAGCGGGTGTTCATACTTCAGGCAGCACATGAGTCGCCCGCAGGCCCCGGCGATCCGCAGCGGGTTCACCGGCAGATCCTGGTCCTTGGCCATGCGAACGGAGACTGGCTCGAAGTCCTTGAGGAACGTTGCGCAGCAAAGGTCACGGCCGCACGGACCTATGCCGCCCTGCAACCTGGCCTCGTCCCGAGGCCCGATCTGCCGCAGGTCCACCCTGGCGCGCAACCGGCCGGCCAGGTCCTTGACCAGCGCCCGGAAGTCGACCCGGCCGGGGGCGCTGAAGTAGATCGTGAAAACGTTCCCCTGGTCCAGGTAATCGACGCCGATGATCTTCATCGGAAGTTCGTGCTCCCGCACCAGGCGCCGGGCCGTCACCCGGGCCTCGGCGCGGCGGTGCCTGTTCGCCTCATCCCGGCTCAGGTGGTCCTCCCCGGCCAGCCCTGCACACACCGGCAGCCCGGTGATCTCGTCGTCTACCCACTGGGGCGCCCAGATGCACTCGGCAACCTCAGGGCCCGCGTCCGTGGGCACGAGCACCTTGGTGCCCACGGTGGGCTGATAGGGACCAGGATCGAGATAGTAGAGCCGCCCATTGCGCTGGAAACTCACCGCCATCATCAGGCCCATGGCAAAAACCCTAAGGCTTGGTAACGGGGTTGTCTCCCGCTAATGCCGCAATCCCGGCAAACCGCCGCTCAAGCGCGGGAACTCGTCTCATGGGTGCCGAGTTGGTGGGGCTATAGCACCACTAAGTAGGCACCCATGATGCCGCTCGGCTGGCGGCCGCAGCGTCGACCGCTCACATCAGTGCGAGCGTGAGCTCCTCGACCGCGAGCAGCGGTGCCGCGTTCAGTTCCAGTCGCTGACGGCAGCGCATGATGGCTTCCAGCCGCCGCACGGTCGCTGCCGGTCCCGTCGCGCCCGCCAGCTTGCGGATCTGCTCGGCCCGTGGCTCGTTGGCCAGCTCCACCGTCGCGCCCACCTGCACCGCGAGAACGTCGCGGTAATACGCCGCCAGGTCCAGCAGCGCTCGGTCGAGCGCGTCGCGCTTGAGCCTCGTGGCCCGCGATTTCTGCCGGTCCTCCAGGTCCCGCAGCGCTCCGGCTGCGCCCCGCAGTGCGGTCGCCACTCCCTTGCCCGTCGAGCCCTCGCCGAACGCCCGCCGTAGTGCCTCCCGCTCGGGCTCGTCCAGCTCCTGCGTTACCGCGGCGGCCTCCGCGTCGGCGGCCTTCACCAGACCGGCCGCGGCCCGCAGCGCGTCGCCGATACTGCCGAGCTGGTCCGGTACCCGGAGCACTTCGCCGCGCCTGCCAGCCGCTTCCGAATCGGTGGCGAGCCGCCGGGCCCGGCCGATATGACCCTGGGCTGCGAGTGCAGCGACCCTTGCGCGCTCCGGAGCCACGCCCTCGCGCTCCAGAACCGCCGCCACGGCCTCGGTACGAGGCGTTACTAGCGTTTCGAGCCTGCACCGCGACCTGATCGTGGTAGGCAGGTCATCCGCGAACGGCGCGCAGAGCAGCCACACCGTCCGCGTCGCGGGCTCTTCGATCGCCTTCAGGAGCGCGTTCGCGGCCTGCTCGGTAGCCCGGTCCGCGTCCTCGAACAGCACGATTCGCCACCGGCCGTACACCGGCGCAGTGGCCGCCTTGAGTACCAGATCCCTGGTCTGGCGGACACCGTAGGACAGCCCTTCCGGACGGATCAGCAGCAGATCGGCATGAGTGCCCGCAGCGACCTGACGGCACGACGGGCACTCTCCGCAGCCGCCGCGGTCACACAGCAGCGCTGCGGCAAAGGCCCTTGCGGCCAGCGACCGCCCGGAGCCGGGAGGCCCGGTGAACAGCCACGCATGCGTCATTGCCTCGCCGGCTTCCGTCGCCCGCCGCAGCTGGTCGACTACGAACTCCTGGCCGGCTAGCTCGCCAAACACGGCAGGGGCAGGGCCAGCAGTCACTCGCGCACCGCGGGGAATGACCCGGTGTTCTCCTCGGCCGTGAACGGCACCGGATCGGGCAGCAGATCGCGTACCCGGAGCTGGATTTCGCGACTCACCTCGGCCTCCGGCCGACCCGCGTCCAGCACCAGGTACCGGCCGGGATCGGCGGCAGCCAGGCGAAGAAAGCCTGCCCTGACGCGCTCGTGGAATTCGACCGGCTCTGACTCCAGCCGATCCGCCGAGCTGAGCCTGCGGCCAAGACCCATGGAAGGCGGCAGGTCGAGGACAATCGTCAGCTCAGGCACCAGGCCGCCCGTCGCCCACTTGTTCAACGCGGCGATCTCGGCCACCGGGAGCTGCCGTCCGGCGCCCTGGTATGCGAGCGAGGAGTCGACATAGCGGTCAGTCACGACGATCGCGCCGCGCTCCAGCGCCGGGATGATCACAGACTGCACGTGCTCGGCTCGGTCAGCCGCATACATGAGCGCTTCAGCGCTCGGCGCGAGCCCGGTGTGGGCGGTGTCGAGCAGGAGCGCCCGCAGCCGCATGCCGATCTTCGTGGCACCAGGCTCATGCGTCGTGACGACGTCATACCCCTGGTCTCGAAGCCAGATGGCGAGCAGCCGGGCCTGGGTCGACTTGCCGGCGCCCTCGCCGCCCTCCAGAGCCAGCAGCACGCCGGAGCGCCTCGCCTGACCCGCACCCGCGGCGAGTGCCACCCCTCGCGCCACGCCATTGGTCTGCCCGTCGTCGGCCAGTCCGGGCTCGGGCCGCAACGCCGAGCCCAGGTCGGCCAGCAGCGGCACGCCACGGCGGTCGTCCATCTGCCGGTAAGACCACCGGCCCAGCAGCACCGCGACCACCGCCGCCAGCAGCAGCGCCACGTTGTACCCGACGTTGCGGTAGTCGACGTCGCCCACGTGCAGGCTAGAGCTGCCCATCGCGCTAGCCAGCTCGCTCAGGCCGCCCGCTAGAAGCGGCGCGATCGCAATCACGGCGAACAAGATCACCCGGATCATCGACTGCAGGAACGCGAACGTCCGGCCCCTAGTCTCGTCGTCGACCTCGAGGCCGATCACGGTGTATCCGGTCACGTACGCCACGCCAGCGCATGCGCCGATCACGATGACGAGCATGACGGTCAGGACCAGACTGGGGAGCAGGGCGGCGGCAGCCAGCGGCACCGCGGCGAACATGATGGACACCCCGAAGAGCCGCCGGCGAGAGAAGCCCTTCAGCACCCGCAGGCCGAGGAACATCCCGATAGCCAGCCCGAAGAAGATTGCGGCAAACGCAGCACCCCAGCCGGCGTTCCCGCCTTGCAGCACGTCCCTGATATACGAGGGACCCAGGCCGACCACGGCACCAGCCGCCGCGAAGGCGCCGGTCATGCCGATCAGGATGCCGCGGACTACTTGGCTGTGGCCGACATACTTCCAGCCGTCCCAGATCAATTTGAGCATCGATGGCGACGAGATGATCCTGTCCGTCCGCCGCCGGCGTAGTTCGCGAAGTGAGTAGACCGTCAGCGCGGATACCACGTATGTCGCCGCGTTGAAGTACAGCGCCAGGTTGACCTGGTTAGTCGAGAAGTAGTGCGAGAGATGCCCGAGTGCCGTGCTGAGCACCGCTAGCAGGGAGAAAAGCACACCGGCGAACGGCGCAGTTCCGTAAGTCGAGAACAGGCTGAGCTGGTTGGCGGCCTCCAGCTTGTCCCTCGGCACCAGGTTCGGCACGGATGCGTCCTTGGCCGGCGCCCAGAACAGCGACGCGCACGAGGCCAGGAACTGGACGACATAGATCCAGGTCAGCTGGTTGGCGAAACCGACCGACATGTTGATCGGGATGCTGACGTACAGCACCGCCCTGATCACGTCGCCGATGATCATGTTCGTCCGGCGGTCGAATTTGTCGGCAACCGCACCCGCCAGCGGCCCCAGCACCAGGGCGGGCAGCAGCGAGCTCAGCCACACGCCGCTGACCGCGTACACGCCGCCACTGTTCCCGCCGATGTCGCCCGCCAGGGACGACAGCGCTATCAGAGCCAGCCAATCCCCCAGGCTGGACAGCGTCAGCGCGACCCACAGCCGCCGGAACGACTTGATCGCAAGCACACCGGCGCTGCGTACGCCCAAAGGGGATCGAAAGTTCACGGCGTTAGGGTATCGGCCCTTCCGGCGGTGGGCGGCTGACAGCGTAAACCTGAGCCGCCGCGACGGGAAAATCGTAACGGAACGGACTAGTTCCAGCCTGCAGCCGTTTGCCGCGTCACGCAACTTGGGGAGCCCGAACAGCCTCGTAGCGCACGCCAACGCCCGCCGGTCCGAGCGAGCCGGGGCTCCAGAACAGTCTCAGCGGAGGTCACGGCCGCCGGGCCGGACAGCCCAGGCCGGGACCGGCCCCTACGCGGTCAGTCTCCGTTGGCCGGTGCCTTCTTCGTCCTGCGGCTGCCCGTCGACCTGGTCCCTGCCCTGCCGCTCTTCGCAGAACCAGCGGCCGAGCGTGCGCCCGTCCGGCGCTTCGGCGCTGGCGCCGCGGCGCGCCGCTCGGCGAGCAGCTCGATGGCGCGCTGCGGCGTGATCGACTCGACCGTGTCGCCCTTGCGCAGCGAGGCGTTCGTCTCACCGTCGGTCACGTAGGGCCCGAACCGGCCCTCGCGCAGCACGATCGGCTTGCCGGTGGCCGAATCCTCGCCCAGCTCCCGCAGCGGCGGCGCCGCAGCGGCCCGCGCGGCCCGGCCCCGTGGCTTCGGCTGCGCCAGCAGTGCCGCCGCCTCGTCCAGCGTGACCGTGAACATCTGCTCTTCGGACTCCAGCGACCGGCTCTCGGCGCCCTTCTTCACATAAGGCCCGTAGCGGCCGTTCTGGACCGTGACCGGCTCGCCGTCGATCTCCCCGAGCGTGCGGGGCAGCGTCAGCAGCCGGATCGCTTCGTCGAGCGTGACGCTGTCCAGGTCCATCGACTTCAGCAGAGACGACGTCCGCGGCTTCGCCGAGGACGGCGCATCGTCCTCCAGCACCTCGGTCACATAGGGGCCGAACCTGCCTGCCTTGGCGACGATCGTCTTGCCCGTCTCCGGGTCAGTGCCCAGCACCTTGTCACCGCTCGGCCGGCTCAGCAGCTCGGCGGCAAACTCCGGCGTCAGCTCGTCCGGCGCTGTGCCTTCCGGCACGTTGACACGCTGGCCGTCGCGCTCCAGGTAGGGGCCATACCGCCCGACCCGAACCACGATGTCCGTGCCGGCCAGCGGGAAGGAGCTGACGTCCCGAGCATCGATCTCGCTCAGGTCGCTCACCATCTCCTTGAGGCCTTCCTCGCCGTCCGCGCCGAAGTAGAACCGGCGCAGCCACGGCACCCGTTGCGCCTCGCCGTTGGCGATGTCGTCGAGGGCGTCCTCCATCTGGGCGGTGAATTCGTAGTCGACCAGGTGAGGGAAGTGCCGCTCCAGCAGCGTTACCACGGCGAACGCCACGAACGACGGGACCAGGGCCGTTCCTTTCTTGAATACATAGCCGCGGTCCAGGATCGTGCTGATGATCGAGGCGTACGTCGACGGCCGGCCGATGGCACGGTCCTCGAGCTCCTTGATCAGCGTTGCTTCGGTGTAGCGCGCGGGCGGCCTGGTTGCGTGCTCGGCCGGTTCGAGGCCGACTGCGCGCAGCGGCTCGTTCTCGGTCAGCGGCGGCAGCCTTCGCTGGTTGTCGTCCCGCTCGGCGTCGTCGTCGGCATCCTCCACATAGGCCTTGAGAAACCCGTAGAAGTGGATGACCTTGCCAGAGGCGGTGAACTCGGCTTCGCGGCCAGGGATGCTCTGCTGCCCCTGAGGGCCGACCCCCGAAGCCCCGACCAGGATCGGCTCGCGCGCGTCAGCCCGGCCGAGCACGCGCACCGAGACCGATTCGCCAGTCGCGTCCTTCATCTGGGACGCCACCGTGCGTTTCCATATCAGCTCGTACAGGCGATGCTCGTCGCCAGACAGCCCGGCTCGGGCGGGCGTCCGGAACTCATCGCCGGCCGGCCGGATAGCCTCGTGCGCTTCCTGCGCGCTCTTGACCTTGCTGTCGTAGATGCGCGGCGCGTCCGGCACATACTCGGCGCCGTAGAGCTGCCTCGCCTGAGCGCGCGCAGCGTTCAGCGCGGTCTGCGACAGGGTCACCGAGTCGGTCCGCATATAGGTGATGTGGCCGTTCTCATACAGCCGCTGGGCCAGCTGCATGGTGTACCGGGCCGAGAAGCCCAGCTTCCTCGAGGCTTCCTGCTGCAGTGTGGTGGTGCGGAACGGTGCGTACGGTGACCGGCGGTATGGCTTGCGCTCGACCGACTTAACCCGGAACGCCGCGTCAGCCAGCCGGTCCCGCAGCGCCACTGCGGCGCCGCCGTCGAGGTGCAGGATCCCGTCGGGGGTGTCAGCGCCCCGCAGCTCTCCGGTCGAGCTGAAGTCGCGGCCCTGTGCCACCCGGCGCCCGTCGACCGTCAGGAGCGTCGCCATGAACGTCGTGACGTCCCCCACCTCAAGGCCGTCCGTTATCTTGGCGAACTCTGCTTCCAGGTCCCAGTACTCCGCGGGCCGGAACGCGATCCGGTCCCGTTCCCGGTCGACGACGAGCCGGACCGCGACCGACTGAACTCGCCCGGCGGACAGCTGCGGCATGACCTTTTTCCACAGCACAGGCGAGACCTCGTACCCGTAGAGCCGGTCGAGAACCCGTCGCGTCTGATAGGCCTCGACAAGCCCCTCGTCGACGTCGCGCGGAGAGGCGATGGCCCTCGATATAGCCTCCGGCGTGATCTCGTGGAAGACCATCCGGCGGGTCGGCACGCGAGGGCGGAGTTCCTGCTTCAGATGCCAGGCGATGGCCTCGCCCTCGCGGTCTTCGTCCGTGGCGAGGTAGAGCTCGTCGGCGGTCTTCAGCAGCTGCTTGAGCTTGGCGACCTGCTGCTTCTTGTCCGAGTTGACGACGTACAGCGGCTGGAAGTCGTGGTCGACGTCAACACCCAGGCGGGCCCAAGCCTCCTTGCGGTACTTGGCCGGAATCTCCGCAGCCTTATCCGGCATGTCGCGGATGTGGCCGATGCTGGATTCGACCACATAACCCTTGCCGAGGAAGCCAGCAATGGTGCGCGCCTTGGCAGGCGACTCGACGATGACCAGCTTGCTGCCACCGTTCGCACTGGCCTTCCGGCCGCCAGTCGATTCCTCGGTTCCTGCTGCCACTGCTTCCACCTTTTACTTCCGGGAAGGCCCGGAGCGAGCGCAGCCACGCCCTAGCGCCGCTAATCCCCGGCCGACCGCCAGCCCCCTGGCGTCCTCACACGGCGACCGCGCCGCCTGATGACGCGCTACCTGCCACGAACGTCCCCGTTCCCTTCCAGGACCCTAACCAGCGTCCTGCACCCGCCTGTTCCCAGGGGCCGTCGGGGGGACGGATTCCGACAACGTGATTGAACCATCCCGTCCGGCGCGCACAATGAGTTGATGGCGGAGTACTCGTATCTATCGCTCTATCTGCCGCGAGGTACCTCGCGGGATGCGGCGCGTCGCATTCTGACCGATCACGCCGAGTATGGCAACTGGGAGCTGTCGAGGCTCCGCCTGTATCCCGACGGCAGCCGGAAAGCGACGCTGCGCCGCCTGATTATCCGTCAGGCGAGAACGCAGCTCGGCATCCAGTGGCCAGGGCCTGCGCGGCACGACCGGTAACCACCTGAAGCGGCGGCCACGGCCGGGCACGCCGAGAGGGCGGTACCTGCAGCCGTGGCCACCGGAGCGGGCGCGCGCCCGCAGCTGACCCTGAGGGTTGTGCTAGCCAGGGCACCGGTCCGCGCGCTACTAGTCACGGCACCGTGCCGCCGCACGGCTGCGCGGCAGCAGACCGGCATCGCCAGGCTCCTAGCCCTGTTCCGGCACACGGGCGCGGCCCTCCTTCTCGGCCAGCTGACGGAAGCAGGAATTCATCCCGATTGACCCGCCAGGGTGCGAGTGAGCTCACCGGGCGCATTAAGGGAAGGGGGGTCGCAGTCCCGGGGTGCTGGTCCCGCACAGGCAGTCACGCTAGCACTACGAAGCGTGCATGCGCCGATAAACGGCACTACAGCACACGTCCCGATTCTCTACCGCGCTGCCGACAACGCGGATGATCTACGGCTGCCTGTGGCGAACGGTTAGCAAAGGTCAAGGAAGTTGTCGAGAACGCGGACGCCAAACTGAAGCGCGGCGACCGGGACTCGCTCGTCCACGCCGTGGAACATGCCCGCGAAGTCCAGTTCGGGCGGCAGCCGCAGCGGCGCGAACCCGAAGCACCGGATGCCCAGCCGCGCGAACGACTTGGCGTCCGTCCCACCGGACAGGCAGTACGGCACTACCGTGCCAGCCGGATCCTCGGCCAGCAGTGCGGTGCTCATCCCGGCGACCAGGTCCCCGTCGAAGCTCGTCTCCACCGCGATGTCGTGATGCACCCGCTCACGCAGGACAGCGGGGCCGATCAGCGCGTCAATCTCGCGGAGGAACTCCTCTTCGAAGCCCGGCAGGAACCGGCCATCGACCTGGGCGGCTGCGCGCTGAGGCACCACGTTCACCTTGTAGCCAGCCGACAGCATCGTGGGGTTCGCGGTGTTCGTGAGCGTCGCGCCGACCATCTTCGCGATCGGGCCGATCTTGCCGAGCACCGCGCCAGGGTCGGCGGGATCAAAGTCGACGCCGAGAGCCCGGCTCGCCTCCCGCGCGAAGGCGAAGGCTGCCTCGGTCTCCCGGACGGGCCACTCATACCGGCCGATGCGGGCGACCGCCTCGGCGAGCTCGGTGACCGAGTTGTCCTTGTTGAGCATCGAGCCGTGGCCCGCGGTGCCCTGCGCCGTGAGGCGCATCCAGGCCATGCCCTTCTCAGCGGTCTGCAGGAGATACAGCCGGCTGCTGCCGATCGTGACGCTGAACCCGCCAACCTCTCCGATCGCCTCGGTCACGCCCTCGAACTCACCGGCGTGGTTATCGACAAGCCAGCGCGCTCCCCACGTGCCGCCGGCCTCCTCGTCGGCGACGAAGGCAACCACGACGTCACGGGCCGGCTTTCGGCCCTCCGCCAGGCGCTGGCGCAGCACGGCCAGGATCATCGCGTCCATGTCTTTCATGTCAACGGCGCCACGGCCCCACACGCAGTCCTCGGCGATCTCACCCGAGAAAGGGTGCACCCGCCAGTCGGAAGCCGTCGCCGGCACGACGTCCAGATGACCGTGGATCAGCAGGGC
>Ga0126371_10003506_pt1 | contig 13748 bp, 10 predicted proteins | sample PanSoiMetaPlot_4_FD_110145 | JGI IMG/M metagenome (GOLD analysis project Ga0126371, IMG submission 110145) | Tropical forest soil microbial communities from Panama - MetaG Plot_4 | ecosystem: Environmental > Terrestrial > Soil > Tropical forest > Bulk soil | place: Panama | collected 2016-02-17 | reverse complement strand
GAATGCGAGCAAAATCAGGTTATACATGCTGTTCTCGCCCGCCCATCCCAGCCCCAGGCTCGCGAGTGTCACGCCCGCCTGCGTCACAGAGAGCAGGCGCGCGGGATTGGCGAGCAGGTTGAGGGCCGCCTGCGCACCAGCCTGTCCTTCTTCGGCGAGAGTGCGCAACCGGCTCTTGCGCACCGAAACGAGCGCGACTTCGGCCGCGGCGAAAAATCCGTTCAGCAGCAGAACGGCAATCAGGACGATGAACCGGTAGGGCATGCCTCAGCGGGAGTCGCTTCCGCGGGAGTACAGTGGAATTTTCCAGATGCAGCGTGGAAAAGTTGTCAAGTACATCAACTTGAGCATAGCCGTTTTGCTGGTGGTGGTCCTCTTTGCGGCATACTGGATCGCCTATCGCCCGCTGGCGCGAACATCGGGCGAGATCACCGCGCCGGTCTCCGAAAAAGCCACCGTCGCGCGAGACGCGATCGGGGTCCCACACATCCAGGCCGCCTCCTGGGAGGACGCGATCTTCCTGCAAGGCTACGTCACAGCACAGGATCGTCTGTGGCAGATGGATGGACTGCGCCGGCTCGCGGCGGGAGAATTGTCTGAAATTGTCGGACCGTCGGCGCTCGAACTCGACCGCGAAGCGCGCCGCCTGCGTATGCGACGCATGGCGGAAGAGATTTATAAGACGCTGCCCGACTCAGACCGCTCGGTTCTCGCGGTCTACGCGCGTGGCGTGAATTACTTCATCGAGACTCATCGTGGGAAACTCCCGCTCGAATTTACGCTGCTCCAATATGATCCGCGGCTCTGGACCATCGCAGATAGCCTGCTCTGTGGCTTGCAAATGTATCGCAACCTCACGACAACCTGGCGTGAGGAATTGCAGAAGGCCGCGATGCTCGAGACCGGCGACCGGGCAAAGGTCGACTTCCTTTTTCCCTCGCGCATTGGAGGAGACTATCAACCAGGCTCGAACGCCTGGGCGCTTTCGGGAAAACACACAGCCGACGGCAAACCGATTCTGGCTAACGATCCGCATCTCGAGTGGGGCATTCCATCGACTTGGTATCAGGTTCACTTGCGCGCGCCCGGACTCGATGTCACCGGCGTGTCGCTTCCCGGCGTTCCGTGCGTGATCGTCGGACACAATCAGCGGATTGCCTGGGGCGTCACGAATCTCGGCTTCGATGTGGAGGATTTGTACGTCGAGCGTCTGGATCCGCGCAGCGGCCGGTATTTGTTCAAAGGGCAAGTAGAACAGGCGCGATCGGAGACCGAGTGGATCGCCGTGAAAGGAGCGCGGCCGATCGAGTTTCGGCAGTGGATCACGCGGCATGGGCCGGTCACGATCGCGGAAGGCAATCGGCTCCTAGCGCTGCGGTGGAGTGCGGCGGAGCCAGGCTCGTTTCAGTTTCCGTTTCTCGATTTGAATCGCGCGAACAACTGGACCGAATTTACCGCGGCGCTCGCGCGATTCCCCGGGCCGGGGCAGAACTTCGTGTATGCCGACGTCGACGGGAACATCGGCTACCATGCTACGGGAAAACTTCCGATTCGGAAAAACTACGACGGCGACGTTCCGGTGGACGGGAGTTCCGGCGAATACGAGTGGGACGGATTCATTCCGTTCGATCAGTTGCCAACATTCTACAATCCGCCGCAGGGTTGGGTTATCACCGCCAATCAAAATCCGTTTCCGGATGACTATCCATATCGTGTTCACGGCAGCTTTGCTTCGCCGTACCGCTCGCAAGAGATTCGCAGCCTGCTGACCTCGCGCGGCGGATGGAAGCCGGATCAAATGCTCGTGGTCGAGAAAGATGTTTATTCGGCGTTTCTCGATCATCTTGCGAAGATGGTCGTGGCTGCGTACGACCGCTCGAAACGCGATCCGAATCTGAGCGATGCGGTCACAGTGCTGCGAGGCTGGAACGGCCAAATGGAGAAGCACACTGCGGCGCCGATGTTGATTTCGATCGTTTATCAGCAATTGCGCAAACGAATGGCGGAATCGGCGTCGCCTGGAAAGGCAGATTTGTACAATCCGCAGATGGCGCCGGCCGTGCTCGCAGATATTCTCGACAAGGGCGCGCACGGATGGTTTCAGGACGAGGACTCGTTGCTGCTGCGCGCGCTTTCGAACGGCATCGAAGATGGGCGAAAAACGCAGGGCAGCCACGTGAAGCGCTGGAACTACGGGACGTTCAATCAGCTCACCATCCGTCACCCGGTGGGCGACAAGCTTCCGCTACTTGGCCCGTATTTTAACGTTGGCCCCGTCGAGATGAGCGGCTCCTCCACAACCATCAAGCAGACGACGCTCGCGCTCGGTCCTTCGATGCGATTCATTGCCGATGTAGGCGATTGGGACCGATCTTTGAACAACATCACCATCGGCCAATCGGGGCAGTTCCTCTCGTCGCACTATAAGGACCAGTGGAATTCATACTACACGGGCAGTAGTTTCCCGATGCAGTTCCAGCACGTGGATGCGAAGCAAACGTTGACGTTCCTGCCGAAGTAAATCGCGTCAACGCGATCGCGGCTCGAAGCGGCCGTCGGGATGCAGGAAGTACTGGCGGCCGCGCCACTCGATGGTGTTGCCGAAGAAGCCGGCGAGCCAGAAGGCGAATTGCAGGATGTCTTCGATCAAGAGCAGATGGAAGCGCGGCGGAGTCCGCAGAATCCACTCGCAGGTTGCGTAAGCGGCCAGCACGCGCAGCAAGCAGGCGGCGATGAGAGCGGGCCACCACGACGGCTGAACCGCGCAGACCAGCAGCGCGAGTAAAAGAGGATGCGTGAAGAGCTGGCCGAAGTAGCCGAACGGACGAGAGCGGCGCGTGCTGCGTGCCCATCTCAAGCGATGAGCGATGCTGGCGCGCAGATTCTGGCTGCCGATCCGATGCTCAACGATTTTGCGAGAAAGGATGACGCCCATTCCGGCTTGCGCGGCGAACTTGCCCATTACGAAATCTTCGGCGAGATAGTTTCTGAGCTTAGCGAATCCACCGATTGCCGCGAGCGCCTTCTTGCGCGCCGCTATGGTCGGGCCGACGGCGAACTTCACGCCTTCGATCATGCGCGCGACCAGAAGTCCGGCCAGGAAATCCGTGTTCATGCCTTCGGCTTCGAGCTGCGACCAGTAGCTTTTTCCGGCGACCGCGCGATAGGGGCATGTGGCCATGGAAACGCGCGGATCGCAGAATTCGGCTGCGATGGAGCGGAGGAAGCCGAGCTCGACGCGGATGTCGCTATCGCTCATTACCAGTACTTCGTGCTGCGCTTCGGCGACCATGCGATCGAGGCTGTAGACTTTCGCGTTCGGGTACGGCGGGTCGCCGGTTATGACCAGACGTGCCTGGCGACTGGGAAATTTCTCGATCAGAGCACGAACAATCACGGCGGCGGGATCGGTGGATTCGCGGACGGCGAAGAGTAATTCGAAGTCGGGATGGTCCTGCTCGAAGAAGCTGCGGAGATTGGCTTCAAGCCCCTCATCAACTCCTGAGAGGGGCTTAAGGACGCTGATGGGCGCGGGTCGCTCGATCGCCGGGATCTCTTGCGAGAGGTAATTTCGCGCGGCGATCACGACCAGAACGCAGTAGACGAGCGATCCGGCGAGTAACGCGGCTGCGATGATCGCGAGCACTAGTCAGTCCGGGCTTTGGTCTCGATCAGTTTTTGGATCGAGACCAGGAACTGGTCGACCGGTTGTGCGCCCTGGTCGCCATGCTTGCGGTTGCGAACCGAGACGGTGCCGTTCTCGGCTTCGCGATCTCCGACCACCAACATGTAGGGAATCTTCTGTAACTGCGCGTCGCGAATTTTCAAGTTCACTTTTTCGCTGCGGTCGTCGAGCTCGGCGCGAATGCCGGCGGCGGTGAGCTGATCGAACACTCTCTTCGAGTATTCGATGTGTCGGTCGGTGATGGGCAGCACGATGGCTTGAACCGGCGCGAGCCAGACCGGAAACGCGCCCGCGTAGTGCTCCACCAGGATTCCGAAGAAGCGCTCGATAGAGCCGTAGAGCGCTCGGTGCACCATGAGCGGCTGATGTTTCTTGCCGTCTTCGGCGATGTACTCGAGGCCGAAGCGGCGCGGCAGCGTGAAGTCGAATTGGACCGTGGAAAGCTGCCAAAGGCGGCCGATGGCGTCGACCAGTTTCACGTCGATTTTCGGGCCGTAGAATGCGGCTTCGTCCGGCGTGATCTTGATCCTAAGATTGAGCCGGTCGACCGCGCTTTTGAGTGCCTTTTCGGCGAGCGCCCATTGATCGGCCGTGCCGTCGTACTTGCCGCTGGCACCGCCGTCCCAGGTGGAAAGCTCGGCTTCGTAGTCGTCGAAGCCGTAACTCTTCAGAGTGTCGGTGGCGAATTCGAGGCAGCTCACCACTTCCTGCTCGATTTGTTCGGGCGTGCAGAAAATGTGCGCGTCGTCCTGCGTGAATCCGCGGACGCGCAGGAGGCCGTGCATGACGCCGGAGCGCTCATAGCGATAGACGGTGCCGAGCTCGCCGAGACGCACTGGAAGCTCGCGGTAGCTGCGCTGATGATCGGCGTAGATCAGGATGTGACCGGGGCAGTTCATTGGCTTGAGCTGGTATTCGGCGTCGTCCAGCTCCATGGGCGTGAACATGTTGTCGCTGTAGAAATTAGCGTGGCCGGAAATTTCCCACAGCTTGCGGCGCATCACGTGCGGAGTGTAGACGAGCGAATAGCCGCGCGCGAGGTATTGATCGCGCATCCAGTCCTCGATGATTTTTCGGACGATGCCGCCTTTGGGATGAAAGAAGATCAGGCCGGGGCCGGCGGATTCCTGGACGCTGAAGAGGTCGAGTTCCTGGCCGAGCTTGCGATGGTCGCGCTTCTTGGCTTCTTCGAGGCGCGCGAGATAGGCGTCGAGATCCTTCTTATTAAAGAAGGCCGTGCCGTAAATGCGCTGGAGCTTGGGATTGTGCTCGTTGCCTTTCCAATATGCGCCGGCGACGGAGAGCAGCTTGAACGCTTTGATGCGCGAGGTGACGGGCACGTGCGGGCCGCGGCAGAAATCGATGAAGTGAGGGCCGAGCGTATATTCGGAGAAAGTCTCGTCGGCTTTTTCCAGGATGAGTTCTTTCTTCATCCAGTCGTCGGCGTATTTCTTGAGGCCGTCGGATTTGGACGTGAGCTTGCGTTCGTAGGGAAGATTGCGGGCCTGGATCTCCCACATGCGCTTTTCGATTTTCTCGAGGTCTTCGGGCGTGAAAGGCTCGTCGCGCTGGAAGTCGTAGTAGAAGCCGGCGTCGGTGGGCGGGCCGATGCCGAGCTTGGTTTCGGGGAAGAGCTCGAGCACGGCGGCCGCGAGCAGGTGCGCAGTGGAGTGGCGATAGACTTCGAGCGCTTCGGGATTGCGCGAGGTGAGGATTTCGAGCTTGGCGTTGGTTTCGAGCGGGCGGGTGAGGTCGTAGAGTTGATTGTTAACGCGCGCAACGACCGCGTCGTCGGCCAGACGCGAGCTGATGGACTGGGCGACGTCGAGCGGCCGGCTGCCGGGTGCAACCTGCTTTTCGCTGCCGTCGGGCAGGGTGATGGTGAGGGAATCGGGCATTAAAGTTCAGGTTAGCATTCGGGGGCCGCGTACTTGCGGGTAACGCGAGCAAAGTGCATCGACTTAAGGCTTTCTAATCCTCAGCGTGGTCGGGCTTGTCCACTCCACGCATATTCGGAAGCGCGCTGCGATTGCTGAGCGGACTTGCTTTTCTGTAATGAACTCCGCGTCCACGCGAATGGACAATAAGCATAGTTGAACCTGGCTTGGATCTCCAGGCGGCCAGTCGAGTGGACGACGCATTCCTGAAGTCCCGATCTCGAGTCGATTCTCTCGCGTGTTGATGAATACAAGCCAAGCCTTTCGAAATCAGGACGAATCGCATTGAATGGTACGAGCCGGGCATTCCCGGAGCACTCGGGATGAAACACTTTCCTCCTAGAGTCGAACGTCTGGAGCTTCTATCGTCGCCCTGCACTCCATCAGCGCGCGTTCGCGTCCGTTGACAACGCAAATGCGCTGACCGTCTGAATCCGTGTCTGGCTCATGGGATGCCTTGATATGAATGTTAATTTCCTCTGGCGATGATAGTTCCAAGCGCACCAGACCAGCCTTCGGCGTTGACGTCGCCCCCAGTCTCTGCCGGCGGTTCAGTCTCTACGGCGGCTGGGACAAGCGTCTCCAGGCGCTTCAAGATGTCGCATACAACCTAGTTGTCGGTGAGTTGGCTGATGTCGAGATAGCCATCGGTTGAATAGAGTCCTGGAATTTCTGCGTGGTCCAGCCGAAGGAGCATAAGCCGGTCAGTCATTCCTTCTAAGGAGGTCCTGGCCGGCTCGCCATTCTTGCCCGCACCACTCCTTTTATGCGCGGATTATGCGCGTACTCGCTGCAAAGAAAAGAAGACTAGAAGGCGAGACTGTTCGTGGTAGAGTCTCGGGAGGTAGACATCTAGGTTTGGTCGCGCGAATTCGGCCCTGTGCCATTTTTCGTAGAGCACTTTCTTCTGCCCGATCGTTTTGGCGCTGGCCCGAAGCGATCTTCTCAACTCTCGTCCGGTATTCACCAGGAAACGACAATGCTATCTGAAAACGGAATGGCTCCTCTTTGTTACTCTTCGAGTTGCCGTTGTCGCTACTAGAGCTTTCCACTTGAGTGGTGGCGCGGCGCGCGATCCCGGCTGCGTGTTTCGCCAATAGCTGCGCCCCTTCTGTGGAGATCAAGTGCCAGCCCTGACATGTCGGGTCAGCGATCAGCAGCCCTGCCTCTCGAGCCAATTCCAGGCTTCCATCGCCCGTCGCGTTAGAGCGGGCTGTCCGGCACCGTATTCAGGCTCGCCTGGCAATGCTCCTAGCCCTACGTTTCCATTCTCGAGCATTGCGAGCAAATAGCCTTGATTCAGCCGGCCCTGTTGTTTGACGCGGTCGTCATAGCTGTTTAGGTGTACCAGTAGAATTTCGCCCAGGTCTTTCAAATCGGCCGCCAGCAATTCTTCTGCGTTCGGGAGAACGATTTCAACGGGCGGACAGGCACAACGGTATGATACGGCCCGGGATCTATCGCACGTTGAAGGTAAAGTGCACTCCTGCAAATACAAACTGCGTTGGTATGACTAAGCGTATGAAGTGCGCCTAATCCGTCAGCGCGATGGCGGGCTTGGGCGGAGCGTCGGTAAGTCTCGTGTGCGCAGCGCTCATAGAGCATATTGTTAAGGCCGGTTTTGTGCGCTGTGATAGATCCGCAAGACGTCGATGACCGTTTCGGTCACGCGGTAAACCCTGACATCGGGCATTCGTGGAAACAGAATTTCCCGAGTGCCTTCCTCGCTGCCAGGCCCTCCACGGTCGGGCCATTGTTTCAACGAACGGATCGTGTCGTACAGCTTTCTTCGAAACGGGCGTCCATTTCCTCTTCTTCAACGAATTCGCCGCGATCCGCTTTCGCGATACCTTCCCGCCCGGCGGCGCGGAAACGGGCATCTTCTTGAAGCACGGCGTCCTTAATCAGGTATTCCAAGTCGGTTCCTGACCTAGTGGCTAGGTGCGTGAGCTGCGCTCCCTGCTCGGGCGTGAAATGAACTTCCATGCCCTCAACCTTAACGCGTTCGCGGTTTATCGAGCCGGCCCGACGTTCAGATGGTGGATCACGGTATCAGGAAGCACCATGAAAAGCAAAAAGCCGATCATCGCGTGCGCCACTCCTAGAAAATAAAGGTTTCGATGGCGGCGGTAGATTTGAATCGAAGCGTAGCCGGCTAGGGGTGTTAACAACATGAGAAACCAATTCGGGCAGTGCACGACTGAGAAGAGCGCAGCCGCTGTCGCGTCGGAAGCTCGCGGCGGGAGCGCGGTGTCGAATCGCTTTAAGAAATAGCCGTTCAGCAAGTATTGTTGGAACAGTCCCCAGGGCAAATAAAGAGCCAAACCCAGGGCGGCTCGGTTCAGCCCGATGGGACGAATCGTACCAAGTAGTCGGCCGCCAACGAGCATAAGAAGGACAAGGGCAACCAGTGCCGGTCCGAACCGTCGGATGCATTCGCGCAGTTGGGTGATGCGAAACCCGAGTGAGCGGGCGCGCTCGTTCCGTGCGAAATGCGAGAAGAGGACGGCTGGGAGGATTGGAACCACAAACCACGGGTGGGCAAAGCGTATCAGCCAGATATACGCCATGATGGCCGCGAAAACCGCCAGCGGCTCAATTAAGCTGAGCTTTCGAGTCACACTCCTAGCGTATCGTGGTTTGTTACAGTTTGGTTTCTTTACGCGCAAACTCGTCCACTGAGTTGCCGAAATTACGGTTCACGTGGTTGACGATTCACTCCAACAGGCATAGGGCTTAAAAGCAACGAACCGACGGGCGCTCCGGGTCTTGTTATCAAGTTAGCAATGGCACCCATCTATTCTCAGGCCGATGCGGGTGCCGAGGATGTCAAATCTCCTCCGCTCAACCTGCGATGGAACAGCTCAAACGCCAGACCCAGGCATTGGAGCGTGAGAGCCGGATCGTAACGCGGGCCTTCATCGCGCAGGAATGCGTGCGCAGCGTTCACCTCGTGCCAGGTGAACAGCGCGCCAACCTCTTCGAGACGAGCTTTGATCAGATTCCGGCCTTCGAGGGGAATGTGCGGATCCTGCCGCCCCCAGACGTGCAGCAGCTCGCCGTGAATCTCGCCGGCTTTTGCGAGTGAGTCGTCATGCATGCCCTTGCCGAGGCCTCCTTTATGTATATCGGTTGCATAGAAACAAGCCGCTGCTAGGACTTCCGGATTCATGGCGGCTCTGAAAGCAAGATGTCCGCCGATGCAGATGCCCATGACGCCGAACCGCCCGGAGCAGAACTCCAGCGTCTTCAAGTAGCGCAACGCCGCGCGAGCGTCGGCATCGTACGCGGAGATTTCCTTTTGGATCTTGTGGGCGTTTCCGCGATCCGCGCCCGCCTGGTCGTAGGCGAGGACCTCACCGGCAGGCTCCAGCTCATGATAAATCTCGGGGACAATGACGACGTACCCGTGTCCGGCGAGCATAGCCGCCATGCGGCGAATTGGTCCGGTGACCTGAAAAATCTCCGAGAAGAAAACGATGCCCGGATATTTTCCGGAAGCCACGGGCCGAAAGATGTACGCGCGCATGGGTCCGGCGGCGGTGGGAATGTCGGTGTACTCGCTATCTTGGATGGTCATAACCTGGGCGGGTTCGATTGTACCGAACGTGGACCACCGGCAGCTGTGCTATGTGAAGAACCCGGCTGTTTTTAGAGGCCGCGGAATAAATGTCAGCGCCTTTTTGACGGCGTCCATGTCACAATGCGCTCATAGACGGCACATCTTTACGTGAAAGGACGCCCTTTATGCACAAATTACTTCAGACCACGATGTTATCGTTGTGCGCCGCGTGCCCGATCGTTTGCCAGCATCCGAACTCATGAGCATGGGAACAGCCATGCCAACACCTCGCGCTGGAGCATTCACAGGAGTTATCGGAACGAAAGTGTTCGTCGCAGGAGGCACTTCAAACGCTGGCATCGTGAATGTCCACGAGATCTACGACACCGCGAACAATAGCTGGTCGCAGGGTGCGCGTTTACCGACGCCGCGTCAGGGCGGCGCGTCCGCCGTAGTCAACAATATTTTCTACGCGATCGGAGGGGCGAACAATGGCCAACTGAGCGTCGTGGAGGCTTACGATCCTGCGGCCAACGCGTGGTCCACTAGAGCCCCGCTACCTTTCATCCTGGATAGCATGCAGGCAGTGGTCGAGAACAACATCATTTATGTCGTAGGAGGATTCAACTCGGGCGGCGGAAGGCTCACGAGCACGCTCTCCTATAGTCCCAGCACCAACGCATGGAGTATGCTTGCGCCGCTGAAGGTAGGCAAATCGGACTCCGCCACGGGTTTGCTGGGCGCCCCGATCGTTTCCGCGGGAGGTCTCGGCAGCTCTGGGGTGATCACGGACACTGAAGGTTACAACGCCGCCACCAACACCTGGACGACGCTTGCGCCGATACCGACCGCGCGTCAGGCGGGTTGCTTCGGAGTCATCGGGAACGAACAATACGTAGCTGGCGTCGATTCCAGCGGGACTACGTTCAACGCCCTGAGCGTGACCGGAGCCTACAATTCGAGCAGCAACTCCTGGACGAGTGGCCTCGCGCCCATGCCCGTCGCCGAGATAGTCCCAGGGTAAGCCGTGGTGGGCGGCAATCTTTACTGTTTTGGCGGCGGCACCGCCAGTAACGCTGCAACCAACAATGTCCAGATTTACACGCCCTCACCCCAGCCCCGACGATCGCTTCCGGTGGCAGAGTGAGTACGAGCGCATTCGCAGGGTTCCCAGCCGTTGCACCCGGAACTTGGATCGAGATCTACGGTTCATTTCTCGCGACGGACACGCGCGGTTGGCAGGGCAGCGACTTCGTCGGCGGTCAGGCGCCCAATCAGCTTGACGGCAATCGGTCAGCATCGGAGGGAAAGCCGCTTTTGTGGACTACATCAGCCCTGGACAGGTGAACGCTTTGGTTTCTATCGATACGCCAACCGGTTTTCAGCATTTAGTGGGCACCACCGGGTGTTGGAGCGAGTTCGGAATACGACGTGATCGTGAATCCGATTGAGCCAGGCCTTCTCGCTCCGGTGTCCTTTAATATCAACAGCGTCCAATATGTATTCGCATCGTTCGCCGACGGAACTTATGTCCTACCTGCAGGAGCAATCTCCGGGGTCAATTCCAGAACGGCAAAACCCGGCGACCTGCTCACACTCTACGGCGTGGGATTCGGACCGGTGACTCCGGCTGCCGGTGACGGACAGATTGAGCAGCAGCTCAACACGCTCGCGTCAAGCTTTGCGATAAAGCTCGGCGGCGCACCGGTGACCGCCTCCTATGATGGCCTCGCTCCACAAGCCGTGGGATTATATCAGTTCAACATCACGCACGGTTCCCGCCGTTGCATCAGGCAATGCGGCGCTCACTTTTTCGGTGGGCGAGGAGAGCGGAACGCAGACGCTTTACGTCCCGATCAGAGACTAAGTTGACCGTGGGCTAAGAGAGAAACTCTTTGAGTTGGCGCTTGGCGCGCCGAGTTGAGATTCTCGTAGAGCAAATGGCCTTTCAATTACGACAGCGGCTTGCCGATCTCCCAGTGGTGGCCGAACGGATCGACAACCCGTCCGAGGCGCCAGCCATATTGATTTTGCACCGGCCAAACGACTGAAGCTCCAGCGGCGACTGCCTTGTCGAACGCCTGATCCGGCTCCTCGACGATCATCACGATCCTGACAGTCCCGCCCCCAAGTGATTCGGGGCTAAAATTCTTGTTCTCGGGGGACTCATCCGCTACCCAAAACTCTGCGCCTTCCGCCGAAAGGCGGGCGACAACTGCGCCATCGGGTGCATCCACTCGATACAGGACTTCGGCGGCGAAGGCGGATTTATAGAATTCAATTGCCTTTGCGCCGTGCCTGACCGACAGCATCGGAGCTATGGAAATCTGGGGCATTGTTTCTGGTCCAGGTCCGACTCGAAAGTATTATCTCTTCGGCGCGATGTCCTGGCCTTCCGAGGTGCGTACACCGTTCAGCAAGTCCGTTAGCGCGTAATTACCTTCAGTGCAGGCGTATTCGAAAATGCGCTCGGATGAACGGGCCATCGTGAACTCACCCTTCCATGGCCGCACGAAAGCGGTTGGATCGTCGACTTCGAATTGATACAGAATCGTGTTCGGATCGGCCAGCGTGAAGCGCTCGATGACGTGGAGATTCCGGTCGGAACCGAACATGCCGCCGGCATCGCCGAAGTAGCCATTGCCGTCGTTGAAATTCGCCGTATCAACGACGAGCGTGTTGCCTTCCCATCGGCCGATGGAATCGCCGAGCCAGAGCCTGATGCTGGGAGAAAGGTGTGACGTGCGATCGAGGTGGATGACTCGCGTGTCGTGGATCATCTCGGCGGTGATCATCAATTCGTGAGCCGTCCCGATGATCTGGTAGTTGCTGTTGTAAATGTAGGGGCGCATCGGCGCGGCGGCGGTGGGAAAGACGACGCACTGGTCCTGAAGCCCGAGATCGCGCGAGCTCCGCGGATGATTGAGCCGCTCCAGGCGAGCTTTCTTTTGCTCGGCGGCGGCCGGCGTGAGAGGGGGAATTTTGCCGTCGGGAGGATCGGTGATGATGGACGTCCGAAGCGATTTCTCTAATTTCGTACCGTACTCGTAGAAGAGATTGTTGTAGCTGGCAAAATTTCTCGCGGCTGTTTCGCTTGGCTTGAGGTCTTGGTTTCGTCTCGCAGCCAGGCGTTCCCAATCGGCCGCTTCTTCGGGGGTAAAGAACTGTTTGTCGTTCAGCCGTGCGGGCCGCTCGAGCGGAGTTGCGGTGGCTGAATTCCAAGTGCCTTCAAAATTGGGATGACCTGCGGCGGGCGATTGCGCGGCGACAGGATGGAGGAGCGCAGCCGTGAAGAGAAGCAGCAGCAGGCGAGTGATGCCGTTGTGTCCGCGATGCGTCATGCCGTCATTCCAGTATATTCGGAAGCTAGCGGATGCCGCGAGAGAGTGCAGGTGTCGAGAGAGACCCGCCGACGGGCCTTATTTGTGCGCGTCTCGCTATTTCGGATTGGGCTACGATTCGCAGGTAAGGCTTGGGCGACTTCCAGCCGCCCGAACATTTCTGTTTCGCTTCTTCGTCTGATGCCGCAGGCATGATAATGACATCATCGCCCTGCTTCCAATTCACCGGCGTCGCAACCTTGTGAGCCGAGGTGAACTAAATCGAGTCGAGTACTCGGAACACTTCGTCGAAGTTGCGCGCGGTTGTCATCGGATAGACCAACATGAGCTTGATCTTCTTGTCAGGTCAACGACGAAAACCGTACGTACCGTGGCGTTGTTCGCCACTGTCCGGCCTTCGGCGGTGATTCCGGCGTCGGCGGGCAGCATGTCGTAAAGCTTGGCGATCTTCAACTCAAGGTCGCCGATCATGGGGTAATTCACTTTGTGACTCTGGGTCTCTTCGATATCGGCGGCCAACTTGCCGTGGCTGCTGATAGGATCGACGCTGCGGCCGATGATCTTGCAGCTGCGCTTGGCGAACTCGGGCTGGAGTCCGGCCATGTAGCCGAGCTCGGTGTTGCAAACTGGAGTGAAGTCCTTGGGGTGCGAGAACAGGATGGCCCAGCCGTTGCCGATCCATTCGTGAAAGCTGATGGTTCCTGCGGTGGACTCAGCCGAAAATTCGGCGCTTCATCGTTAATGCGTAAAGCTCATTTCGATTATCGCCCGGAAAGTACAGTACATCGTAGGGCTCACATTGGATCGAGAAGCTAGGCTTTCGTAGCGAGAGGGAGTTTTGCGGCTTCCCAAGCCGCCAGACCTCCGGCCATCTCGACCATATTCGTAATCCCGTATTGGTGCAGGATGCCCGCTGCGATGGACGAACGGTAGCCGCCTGCACAGTGGACGGCGATGCGGCGGTCGCGCGGGAGTTCCGCGATGCGCGCTTGCAGGTGATTGAGCGGAATGTTCAAGCTGTTGGCGATGTGCTTAGACTCCCACTCCCGCGGAGTTCTTATATCCAGCACCAGAGGCGCGTCTGGGGCGGCCAATTCCTCGGCGATCATGGGAGCGCTAGCACGTTCGGTGGGCCAGATCAAATCCAGGCGATCGGCGAGCGCCGCCATGCCTCCCTGCAGATAGCCTTTCACGTGATCGAAACCGATGCGGCCGAGCCTGAG
>Ga0126371_10003505_pt1 | contig 13748 bp, 6 predicted proteins | sample PanSoiMetaPlot_4_FD_110145 | JGI IMG/M metagenome (GOLD analysis project Ga0126371, IMG submission 110145) | Tropical forest soil microbial communities from Panama - MetaG Plot_4 | ecosystem: Environmental > Terrestrial > Soil > Tropical forest > Bulk soil | place: Panama | collected 2016-02-17 | reverse complement strand
GCAGGTCGTCACGGATGATGTTGACGCCGATGCGGAACTCGTTCGCCAGACGATTGTTGAAGATGTGGGTCTCCGTGATGCTGCCGAAACGTCCGCGCAGCGGAATCGTGAGTGGGAAATTCAGATTGTTCTCGGCCGCCGGGCCGCCCGTTTGAACCTGGAAGGAATCAGCGCCGAAAGGCTGAGACCTCTCAGAGTCGGACCAGAAGAAGTGCCACGCTAGGCTATCCTTATCGCCGCGGAAATGGCGGTCCCAGTTGACCAGGAACTGATTCTCCGTAAATTTTCCGACACTATTCACGATAAAGGAAACCGGAGTCAAGCAGGCTGTGGTTGCGGGCACATTGGTAGGCAACGGGTAGAGATAGCCCCCCGCGCCGCCGCCGAACTGGTTACTTTTGGCCTGTAATATTTTGAAGGCCACCGGGTCGACGCTTGAAACGCCGCAGTCTGCCTCGAGTTGCGTCATGGACTGGCGATCAGCCAATGGCACGTAAGGAATCGTGGCATTGGTGAGCGTTCCAGGCGAGCCGCCTGCGCGCTGGCGCGAGCCCTGATAATTCAAGTAGAGGTAACCAAACTGCGTGTTCTGGCCAACCGGGCCGCCGCCGTCTGCCCCGAAAATGTTTTGCTGTATTCGGGGCCTGGGTTGGCGGACGCCAGTGCCGGCGCCATTCAGAAAGAAGTCATTGGCGTCGAGGTCCGTGTTGCGAAAAAACTCCCAGGCATCGGCATGGTACTTGTTTGTCCCGCTTTTCAAGACGGCGTTGATGTTGCCGCCTCCATTGCGGCCTTGCGTGGCGTCGTAGAGGCTGGTGGAGACCTTGAATTCCTCAATGGCGTTGGCATTCGGAATGGGGGTGAAGGTCAACTCTCCACTGGCGAAATCGGCGGAAGAGATTCCTTCGATCAAGTAATTATTGTTGGTCTCTCGCTGGCCATTCACCATGATCCTGGCGGTGCCGCGGCCCAAGTCGCCGCCATTGTTGATATCTGAAGACGCGCCCGTCGAAAGCGCGAGCAACTGCTGAAAATTTTGAGTCGGGAGAGGCAGGGTGGAGACCGTAGTAGCACCGAGGGCTTCCCCGGTTGCTGCATTCGCCGTATTGATCGTGGCGACTTCCGCCGAAACGGTCACTGTCTCGGTCTCTTGGGTTACTTTCAGCGCGGCCGTCATCTGGGTGGTTTCCGTCACGCGCACCAGGACGCCCGTAAACTTCGTCGTGGCAAAGCCGACGGCACTCACCCGGACGGAGTAAGAACCCACCGGGAGAAGAGTCGCGGTGAAGGAGCCCGAAGAGTCCGTTGTCAGATCCCGGACGACTTGGCCTGTCGCTTCGCTCACAATTTCGACCCTGGCGCCGGCAATCAGCCCTCCGGACGGGTCCTGAACGGTTCCCGTGATCGCACCGGTAGCACCGCCTTGCGCTAACGCCAGGCCCGTCGAGAAAGCGAGGAGACTAACGAATATAAGAAGTTTCGCGAACGTGGACATGTGCACCCCCTTTGTCCGCATGGATTCACGTTGGACGACAAAAGATTCAAACCGGAATTTCCGTTTTTGGGTTTCCGTTCGCCCGAAAGCCTAGCCCTCCTGCCCCCCCTCGTGTCAACCACAAGTCGCGCTGGCCCTTTCGGGGCTCGACATTTCAGCAGGCGGACCCGGTAGGCTAGGATGTGAGCCTCTGATAAGCTTTGCGGCGTCGAAGAGGAGGTTTCTGATGCGGCGGCTCCCTGTCCTAGTGCTCTTGTGGCTATTCCTCCCACTGTTGGTCGCCGGACAGGCGCAGACGCGGATTGCAATTCGCGCGGGACGGTTGATTGATGGGAGAAGCGACAAGGTGCTGGAGAACGTGCTGATCCAGGTGGAGGGAGACAAGATCATATCCGTCGTCGCTGGCGGGAGCGCGCCAGCGGATGTGCAAGTCGTCGACCTCGGTAACGCCACGGTTCTGCCTGGATTCATCGACACGCACACACATCTGCTTTTGCATGGTGATACAACGCAGGAGGAATACGACGCCCAATTGCTAAAGGAATCGATTCCGTACCGGGCGATTCTTGCGGCGCGCAACGCTCAGATCGCCCTCTCGCATGGCTTCACGGCAATGCGCGACCTGGAAACCGAACGAGCGATGTATGCGGATGTAGACGTCAAGAAGGCAATTGCAAACGGAGAAGTGCCCGGCCCGCGACTACAAGTGGCCACACGCGCCATGACGCCGACGGGCATGTACCCGCTGTTCCACTATTCCTGGGAGTTGAGGCTGCCCACGGGCGTGCAGTATGCCGACGGCGCCGAAGGTGTGCAAAGAGCCGTGCGCGGACAGACGATGTACGGAGCGGACTGGATCAAGTATTACTCGGATGGCCGGGTACACTTTGATGCGGATGACCGCTTGCGCTCTGAGGTGCTTTTCACCGATGAAGAAGCCAAAGCCATCGTCGAAGAGGCTCACCGGCTCGGGAGGAAAGTTGCTGCCCACGCCATCGGCAGCGACGGCATTGCGGCCGCTCTTCGCGCAGGCGTGGACACTATTGAGCACGGCGACGGCCTTACTGATACGCAGATGAACGAAATGGTCCGGCGGGGAGTCTATTGGGTGCCGACGGTCACCGTGGGCCGGAACCTCGCGGCGGGCAGTACGGACGAGTTTTGGAAGAAGACTGTCGAGCTGCAACGGGAAAACTTTGCCAAGGCCAGGCAGAAGGGAGTGAAGACCGCTTTAGGCACAGACGCGGGCGGATTCGACTGGAAGAGAGTAAATCAAGCCAAGGAGTTCGAATATTATGTCGAGTATGGCATGACCCCGATGCAAGCCATTCGCACCGGCACCTCGGTTGCCGCGGAGTTGCTGGGCTGGAGTGAAACCGCCGGAACCGTCGAAGCCGGCAAATGGGCGGACCTTGTGGCAGTGAGCGGCGATCCCCTCCGGGACATAAGGGAACTGCAGAATGTAAAGTTCGTGATGAAAGCTGGAGTCATTTTCAAGAACGAACTGAGGAAATGAGCGGACGTGGAGATTAGCCTGCCTGTTGGATTTGGAAAATTGTCAGGAATTCACCAATGTTGGACGGATACCGGGCAACTCTTCCACAATCGGATTAGGTAAGAGCAGACGACTATTCGCTTGAAGCCTGTTCGTCGCGACTCAAATTCACGCGTCGGCGAATCCTTCTAAGATGCTTCGTCCCAACGCAAGCTTTCGAGTTAATGGATGGGAGGGCTTCGCTCGAAGAATCGCGCGCAAGCTGGTAGCCGAGTTCCCAAAGCGCTTCTCAAGCTGGCAAGATGCTCGGTCGTACGCCGGTGCGATTTCGCAAGAATTTAGCCGATTGGTTAGCAAACAGGGAGCAAAAGCCTGAAAGGAGCACAGACGGAAGCGCCGTAACTTTCATCGGGATTCTCCAAGTCCTCGGAGCAGTCCTCGATGCTCGAAACGGCGCCCTGTAGTTCCTGAACGCGTTGAGTTAAAAACAAACTCCCACGAAGCACGCTAATGGCTGACCTTCACCGGAACTCGGCCCTTGAGGAGCGCGAACTTTACCTGCTTTTCGGTGATGGTGGTTGCGGCTAGTTGGCTCAGTGCGGCCGGCTGAGGTGAAAGCGATAAAGACCCCGCTCCTTCTTGTGCGTCGTTGTCGCCCTGCTCATGGTGGACGAAGAAGCCGTTGCGTTCCGTGCCCATCTCGCCGAAATTGCCTGACGAAGCGAAGGTGCCCGACGCTGAGAACGTCCCGTCGTCGTACGCCACCGAGAACGACCCGGAGTTGGTGGCATCCCACATTTTGCCGGCCCAATTCAGCGGGCTAAGCGGATCGTCCGTTGCCGGAAGAATCTGGCGCGCGGTGCCGTTGGTCTTCGTATAAGTGACGTCGAACGAAGCCCTCGCCCGAATCAGTTGGTATGGCGAAATGTTAACTTCGTCAGGAGCAATGTTGTTAGGAACAGGAGGAGGGAAGGAGAACGCATCCACTAAAGGCACATTCTCCAGATGAATGGTCAGAGTGTTGCCGTCGGGGCTGATCTGTACGGCGCTATCAGGAACTTTGACGATCCAGAAAAGACCGTTTGGCGAAGTCCACGGACTGAAGTCATGAACTTGTTGAATGAGCGACCCCGAACTGGGGTCGTATGTCCAGAGGTCGATTCATATCTCGACAAACGTGCCGTGGGCGCGTGCTGATCTGGTCGCGCCTGCGCTGTTGGGGTCCGCTACTTCGCCTCCGATGTAGTCCCCCTGATATACGCGGATGTCCGTGACGACGGCGAACTTCTGATCGGTAGTGAACCCGCTGGTGTACCCCATGGCGGTTACACCGCGGAAATTGGTAATCCCGTGGGGATCTGCATTCATTGGGTCAAACGGCGGATTTTGGTTAGGAGGACCCGGGAAGAACTGGTTGTAAAGGCCGTAAGGCGGAAATATGTCTCCGCCAGGAAGCGGAATCGGTACAACCTTGAGATTGGCTATTGGTTCGATCTGCGCCTGCAGTGGGACGCTGAAGGCCAGAAGGAGGATCAAAAGCACGAACGGATACCCGAGCTTCGACCTCATTGCAGTGCACCTCCTGCGAGATCGGAATCCCTAGGGGTGCCAAAGGATTGCCCGGATTATCCGGAGAAGTCAAGAGCTTGGGTCAAAGACCTGTTTCGACTTCTTGCTCTTGAGAATCCGCTCTCATATTCTTATGGCCTTTCGGACTCCTCCGTCGAACGGGCACGCGCCTGATCGTCAAGCCTTCTGGAGCGGCGGGTCGTATCCCTGACGATGCTGGCTACCAACTCATCCTGGCTGCCGACCCTTGCAGCAGTCCTCACAGGGTTGGTGGCCTAAGGTCTCTCACCCTCTTCTATGATTAGCTTCAGGACCACACTCTTTCTTCCGCCCTCCTCCAACTCCACCTTTTGCCCTTTTCCTTCATATTTCTTTGCGAACTCCGGCAAGCGGTAGTTCTCACGCATCTCCTCAAACGCAAGTACCAGAAACCGGCCAGGATTCATGCCTCGCACTGCGAAATGTCCGCTTTCGTCGCTCATCGCGGATTGGTATGCATCCGGCCGTCCGAGCTTGCCTGTACTCGGAACCGTCACGACGGCTGCTTCAGGCACAGGCTTACCCTCTCGGTCAACCACCGTTCCTTCAATTCCCGCGCCCTTAGCGCTAACCAGAACATCCAGCACCGTCCCGGGACTCACTGCAAATCCCGTGTCGGCGACTTCTTGTCCGCCGAGCTTTACCGATTTCATATAATAATCGCGGAATTTCTGCGAACCCGCGCCTACGGCCAGTTGGTAATTGGCTCCGGGCACATCCTTGATCTCAAACGATCCGTCTTCATTAACCCTTGCCATCCCCGCCTGCTGCATAATTTCGAACCCCGCCTCTTCCACCTCGCTCTCCGGCACCGTGAGCAGGTGCACATTCAACTCCCTCCAATCGATTTTCTCGTCGCCGTCGACGTGAAATTTTCCGCTCACATCTCCGCTTCTGTCCACCTGCAGTCGCAAGCCGACCACGTCCGATCCATTCACCTCGATCGGTGTGCTGATCGTTTGGATTGTTATGGGCGGCGTCTGCCCGTTGAAAAAGCCCGAAAATACAATCACCTGTGCCCGGTACGTCCCCGGTAAGACGTTCGGAAATTCAAATTTCCCGCCTTCGCCCAAATTCTGCTCTTCGCGTTGCCCGTTCTTTCCTATCAGTAAGAGCTGGCCTATTCCTATTCCCTGACTCATTGCCGCCACGAAATCTGCATTCGTATTGTCGCTAGGCTTTGGCTGGGCAGTCAGTCCCATGACAGTTCCGCTCACAACATAGGCTCGACTGGACCGCACTCCAAAGCTCGCGATGGCGGTTCCCCCCGCAGACACGTCTACTGCGGCGGCCTGCCGCTTGTCCAAGGTTCCGGGGAAATAAGTGGTCACGTACACCAGCCGCCCGTTTGTAGTGTTCTTTTCGTTGTGGCTATGCGGTGGCACTTCGTTTCTCGGGGGAGCAGCCTGGACGATGTACTTTCCAGGCGGCAAATCCGCAATCCGGTACTCTCCTAAATCGTTCGTTGCTCCACTTCCCAGTTGTGTCGGAGAGCCCTGCGGTGCTCCACCGGCTTCGACTATCGCGATGACGCCCACATTCTGGAGTGGGTCGCCGTCCGCATCCACAATTCTTCCCGTGACTACCCCCGCCGCGAGCATATGAAACACGAGATCCTTCGTGTCCTGTCCCGCGACCACGCTAATCATAGTTTTGTGGCGGTTCGCTTTTCTGTCCGCGGCATAACCTGATCGTTCCAACTCCACCAAATATGTTCCTGGCTCCAGACCCTCGATTTTGAACCCACCCGTTTCGTCTGTCGTTGCGTCAAACTGCTCGCGCCCTTGATTGGAAGCGCCTCTCAGAATCACTCTGACTTTGCGGATTCCCTGCCCGCCCGGCTCCTGCACGACTTTACCCTGGACAAAACTCTTTGGTTCATTTGCTGAGCGTGTAGTCGGCCCTCCCGGTGTCGCCGATTGTCCAGAACCCGTTCCTGGGCACACTCCCGCGCAAATCATCCCGATTACAAGCGGGCCCAGGCTTTTCAGTGCGACCTTCATGGAGTTTGTTCCCCTAAAGGGTTTATAAATTCACTTTATAGCTAATGCCCCCTGATACTCAAGGTGGGCTTGCTTAGAGGATGGGGTATCGGGGTCGGCGTCTTTCGAGAGGCGAAGAAATCCTACCAAGTGGCTCTTGCTTTTGAGGCATCACCTTCGAGATCATACGCGCGTCTAAGGCCCAGATGGGTGAGCGCCCCTAGCGGATAATTCTGCACAACGCCGCCATGGTCAAAGGAACTTCTGGAATTCCGTTCCAGCCTCGGCCCCCGTCTGAGCAGAAAGTTCGCCTGCCCTCGCAAATAGGCAGGGGAGAGGTTGCCTATGTTGACGTGTGTGAGATTCTCTGTTGTGAAGTATGTCGTAGTGATGGCGACTGCGCTGCTTCTGACCGCTCCTGATTTGTTGCGGGCGCAGCAGCCTGCTATCAGTCCTGACGTCTACGGCCAGCTCAAGTACCGCTATATTGGGCCCGAAGGGAACCGCGCCACGTCTGTGGCCGGAGTTCCTGGAAAACCCAACATTTGGTACGTCGGAGCGGCATCCGGCGGAATTTTCAAGAGCATCGATGGCGGCATCCACTGGGAGCCCGTCTTCGACTCCGAGCCTGTGGCTTCCATTGGCTCGCTGGCGGTGGCGGCGAGCGATCCAAACATCGTCTGGGCGGGCACCGGCGAATCTTTCATCCGCAGCCACATTTCCGTGGGCCAGGGGATTTACAAATCCACGGATGGGGGCAAGACCTGGTCGCTGATGGGGCTTGAGAAGACCGGCCGCATCGGCCGCGTCGAGATCGATCCCAACAATCCCAACGTGGTGTTCGCGTGCGCTTTGGGCCATGCGTACGGACCGCAACCGGAGCGCGGTGTGTTCCGCACGACCGATGGCGGCAAGACTTGGGAGAAGGCGCTCTTTGTCGACGAAAACACGGGCTGCTCCGACTTGGGCATGGACCCCAACAATCCGCGAATTTTGTTTGCCGGGATGTGGCAAATCGAAATTCACACCTGGGGCCGAACCAGCGGCGGGTCTGGCAGCGGATTGTTCAAGTCAACCGATGGTGGGACGACCTGGAAGCGCCTGGAAGGTCATGGCTTGCCGCATCCTCCGGTCGGTCGGATTGCCGTGCGTGTGGCAAAAAAAGATTCCAGCCGCGTGTACGCGGAAATTGAGACAGGCGACGGCGTCCCGCATCCGGAAGTGAACGCCGCAGGCCAGCTCGGGCAACTCTGGCGCTCGGACGACGGCGGCGATACCTGGCAAATGGTCAATTCCGACCGGCAGTTGCGCGGGCGCACACATTACTACACCCGCGAGGAGATTGCTCCCGACAACGAAAATGAAGTCTTTTTCTTCTCTGCGTCCTTCTCGCGATCGCTCGATGGCGGACGCACGCTCACCAAAATGCCCGCGAATCCCGGAGGCGACAACCACGAGATGTGGATCGATCCGACCGATGGCGACCGCATGGCTGTCGTGAACGATGGAGGCGTGAACATTTCTGTGAATCGTGGTCGCACGTGGAACCACGTCAATCTGCCCATCGCGCAGTTGTACCACGTCACCGTCGACGACCAGATTCCCTACTTCGTTTACGGCAACCGCCAGGACGGGCCGTCGTGGCGCGGCCCGAGCAACAGTCTGCAGTTCGGCGGTTTCTTCGGCAACCAGATTCCGCGCGGCGCGTGGCATCCCGTGGCCGGAGGCGAGAGCGGTTTCGCCGTGCCGGACCCGGTGGACAACAACATCATCTGGTCTACCGGCACGGGATCGGGAAGCATCGGCGGCACGGTAACGCGTTTCGACGAGCGCACGCACCAAGATCGCGAAGTTGAGGTGTGGCCAGATTATGTTGCCGGCGCGCCGGCAGCGGATGTCAAATACCGCTTCAACTGGGAGTTCCCTATCGCGATTTCGCCGTTCGATCACAACAAAGTGTACGTAGGCAGCCAATTTGTTCACGTCACAACCGATGGCGGGAATAGCTGGCAGATCATCAGCCCCGACCTGACACGCAACGACAAAAGCCGCCAGCAACTTTCCGGCGGTCTGACCCCGGACAACATCGGCGTCGAGTATGCCGGAGTGATTTTCGCGCTGACCGAATCGCCGAAAGAAGCGGGACTGATCTGGGCGGGCACGAATGACGGGCAAGTGCAGTTGACGCGCGACGGCGGGAAAAACTGGACGAACGTCACGAGAAATCTGCCGGGGTTTCCGGAGTGGGGAACGGTGGACAACATCGAGGCCTCGCGCTACGACGCCGGCACGGCGTACCTGACTGTCGACGGCCATCAGGTGAACTCCCGTGATCCTTACGTCTATAAGACCACCGACTATGGAAAAACGTGGACACTGATTACAAACGGCATTCCGCACAATATGCTGAGCTACGCGCATTGCGTACGCGAGGACCCCGTGCGCAAAGGACTGCTGTATCTCGGCACGGAGGGCGGGCTGTACGTTTCCTTTGATGATGGGAAGAATTGGCGGCCACTGCAGTCCGGCCTACCGCATGCGCCCGTCTACTGGCTGACCGTTCAGGAGCGGTTCCACGACTTGGCCGTGGCCACCTACGGTCGCGGCTTCTGGATCCTCGACGATATCACTCCGCTCGAGCAGTTGAAGCCGGAAGTGGTCGCGGCGAAGGCGCACCTTTTTGGGCCGCGCGACGCGTACCGCTTCAGAGAAGTCGTTCAGCCAGCCTCGGTCGAGTACGACCCGACGACCGGAAAGAATCCGCCATACGGCGTGCCGATCAACTTCTATCTCAAATCGGATCTGGGCGAGAAGGAGGTTGCGACGCTGACCTTCAGCGACGCGAGTGGCAAGAAAATTCGAGAAATCGAATGTCGGGCGCCAAAACCGGGTGCCGTCGAGGCGCAACAGCCTCCCGAAGAGGACGACGACGACCTCGATCCCGACCCGGCGCCGTGCGTCGTGAAAGCCGGCATCAACCGCGTTTGGTGGGACCTGCGCAACGAGCGCACCACGCAGATTCGCCTACGAACCACGCCACTCTACGGGCCGGACGTTCCCTTTGGAGCGGAAGGCTGGCGCAAACCTCCTGCCACGGGGCGCTTGTCGACGCTGCTGCTGCCCGGGAGCTACACGGTGACACTCAGCGTTGGCGGCGATAAATTCACGCAGAAATTGACGATTCTGAAAGACCCCCACACCGCCGGTTCAGAAAACGAAATTCGGGAACAGGCGCGCGTACAGATGGCACTGTACGAGCAGATGAATACGCTGGCGGGCACGATCAACCAGATGGAATCGATTAGGGCCCAGCTTGCGGCGTTGGGAAAGGAATTGCCGAATGACGACGCCTCGAAACCGATTCGCAAAGCCGCAGACGATCTCGGAGAAAAAGTGACGGGAATTGAAGGAACGCTCCTGCAACTGAGGCTGACGGGCCGCGGCCAGGACGATTGCCGCTGGACGCCGATGCTCGTTCAGAAAATCGGTTATTTGTTTGCCCAACTTGATGGCGATGCCGATTTTCCACCTACCACGCAACAGACCGCAGTTCAGGAAGAGCTGAAGCAACGGGGCGAAAAAGCGGCGCAGGACTTTCAGCAGCTGGCAACGAAAGACCTGACCGAGTTCAACGACATGCTGCGCGACCACAAGATCAACAACATTTATCTCAAAACGCGATAAGGGAGGTTTGCCTCCGCGAAACGCGCGAATCATAGGCATGGAGGTCGGATGATTCGGACACTAGCTGGCGCCCTTTCGCCCTTGGCGTGTGCCGGCCTTCCGCTACGACCGCATAGTGGCTGTCGTAACTGCGAGCGATCCACAGTGCACCCGACTAGAATTCGGTCCGCGCAACTTCGAAGTGGGTCACCCACTCGTAGCCTTTTGACGTGAACGCTCGAGCAATTTTGTCGGTCTGGAGCGCTCACCAGCACCAGGTCATTTCGTTCTCCGCGCACGGGGATGTATGACTTGGGGATGAAATCTTTGTTGGCTACTGCTTGATCAGCGAGACCTTGAGTTCGGTGAAGCTCAGGTCCAACGAGTCAACTCAGGATCATTCTGATCTCAAGTTCGATAGAGATATCCCCTTCCTTACCTCAATAGAAATGTCCCCTTCTTTTGTTCTGGTTCTTGCGTCTTTTGGCTCCGGATTAGTTCTTCGCATACTCTTTCAGGAGAGCCACCGAGCGCTTTTCGTCGATCAGGTGCCGCCGCCCATCTTCGCTGGTGCTTGCGCCTTTTTTGATGAGATCGATCACCTAAGGGGGCGTAAGTGAGGGGTCGAGAGCAAAAAGCTTAGCCGCAAGATTGACCACGTTGGGCGCAGCCATGGAGGTTCCCGATAGCTTCAGCCTGGCTCCCCCGGGTAGATAGCTTTCCACTTCGTAGCCGTCAGCATCGACGACTACGGTGTCGCCGTAGCTCGTGAAGGAAGTTTCATCCCCTGCCTGGTTTACCGCACCTAAGGCAATCAAGTTGGGGAGATGCAGTGATGCGGGGACGCTCTCAGCAAATCCCGCGTTGCTGTTGCTGTTGCCGGCGGCGGCGGTGAAAAGCGTATTCGGCGAGTTCTTGATCGCCGACTCGACGTTGGCACGCCAGATGTCATAGAGCGCGGGGGCATGCTTCTTGCGCTGGGCCGGATCGGCGCCGCCTCCTGTCTTGGAAATCCAGGTTTCAAACTCCGCGACTTCGTCCGACCAGCTCATGTTCACCACGTGCACATTGCGCGTCTTGAAATACTCGGACATCTGTTGGAAGTCGGCGCCAAGCTGATGCGCCCATTCGTCGGTCGGCGGAAAAGGGAGATCCGGCAACTGATCGTTGAAACGGGCGACCACGAGTCGCGCCGCAGGATTCCCCCGAACTGCTATTCCGGCGCAGTGCGTTCCATGGATGTAGAACGACAGCCACTTTTCCAACTCGAAGAGTTGGTGTAACTGATCGGCCGAGAGTGTTTTGAACTTCTTTTGGACTTGGTCCGCCTCGGCTGAGTCAACACCGTTCTCCAAATCCAGAATACCTTTGATCTCATCCCGAAAGCCGGGATAGGCCTTTTGCTGCTCGGCAGAGAGCGGATAAAGCCAGGTTGTTGAGGGGCTTCCCCGGTCGTCAAAGGCCAGTCCATGGGTGCCGCTAACCGTGGGATGTGGGTCCGTGAAAAGCAGGTCCGGGTACAAAGAAACATCTATCCCGGAATCCCAAATCGCGACCAGCACCGGCGTCAGCTTTTGATCTCTGGTGAGCGTGACCTCACGCGCCGCCCAAATCTCCGGTTTTTCCACTTTATGCGCCGCAATGTATTGTTTCAGAACTCCTTCCAGGATTCCTTCGAGCGGGATGAAAAAGCGCAGGTCATTTCTGATGGCGATCAGTTGCCACGCTTCCTGGTTATCGAGTGCTCCCGACTTCTGGACGGAAGGATCTAAATCCGTCTTCACCCCAGCGACTGCGATGGACCTTGAATACACGCGTGTACCTGCATACGTTCCCTTGATGTCGTCCTGCACCACGTCCCACGGAAGCGCATTGATGGCTTCCGCTGCGTACTTCTTGAAGGCCCCCTCGAACGCTGCTCCGCTGGCACTTTTCGTCTCGATGACCGCTTGAGAGATCGCTCGGCCGATCATTCTGCTGGTTAGCTTCGCGGACGGCTTTTCTTGTTTTGCGCGGAGCGCGTCAATGGTTCCTAATGCTGCTTGGTGCTCTCCCGCGAGTTGCTGAAGATCAATTTTGGCACTCAGCAAAGAACGCAGAGTCGCCTTGTCTTCGATTTCGTAATCGCGAAAGATGCTTTCCAGGTCGGCGCGGACTTTCGCGGCGAAAGGAGCGAATGTCGCATCGTCCGCTTCCACTAATTCGGAAGCTAGCCCTTTCACGGGGTAAGTGAATCGCGGGAGATCTGCCTGGCTGGTAACTTTCCTCTTGGCACCCGTCTGAGCATAGGAAGAAACTGCCGGGAGGAAGAAAACCAAGCAAAGAAGACTCGATAGGGCACGAAAACGCCTTGGCATGATGTACCTCGGAGTGACAGTTCGGAAGACCTAAGCCCACATCTACGTTAGCCAAAGTCTAGACAGATGAATGATGGCTGGTCAAGCGGCAGCGGTGAGGTGGTGAGGAGGGTGCGGTCGTGCGCATCGCAGACCGGTGAGAGCACCGCAGATCACGGTCATGTCACGCGTTGCGAGGTTGCGAATGACAACAGAGATTAGATTGCTCACTCTTAGCTCGCTCTTGACTTTCATCGGTCAACCTTCGTTAGCCCGGCTGTTGACATGGAATCGCGGCTCGCGGGCAACCCAGGCGGTGCTGGCGGAACTTGCCCTCGCTCGAACCGAGCACTTGCCCGGCAAGCCTTGCGCCAACGGCATCTTCTCTGACCCTTTTTACGGGCGACCCTGGGTGCCATCGGAAAGGCGGACAACCCAAGTTACGAGTTGGCCCCGAGTTTCGAATCGAGAAGAATTGTCATGCGTTCGCCGGCGAGATTTCTCGCGCTTCTATTCCGTACTCGAAGTTGTCGGCGTCGAGGGGGTCGATGCGGCCTTCCGCTGTTTCCGCCTGCGGATACATCAAAAATCCGAGTGGTCCGCCTGTCGAGCCGGGAAGCGAGACGTCGTGCGCGAAGTTATAGGCGATCCAGTTCATTTCCCAAGCGCCGAACATGCGTGAGCGAGCTGTTTTCACCATTTCGTCGTCAAGCGGGCGATTTCCGGGTGGCTCTTCAAGAATAACCTTCCGGACGTCCGCGGGGTCGACAGGAACCCACCCAAACTCGCGCAAATAAACCTCGGCCCGGCAGTGTTGTGCTTTTGTAATGTTCGGGGTTAAAGGCCCAAGACTTTTGTATCCGAGCTCCGACTTGGCGACACGGATGCCATAAACATCGCGAGCGGGGAGGCCAGCCGCGCGCGCGAGGCCGACGTAGAGGGCATTGAGGTCCGCGCACTTCCCTCCCAGATCCTTGGTCTCCAGCATGAAACGAACGTCCCCGTTACCGCAGCCGCGTGTCTTCGGATCGCGAAACGTGTTTATTACGATCCACTCGTAAATCGCGCGCGCCTTTTCAACGTCCGTCTTGCTTCCGGCTATGATCTTATCCGCCGTCGTCTTGACGATCCCGTCCGTGGGCAGCTGTCTTGTCGGTCGAAGGAAATAG
>Ga0126371_10003504_pt1 | contig 13751 bp, 18 predicted proteins | sample PanSoiMetaPlot_4_FD_110145 | JGI IMG/M metagenome (GOLD analysis project Ga0126371, IMG submission 110145) | Tropical forest soil microbial communities from Panama - MetaG Plot_4 | ecosystem: Environmental > Terrestrial > Soil > Tropical forest > Bulk soil | place: Panama | collected 2016-02-17 | reverse complement strand
GAGATCGCGCTGCTCGCTAACCCGGGCCACCCGGCCGCCGTGCGCGCGGTGCGCCGGCCCGCCGAACGCCGGATCACCTACATCGCCCGGCAGCTCGAAGTCCTGGGCTGGCCCACGGCAGAAGCGCACGACCGTGCCCTCGTTTTGTACTACGTCTACGTCGGCTACCTGCAGATGGCGCACGTCGCACCTGACCTCGTCGCCAACGGAGAGGCCCTACGGCGGCAGACAGAGCTGGTCTTCGACGCCCTCGCCGCCGGCCGGCCGCGGGCTCAGGCCGATCGCCAGGCGTCACAGTTCCCGGGTCCTGCCTTGAGCCTGCGTGACGCGGAACCCGGCCCCTCTCGCGCTGAAGACCGGTAGCTGGCTGGCGGTGGTCAGCGAGGGCAAAGGGGTCAGCCTTCAGCTGCCAGCGCCGGACGGGAGTTGAGGAGAGGCTAGCCAGCTACTTCAAGGAGGGTCGGATGGGAAAGAGAACCCCGAGGCGACTGGCCACCGTGTCCGCCTGGCTGGGCGCGCTGCTCTTCGCCCTGGGCGGAGCGTGGGCGCTTGCCGCCCCGCATTCGTTCTTCGAAGTGATCGCGCACTATCCACCGTACAACCGGCACCTGTTTCACGACGCGGGCGCGTTTCAGCTCGGGATCGCCGCCGCACTCCTGGCCGGCCTGGCGGGCAGGGGCGGACTGGCCGCCGGACTATGGGGCGGAGCCGTCGCTGCGTCGGCGCACGCCGTCTCGCACTGGATAGATGCCGACCTTGGCGGGCGCCCCACGGACCCGTTTGTGATCACGGCGGTGGCTGTGATTCTGGTGATCGGCCTGAGTGCTGTGGAGACAAAGCCAGTGAGGAGATCTTCCTCGTGATTGGTCAGGGAGAATTGGCGGCCACGACGGGTTCGACTGCACATGACCGGTGACCCGGACGCGGTCGTGGTCGGAAGCGGGCCGAACGGGCTCGCCGCTGCGGTCACGCTGGCGGCGGCAGGGCTGCGCGTGCTGGTCGTGGAAGGCGCTGCCACGATCGGCGGCGGCTGCCGGACCGAGGAGCTCACGCTGCCCGGGTTCCGGCACGATGTGTGTTCCGCCGCGCACCCGCTTGCCGCCGTGTCACCGTTCTTCCTGCGCTTCGGCCTTGCGGCCAGGGGTGTCAGGTTCGTTTGCCCGGAGGTGGCGTTCGCGCACCCGTTGGACGGAAACCGCGCCGTTCTGGTCAGCCGCTCCGTGGCGGCCACGGCGGCCGGCCTTGGCGAGGCGGCTGCCGCCTACCGGCGGCTGATGGAGCCGATCGCCGCCGGGGGCGAGGCGCTGGCCGCTACGGTTCTCTCGCCGATACGCCGGCCGCCTGCCAGTTGTCCTGCCGGGTTGACCGTGCTGGCCCACTACGGCGTGCGCTCGGCGGCCGCGGTGGCGCGCCGCTTCCGGTCGCCGCAAGCCCGCGCGCTGTTCGCCGGGGCAGCCGCCCACGCAATGATGCCACTTGATTCCGCTCCGACCGGCGGGGCTGGCCTGATCCTTACCGGGCTGGCGCACGTCACCGGGTGGCCGCTGGTCGCCGGAGGCAGCGCCCGGATCACCGAAGCGCTGGCGGCCTGCCTGATAGCGGCTGGCGGCAGCATTGAGACCGGCCGGTGGGTCCGCGCGCTGGCTGAGCTCCCGCCTGCCCGCGCGGTCCTGCTCGACGTGGCACCCCGCTCGTTCCTGGCCATCGCGAGCGGCCGGCTGCCGCCGCGCTACCGGTCAGCCATGGCGCGCTTCCGTTATGGCGCCGGTATTTTCAAGGCCGATTACGCGCTGTCCGGGCCGGTGCCGTGGCTCGACGAGCGCTGCCGGAGGGCCGGCACGCTGCACCTGGGCGGCACGTTCGACGAGATCGCCGCTAGCGAGGCTGCCGTCGCCGCGGGACGCCACCCGGAGTCCCCGTTTGTACTGGTGACCCAGCCGTGCGCGGCGGATCCGGGCCGTGCCCCCGCCGGGTGTCACACGCTGTGGGCCTACTGCCACGTCCCCGCCGGGTCCGACGTGGACATGACCGCCCGCGTCGAGGCGCAGATCGAGCGGTTCGCGCCCGGCTTCCGCGACCTGGTGCTGGCGCGCGCGACCCGGACGGCCGCGCGCGAAGAGGCGCTGAACCCGAACTATGTCGGCGGTGACATCGCCGCCGGGATGCTGACCGTGCGGCAGACCCTGCTGCGCCCGGTCCCGCGCTGGAACCCTTACCGCACCCCGATCCGCGGCGTGTACCTGTGCTCGTCGTCCACGCCGCCGCTGCCCGGCGTCCATGGCCGCTGCGGCGAACTTGCGGCCCTGACAGCGCTGCCTGACGTGTTCGGCGTGCGCTGCCCGCCTGATCTGGCCGCCGTGGGCTCCCTCCCGGCCTCTCCGCGTCAGGACCGTGGCACACGTTCCTGACGGGGCGGCCAACCCGGCCGCCGAAGTGCGAGTCAGGCGGACGGTTGCAGCTGGAGCAGCTCGACCCTCCGCAACGTGGCGGAGCGGCCTCGCTTCATGGAGAGTTCTCGTTCCTCGATCGGTGGTGTCAGGTCAAGCAGCCGCCGCAGGATCTCCTGGGCCTCGACCCGGGCGAGCGCTGCGCCGGCGCAGAAGTGCGCACCGTGGCCGAACGCCAGGTGCGGCTGTGCCGGCCTGCCTAGGTCCAGGCGGTCCGGGTCGCTGAACGCGGCCGGGTCACGGTTGGCCGCGCCGAGGGCCACGAGCACCTGCTCGCCTCTGCGGATGATCGTTTCACCCAGAGGCGCGTCGCGCCTGGCCACCCGGGAGGCGAGCTGAACCGGGCTGTCATAGCGGAGCAGCTCCTCGACGGCGGCGGGCAGGCGGTCCGGGTTCCGCCGGAGGATCCGGATGGCGCCTGGGTGGCTGTGCAGTGCGGCGACGGCGTTGCCGATGAGGTTCGCGGTGGTCTCGTGCCCGGCGACCAGCAGCAGCTGGAGCATGAGGACGACCTCGTCAGCCTCCAGGACGGCCTCGCCGCAAGAGCCTGCTGCCAGCGCTGACAGCAGGTCAGGGCCCGGATCGTCTCGCCGCTTGGCGACGAGGGGGACCAGCTCGATCAGGAGACTGAGCGCCGCTTCCGCGCCAGCTTGCAGGCTTTCCGCATCGGCCAGGGGATCGAGCAGGGCGGTCATGCGGGGCGTTTCTTCGCGCAGCCGGATCGCGAGCTCCGCGGGTGCGTCGAGCAGCTCGCACATGACTGCCAGCGGAACCGGGTAGGCGATGTCGTCCATCACGTCGAGCGGCTCGCAGGCGTCGTGGCCCGCGAGGGCGGCGGCGGCGATGACTGCGATGCGGTGGCGTGCACCTTCCACGGACCGCGGCGTGAGCCAGCCGCTGAGTGCCCGCCGCAGTCGGGTATGGGCCGGCGGGTCGGAGAAGAGCATGGACCTGGTCACAAGACCCTGGTCGGCGAGCATGGGCAGCTGGCTGGCCAGGCGAGGGCTCAGGGTGGGGTCTGATGACCAGTCGGGACCGTGCAGGGCCGCTGCCGCCAGGGCATGGGAGACGACCAGGTGCGCGCCGAGCGGGGGGAGCCAGTGAACAGGCGACTGGTCGCGAAGCCGTGCCAGCGCGGGGTAGGGGTCATCGAGCGGGACTGGCCAGATGCTCGCCAGGGTTGCCTCGCTCATCTGGCTGCCAACTCCGATCGCAAGGCCCAGAAGGCGGCGTCGGCCTTGCCCATCGGCGTGGCGGGAGGCGCGTCCTCATCGAGGTCGGCCTGGATCGCCCGCCAGTCGGCGGTCGCCCGCAGCTCCCCCAGCACCGAGTACAGGCCCAGGTCGATACGGCTCAGGAATACGTAGTCGCCAGGCACCCTGAGCGACCGCACCACGCGGCCCGAAGGGCCCGCCGGCGAGTACTCCTTCCCGATGATGCGGGCGGCGGTCTCGGGAGTGACCTGGAACGGCTGCGGGCCGAGTAGTATCTCGAACGATTCGGTGTACCAGTCCAGGATTTCCCGGGGGGTCGGGCCGCCGGCTGCGGAGAAGAGGCCGAGCTCGGCGAAGGCTTGCCAGACGGCGTCGGCGTCCTGGCGGAGCACCGCCCGGACCAGCTCCTGCATCTGGGCGACCTGATCAGGGCTGTATCGCTTGACGCAGCCGAAGTCAAGGAAGGCCACCGACCCGTCGCGGCGGAACAGGTAGTTGCCAGGATGCGGGTCGGCGTTGAAGGCATGAAGCCGGCGAAGGCTGCCCAGGGCGAAGCGGTAGATTGCCTCGCCCCACGCATCGCGCAGTCCCTGGCTGGCCCTGACCGCCGCTTCCCAGCGCAGCCCTTCGGCAAGCTGCTGGGTGAGCACGCGCCGGGCGGACAGCTCGGGAATGATGTCTGGGACCGTGATGAAGGGGTGACCCCTGTAGGCGTCGGCGAAGAACTGCTGGTTAGACGCCTCGAGACGGTAGTCGAGCTCCTCGGTGATGCGGGCGGAGATCTCACGGGCGATCTCCTTGGGATCCAGGCGGGTGAGCCCGGGTACGGCCGAGCGCAGCAGCTGGAAGAAGACCGCCAGTAGCTCGGCGTTGCGCAGGTCGTCCCTGATCGCCTCGGCTACCCCCGGATACTGGATCTTCACCGCGACCGCCCTGCCGTCGGGCAGGCGCGCGGCGTGGACCTGACCGATCGAGGCAGCCGCCAGCGGATCCGGGCCGAACTCGGCGAAGAGCTCCTCTGGCGCGGCGCCGAGCTCCTCGCGCAGTACCTCCGCCGCCAGCTCCGGAGCCATCGGCGGGGCGTCTGCCTGCAGGCGGGCCATCACGGCCTGGAATGTCTCACGGGTTTCCGGCGGGACAGCGGCGCCGAAGGGTACGTAAGAAAGGATCTGGCCTGCTTTCATCAGCGCGCCCTTCGAACGGCCGAGCAACTCGACGTACCGCTCGGCCCGGCGGGTCCAGGCCGCCTCGTGCTCAGCCGGGCCGCCGCGGCGCCGCAAGGCGCTGATGACGGCCTCGCCGGTCCCGCGCGCGGCTGCGCCGAGCAGCGGGGCGGCGCGCCGCAGCCTGCCGACAGGGATACCGTCCCTGTCATGCCTGGGATCACCCATGCCGCCTCATCATCCGCCGGGGAGATCTTGGTCGGAAGGCGACGGCTCTCCTAGACCAGAGGCCTTGCGCGCTCGTGCGTGTCGAAACTTTCTAAGGCTCCAGCGGCCGCCTTGATTGATGGCGACACCGACACCGGCGTTGATGACCGCCAGTCCCGCATCGGGAATCAGATCCGCCCCAACAGCGCTTACGGCGCCGGTGGCCAGGAGCAGGACGGGCCAGCCGACGGCCGCGACGATGAGCACCGAGCGCCACCACCGTCCGAAGAGCAGTCCGAAGAGAATGAGCGTGGGAATCATCGCGGCTCCTCACTGCAGCCAATTGTCCGCCTTGGCAGCCCGCGCATCGCCTCCTGGTCTAGGTTACCGAATCTGAGTTCGGTAGCCTAGCGTCCGGAACCGGCTCTGGACCAGCCGTGCAGCGGGGGCGACGGATGGGGCCATGAGCCCGCGCTGGCCAACTCCGGTGCGCGGGAGGCAGTGGGCATTCCGGGGCCCGGGACCACAGCATGCCAGACCAGCTCACGGGAACGAAAAGTCCAAGGGGGTCATATGTCATCACACCAGTCACGCAGGGCAGGCGAGCAAGGACTTCGAGATGCGGAGGGCCGCCTGCTCGCCCGTTACGGTGTCGACCTGCGTGCCAGCACGTTGACGCTGCGAGAGCCGCAAGTGACGCTCGGGGTGCGGGAGGTGGGCGCTGGCGAGCCAGCGCTGCTGATGCACGGCATCACCCTAGGCGCGGTTCACTGGGCGCCGCTGATAGCCAGGCTGCCGTCGCTGCGCTGCATCGTCCTTGACATGCCCGGCCACGGCGGGACAAGCAGCGTCGACTTCACCGGCGTGGACCTGCGGCGGTGGCACGCGGCGATGCTCAGCAGCTGCCTGGACGCCCTCGGCCTGCGGTCCGCCCACATCATCGGGCACTCCTACGGCGGCATGTTCGGCATGTGGCTGGCGCTGGAGGCACCCGATCGGGTCCGCTCGGTGATATCGGTCGGCACCCCCTCGATCGCCTTCGGCGCCCGGCCCGATGCCATGTTCAAGATGCTGGCGCTCCCGTGGATCGGGCGCTCGGTCCTGGCGATGCCGAGCCCGCAGCCTGTCTACCGGAGCCTGCTGGCCCGCTCCCTTGGCCGCCACGCACTTCACGCGGCGCCCCCGGAGCTGGTCAGAGCCACCTACCTAGGAACCCGGCGCCCAGGCCTGGCCCGGACCGTCTCCAGCTACCTGCACGAGCAGTTCTGCGGGCAGCGCGCCGAGCCGCAGCGGTACGTCCTGCGCGACTCCGAGCTGGCCCGCATCCAGCGGCCGGTGCTCGTGCTCTGGGGCGACCGCGATACCCGGTACCAGCCGATCGACGAGGGGCGGAGCAAGGCAGCGCTGATCCCCGATTCCCGCTTTGTGGTCGTGACCGGCGGGCACGAGCCGTGGATTGACGACCTCGATGAGTGCGCCAAGATCGTCGCAGGCTTCCTCGCCGATGCGGCATCGTCGGCAGGCGTGTCGTGAGCTGACGGCGGGCCGCGTTCATTCGGACCAGATTTCATCGAATTCGGCTGGGTCCAGCGGAAGCAGCCAGCACCGGGTGATCTGGCCGCCGCGCGCTTCATAAAGACCGACGGTGGACCAATGTCGCTTGCGGCCGCGCACGACTGCCGTGCCGTCGGTCAGAGCGGCTATGACGGGTCCGTCCCCCGCGAGGACATCCCTGCGGTGCATCTGGAAGGTCCGGTTTGCCAGGTCCCGCCTTCGGGCGAAGTAACCGAGCACTTCAGCCGCCCCCCGGTACCTGCCCGCGATCGCGTTCCTCCCGGGAACAATCCACACGACGTCCGGAGCGAGACGACTCCGTAGCTCCGAGTCGCCTGCACCGGCGTAGAAGGCATTCTGGGCTGAGTGAAGGTCCGCGATGAGCTTGAGGGCGGCACAGTGCTCCATGTCTGCAGGACTAGCACGGCCGGCGGCATGCCGGCACCAGACCGCGCCGGGGCAGCACCAGCCGCACTGGCCGGCGAGCGGGCCAGCGGAACAGGAACGAGCCCAGGCTTCACTCCAATCCGAAGGAAGAGGTATCAGGTGGAGAACCTGGTGCGGCGGTTTTACTCACACGCCTGGAACCTGTGGGACGACTCGGAGGTCACTGACCTGCTCGATGAGCGTTTCGCCTTCCGGGGCTCGCTCGGCGACGAGGTGACCGGCTGGGACGGATTCCGCGCCTACCGCGACAAGATCCGCGCCGCGTTCCCGGACTTCCACAACGAGATCCTCGACCTGGTCACCCAGGGTGACCGCGCCGCTGCCCGGCTACGCTACACGGGCCGGCACTGCGGAGAAATTCTCGGCATCCCCGCCACCGGCACTCCCGTGGCCTACCACGGGGCGGCATTCTTCACAGCCAGGGATGGCCGCCTGGCCGCAGCCTGGGTTCTGGGAGACGTGGACGGCCTGCGCCGCCAGCTCGCCGCCGCCCAGCCGGCATGACCCTGCCAGCCGACGACCACGTCCACTCGGAATGGTCGTGGGACGCCGCCGGGGGGTCGATGGAGCGCCCGTGCGCCCGGGCGGTCGAACTGGGGCTTCCCTCGATCGCCTTCACCGAGCACGTGGACCACACACGGTCGGTGATCCCTTCTGCAGCGGCCGTGCCAGTTGGGTTTGCCGCCATCGGGCCGGACGGCAGGTTCCGGGCCCCGCCGCTGGATGTAGCCGGCTACCTGGACTGCCTGGAGCGCTGCCGGTGGCGGTTTCCCGGGCTGAGGATTCGCTCGGGTGTAGAGCTCGGCGAGCCCCACTGGTTCCCGGCGCAAAGCGCCGCCCTGGTCGCCACCGGCGCCTACCAGCGGGTACTGGGGTCACTGCACGCCCTGCTGGTCGGCGACGATCCGTGGTTCGTTGGCGACCTTCTCGGCCCCCATGCGCCAGCCGGGCTCAGCCCGCACATCGTTATGCGCGCGTACCTGGAGGAGTCGCTGCGGATGATCGAAGGCACCTCCAGCTTCGCCGTGCTCGCCACCTCGACTACCCGTTGCGGGCCTGGCCGCACCAGGCCCCGGCGTTCGACCCCACCACCTTGGAGCAGGAGTTCCGGACGGTCCTTCGTGCCCTGGCCGCTTCTGAACGCGTGCTAGAGATCAGCACCAAGCGCCCGCTCCAGGCACAGATCGTCCGGTGGTGGCACCAGGAGGGAGGCACGGCGGTCAGCTTCGGAAGCGACGCCCACCGCCCCGAGCAGGTCGCGCGGCGCTTCACCGACTGCCAGGCGATAGCCGAGGCGGCCGGATTCCTGCCCGCAGACGACCCGGCCCATTTCTGGTGCCGACGGCGCCCGTGACCTGGCCGATCCCCCGGTTCCGCGACGACGCCCGCGCCTACGCTGCCCGGATGGACGCCGACGGCGTGGAGGTCACGCACGTGGAGTACGACGGCACGATGCATGCGTTCTTGAACTTCTGCGGGGCGCTGTCCGCTGGTGACCAAGCGATCAATCTCATCGCGGCCGAGCTCGCAGCCAGATTCGCCGCTCCGTCCGGTTTATGATCTTAAGCCTGGACGATGAAGTCGGCTTCATGCCCGGCGTCGCCGCGGGCTTGCTCGCGCTTGCTGAGCTGGCCGCTCAGGGCGGTGACAGGAACCGGGCGCGTGCCCTGCTCGACGAGGCCGCCTCCATCGCGGCTGCGGTCAATGCGCAGGGCGTCTTGAAATGGGTCAACCAGGCGCGCGGCGAAATGTGATTCCTGCCGCCGCCGCTGAAGAGGCTTTCGACGAGGGCAGCTGAATGGGCGCACCGATCCTGCTGTTCCCGCGGCGTTGTCGTGCAGCCAGCGGTCCGCGTGATCAGGTCTGGCCTCAGGCCAGTTGGCGCCCCATGAGCTCGATCAGCTTCTCCAGGCCGCGCATCGGACGCACCATCACCGTGAAGCTGACAAGCTTGCCTTGGTCATTCCAGCGCAGCATGTCGACGCCCTGGACGTAGACACCGTCAAGCTCGGCCTCGAATTCCAGCACAGCGCTGCTGTGGTCATGCCACTCGCTGAGGTACCGCAGCGAATGGCTGAGCACAGCCATCGCTGCGGTCAGATAACGGGTGGTCAGGGCCTTGCCATGCTGCGGCGCGAATACCGCCGGTGACCAGAACACCACGTCGTCAGCCAGCAAGCCGTCGAGCAATGCCAGGTCCTGCGACTCCACAACGCGATGCCAGGACCGCACCGCGGAAGGCCGCTCAGTCATAGAAAGACTTAATCCGAGCCCGACCGGAACGTAAAGAGGAAGGTCTGTTCCCGCCGCGGTCAGGGCGGCGGGCTGCCGGCGTGCGCGCAGAAGCCGGAGAACCATCGTGGCATGCGGAGATCGCCTCGGGCGCTCACCCCGGCATAGTTTGGCTGACGTGACCTGCCAACGCGGCCGGCGCCCGGAACGTTGTCCTGCGGCCAGCCTCCGGGGATGGCCCTGGATGAGTGGTGGCACGTTCTGGCCAGCATGGCGTCTCCGGGCAGTTGAACTGCCTCCGCGGCCGGGGAAGGGAGTCTGTGATGGCGCGTATCTCGCTCGACCCGCCCAAGACGCTGGGCTACCGGATCGGCGCCAGACTGTCCCGCCGTCGGTACGGAGTCGTAGTGGACCCGGGCGCCGCCCTGGCGCACAACATGCCGGTAGCGCGCTCGTACGCGCTTTTTGAGTTCCAGGTTCAGCGACGGTGGCGCGGCCTGGACCGCGTGCTGAAGGACCTGGCGGTGATGGCGGCGGCCTCTGCAATCGGGTGCCCGTGGTGCCTGGACTTCGGCTACTGGGAAGCCACGATGCTGCACAAGGTGCCGGCCGAGAAGATCCGCGCCGTTCCCGCCTGGCGCGACAGCGGCGTGTTCACCGAACTGGAGCAGCTCGTACTCGAATATGCCGAGGCGATGACCGTCACTCCGCCCGCTGTCACCGATGAGATGACCGAAGGGCTTCGCCGCCACCTCGGTGAGGCCGGGCTCGTCGAACTCACCGCGATCATCGCGGTGGAGAACCTGCGCTCGCGGATGAACGCCGCGCTCGGGCTGACCGCGCAGGGATTTAAGGACCGGTGCGATCTGCAGGACGCGGGCGGCACGGCCAGCGCCGAGTGGTGAAACTATCGAGGTGCGGCCGATCTGGGTCGCTGCCTGGAGCCAGGTCAGCAAGCCCCACAAGGAGCTGATGAGAATGAGCGGGACCGCAAGCACCGACATCGTGATGGCGGCGTTTGCTGCGGTCGAGAGGCGCGACGAACGCCGCCTGGCCGAGCTATACCACCCTGAGATTGAGTTCCATTGGCCGCCGTCCCTGCCCTACGGCGGGTCCTCCCGTGGGGCCGCCGCACTGCGAGCCGACGACAGGACCGGCTTCGACCAGGTCTGGGACCCTTTGCACCAACCAGGCAAGAACGCAGGATGGACCGGCGGGTCGTCGCGGCGACCGACAAGGAGGTGGTGGTGCTCTGGCATCAGCGAGGCCTGAGACCAACCGGTCAGCGGCTTGAAATGGAAGTGCTGGGTCTGTACGGGGTCCGCGACGGGAAGTTCGCCCGCGCGCAAATGTTCTACTTCGACACGACCACCGTACTCAGCTTCCTGCAGCGGCCACGGTAGCGCCCCCCGCCGGGCGCCAGCCCAATGTCAAGAGCCCTGGGCAGGGCTTGGAGGCCACCCGGAGCCGCGTACCCCGAGGTAGACCGCGACCGCACGTTCCCAACCCCTCCCGCGGTACCGGGGTACTGCCGCTGCACGTCTGGCGTGGCAGTTCCCTTCTTGACGTCCCGTCTCTTGTCCCGTCGACGGGACACGCTGAGCTTCGGCCGCCATGCGGCTGCGGACCGAGGTCCGGTCTAGCCTGGCCGAGCGCGGGCTCGGGCCACCGGGCCCGGAGCCGGCCGGGACCAGCCGTCCTGAAGGCAGCAAGCGTGCGCGGCAGCAGGCCGTGATCAGGGTGGCGCTCGCCGCCCGCCCAGCTCGCGCCCGGCGAGCGAGCCGCCGATCAGGACGCCCATGGAGCCCGAATGCAGTAGCAAGGGTTCAGGCCGCTGGCTCGGCGATGCCGCTGCTGGCCGGGTAGTCGTCGAGGGCCTTGAGCTTGCCGGTGTCCTCGTAGGCTTCGTACTGCTTGATCTGGCCCCATGCCATCCGTCCCCACAGGACGTAGCGGTTCTCGTAGACCAGCCGGCCGTCGGGCGCCTTGACATAGTCCCAGCCCCGCATCGCGATGGTCATGTTCCAGGGCGGGCCGGCCACGATCACCTGCTCGGCGAAGTTCTGCAGCCCGGCCCTGACCAGCCGCTGCAGCCATCGGCCCATGGCTTCCTTGCCCCGCATCTCCCCGGACCAGGTGCTGTCCCCGGGGAAGACGAAGCGGACGTCATCGGCGTACATGCGGAGCAGCGGGCGGTAGTCACCGCCCCGCAGCCTGGCAAGATGCCGGTCGATGATCTTCTTTGCCAGCCACGATCGCACGGGGTAACACCTCGATCCCTAGTGGCTTGATAGATCGCTCTACTACAATGGCAGGCAGCCAGAAACATGGCAACACGGCGCGTTGCATGACAGCACCGCAACGGAAACGGAGGCCATGATGCCTGGCACCAGGGAACGGATCATCTCCGCGAACGCCGATCTGCTGCGCCGCCAGGGCTACGCAGGAACCGGCGTCAAGCAGATCGTCGCGGCCGCCGGCGCTCCGTTCGGCTCGCTCTATCACTTCTTCCCCGGCGGGAAAGAGCAGCTCGGCGCGGAAACGATCCGCTGGTCTGGCGAGATGTACGGCCGCCTGCTTTCGGCCGTCTTCGACGCATCACCCGACCTGGTGACCGGGGTGCGGGCGTTCTTCACCGCGGCCGCACGCCAGCTGGAGGACACCCGCTACGCCGATGGCTGCCCGATCGCGACCGTGGCGCTTGAGATATCCAGTGCCAGCGAGCCGCTGCGGCAAGCGTGCGCCGGGGTCTTCAGCAGCTGGATCGATACCGGGACCCGGCGACTGGCTGCCGGGGGGCTGCCAGAGGAAACTGCCCGGCAGCTGGCAATCGGGCTGCTCGCGGCCCTGGAAGGCGCCTTCGTACTCGCACGTGCCTTGCGCAGCAGCGAGCCGCTCAAGATCGCGGGCGAGCAGGCTGCCACCATCGTGGCCACGGCACTGGCAGCCTGATCCGCCCGAACTCGCGCAGGGAGGTGACCGCCTCAAGCCGGAGCGCCAGACCGCGACTACTCGGCCACCGCATATCGTTCTGCCGGTAATTGCGGAATTGCGGAGGCAGGGCTAGGCGGGAAAGACCGTCCCGATGGCGGTCTGGATGGCCGATCCCCACACGGTCGCCCGCGGCTGGCCGTTCATGGTCTCGACATACACGTCGATCCGGCTCGGGCGACCCATTTCTGCTCCCTGCTCGATGGTTACCATGGCAGGCTCCGCTGGGGCCGTGTGCCGGGTGAGATAATCGGCGAGCGCTGCGGAGGTCGTTCCGCTGGCCGGCTCTTCCAGCGCCCCGATCGGTGCGCAAAAGTCGCGCATCCGCACAAGATGCGCTCCCAGCCTGGCAAAGACGCATATGGTGTCGGCGCCGCATGAGGTGGCGAGCGTGGTCAGCGCCGCTTCGGACGGCGCGAGGCGGGCAAGAGCCTGAGGGCTGCCGACCGGGACGATGAGGTGCCGCAGGCCTGTCCAGACGACCTCGGTCGGCAGGCCAGGGTCGACCGGGACCGTGAGGGCGGATTCGACGTGTTCCCGTGTGATTCTCCCCGGCTCGAGCGGTCGCGGGTGGTAGGCCAGGCCGATCAGCGTCGCCCGCCGGGGCGGGCGAGGGCTGGCTGCTGACCGGAGGAAGATGGACAGCGGGCCGGCTGGCGTGCTGGCCCGAACCCGGCCGCGGCTCGTGCGCCAGGTCCCCCGTTTGACCATTGCTGTTGCGACCGCGACTGTGACGTGGCCGCAGGCGTCGATCTCCTGGCGTGGGGTGAAGAACCGGATGCTGACCGGCCGCCCGGAACCGGCATGCGCGAATCCGGTGGTTGGGGCCCCGAGCTCGGAGGCGATGTCTTGCATCAAGGAAGGGGCCATTGGGGTCTTGGTGACGACGACGCCTGCGACGTTGCCGCCGAAGCGCCGGGTTGCGAAGGAGTCGTACAGCTCGAACGGGATGCCGTGTTGCCGTGCGTCGAGATCTGGTAGCTCGTTCACAAGCCTTCCTCGCATTTCGCGTGCGACCACGGTGGTGCCACTCAACGAGCGGGCAATGTTACCCCGGCAAGTCCCAGAGACCGCGCGGCCAGGCGGCACAGGCGCCGGCCGTTCACGCTGGTGCTGCCGGGCAGTGCGAGGCATCGTGCCCGCGGATGGTGTTGTAGTCCTCGATCCAGGTGGCGACCTCCCGCGGCTGGCGCCGCCTGACATCACTTCAGACGCCCTGCGGCTAACGCAGGACCTGTGCCGCTCCCTGTTCCGGCAGCCGCGGAGGTCAGGTGCAGGTAGTGGTGGATGGCGGCGGCCGCCATCCGGCCGGGCCGCACCCGCGGCGGCTTCGCCGTGATCGGCGCCGACCTGCTCGCCGTGGCCGCGGTCTACACGCTGCACCTGCTCCGCGCCACAGCCAGGGCCGCTATCCCCGGCACGGCACCTGAGACCGCGGAATAACGCCCGGCCGCCGTCCGGCCCTCCCCTGACTGAGCGCGCCGCCGGGTCGCTGG
>Ga0126371_10003503_pt1 | contig 13752 bp, 8 predicted proteins | sample PanSoiMetaPlot_4_FD_110145 | JGI IMG/M metagenome (GOLD analysis project Ga0126371, IMG submission 110145) | Tropical forest soil microbial communities from Panama - MetaG Plot_4 | ecosystem: Environmental > Terrestrial > Soil > Tropical forest > Bulk soil | place: Panama | collected 2016-02-17 | reverse complement strand
TCAGTGAGGAAAACGGCCAGCTAAAAGCGCGGATGGTGGGGCGCTGGGGCAACGCCCGTCCGCTCCCCAAAGTTGACGTTGCAAATGGAACCCTCACCTTCGTCTCGCCCAAAGAAGAAGAAGGCAGCAAATCCGACCTGGTTTTTCAGGGTAAGATTGTCGGCAAATCTCTGTCCGGAACCGTAAACGGCCCCGATGGAACCACATGGCAATGGGTCGGTGTGCGAGCGCCCTCTCTCGTGCGGTCCTCCGAGCCGAAGTGGGGCAAACCCGTTCAACTCTTCAATGGAAAAGACCTGACCGGCTGGACGATGAGCAATCCCGGCCCTCCCGTTTGGACAGTTCGCGACGGACTGCTGATTAGCCCCGGACATGGACCCGAGCTTATCAGTAATTCGAAATTTCAGGACTTCAAGCTCCATGTTGAGTTTAACTGTGGAAAAGATGCAAATAGCGGAGTTTACCTTCGCGGCCGCTATGAAACGCAGATTGAAACCGAGTCACAGGACGAGCCGCCCAGCCATCATACCGGCGGTATCTACGGCTACATCGCACCTTCACCGGAATTGCCGCGCAAAGCCGATACATGGCAGACCTTCGACATCACGCTCATCGGTAGAAAAGTCACGATCGTGCAAAACGGTCAGACCATCATCAACAATCAGGAGATTCCCGGCATCACCGGCGGCGCTGTCAATAGCCACGAAGCGATGCCCGGGCCAATCTACCTGCAGGGCAGCGAAAAAGGCCATGTCGAATTCCGCAGCATCGTGATCACGCCAGCTGAATAGAATCGAGGCTGGCAATGGTCGACCCAAAGACAGTTTTGCAGAACCTTGAAGAGCTGCGCGCCCTCACAGCCGACGAGCAGGGCGCGCAGCGGTTGGCTTGGTCTCAAATCTGGCTCAAAGCGCGCGCATGGTTCGAAGAAAGATTGAAGAGTCTGCCCGTCGAGCATCATTACGACGCTGCAGGTAACCGCTGGATAACGCTGCCGGGCAAATCGGACAAAGCGTTGGTCATCGGCAGTCATCTCGACTCCGTCCCCAACGGCGGCTGGCTCGACGGCTGTCTCGGAGTGCTGGCGGGACTTGAAGTCCTCACCAGCCTCGCCAATGAATACAACGGCAAGGCGCCATGCACAGTGCGCCTTGTAGACTGGGCCGACGAAGAAGGCGCGCGCTTTGGCCGCAGCCTCTTCGGATCGTCCGCCTTTGCCGGAACCCACACCGTTAACGCCGACCGCGTCCGCATCGATCGCGACGGCACAACCCTCGAAGTAGCGCTGCGAAACTGTGGCATCGATGTCGAACGCATCGGCGGAGCCAGCCGTGAGCAGAAAAATATCGCCGCATACCTCGAACTGCACATTGAACAGGGCCCGATTCTCGAAAAGCTAGGAAAGCCGCTCGGCGTCGTGCTGGGCACCAAGGGAGTCGAGCGCTGGACCATCACGTTTCACGGACAGGAGGCGCACTCCGGCTCCACGCCCATGGAAGCGCGACGCGACGCGCTCGCCTCAGCCGCAAAGCTGGCTCTGGAGATACGCCCCATCGCCCGCAAGCACCCGCAGTCAGTTGCGACCATGGGCAGTGTCAAGACATTCCCCGGCATCGTGACCGCCGTAGTCGGTAGATGCGAAGCCACGCTTGACATGCGCGATCTCGACGCAAACATTCTCGCCGGAATGTTGCGTGACGCTCGTGAAGCTAGCGAACGCTTCGCGCAGGAAGAGCGCTGCTCCGTGGAGTGGTCAAAGATATGGTCGATTGAGCCAATTCCCTTCCATCCCGAACTCATCAAATTGTGCGAAGAAGCGGTCACCGAAACCGCAGAAGTCTCCGAAAAGCTTCCCTCCGGTCCCCTGCATGACGCGGCTGAGGTCGCGCGCCTCGGCATCCCAACCGTGATGATGTTCGTGCAGTCTCTTAACGGCCTCAGCCACAATCGCGCCGAGGACACAAAGCGCGAGCACCTCGAGCTGGCGGTTGTTGCGCTAAATCGCCTTGCCGAAAAAACTATCCACTGGATACAGCAGCACGGCTGAAATGACGAGCCTTTGCCGCTTGCGATAGAAATATATTGCATAAGCTGGGCTTCCAGCCGCCAGCGCGGGAGAGCCTTGGGAAATCGATGAGCGAGCCTACAAACTTCTTCGAGCAGGCACCGGACGCGCCTGAAATCGCAGCCCGCTTCCCCGACCTGCATCCGCCATTCAACAAAACCGTCGCGCTTACTGAAGCCAACCGCTGCCTCTACTGCTTCGACGCGCCCTGCACCGCTGCCTGCCCTACGCATATTGATGTGCCGCGCTTCATCAAGAAGATCGCCAGCGGCAATATGGATGGGTCAGCAAAAACCATTCTCGATGCCAATATCCTAGGAGCAAGCTGCGCCCGCGCCTGCCCGGTCGCCGTGTTGTGCGAGGGCGCCTGCGTCATGCACCGCTACAACAGGCAGCCCATCGCAATTGCGCGACTGCAGCGCTTTGCCATGGACAGTTTGTATGAAAGCGGAGCGTTGCTTCCCTTCTCGTCTGGAGCGGACACCGGCAAGTCAGTCGCTCTCATCGGAGGTGGCCCCGCATCACTTGCCTGCGCGGCCGAGCTCCGCCGCCGCGGCATCCGCGCGGAAATCTTCGACGCGCAACCGCTGCCGGGTGGTCTGAATACCTACGGCATAGCCGAATACAAGCTCCCTCTGGCGGAGAGCCTGCGCGAAATCGATATGCTTGCGCAACTCGGCGTTCAATTTCATTTCGATGTCACAGTCGACGCGAAGATGCTGGGCGAACTCGAAGCCTCGCACGATGCAGTCTTTCTCGGCCTCGGCCTGGGCGCGATCCACAAGCTTGGCATCGTTGGGGAATCGTTAGCCGGCGTAACCAACGCGCTCGATTACATTGCGGATTACAAAAGCGGAAAGATCACGTCCGCGCCAGCACACGTCGCCGTCATCGGAGCCGGAAACACCGCGATCGACGCCGCCAATGCAGCCGCCCGCCTGGGCGCGAGCGAAGTCCACATTGTTTATCGCCGTGGCCCTGAGCAGATGTCGGCCTTCGCATACGAGTACGAGAACTCGAAGCTTGAAGGTGTGAGGTTTTTGTGGCACACACAGCCTGTCAGCATCAACGGAAATGGCATAGTCGAATCTCTCCGCCTCGCGAAGCTTGACGACTCTCTCTTGCCAAAACCCGAAGAGGACTTCGACATACCGGTCGATCTCGTCATCCTCGCTATCGGGCAGTCCACGCATACAGAATTTCTGGCAGACGACAACATCAAGCTCGACCACGGACGCATCCTCATCGACCGCGCAACCGGCCAGACCTCAAATCCAAAATATTTCTCAGGAGGCGACTGCACGAATAGCGGGCGCGAAGTAGTCGATGCTGTGGCCGATGGCAAGCGCGCTGGCGTCGGAATCGCCGCGTGGTTGGAGGAACAACATGCCAACGCTTGAAACCACCTTCGCCGGTATCCCGTGTTTGAATCCGTTCTGGCTTGCCTCCGCACCTCCAACCAACTGCGGTGAGCAAGTCATGCGCGCCTTTGACGCAGGTTGGGGCGGCGCTGTCTGGAAGACCATCGGCGAACCAATCACCAACGTCAGTTCGCGCTACTCATCCATCGACTGGAATGGCCAGCGCATGATGGGCCTCAATAACATCGAGCTCATCAGCGACCGCCCCATCGAAGTCAATCTGCGCGAGATCTCCGAAGTAAAGCGCCGCTACCCAAAACACGTCGTTATTGCATCGCTGATGGTCGAATCAAAGCGCGACGCATGGCATGAGATCGTGCAGCGTGCCGAAGACGCAGGCGCCGATGGACTCGAACTCAACTTCGGCTGCCCGCACGGCATGAGCGAGCGTGGCATGGGCTCAGCCGTCGGTCAGGTGCCGGAGTACTGCGGCCAGATCACTGAATGGGTGAAAGAGAAAGCGGGCACGCCGGTCATCATCAAGCTCACGCCCAACGTCACCGACATCCGCATGCCAGCGCGCGCCGCAAAACAGGCAGGAGCCGACGCTCTTTCCGCCATCAACACCCTCAATTCCATCACCGGCATCGATCTCGACACGCTCGAGCCACGCCCGAACGTCGATGGCAGAAGCTCGCATGGCGGATACTGCGGCCCGGCAGTCAAGCCCATCGCGTTGAATATGGTGCAGCAGGTCATGTCAGACGAGCAGGCCGCGCTGCCCATGTCCGCCATCGGCGGCATCGGTTCATGGCAGGATGCAGCCGAGTTCATGCTGCTTGGTGCAGGCACAGTGCAGGTCTGTACCGCGGTCATGCACTATGGCTATCGCATCGTCGAAGACATGGCCGACGGTCTGCTCGCATGGATGCGGCAAAAAGGCTATGAATCACCCGATGACTTCCGCGGCCTTTCATTACCTAGAGTCACCGACTGGAAGCATCTCAACCTCAACTACAAAATCGTCGCCCGCATTCATGAAGACAAGTGCATCGGCTGCGGCCTTTGCTACATTGCCTGCTGGGATGGTGCGCACCAGTGCATCCATGTGGATCGCACCCTGCCCGCTCCGGACACATCGCGCACGCCGGATATCGTCGCAGCGGAAAGCGCGCGCCGCATCAGTACAACGCCAATCCCCAAGCTCGATCTCAACGGCGTTGGCGAAACCGGTCCATACCCAACGCCGCTCGCCCGCATCCCCCGCGTCGACGAGCACGAGTGCGTCGGCTGCAACCTCTGCTCACTCGTCTGTCCAGTGCCCGATTGCATTACGATGGAGCGCGTCGATAATGGACAGTCGCCGGAAACATGGGAAGAACGCGTGAACGCCGGCGTGGCTACAGAAAGCATGGCCGATGCCGGCAACCCGAATCTTTAGCGAGTACGATGTAGGAGGCGCAATGGGAACGCTGATCAAAAACGGCACGGTAATGAACTCGGATGGATCAGGAAAAGCCGACGTGCTGATGGAAGGCGAAAAGATCGCGCAGGTCGGCGGCAGCATCGATCCGAAGAACCATACAATCGTTGATGCCTCAAATCTGCTCGTCATGCCTGGCGGTATTGACGTTCACACCCATCTCGACATGCCCTTCGGCGGCACCGTCTCAGCCGACGACTACACTTCCGGCACACAGGCCGCAGCCATCGGCGGCACGACGATGCTCATCGACTTCGCTCTTCAATCGCAAGGCCACACCATGCGCGAAGCTTTCGATACGTGGCGAAAGAAATCAGACAACAAAGCCTGCATTGATTTCTCTCTGCACATGGCGGTGACCGACCTCGGACCCGGCGATGGCGCGCAAGGGCTGCGCGAGATGGAAGAGATGGTCGCTGAAGGCATCTCCAGCTTCAAGCTCTTCATGGCCTATCCCGGCGTGCTGATGATCGATGACGGCTTGATGTTCCGCGTGATGCAGAAAGCGGCGAAGCTCAATGCGCTCTGTTGCATTCACGCCGAGAACGGCAGCGCCATCGACATCGTGGTCGCGCAGATGCTGGCTGAAGGCAAGACAGCGCCACACTATCACGCGTTGTCCCGCTCGCCGAAAGCCGAAGCCGAGGCTACGCACCGGTCTATTGCTCTTGCTGATATGGCCGGGGCAGCGGTCTACATCGTGCATCTCTCAAATGCGTATGCGCTCGACAACCTGAAGTTCATGCAGAAGCGGGGCGCCAGGGCGCTTGCCGAGACCTGCACGCAATATCTCGTTCTTTCCCTCGAAGACCAGATGCCCGGCAAAAGCTGGGATGAAGCGAAATTTGTTTTTACTCCTCCTCTGCGCGAGAAGTGGAATCAGGAGCCACTTTGGAACGCGCTCAAAGACGGTTCGCTGTCTGTCGTCTCCACCGACCACTGCCCCTTCCGCTTTGCCGACCAGAAATCGCTCGGCCGCGAGAATTTTGCCAGGATTCCGAACGGTGGCCCGGGCGTCGAAAACCGCCTGCAAATCATCTGGCACTACGGCGTCAACGCAGGACGCCTCACGCCTGAGAAATTCGTCGAGCTATGCTGCACCGCGCCAGCGCGCATCTTCGGCATGGAAAAGCAGAAAGGATCCATCAAAGCCGGCCTAGACGCCGACATCTTGCTCTGGGACCCCAATGCCGACTACACCATCTCCGCCGCAACTCAGCGCATGGCCACCGACTACTCCATGTTTGAAGGTTGGAAAGTGAAAGGCAACGCAGCCAAAGTTTTTTCGCGCGGTGAACTTGTAGTCGATAACATGTCGCAGCCGGGCAAGTTTCTCGGTACAACCGGACGCGGACGCTTCGTCAAACGCGAAGCCAACGCTGGAGGCCTTGCTTGATCCCATCCGCAGCCGAGCTTGCTCCAGACCCGCGCCTCTACAACAAAGACCTCGCGCCCACCGAGCCAGCGCGGCGCACCTGGAGCACCTACAACTACATCGCGCTGTGGTTTTCCATGTCGATGGCCGTAACGACATACATGCTCGCGTCGTCGCTCATCGCCGGCGGCATGAACTGGAAGCAGGCCATCTTCACTATCCTGCTTGGCAACCTCATTGTGCTCATTCCCATGCTGCTCAACGCGCATGCCGGAGCCAAGTACGGCATCCCGTTTCCTGTCTTCGTGCGCGCATCGTTTGGCCCCATCGGCGCAAACATACCGGCAATACTTCGCGCCATCGTTGCCTGCGGATGGTTCGGCATCCAGTCCTGGCTGGGCGGAGAAGCCATCGCCGCCATGGTCGGTGTGCTTCTCCCGCAGACTATTCACATGCCCTGGGTACTGTGGATATGCTTTCTCGGCTTCTGGCTGCTGAACATGGCCGTCGTGTGGCGCGGCGTTGAATCCATCCGCTTTCTCCAGAGCCTCTCCGCGCCGTTCATGCTGGCCATCTCGCTCGTGCTCCTGTTCTGGATGCTGCATAAAGCAGGCGGCTTCGGCCCCATGCTGTCCACACCCAGCAAATTCACATCGACGCGCAGCTTCCTGCGTTTCTTCTTCCCTTCGCTCACCGCAATGGTCGGCTACTGGGCGACCCTCTCGCTCAACATTCCCGACTTCACGCGCTACGCAAAAAATCAGGACGCCCAGATGATCGGACAGGCATTCGGCCTGCCTGTCGCCATGACGCTCTATTCCTTCATCGGAGTCGCTGTCACTTCGGCATCGACAGCCGTCTTCGGTGAGCCAATCTGGAACCCCATTACCTTGATCGGCCGCATCCACCAGCCCTTCGCGGCCTTCCTCGGCCTGATCGGGTTGCTCGTCGCAACCCTGAACGTAAACATCGCCGCTAACGTCGTCTCACCATCAAACGATTTCTCCAACCTCGCCCCGCGGCTCATCAGCTTTCGCACCGGCGGCATGATAACCGGTTTTCTCGGACTTGCCATGATGCCGTGGAAGCTGATGGAGACCTTCGGCAGCTACGTCTTCGGATGGCTCGTTGGCTATTCCGGCCTGCTCGGCCCGGTCGCTGGCATCATGGTGGCCGACTACTTTCTAGTGCGTGGAACGAAGCTCGATTGCTACTCCCTCTATCGCCGTGGCGGAATCTACGAGTACCGCCGCGGCCTGAACCCCGCCGCGCTCATCGCCCTGGTGATCGGAGTCGTTGCCGCGCTCATCGGACGCTTCGCGCCCTCCGTCGCCTTTCTGTACGACTATGCATGGTTCGTCGGCTTCTTCCTGTCCGGCGCTCTCTATTACCTGATGATGCTGGGCAAGCCAGCCGTCGCAACCGAACGAATCGAGGCCACTCCATGACTCCCCACGAAACAATGACGCAGCCCACTACAACCGAAATGACTTCCGAAGAAGTTGTCCGCATCACGCGCGAGACCAACTACGGCACATGGCGATTTCAAAAAGGTTGGAACCCGCTGCACATCGTTGACTCCGATGGCTGCTACATCGTCGACGCGAACGGAAAGCGCTACCTCGACCTTTCAGCGCAGTTGATGTGCTCCAACCTTGGCCACAAGAACCAGGCCGTCATCGACGCCATTGCCAAGCAGGCTCAGGATCTCGCCTACGTTCTGCCGGGTTACACAACGACCGCGCGCGCCGAGTTGTCGAAGCTGCTGCTTGAAGTTCTGCCGAAAGGGCTGAACAAATTCTTCTTCACTACCTCCGGCACCGACGCCAATGAGGCCGCCTTCAAAATTGCCCGCATGTACACCGGAAAAACCAAGATCATCACGCGCTACCGCTCCTATCACGGCTCAACCGCAGGCTCCATCGCCGCCACAGGTGACCCGCGCCGCTGGGCCATGGAACCACGCGGCAAAGGCCCGGGCGTTATCTTCGGGCCTGAAGTGCATTGCTATAAGTGCCCCATTAAACACACCTATCCCGAATGCGGCATCGCCTGCGTCGACTACATCGAGCACATGATCCGCAACGAAACCGATGTAGCCGCCGCGCTCGTCGAGCCTATCGTCGGAACGAACGGCGTCATCGTCCCGCCCCCAGAATACATGCCCAAGCTGCGCCGCATCTGCGACGATACCGGCGTGCTGCTCATCGCTGACGAGGTCATGAGCGGGTGGGGACGCTCCGGCGAGTGGTTCACTATGAATCTATGGAACGTAACGCCCGATATTCTCACCACCGCCAAAGGCATCACAGCGGCATATGTGCCTCTGGGCCTCTGCGCAACATCGGAAAAAATCGGCGACTTTTTTCAGGACCACTACTTCGCGCACGGTCACACCTATGAAGCGCATCCCATGACGCTGCTTCCCGCCGTCGCCACCATTCGTGAAATGCAGCGCCTCGGCCTCGTTGAAAGAGCGCGAAAGCTTGGCCCGTTTGTCGAAGAGAAACTGAAGGCGCTTAAAGCCAAGCATCCGAGCATAGGCGATGTGCGCGGCAAAGGGCTCTTCTGGGCCGTCGATCTGGTGAAGAATCAGAAAACGAAAGAACCGTTCAATACCTACACCGACAAAGTCTCTGGCAAGCCGCTGCTAGTGGATCAGATCGCAGCAAAAACTCTCGCCGACGGCGTCATCATGCAGGCATGGGTAAGCCACTTCATCATCGCGCCGCCGCTCATTATTACTGAAGAGGAAATTGTCCGAGGCATCGATACCCTCGACAAGCACTTGCACATCGCCGACGAACAGCGTATTGTTTAACGCAAGCTCTAAAACAAATTGTCATCCCGACCGGAGTCGCGGAGCGACGCAGTGGAGGGACCTGCGGTTTCGTTCCCGCTACGAATTCGGCCTACCCCAAAGTGGGCATAGTCGTATCCACACCGGTCCTGATTCCGGTCGGCCAACGGGCCGTCACCGTCTTCAGCCGCGTATAAAAGCGCACTCCCTCCGGCCCATACATCGCGTGGTCGCCAAACAGCGACCGCTTCCACCCGCCAAAGCTGTGAAAGGCCATTGGCACCGGAATCGGAACGTTGATGCCCACCATGCCCGCCTGTACGCGTCGAGCAAAATCGCGCGCCGTATCGCCATCGCGCGTGAATAGTGATGTACCGTTGCCATACTCGTGCTCGTCGATGAGTTGCACTGCGGTCTCGAAATTATTGACCCGCACAACACCCAACACCGGGCCGAAAATCTCTTCCTTGTAAATTCGCATCTCCGGCTTCACATGATCGAAGAGGCATGCGCCGATAAAGAATCCTTCACCGCGCGGCAGCGCGCTCTTGCGCCCGTCAACAACAAGCTCCGCGCCTTCCTTCCCACCAAGCTCAACATAGCCGTTCACTCTCTCAAGTAGCTGCTTCGTGATAAGCGGTCCAAAATCAGCATCATCCTTTACGCCATCACCGACTAAAAGCCCGGCGACGCGGCTCTTCAGTTTCTCAATCAGCTTGTCTGCTGTCTGGCTTCCCACCGCGACCGCCACGCTGATCGCCATACACCGTTCTCCGGCCGATCCGTATGCCGAACCCACAAGAGCATCCGCCGCCTGGTCGAGATCGGCGTCAGGCATCACCACCAGATGGTTCTTTGCACCGCCCAGCGCCTGCACGCGCTTTCCATGGTTGGTGCCCTCGCGATACACATACTCTGCAATCGGCGTGGAACCAACGAAGCTCACCACCTGGATCAACGGATGCGCGAGGATCGCGTCAACAGCGACCTTGTCGCCGTGCACAACGTTGAATACGCCATCCGGCAAGCCCGCTTCCTTCAGCATCTCCGCCAGCAGAATCGATGAGCTCGGATCACGCTCGCTCGGTTTCAGAACAAATGTGTTCCCGCATGCCAGCGCAATAGGAAACATCCACAACGGCACCATCGCCGGAAAATTGAATGGCGTGATGCCCGCAACCACGCCCAGCGGTTGACGCATCGACCAGCTGTCAATCCCTGTCCCCACCTGCTCGGTGTACTCGCCCTTCAATAGCTGCGGAATTCCGGTGGCGAACTCAATCGCTTCCAGCCCGCGAGTGGCCTCGCCGCGCGCGTCAGAGATTACCTTGCCATGCTCGCTGTTAATCAGCGCAGCAACTTCTTCCATCCTGCGCTCAAATATCTCGCGAAAGCGATACATCACACGCGCGCGCCGCAGCGGTGGCTGTGCAGCCCATTCAGGAAACGCCGCTGCAGCTGCCGCAACAGCCTTGTCTACCTCGGCATCGTTGGCCAGCGGCACAAGGGATTGGACCCGGCCCGAAGCAGGATGAAAGACATCAGCAAACCGCCCAGACGATCCCTCAACACGATCCCCGGATATCCAGTGAGTGATTTGCTTTACATTTGTATCGACTGCCTTAGGCGATGCTGCAAGCGGACACGCGGTAACAGCGGGCATAGGACTTCTCCTTGCGGAAAGAACTTCCCATGATAACGCGCCATATGCAAATCAGGCACACGACACATTGCTTCCCTCCCAAGCGAGAACCACATTGCAATTAAGACTTGCCCCAGCCTCCGCCGCCCGGAGTCTCCACGCGAACAACATCTCCTCTGGCTGCGCGAATGCTGCATTTGCCGGAAAGCTGTTCCCTCTTTCCTTCATGCAGAATGGAGACATTTCCCGGCGTCCCATCTGCTCCGCCATTCAGTCCATAGGGTCCCATCCTTTGCCGATCAGCCAGCACCGTCACCTGCGCGTCAGTGAGCAGTTCTATCTCGCGGATCAATCCATCCCCGCCGGTAAAGCGCCCCTTGCCACCCGACCCGCGCCGATAGCCGTAACGCACCACGCGAAAGGGATATGCGTACTCCAGCGCCTCAACCGGAGTATTCAGCGAGTTCGTCATATGCGTGTGAACGCCGGAAACGCCATCGCGATCAGGCCGCGCGCCCATCCCTCCTGCTGTTGTCTCGTAATAGGCAAACGGACGGCCATAGCGCGGATCGATGCCACCTATCGTAAGATTCGACATCGTACCGCTGCTCGCTGCAGGCACACGGCTCGGCGCAATCTTCGATAGCGCGCGCAGTAGCACATCCACAATGCGCTGCGAAGTCTCAACGTTCCCGCCCGCCACCGGCGCAGGCACACGCGCATTTACTACCGTGCCCTCCGGCGCGATAAGCGTAATCGGCCTCATCAACCCCGCAGTGGCCGGAGCGTGCGACGGCAGCAGGCAGCGGAAAACATAGTAGACAGCCGAATAAGTGACCGCCAGCACCGCATTAATGCTGCTTTTTACCTGCGCATCCGTACCCGAGAAATCAACCGTGACATTCGCAGCGGCTGGATTGATCGTCAGCTTTACACGGATGCCGACAGGCCCGCTCCCGTTGCCGTCATCATCCAGAAAGTCCTCAGCCTCGAACTCGCCTGCGGGCATGCGCGCAATCTCCGCGCGTGTTAGCTGTTCAGAGTAATCAAACAGCTCCTGCGTCAAGCGTCTGATCATCTCAGGCGAATACTTGTTCATTACTTCGCCCAGCCGCAGTTCACCCACGCGGCACGCCCCAATCTGCGCCTGCAGATCGCCATCCCGCTCCAGCGGAGTGCGGACATTGCTCAGCAGAATTTCAAGCATCGAACGGTCAATCGTGCCTCCGCAAACAATCTTCACCGGCGGAATCCGCAAGCCCTCCTGATAAATCTCGCGGCACAGTCCCATCGATCCCGGATACCGTCCGCCAACATCGGCATGATGAGCGCGCGCCGCAACATAAAAGATCGGCTGCGACGCCTCTTCGCCAAACACCGGCATCACCATCGTGATGTCCGGCAGATGCGTGCCGCCGCGATACGGATCATTCAGCATGGCAATGTCTCCGCGTTCCAGCGAAAGCGCATCCACAGCGGCTTTCACGGACATTGGCATCGATCCCAGATGCACAGGCATATGGTCGCCCATCGCAATCACTTGCCCCAGGCCATCAAAAATGGCACACGAATAATCGCGCCGCTCTTTGATATTCGGAGAATAAGCAGTCCGCCGCAGCGCCGCGCCCATCTCTTCCGCAATCGAGTGCGTCGCGCTCTGAAAAAGTGAAACGTCAATAGGGCTGATCGCTGTCATCCCACCTCTACCTCAATCATCAAATTTCCGTACCGGTCCACAACCACAGAATCCAGCGGTGGAACCACTGTCGTCGCACTGTACTCGGTAACAATCGCAGGCCCTGCGAAACGATCTCCCGCCCGCAGCAGTTCGCGTGCATACACCGGAGCCTCCACCGGTTCCTCGCTGAAGTAAACCTGTGCCGTTTTGCTCAACGCCTGCCGTCCATCGCCTAGACGGGCTTCATGCGCAGGAAGCTCCCATGGCTCGGCCTCAACGGTAAACCGAGCGCGCAGGCTCACGACCTCAATTGCCCTCTTCGCGTCCGCATATCCATACCGCTTGCGATGCAGCGCGTGAAAACGTTCCGTCGCGCCGCTGTCAGCCGGCACATTCACTTCATAGCCTTGTCCGGCATAGCGCATGTCAATCGACTTGCTCACGCGCCCGGCCAGTCCCTCACGCTCTAACGCAGCGCGGCCCTGCTCTTCCAATTCAAGAAAATGTTCTTCCATTGCGGCTTCGTCATAGCCGAGCATCACCGTTTTCGAGAAATCGCGCACATAGTCAGCCAGTAGAATCCCCAGCGCTGACAGCGCTCCCGGCATCGGCGGCACCAGCACGCGCGGAATCGACAGCGACCGCGCCAGCGCGCAGGCATGCAGTGGCCCAGCGCCTCCAAACGACAGCAGCGTAAATTCTCGTGGATCATGTCCGCGCTCTACTGAGATCACGCGAATCGCTTTCTCCATCGCCGCCTCGGCGAGACGAATCGTCCCCAGTGCGAAATGTTCCACTGATCCCAGCGGGGTGAACACCTTCTCCGTCCAGGAGCGCGTCCGTTCCTTGTCCAGCCGTAATGCGCCACCCAAAAAATTGTCCGCATCCAATCGCCCCAGCAGCAGATTCGCATCCGTTACCGTCGGTCTCTCGCCATGCCCATAACAAATCGGTCCCGGCGCAGCGCCCGCCGACTCCGGCCCTACATGCAGAATCCCACCGTCGTCAAAATAAGCCAGCGACCCGCCGCCCGCTCCAACCGTATGGATGTCCAGCATGGGAACAGCAATCGGCAGTCCGGAGACAGTCAACTCATTCGTCGTCTGCACTTCACCCGCGGTCAGGTCGATAAGCGAAACATCCGTTGAAGTCCCGCCCATATCGAAGGCAATGACCTTCTGCAATCCAGCAAGCGCGGCAACCCGTGCCGCGCCGATCACGCCGCCCGCAGGCCCGGAAAGTACCGTTCGCACCGGCTCTTCCGATGCAACCTCTGCCGAAAGGATGCCGCCAGAAGACTGCATCACATGCAGTGACGCACTCGGATAAGTAGCACTCAACCCCTTAT
>Ga0126371_10003501_pt1 | contig 13758 bp, 8 predicted proteins | sample PanSoiMetaPlot_4_FD_110145 | JGI IMG/M metagenome (GOLD analysis project Ga0126371, IMG submission 110145) | Tropical forest soil microbial communities from Panama - MetaG Plot_4 | ecosystem: Environmental > Terrestrial > Soil > Tropical forest > Bulk soil | place: Panama | collected 2016-02-17 | reverse complement strand
CCTGATGGGCGCGCGAGGCTTCGCCGAGTTGCTGGGTGATCGCGTCGATGATCGGCGCGGCCATACGGTAGGGCGCATCGGAGAGCGCGGCGAGCACGCCATTCCATTGCTGCGCCTCAAGCTGCACACTCATCGGCAGGGTCGGCGGAACGGGTGCGGGGGCTTGCTGTTGGGTCTGCATGGTCACTCTCCTCTAGTTAACTCTGGGTATTGCTGGCGGGGGTGCCGGGATATTGGGTGGTCCCGGCGGTGGTAACATCATCGATGCCGTATTGACACCGACAAGATCAGGCGGGAGTGGGTAACCGTTTTTGGTACACCAGTTCGCGACATCCTGATCGGTGATAACGGCACTGGCGAATGTCGGCATCACTGTCGCAAAGGCGGCGTTGACATCGCTTGACAGTGACGTATCGGTCGCCTCGTCGTTCCACTGGTTCAAGTGACTCCTGATGTTCTGGGTGATGTTCGGTATCTCCAAAAGATACGGACCAACTTGCGGCACATAGCCGTTCGCCGATGCGGGCATCCGTTCCGCCAGGACGCGCTGTTGGACCCAAGCCTTATCCGGCGCAGTGTCGGTTGGCGGCAACGCCCCGGCGGTGATGTACGCTGCCCACGCCAAAAGCTGCGAGTAGATGCGGTCTAAACACACCTGTGTCCGCATAAAAGCGGCGACACACTCGTCATTGCTCGCCGACATTGTTACCTCCCTTTCATACTACAAGCAAGGCTTCTAACGCCGCCACCTTGGCAGTTAGCTCCTGCACTGCCTTCCACAATACAGCGGTAAGCTCGCGCGAATCCAGCGTGTGAACGTCATCGGTGACCCTGTGACCACCAAAATCGAGATCACAGTCATCCATCACGTTCTCGACGTTCTGGGCGCTGAAACCCCAGTGTGTCACTCCTTCGTCGCCCGGTGACGGTTCGCACCACTCAAAGCGGATCGGGTTGATTATTGACACTAAGTCGAGACAACCATCGGGTAACTCTCTGACGTTGGTCTTCAGTCGCAGATCAGACGGCGCGGGGCTACTGTAGGTATACATCGCTGACCACGCCAGTGACGCAGTACCGCATGTTATGGAATTGTTACTGCCGGGTGCCACTTGCGTAGAACCGACCAGGACAACTTTAGTCGTTGCGGACCAGAAGGCGTGGTAACTTTGCGATATGTAATCGACTTGACCGGCAGAAAGGCCAATACCAAACGTGCCTTGAGCTTGAAACAAGTCGATCTTGTTCACCACGGGCGGGGTACTGGCGTAGGCGGAACCGAATTGTAGCGGCGCAGTAGTACCAGAACTCGGTGTAAATGCGCCGCCTGCCCCAAGCCCCAATCCGTACTGGTTAAAAACCGCGAAGCTGGTCGAGCCTCCGATATTGGCGATAACATGCGTGGTGTTACGATAGTGATTGGTGTTACTCCCAGAGTTCCCGCCCAGGAACAGAGCTTGGTTCCCTTGTGCGTCATAGAACCAGACATAGGAACTATTGGCAGAAGTTACCGCCACGGCATTTAGATACAGAGTCCCGGCACTGCTGATCTGGGCATAATTGGCAGTACCGGCGTTGTTACTGAAATAGAAACTGCTGTTCCCGCTGGGGAGAATGAACCCCATATTACTGGCGTCAGCATAGACACGCGCACCCGTGGTGTTGAGGAACAAATTCCCGGCGTTGTGAGTGGCGTTACCCACAGTGACCATATTTCCGCTGGCATCAACCGTAACGCGGTCACCACTGGGCGAATACCACAACCGAGCAACGGTTCCTGCCCCACTCGGCCCAGCCCCACCGGTCGCGTACCAACCCCAAGAGACACTATTGTAGGTACGGTCTTGGAACGTGATGATGGCGTTGGAACCTGTCGCTGCGAAGTTAGTAGCCGTAACACTACCACCAGCACTTATCAGTCCCTGAGTGTATAGGTTATCCCAGATACGGACTTGCCGACTGTTGGTTAGTCCCGCACCGACAATCGACAGGGAATTGGAATCGAAGCCACGGAAGTCAAAGGAACCGGATGCGGCATCGTCAGTGGAGGTGTTCGGTGCTGCCACTCGGATACGCGAAGGGGTAATGACCGCATAGGCGGGATTGCTAACATCGGTGCCGAGTATCCACGCAAAAGAGGTACTGCCAGCAATATTTTGGAACAGATGAGTCGTTTGTCGGTAATAGGTTGACGTGTCAGTAGTACCGCCACCAACAATGAAACCGTTGGCAGCGGGGGTATAGAGACTCGTATAATTCGCACTGGTTTGTGCCAGGACAATGGCACCAAGTACCATCGTCGCAGTTGTACCCGGCTGAACATTAAAGAAACCCACACCACTGGCATTCTGGACTTGGAAACCTGAGTTACCTGAGCCGACATGGGCGATGATCCAGTTCGCGTCACCGTAGAGGAACGGACCACCGGACGCATTGACGTTACCCGTCGCTGCATTCATAAAAGTGAGGTAGTTACCTTCGAGGACGAGATTGCCCGAGTTGGTCAAAAGCATCAACTGCGTACCGCCAGAACTTTGCCACTGGTACGTAGAGTTACCTGACCCCAACTTCCAAATCATGTTATTGACATCGGCAAACATCAGTGGGCCGTTGCTCGTTGCCCCGGCAAAGTAGACGGAACTGTTACTACCTCCAAGATACAGATTGGAACCGGAAGTCGATATGTTACCGTTGGCGGAAATGGCAAATGTTCCCGTCCATGACGGTGTCCCACCGACCGTGGTCGCGGGTGCCGAATAGAACTGCACCCCACCATTGGCAGCATTCAGTGCCACCATCGCATTGGTGTTTGCCGCTTTCCACGCAGATATATTGTTGATATAGGCATTCATCGCAAAGAGAATGCCGTTACTTGAAGAGTACAAACCGCCCGGTGTGTAAGTGTTACCCGGCCCTGCATCTGCCGGTGCGGAACCAACACCAAGATAACCATTGACCGTTAAGTTACCCGGTCCAGTTAAAGTGCCCCCAACGAGCGGGAGATACGGTAACGCGGTGGTGATCGAGGTACCGTTGACATAGTAACCGGTGGCGACGTTGATGGTACCCGCACCCATATCACCGGAAGTCGGTAGTACCCCGGCGGAAGTCAGTACCATCATGCCGGTATTGATTTGTACGCGACCGACAGGATTCGCTGCCGCACCGATGGCGTTGGTGTTGAAAATGATATAGGCACCCTGGTTGGTCGCGGTCCAGTTCTCGGCGGCGATGTACTGGATACTCGCACGCCGCCCGGTGTAGGCACCACCGCTCTGGTAACCGTAACCCTCTATCGTGCCGAATATGTCACCCAGCTGTATCGCTGTGGGCGCGGCACCAGTACCGCGCGCCAGCCGGAAGGATATTGTCGGAGTACCATTGGCGGCGGTACCGTAACCATCAAACTGTAACCGAACCGCCGAATTATCGTTCTGGTTCAGCCACAGCATGGTATTCGGCATCACGGTGGCGACGGTGCCGGGGTTGGTCTTAATAGTTAAGGCACCGGAAAGGGTACCGCCTGTCAATGGCAAGTAACCCGCCACCACCGATGCGGTGGTCGCGTAACCCTGTGCCTGGACATAGGCGGTGGTCGAGATGTTGGTACTGTTGTCGGCGGTAGCCGGTGTCGGTGCGGTCGGTGTCCCAGAAAAAGCCGGTGACGCCAGAGGTGCGCCGCCAACACCAGTAACATCAGCAAGTAACAACGTAACCGCGCCCGTGCGCGTGTTGAACGACGAGACACCGGTTGTCCCGGTCAGATAACCCTGCGCCTTGACAAAGGCGGTACTGGCAGCGTTGGTGCTATTGTCGGCGGTGGCGACGGTCGGCACCGTGGTGGTGCCTGTATGGGTCGAGGTGCCGGTGACCGTTAGGCTGGGGAGTGTCCAAAGCCCTACATTTGACACTGAACCGATATTCGCACCGGATGTGTTCTGGTAAATGAAACTATTGTTCGATGTTCCCAGATGGAACACCATATTTCCTGGGTCACAATAGATAAACGGACCACCGGCACCATTCACCAAGCCGGTACCATTATTCAGATAAAGGTACTGACCACCAAAGGTGATATTCTGCCCGATGCTGATGTTGCCGGTGGCATTGATATAAAAGTCACCGGAAGTACCGCGCGGACTGAGCCAGACATCCGAGGCACTGGCAAACTCGGCGACAACCGTCCAAGTGATCGCAGTACCCGCTGTCACATAAGCCGGTGCACCGAGTACCTGAACAACGCCGCCTGTTGTCCCATTGACACCAAAATACAAACGGGTCGAGGGTTCGTTGGCGACTTGGTTCTTCAGCGTACCATCGGTGTAGGCATTCCAGTAGAAGTTGACCCGCCCGTTACCGTCTTGCAGCGCCAAGCGGAAGTCGGCGGTACCGCCACGCCCGACAAGGTAACAACCGTTAGGAGTGGTCGGATAAGGAACCGAGTTACTACCGATCCATACAAAGTCACTGATGGCTGTGCCACTCCCAACACCAACACCAAGCTTTGCGACATACTCCGTACCAGTAACAGTCTCATTACCCTGGTTGGTCATCCCGTTGATGGTCAACGCCCCGGTGTTGGTCATATTCGCAATGTTGGTACCGGACGTGGTCTGCCAGTAATACGCGCCGTTCCCTGTGCCGAGATGGAACACCATATTGCTGGTGTCGGCGAAGACAAACGGACCACCGGCACCGTTGACCAAGCCGGTACCATTGTTGAGATAAAGGTACGAGCCGGTCATAGTGACCTGGGCGCAGCTTATATTGTTGGTGGTGACATTGTCCCACAGATGGATCAATCGGTTGGAACCTGTGGTCCCAGCCCCGACAATCGACAACGCGTTGACATCGTAACCGCGATAGTCGAAGTTGCCCGCCGAGCCGTTGTCCCCGCTGGTAATCGCCATAGTCCAGCGGGTGGCACCAAAGCTCGATTGGGTGGTGATTGCAGTCGGTACGGGACCAGCGGTACTAATGATCCCCGTGTTACTGATGGTCGCGACAACCGGAGCGGCGGTACCACCCGCCGACTGAAACTGAAACAGGTTACCCGAGCCACCAAGCTGGAACCACATATTGGTGTTGTTGGCACCCATCCTGGGGTTGGTGGTTGCACTCGAAGCCGGTAGCCCGGCGAAATACAAGTTCTGACCGTTGAGCGCGAGGGCACCAAAACTGGTGAACCACAAACCGGCACTACCGGCCATCGTTGAATTGTCAACGTCGAACGTCAGCCCGATGGCACTGGTTGTCCAGTCGGTACCCGCCGCCGCTCGATAGGCGTAGACACCGAGCGAGCTTGAGTTACCGGATGCAAAACCGTGTGACACCAGCTTGATAGCGTTACCCGCCGTACCACCAAGCGAGCCGCCGTAACTCGCAAAGAGTGTCGAAGCGGCGGTACCGCCAAGAGGAGTAGTACCCCCGGCAAGGAAATTGGTTCCAACTGTCAGAGCTTGTGGAATAGTGACATTGTTGGTGGTGCCGGTGATATTGATCGCGGGACCGGCAAGCGCGAAATTGTGAAGGTGCGCGACACCGTTATTGGCCCACCACATCCAATTCGTATAGGGAATACCTAATGATGTGTTCGCAGTGTCATCGAACTTGTACTGCCCAGTTGCACCCTGTACCTGTACCTGAGCGTTGTTTAGTGTCAAGTTCCCTGTCAGTGCACCTCCGGTCAATGGCAAGAACGGGCCACCCGAGCCGGTGTAACTACGCACATAGGCGGTGGTGGCTAGTGCGGTCGAGTTATCAGCCGTGGCTGGTGTCGGTGCGGTGGGAGTACCCGTGAAAGCCGGTGACGCCAACGGCGCGTAGTTTTGTGCCTTGACGAAGCCGGTGGTGGCGATCTGCGTGGTGTTGGTCGCGGTCGCGGCTGTCGGCGCGGTCGGGGTACCGGTCAGCGCGGGTGACGCCAACGGCGCGTAGGGCACCGCTGTATCGATGGTGTTGGGCGTGGTGCCGGTATTGAGCGCGAGTCCTGGCCCGACTTGCCAGTTCGGACCCTGCGGCCCGGTCGCGCCTGTAGCCCCTGTCGGCCCAGCGGGGCCGGTGGGACCGGCGGCACCCGTAGGTCCGGCTGGGCCGGTCGTTCCCGTCGCTCCAGACGGTCCCGCTGGGCCTGTAGGACCGGCTACGCCGGTCGCCCCGGTCGCGCCTGTTGGGCCTGGAGGACCGGGAACGGTTGAGTCTGCCCCTGTCGCGCCTGTGGCCCCCGTTGGACCCGCTGGGCCGGTTGCTCCCGTATCCCCCGGAGGACCGGGTAAGCCGGTTGGACCGGGATCACCGGTCGCCCCTGTCGGCCCGGCTGGGCCGGGAGGACCGGCTGGACCCGTATCGGGGTCAGTCGGCACCCACGCGGTGTAGAGATTCGACCACCCGAGTACCTGACCATCACCCGGTGCAGCGGATGACACCGCACGATGCTGAAGACCGACAACCGTGGTCGCGACCGTATCGGTACCGCTGCCGGTGACATCCCCGGTCAAAGTTACTGACGTGATCCCGCCACCGCCACCACCGCCACCGCCGCCACCGCCGCCACCGCCGCCACCAATCGGAACACCATTGACAAAAAATCCACCCGAAGCGTCGATCCGGCCAAACGCCTTGAGATCGGCACTGATCTGCACAAGCGGTGTGTTGAGAGTGATCGAGGCACCGGCTGCGCGGGGCAGGAACATTCTCTCCCCGGCTTCGCGCTGGGACGAGCTACCAGAGGCGAGTTTGATAAGTGACGCCGCCGTGTGCTGGATATCGCCCGATAACGCGCTGTGTATGATGTCACCAAGCTGCGTCGCGTGACTTATGGTGTTGAGCGCGGTGTGGACAATCTGCCCGACCGAGGTAGGAAGTGACGGTATGTTGACCCCGGCGGCGTGAACAATGCTCCCGATGACACTCTGGAGATTAGGGATTTGCGGCAGCGGCACCCCGGCAGCGTGAAGGATACTCCCGGCGAACGAGTTGACCATGATCGCCGACTCGATGCTCGTTGTCAGTGTCGGCAGCGGGTTCCCCCCGACGGCAAGTAACTCTTGTACCGCCGTACTCGTCTTCGGCTTCGGCTTGAAGTCCATAAAGGACGTACCGTCATCGGTGCGTAACTGCCAGCTTGTGGTACTGACTTTCGGTAACTTATTCTGTTGGTTACGAAATCCGGGGATGATAAAGCCGTCACTCAGATCATGCATCCGCGAATCGAACTGAGTTGTAACACCACCATCCTTCCACCAATTATCAATGTTACGGCTGGAATAGATTGCTAACCCGGTGTCATCCTTCTGTACCGGGGTGGTGATCGATACCCCACCACCACCCAAATAGCAAAGCGGCATGTGACCAAGGATTGGAAGGCTCTTCCACTGCAACTTAGCAGTCTGGACATCCTGAACGTTCACCTGAACAGCGGGTTGCGCCTCAACCGTGTTCATATCCGCTTGATGCGCCTCGATCCGCACCGGCATCGCAGTCCAGATACGCGACTGTAACGCCTCTTCCTCTTGCTGGCGTTGCTCGTCGTAGTTCCAGTACCTTTCGGTGTCATCAAGGATGCCGCCAGACATGGCTACACCGCCGTCTTGTAGAATAGATGGGCGTCGATACCCAGGTTATCGTATACTGGTATCTCATCCGGCGAGTGACCGACCGCAATCGTCATAGTGATCATCGGTACCCCGCCACCGATCCCCAAATAGCGGAACTGCCCAAGCAGATCGACACCGGTAACTAACGGGACACCCATACACATAGGCGTGTCGAGGTTATCGAGGATGTCCATGATCCATGTCTGGTTGACCCGGTTCCACCGCAGATTAAGCGTGTAATAAACACTGCCGATGTCCACTTGGAACACCTGGGCGCGCGGTGACATAGGAACTTCCCAAATCGTGCTCATATCGGACCATCAGTAAAAATTGTTTGGGTCGAAGGGTGCGTTGGGTGACGCCACCGCTGGGCTGTTCGGTACTTGAGCTTGGTTCGCGGCTAACTGACTCTGCACCTGTCCGGCGAGTGCCGTGGAGGGACCGGCGGCGGTACTATCAAAACTTCCTCCCGGTGTAGGAGTCGGTTGTTCCAATGATGGCTGACCGGTACCCGATACCTGGGATGTTGTTGCACTACCTGGATCACCAACACTAGCAGATGATTTAGTACCGCCATCCTGGGTCGGTGTGGTCTGTGACCCATCCTTTTGATCGGCGTTAGAATTTGACATACCCGGAACATCAGCGGTCGAGGTACTGACAATGATCACCTGTCGGCAAGTGATCGTCGCCATTAAAGTGTACTCGTTATGATTGTCGGTCATTACCTGTAACCGCTCGATCAGCATATTAGTGTACGAGCGTTTACCGGTAACGATATCGAACGGTAACAATGACGCTTGCCACGAAAGTAACAAACCGTAGACACCGCTTTCGGCACTCAAGTCCCAGGCAAACTGGCGCGTCCATCCTGCACGGATTGTCACTACCGAAGGGCGCTTAAATGCGTGATCCGAAATCGGGGCACCCTGTTCTACGGGATGCTCCGTTATTTGAATGTCATCAGAATGTTGCTCGTCAATTGTCACCTGGGCAATGATACCGCCGATACTGCGCCGATGCGGTAGGAAAAAGGCGAGTGTCGGGATACTGCCAAACGGACCCAAACCGATGTTTGGGCCGAAGCCGGGTCCGATGGTGGGCGGTACCGCAGCCATTACTTAGGTAACTCCGCTTCTGGTGCATTCTGCACGTCAAGGAACGCACGCTTAAACGCGTTAGAGTTCCCGTTGCTGCCGCGCATCACCTCGTTCTGGGCGTTCAACGCAACACAGACGAGATCGCAGTACCACTGGTTCCCGCGAGTGTCACCGGAGTAATTCATCAAACAAATCTTGTACCTTCCGACCGGCGAAGTGTAGGCGATGTCAACCGACTGGTTGTTCAGCAAATTGTTGTTGAGGATCAGACCGCCGGTCGGGGCACCGGGACCGGTGATGTTACCATTGGCATCCCTAGACGCCAGGGTTCCCGGCAGGAACGCGACCCCCGACAGAGCGTCAGTATCAATCTTCACGATGCCACCAAGCCGCAGCATCGGGTTCAACAGACACCTCGCCTGGATACCTTGCGGCGTCACTTCCGGCAAGCCCACCAACCCCGTCTTTGGTGACAGGACAACCATTGTACCGGGCCGGTAACCGCTCTTCTCCATCATCACATGACCGCCGAGATCGACAAAGTTATCCGACTCGTAGTCACGCGAAAACCGGCGTTCCGCCGAGCGCGAGGTTCCATAAATCATCCGATCCCGTATGATGGTACGTGTGTACAAGTTTTGGGCTTGATACGCTGTGGTGTAATTAGGCTGTACCTGTTTCCGCGCTTGCTCGATCTTCTGCATTTCGTCACTTTCTTTTTGCCCGGCTTTCACCGAGTCAACGATGACCGATGCGTACATCTGGTCACCGTCCGCAGCGAGTATCTCCAAATAAGTGTCGGTCGGGTTCTCCTTACCCTTCCGGTACACCACTACCTCGCCATCAAAGATAAGACCGAAATTGGAATATCTGTAACCCGCCATGACGCGCACGCGGGTGAACTCGATAACCTTCCCCAACGTCTGCGGTGACAAATTGTAAATCCTGGCGTGCATAATGTCCGGTGTCGATATCGTGGCTTTGGCGATACTGAACACACACCGAAGAGCCGACAGTTCGATCCCCGGCAGATTACTCTGGCCCGAGCCTGATGCCGAATCGGGGTTCTGAGCGGCGTAGCCTGTTGAACTTACCGCCGGATCGTCACGCAAGCCCGGTCGCGGACGGCGCGGGAACGGGATGACGCGGCGTGTCGGTGGCGGGTGGTTCGGATCGAGAGCGGGAACACCGCCGGGCGTGCTCCCGGCGGAAGCGCCGCTGGTCTTGGTGTTGCCGTACACTACCAAACTGAGCACACGTAACCACTGCGCGTCGTTACCGCCCATCGTCTGAGGATCGATATGACCGGAACCCGATCCCTCTGACCGGTTCATACCGCTGGTACTGGTACTCGATGCTGCGGGTGTCACCTGACCGGCGGGGGTCACTTGTGGACTGTCACCGGTCTGTGGAGTGGCGGTACCGGCGATGTTGCCGACATAATCCACCCCTTTACCCAAGCCGATGTCAGCCAGGGAGAACCCAGCGTCACTGCTAGTAGTATCTCTTGTCGTTCTCATCCCACTGCCGTCCTGGCGCGGCGCATACCCCAACGGCTGTCGGGATTATTCAAAATCCGGTAGACACCTTGGGCGTCCGACACCTGATAGAAGTTATTGATGGTCGTACTGGAACCCTGATATTCCGACCAACCGGGCTGGTGGCGAAGACCGCGCCGTTGGAACCCCATATGCATCCAGTCAGCCGCGCCGCTCGTAGTGGCGAACTCGCCACCCCAAGCAAATTGCTGCGCCCTCTCCTTGCCGAAAGTCTTGTAGATGTACTCATACATCCCGCGCGCGACTTCCTTGTAATGCTGGCTACCGGCACCACCAAATGCCCCCTCGTTAGGTAACCTCTGACCATTTGGTCCGATGATACTAATGTCGAGTGCATTCCCCGTATAGTGTGCGGAATGAGCGACGTGACCGGAAGTCGCGGAACCCTCGTTCACTTGGATACTGTAACCCTTTGGCAAGTAAGTCGAGCCGCCCTTCGTCAAGGCTTCGACAAGCTGTTGGTTGACACCGCGCATATTGGCGTGAGGACCGTAAGTAACACCGGAAGTGTTACCGGTCGGAGGACCGCCAGCCCCACGGGGTCCGTTTGGTCCCTCACCAGAGAAAAACCGTTTGGTGTACTCTTGCACTTTATCTGTCGGTACCTGTTGCTTGCCACCAAACTCGTTACGGTTCATCGCGATGGCGAGCTTGGCCATTACATCGGGATCATTGAAATTGATGGCGTCGTTCGGGCCGACACCCATCCACTCCGCTGCACGCTGGATCAGTAAGTTGGTATTGTTTTTGTCACTCGCTGGTGCCCAACGATTGTAAATCTTGGCGAGAGTGTTGTAACCACTGTTACCGTATACTTGTAGTAACCTAAGAGTGTCGGCGACACCGGCAAACTCACTTGGATAGGTACGAAAGCCGCCATGCGGCGCTTTGATCCCACCAAAATTGTGACCGCCCTTTTCCCAACCGATACCCTGTCCAGTACCTTCGGCAAAACCCGGCGCAGCAGAACCCGTGTACCAATCATCGGGACCACCGGCTGGTGTTGGTGTACCACTCGGCGCACCGGTAGCTGGCGCGTTCGGGCCGGTTCCGCTGGTACCGCCGGTCGGGCTACCGGGAATACCACCGGCTCCACCGGTCAGAGCGTCCACCAGCTTCTGATAGACGGTGTCGGCAAGCTGGACTACCGGCTGGTACGAAGTGTCACCTGTCAACCAATGAGTGATACTCTGTATCCAAGAGTTACCGGTAGCAAGACCGAAAAAGTCCTGCAATCCCTGACTGATCGGTTTAGGAAGTACCATTTCACCACTGTGTAACGCGGCGGGCATTATACCACCTTGTTGAAAATGCGGTACAATCCCACCCTTCTCGTATTTGTATCCAGCGGCACCACCGGGAAGAAGACCGACACGTCCGAGTGCCCAAGCCCACCACGGCATCTTGCCCATATCAGACCACTGGGTTTGTGGTCCCTTTTCCTCGATCATCTCCTTCGTGACTTTACCGGCAGCTTGGGTCTTCTGATTTATGTCATTGAGCCAGTCTTCGATCTCCTTCAAGATCGGGAACTCTCTTTCAAGCGCCTTCGACATACCGTCAGCGATTTGCTGACCGATCCTCTCACCGATCTCCACCCATTTCTCTAAATTACCGGAACCATCCTCAATCCACTGTTGGACCTTTTTTATACCGGCAGCAATAGCGTTACCAATTTGTTCACCAACACCTTCCCAGTCACCTTCCTTTGCCTTCGTATAAAGTTCCCCAAACCAGTCACCAACCGCAATAACAGCCTTTTTAACACCGGCTTCGACTTGATCGAGAAACGCGAGGATACCCGGTCCAGCCTGTTTCAACCATTCATTAATAGAGTGGAAAGCATCAGCAAAATAAGTGTCCAGACGGCCAATCGCCGTCTTCCACATATAATCAACAGTCTCACTAAAGTTACCGTACTCAGTGGTGAGTCTAACCGCCTGTTTGGCATACTCCTCGTACCGCTTACCGTAAATCTTGACGAGTTCGTTGTGATTTTTCAGCCGGTACTCACGCAAACCCCAGTTGCGGTGTTCCTGTTCCGCCAGACTCATGTCAATGTGGAACACTTCCGACATGAGCCGGGCAAAGGCGCGAACTTGGTTACTATCCTCACCAAATTGTGACGAAAGTTCATGGTACCGCTCGATGACACCTTGGATGTCAGCCGAGTGTCCCGCCAACTGCTGGCGGAAAAAACTCTTCATCCAGGGTGCTTCAGTAAGTACCTGATTGAGCTTTACCTGTTGCTGGATGGCACCTTCGTAACTGGCACCGACCGCTTCGGCAGCGATACCGATCCTTCGCAGTTCTTCGGCGGTCCTTCCCGCCATTGTCGAGGTGAATTGTAACCGCGACATCTGCGCGGCGGTACGCCGCACAGCCTCTTCGACACCAATCGCCATCGCCGTCAACGCAGCGGCGAACTCCATGATACCCCTGGTACCTTCGGTGATCGCCGTGGTGAAGCGTTTAGCACTCGCCTGATCGACTTGGTAACCAAGCTTGATCAGGAACGACTCTAGGACGGTATCGGCCATTTAGCGGTTCCGTTCCTGTTCTGCGGCCATAGCATCTTCCGCACGGGCGCGGTTCTCATTCCGCACGTCAAGTGCCTCGTTCATCCGCGCAAGGTCAGCCAAGTCCAACGCCCCGTTCACCAGTGACTCGTACTGACACATCCCCTCTATGACTGGGCGCATTACCCAGTATTCACCATCGGTTGTGTCGGCGGGGTCGATGGTTGGGCCTCCCCTTGACCCGAATCGTTGGGGAGCCTTGCGGGAAAAAAACCCCCGAGGTTATCCTGTATCACCGCGAACGTCAGTTGCAGCATACCCATCAGGTCGATGTCTTCGAACATCAACTCACCGTTGGGGGCGGTGACTCTCACCCACTGACCGGTGGGGTTTTTTCGTGTGCAGACAGCGAGACATGTCTTGATGATAAACTCGGAGTCCGCTTGTGACATCTCGGACACTGCCTGGGCAATCGGACCCAGAGAAGACCACTGAACTACCTCGTCTGGTGCTCCCGCAGCCGCTGCCGCGCGAGCGATCTGTGTCGCCGCTGTCTCACCCATCCCGCTGAAGAGTGGCATCAACTTGCGGAACAGGTGGAACTGCCGGAACGCGTCGAGCTTGCCGGTGCGGTAATCGATGTCGTTGATCCTGAGTTCCTGACCGGTAAACGCGCCGGTCATCAACCCATTCATCGGGCTACCGTTCATACCTTGCATAGTCACTCCTCCCTAAACAGTGACTGTGCCAGCTAGAACGCGACCGCGAGTCCGGTGCCGAGCACAAAGTCAACGATACCGGCATGGAACGTCCACACCATTTCACCGCCTTCTTTGGCATATGTCACATCAGGGAACTTCGCGAACGCGCACAACTGACACGTAATCACGTCGTTGCGCTGTAGGTCACGGATACTGATCTGGTTGGTACCGTGATTGGCACTCGCACCGGGGTTCCCGGCGGTGTTGGTATCCAACCCGTACAT
>Ga0126371_10003500_pt1 | contig 13763 bp, 14 predicted proteins | sample PanSoiMetaPlot_4_FD_110145 | JGI IMG/M metagenome (GOLD analysis project Ga0126371, IMG submission 110145) | Tropical forest soil microbial communities from Panama - MetaG Plot_4 | ecosystem: Environmental > Terrestrial > Soil > Tropical forest > Bulk soil | place: Panama | collected 2016-02-17 | reverse complement strand
GCCAGTTGCGCACCACATTCGAGGAACGCACGAAGTCCGCAGGTATCGAAGTGTTCTTTCCCAGCCGCGCGCTCTCCACGGATAACGCCGCCATGATCGCGGCCGCCGCGTATGCGCGGCTCCGCGCCGGCCTTCTCGCCGATCTTAGGTTGAACGCCGACCCTAGCCTGTCGCTCGCCTAAGAAATTGAACACGAGGGAGAATCACTGATGAGCATCGCGAAGTCCCTTGTTTTCGCCACAATTCTACTGTGCGCTGTTTCTTCGGCGAGCGCGGCCGCTAGCCGGACGACGCGATGGAGCGAGCAACAGGCGAACGAATGGTACGGAAAGCAGCCGTGGCTTGTTGGGAGCAATTACACTCCGCGCTCGGCGATCAACCAGTTGGAAATGTGGCAGGAGGCGACTTTTAATCCCGAACAAATCGACCAGGAATTGGGCTGGGCCGAATCCCTCGGCATGAACACCATGCGCGTGTTCCTGCATGACTTGCCCTGGCAGCAGGACGCCGATGGCTTCAAGAAGCGCATCGAGCAGTTTTTGACGGTTGCAGCGAAGCATCAGATTCGACCGATCTTTGTGCTCTTCGATTCTTGCTGGGACCCGCTGCCGCATGTGGGGCCGCAGCATCCCCCGGTTCCGGGGGTTCACAATTCCGGGTGGGTGCAGAGCCCGGGCGCCCTGGCGCTCGGGGATCCCAAGCAGTACCCCCGGCTCAAAGCCTATGTGCAAGGAGTTGTAGGGGCATTTGCGAAGGATGATCGCATTCTGGCCTGGGACATTTGGAACGAACCGGGCAACGGCAACATGGGCAGCTACGGGAAAGAGGAATTGAAGGATAAAACGGCGCGCGTGCTGGTGCTTCTGCCGCAGGCGTTTGAATGGGCGCGCGAAAGGAGCCCCGCGCAGCCACTGACCAGTGGGGTCTGCTGCGTGGATCAGGCGCCGGATGGCTCTCATCTTGGCAAGATCGAGCAGATCCAATTGCGCGAATCGGACATCGTGACTTTTCACAATTACAGTTGGCCCGAATACTTCAAGAGGGAAGTGGGTTGGCTGAAGAAATATAATCGGCCGGTCATCTGCACGGAGTTTATGGCGCGCTCGGTGGGCAGCACCTTCGACACGATTTTGCCGATCGCCAAAGAAGAAAAAGTGGGAGCGATCAACTGGGGATTCGTCGTCGGCAAGACGCAAACGAACTTACCCTGGGAATCGTGGCGGCATCCGTACATCCTCGAGCCGCCCCCGGTGTGGTTCCATGAAGTGCTGCGTCCCGACGGAAAGCCGTACCGCGAGGCGGAAGCGGAGCTGATCCGCCAGCTCACCGGAAGAAAGTGATCGTCCTCCACGGCGCGTTGGGGTTACGGGTATACTTTCGCGGACATGCCCACGAACAAGAACGTCACCGCGCGATTCGAACGAGCAAGCGATCAATCGCTGCTCATTTATTTCGGCGAACAAATCACACTCGAAGCAAACGAGTGCGTCAGAAGGCTTCTGCACCTGTTGGAGCAGGAACCGGTTGCCGGCGTGCGCAACCTGCATCCCGCGTATTGCTCCCTGCTTGTAAAGTTTGAGGCGTTTGCGTGGCGGCACGAGGAGCTCGAAAGACAGCTAGGCAAATACATCGGCAGGCTAAGCAATGTGAAGCTGCCCGAGCCGAGGCTCATGGAAATCCCCGTGTGCTACGGCGGGGAGTTTGGGCCAGACCTTGACGACGTGGCGGCTATGCATGGCCTTACTCCCAACCGCGTCATCGAGCTGCACACCTCGGCGACTTATCTTGTCTATTTCCTGGGATTTGTGCCAGGCTTCGCCTATCTCGGCGAATTGGCACGAGAATTAGTGACCCCGCGACTTCTATCGCCGCGCAGGAAAGTGCCGGCCGGAAGCGTAGGTATTGCCGGCAACCAGACGGGTGTATACCCCTTCGAAACGCCGGGGGGATGGAGATTGCTGGGGCGCTCGCCGCTCAAGATGTTCCGAACCGATAGAGACGGACTGAGCCTTCTCTCCATCGGCGATCGCGTAAGGTTTGTGCCCGTTTCGCGGGAACGGTTCGCGGAGTTGCAATCGGCATGACGGTGATCGAAGTCCTGGCGCCCGGGCTGCTCACCACTGTGCAGGACTTGGGACGAGAAGGCTTCGGCCCCATGGGCGTCTCGCCTTCGGGTGCGGCGGACCCCATCGCACTGCGAATCGGCAACCGGCTCGTGGGCAACGCCGAAAGTGCCGCCGCGCTCGAGATGACGCTACTTGGCGGAGTGTTCTTATTCCCCAAAGGGGCTCTGGCCGCTTTAACCGGTTCGGATTTCGGCGCGACACTCGATGGCGCGGATCTTCCGCCGTGGACTTCGTTCAAAGTGAAGCCTGGCCAAACGCTACGGCTGGGGCCAACGCGCTCGGGGGCCCGGTGTTATTTGTGCACGCAAGGCGGAATCGCCGTCAAGCCGTTTCTCGGAAGCGCATCCACGCATCTTCTCAGCGGGCTCGGCGGTTACGAGGGCAGAGCCCTGCGCAAAGGAGACGTGCTGAAGATGGGAGACTCAGCCATTCCTGGCTGTTCTTCTTATTCGAGCCGCGCTCGTAGTACGAGTGGCTGCAGAAAAGTGACGCCAAAGATCCTGGAGTGTCTTCTGCCGCACAAGATCTTGCGGGTCACGGCCGGTCCGCAAAGCGGTTGGTTCTCGCAAGCGGCGGAGAAAGTCCTTTATGGCGCCACATACCAGGTTTCCGAAGAGGCAAATCGCATGGGTCTGCGGCTCCATGGTCCGCCCCTTCCCGAAGGCGGACACGGCGCAATGATTAGCGAAGGCGTGTCGTTGGGTGCGGTGCAGATCGCCGCCGGCGGGATGCCCATTATCTTGTTTGTGGAGCAGCAAACCACCGGCGGATATGCGAAGATGGCCAACGTCATTTCGGCGGACTTTAGCAGCCTCGGCCAGCTACGGCCGCGCGATGAAATCCGCTTCGAACGTGCCACTTTTGAGACCGCGCGCAATCTGTTGCTGGAGCAGGAGACCTTGCTGGCCGCGAAGGACTTGATTGTGGAAACGACCCGAGATCGCAAGGGCCCTTTGTGATTATGAGCGAAGCGAAGAATCGGGGCCAAGTCCTGCGCGAAGGGAATCGTACGCTCTCAACATATGAGCGGGAAACCAAGCGAGTGTTGAGGTGACGCGTATCGACCTCAATTGTGACATGGGCGAGCTGCCCGAAGCCATCGCCGACGGCACGCAGGAAGCCCTGCTGTGCTCGATCACTTCTGCGAACGTGGCCTGCGGCGGCCACGCCGGGGACGAGCGCACGATGCGAACCACCGTCGAGCAAGCCCTACGAGCCGGCGCGGCGGTTGGAGCGCATCCGGGCTATCCGGATCGCCAGAACTTTGGTCGGCTCGAATTGAAGATGCCTTTGGACGCGGTTACTGACTCTGTTTGCGAGCAGATTCGCACGCTGGCCAGAGTTGCCGCCGCCTGCGGCACGAAGCTCGTGCACGTCAAACCACACGGCGCGCTATACAATCAGGCGGTGAAAAATCGCGAACTGGCGGAAGCCATCGCAAAGGGTGTGACCAAAGCTGTTGGCACCCAAGCTGACAGCTTGGGCAGGGACCTAGTCTTGGTTGGACTCGCCGGCTCGCCAATGCTCAGTGTTTTTCGCCAGGCGGGCTTCGCCGTCGCCGCCGAAGCCTTTGCCGACCGCCGCTACGAACCCGATGGAACCTTACGCTCCCGCAAATTCGAAAACGCACTGGTCCGAGACCCGGCGGAAGCCGCCAAGCAGGCTCTCAGCATCGCCCAGCAGGGCATGGTAACCGCTCACGACGGCACCGTGGTCAAGCTCAGCGCGCAAACCATTTGCATCCACGGCGACACCCCCGGCGCCCCCCAAATCGCCGCCACCGTGGCCCGCGCCCTCAGGGATGCCGGCGTAAATCTAACTCCGCTCGAGTTAGCAGCGCATTAACTGAACGGCCAAGTTGGCACCGCGAAGATGACGTTATTTCTTCTTGTCCGAATCCGGCGACTCGACATAGACAAGCTGGAAGATGCTGCCCGTGCCACTCGGCTGGATTCCCACGATATGTTGTTTTTCCTTCGTTCCCGCCTTGAAGGTCATTTCGCCTGGGCTAGGTTTATCATTTTCGCAGCTGATCTGGTGTGAGGGTTTGTTCTCGTTCTTGTCCTTTGCTTCGGAAGAGGCGGCGCTGCAGTCCAGTACCGCTCCATACTTTGCCAGAGCCTTCTTGTAGAAAGCCGCTACTTTTTGCGGTGAATCGTTGGACTCCAGCTTAACGACGGCCAGCCTGAAGGCGAACGAGCTTCCCCAAAGCCCGAACTTCACTGAAGATTGATTCTCGTCCTTGTCGCTATAAGGCCGTGCTCCCGGATAGACAGGCAATCCAACATCTTTGGCTCTGGCTTCGGCACTAAAGTAGATGCCTGCCCCCTGCGAACCCTTGCCGCTCCCTGCTTCCTTGTCCGGCCTTTCCTGAGCCGTCAGAGACAAGGCAACGCCGAGGATCCCCCAGGTCACGGCCAAGGCTATCGCCACCGGGAAGGCATGAACGCCTTTGCCAGAAGCGGGCACTTCTTGACCACGCAGTGTTCTTGTGTTCATAGACTTCCCCCGTCCGTGGTACGCGCATCTTCTCTGGAAAGTTCCCGGCTATCGGGGAAAACAAAAGCGGGCAAGATCAACTTGCCCGCTTGGGAAAAAGAGCTGCCGCAAAGGCAGTAAAGCCTCGCAACTATTCAAACTTCTCCGTCATGATGGGGAACTGCAGCTTGGCCTTGGCGAGAGACTTTACAACCAAGCCCTCGGCCAGTTCGGCAGTGGTGTTCTTGGCAGTGGCCATTTCGCTGACGAGCAGGTATTTGGCGCGTTCGAGCATTTTCTTTTCACGGAAGGACAGCGGCTTGCTGCGGCTGAGGGAAACGAGGCTCTTCAGAACGGCGGCCACTTCAATCAGCGACCCCGTGCGCATGCGCTCGGAGTTCTCCTTGAAGCGGTGCTTCCAATCCGGATGCGAGTTGAGTTTGCCTTTTTCGAGGAAGCCAAGGACTTTGGTGGATTCATTTGAGCGAATGACTGACCGCAGGCCTACCGTGCCGGCGTTGGACTGCGGCACCATCACGCGCAAGCCGCTGGAGACAATACGAATCATATAGTAACGCTCGGTTCTGCCGTTCAAGACACCATAGTTGATCTGCTCCACAACGCCTACACCATGATTCGGGTAAACGACTTTGTCGCCGATCTTATAGTCCATGATTTTGGATGCCCCCCAGCGAAACTAGGCGCAGTATAGAAACTTGTGTTGCAAGAGTCAAGGTATATCCTGTGGAATGAAGAGGTTAGAGAAAAATCGATCCAAATTTGGCAGCCGAATTGCTCAGGCAGTCCCCCTTTGAGGTTTGCCGCGAGCACGTTTCGCTCCCAAAAACACGCCTTTCGAACGCGAAATCGGACCAAACAGTGATGAAACAGGTGTTTCTTTTCCCGCTTTGGTCTTCGCTAGGTCTGGTTGCGGCTGAGCTTAAGGTACAATGCGCATGTGCTTGTCCTGTCGATAGATACGTGCGATTGGCGGGGTAGCGTCGGGGTCCTCGAAGATGAGGTGGTTCTCGCGGTGTTGCTTCATGAAACGAAGGAGGAGTACTCGTCCTGGCTGCTTCCAACCGTCGGTGCCGTGCTCAGAAAGGCTGGACTTCAGATGGGTGATGTAGGCGGCTATGCGGTGGCCGCGGGCCCCGGATCGTTTACCGGGGTGAGGGTAGGGTTGACCAGTGTCAAGGCTTGGGCCGAAGTGTACGGCCGACCAGTGGCAGGCGTGTCGCGTCTGGAGGCTTTCGCCGCCGAGGCCGGTCGCACGTCGAAGTATGTAGCGGCGTTTGTGGACGCGCAACGCGGACAAGTCTTCGGAGCAGTCTATCGGCAAGACGGTTCCGGGTTGGCTAACATCAGCGAAGAGATGGTGATTGCTCCGGGAAAATTTCTTGAGACGGCAGTCAAGCTGGCCGATGCCGAGAAAATCACCTGGGTCTCGCCCGACGCTCACCTCCTGACGGGCGAGGACGCTTGGAGGGAGCGAGAGAAGCACGGAGAGTCTATCGAGCGGATATCAGCGACGCTGGCAGGAACCGTCGGGCGCATCGGCCTGAGACGGCTGGAGGAGGGAAAAGCGACCGACGCACTTACACTCGACGCGAACTACGTACGGCGGTCCGACGCAGAGATTTTTTGGAAAGGCGGCCCGGCGCATGGCCGCTGAATTACGCCAAGAGCGGGCCAGGCCTGCGGTGCGCATGCTGCGCGCGGAAGACGCTCGAGCGGTCGCGGAGATTCTGCGCCAATCGCCGCAAGCCGTGTTTTGGCCGGAGGCGAGCGTGAAAGAGGTCCTCGGATGGCAGGGAAGCCTGGGCATGGTCATCGAGACTGCGGGAAGAGTCGTGGGTTTCCTGATTGGGCGCCAGACCATCGAGGAAGCGGAAATCTTAAATCTCGCCGTAGTGCCGGGAAGCCGGCGGAAAGGCACGGGCGGTGCGCTTTTGCAAGCGGCGGTCGAGGAGTTCCAAACCCGCGGTGTAAACCGCGTGTATTTGGAGGTTCGCGAATCCAACCAAGCGGGAATCGCTTTCTACGAAAGGCACGGGTTTTTGAAGGCAGGCAGCCGCGAAGGGTACTATCGCGACCCCATCGAAACGGCCATCATCATGCGCAAGAGGTTGACGGATTGACGGAGTAGCAGGCTCTGCGATTACCCCTTCCGCGGGAGGTCCCCCACCTGGCCCAGGCACGCGGGAAGGCCCTGAATCTGATACTGTTTCTCTCCGCATCTGATCGATGGGGAGGAGAAATGGTTCACAACGGCTGGACATCTAGAGCGGCACGCCGTGCGGCGAGGGGGAAGCACGGGCTTCTGTCCGTGCTGGTTATGGCCGCCTGCCTGGTGACAGCGATCGCCACACCTCCGAGCGCTTATGCCCAACTGAGGGAATCCGCCGCGAAACAAATCGCGCGCACCATGGGCAATCCGGAATTTCGGCCGAAGTCCTTCCGCGGTGGCAACTGGTTGGGGAACGGCGATTTTTATCTCGACTTAGAAGCCTCCGCGTCGGGGGCCGGCAGCGACATCGTGAAGTACTCGACGGCAACGGGCGAAAGAGAAATCCTGGTTGCCGCCGAACGTTTGATTCCCGCGGGCGAGAAAACGCCGCTGCCGGTAGAGGATTACAGTCTCTCTCCGGACGGACACCGCGTTCTCGTGTTCACCAACTCAAAGACCGTGTGGCGCCGGAACACGCGCGGTGACTACTGGGTCCTTGACCTTACCACCGGCACGCTGCGGAAGCTCGGAGGAGACGCTGCGGCGTCGAGCCTGATGTTTGCCAAGTTTTCCCCGGACCACCGCAAAGTCGGCTACGTGCGGGCAAACAATATCTTTGTGGAAGATCTGGCAAGCGGAAAGATTATACAATTGACGAACGACGGCTCCGATACCACCATCAATGGCACATCCGACTGGGTCAATGAAGAAGAGTTCGATATTCGCGACGGCTTTGCCTGGAGCCCCGACAGCCGCGCTATTGCCTTCTGGCAGTTCAACATTGCCGGCGTGCAAAGGTACACGCTGATTTACAACCTCGGCCCGCCGAGAGGCGAAATCGTCACGGGCATTCCCTATCCGAGCCTAGGACCATATCCCCAGACTCTAGAATACCCATATCCGCTGGCTGGAACGCAGAATTCCGCGGTTCGCGTTGGTGTCGTAAGCGCCGCAGGCGGACCGGTCGTTTGGGCGCAAACCTCGGGAGATCCTCACAATAACTACATTCCGGAGATAGGCTGGGCAGATTCCGGCCATGTGCTCGTCGAGCACATGAACCGGTTGCAGAACCGGAATGAGTTTCTGCTGGCGGATGCCGCGAGCGGCGCCTCGCGCACGCTGTTTGTGGATGAAGATCGTGCTTGGGTGGAGGTGAACCGCGACATTTCCTGGATTAATCAACGGCGCGAATTCCTGGCGCTCACCGAGCGCGACGGCTGGCGACACTTGTATCGTGTGGCGCGCGATTCTGGCAAAGCCCAAGTGGTTACACGCGGAGATTTTGACATCGTCAGTGTGGACCGCATTACCCCTGATGAAAAATGGGTCTACTTCACCGCCTCGCCTGACAGCGCGACGCAGCTTTATCTGTACCGCACGCGGCTGGACGGGGCTGCTGCCGCGGAACGGGTAACGCCCAATGTACCGGGTACACACTCGTACACCATTTCGCCGAATGCCGAGTGGGCTTTTCACACCTACTCTTCTTTCGATGCGCCGCCCGCTTTTGACGTGGTGCACCTGCCCGACCATCGGGTGATGCGAAAGACCGTAGATAACGCCGTAATTGCCGAGCGCGTGAAGCCGCTATCGGGTGGGCCGGCGGAATTTGTGAAGGTGGATGCGGGTAACGGCCTCATGGTGGACGCCTGGCTGCTGAAGCCGCCGGATTTCGACGCGGCGAAAAGATATCCTTTGATCGTGTATGTGTATTCCGAGCCGGCCGGACAGACCACCGCCGATCGCTGGCCATCGATGTTCAATCGAGCCTTAACGAGTGCGGGATATCTGGTGGCCAGCTTTGATAACCAGGGCACCCCTGCTCCGCGGGGCCGCGAGTGGCGGAAAATTGTCTACGGCAACGTCGGGCCGCTGTCCTCGCAAGAGCAAGCCAAGGCCCTCCAATCGCTCGAAAGAACTCATTCGTTCATCGATCCGCAACGCGTGGGAGTCTGGGGATGGAGCGGCGGCGGGACTGCGACGCTCAATCTGATGTTCCGCTACCCTGACGTTTACAGCGTGGGGGTAGCCGTGGCTTCCGTTCCGGACCAACGGCTGTACGACACGATCTACCAAGAGCGCTACCTGGGCTTGCCTCAGGACAGCCCAAGCGCCTACGAACAGAGCTCGGCAATCAATTTTGCTTCCGGCCTACGCGGCGATTTGCTGGTGATGCACGGCTCCGGAGATGACAACGTGCATGTCCAGGGGTTTGAACTGCTGGTAAACAAGTTGATTTCGTTGGGCAAGCAGTTTGATATGCGCGTATATCCGGCCCGGACGCACTCCATCTCCGAAGGCAAAGGCACAAGCTTGGACGTCTATACAAATATTCTGGGCTATTTCGAAGAGCACCTGCCGCCGACGGCGGCGAGCGGCGCATCTCGCTGAAAACCGTGCCAACTGCGGGCTGTGGTTGGTTCCGGCGGCTCCGGTCCGCCCGGGGAAATTCGACTACGGATAGACGTTTGTTTCAAAACCCCGCAGACTAGGACCGCAACACATTACCAGTTGCCTCTTGACGTGGCTCGCCGAAGTGATTATTGTTCGCTCATGTAGTATTCACAATCCATTCACGAAGTCGTCAGGAGGAACGCATGGCAAGCGCGCAGCGGGCACCTCGGGACGTGCTTCTCCAAGCAGACGCTGATTATCGGCGTCTGGCAGAGCAGCACCGGCAGTATGATCTAGAACTTCAACGTATCTCCAAGTCTCCCTACCTGAATGCAGAAGACCTCCTGGAAGAAATCAAGCTGAAAAAGATGAAGCTCCACTGTAAGGATGAAATGGAGCGGATCGCTGCGCGCATTCTGCGAGAGCAGCGGGACCCAAGCAATACCAGCTTTGCGGCATAGGAAACTGTCGTAGAATGGCCATGCTTGCTCGCCGCGGCTAAAACGCGAGCGAAAGGGCGGAGGTTTACCCCAGTCAGCATGGTCAAAGAGGGTTATTACTTCGGGCTGCCACCGCTGGTATTGGGCGGCGCAGCTTTTCTGCTCCATTGGTATCTTTCAGCCGCCGTTTTGGTGTTCCTTGCTCTGTTCACGTTCTCCTTCTTTCGTGATCCGGATCGCGTGATTCCCGTAGAACCTGGCGCCATCGTGTCGCCCGCCGACGGCCGCGTGGTGGTTGTAACGGAAGAGAGAAATGCCGGACTCCCGGGCCAGCGCCTGAGCATTTTCCTGGCGATCTGGAATGTGCACGTGAACCGCGCTCCGGCCTCCGGAACGATAACGAACCTGGATTACCGGACGGGGAAGTTTTTCGCCGCCATGCGCGAACGGGCCTCGCTCGAAAATGAACAGAATGTGTTTACGCTTTCGACCGAAGCGGGCGAAATAGTATTCAAGCAGATTGCCGGGCTCATCGCGCGGAGGGTAGTGTCTTGGAAGAAGCAAGGCGAAAGGGTGCGGCGGGGAGAACGCATCGGGCTCGTGCGATTCGGGTCCCGCGTGGATGTTTGGCTGCCAAAGGGGGCGGAGATTCTGGTGAAGGTAGGAGAGAATGTGAAGGGCGGCTCGAGCCTGATTGCCAGGTGGACAACGAAGCGTACGTTGAATCCCTCGGAGGGGAAGGGCTCGGCAGAAACGGAAGCAAATCTGGCCGCGACGGGGACGCCGTCGTGACCAGGCTCGCTACAAATCCGCTGCCGAACTTACGGAAGGAATTATCGCGCCCGGGGCTGGCACTGAGGAGAGAGCCATGATTCCCACCGCTGCGCCCGACCAACACGAGATTCCCTTCACCGAACGGCGGTTTCGCCGCCAAAGGTTTCGCCGGCGCGGCATATTTCTCCTGCCCAGCTTATTCACGGTTGGAAATCTCCTTTGCGGCTGGTATGCGTCTGCTGTCGCGCTGACGGGCAGCGGGGACGACCTGGACCGCGCAGCGAAAGCCATTGGCTTGGCGATCCTGTTCGATTCGCTCGACGGGCGGTTGGCCCGCTTGCTCAAGGCAAATACCGATTTCGGCATTCAATTCGACTCGCTCGCCGATGTCGTCAGCTTCGGAATTGCGCCAGCCTTGCTTTCCTACGCCTGGGGCGTCCAGCATCTGCCGGGGTTTGGATATTCTGCTTTCATTCAGCAGATCGGACATTTTGGGTGGTGGTTTTGCTTCGCGTTTGTTGTCTGTTGCGCCTGGCGGCTCGCGCGTTTCAACGTGCAGGGCATGGCTCCAGGAGGCTCGAAGTATTTCATCGGAATGCCCACCCCCGCCGCTGCGGGAGTTATTGCCGCAACGGTCCACGCCTTTCCCGCACCCTTGCAGGATGACAAGTGGTCTGTCGCGTGGATCTGTATCACGCTGGCCTTGGCCGCGCTTATGACCAGCACCATTCGGTTTTACAGTTTCAAAGACATTCCCTGGACTCGCAAGCAGCCATCCCTTGCCGTGGTCCTCCTGGCCCTGCTCTGCGCGGCAATCTGGAGATGGTCGGAATCGGTTTTGTTTCTGATAGCGTCCTCGTATGCGATTGTGGGGGTGACTTTGCATGTCATCCGTTTTGTGCGGCACCGCCTGGCTTCGCGGACTGTGTGATTCATGCCTTCGGTCGAACGGGAATCTCATCGCATTGTGATCGCAGGTGCGTCTTCGCTGCTCGGCGCGGAGTTGAAGACGCTGCTCGAAGAAAGTATGTTTGCCGGTTGGGATCTGCGGTTATTGGACGAAGAAGACGCGGCGGGAACACTTACTGCAGCCGGCGGAGAACCCGTTGTGATTCAGCCGGTCGACGAGGGCAGCTTCGAACGCGCGCGCTTCGTTTTTTTCACCGGCTCTACTGAATTTGCGGAGCGCAACTGCGCTGCCGCTCTCGCGACTGGGGCTGTGGCGATCGATTTTACGGGCAAGGTCTCGACAAAAGACCAGGCCTCCAGCCCCTGGTTTCCGAAGCTTCATGAGTTTTGGAGCACTCCGTCTGTTCCAAGCGTTCAACCACATGGCACGCAGTTCTGGATTCCTTCGGCTGGCGCGGTTGCCGCCACTTCACTCTCGTTCGGGCTGAGGCCAGTGGGATTGAGGAGACTGAGCATTACCTTCTTTCGGCCGGTCTCGGAGGCGGGAAGGGCCGGTATCGAAGAACTCGAGAGCCAGACCGGTCAGTTGCTCTCATTTCAATCTGTCGGGAAGCCCGTTTTCGACACCCAGGTTGCATTCAACCTGTTGGAGCGATACGGCTCTCGGAGCCGGCAGAACCTCGCTCGCGTGAGGAAGGCTCTTCGTGAAGAGATCAACGGATGCGTCGCGAACCAGAGAGCAGTGCTGCCGGCTTTGCAGGTGCTTCATGCGCCGACGTTTTACGGCATGATGTTTTCTGCCTGTGCCGAATTGGATCCTGGGGTAACGGATGCTCAATCGGTCAGCAACGCGTGTAGAGAGGCTGGATTTTCCGTGGCCAGAGATGAGGACTGCACCCCAAGCAACGTCAGCGCCGCGGGAGAAAATACCATCCAGCTTGGCGTTCCGCAATCGGACCCAGCCGTCTACGGGACGTGGTGGTTTTGGGGAGCGGCAGATAATGTTCGATTACCCGCGTGGCATGCGGTAAAGCTGGCGGAGCGGCTGCTATGAGGATCGGACCTTTCGGTTTTGGGGTTGTGGTGGCAAGCGCACTCCTTTCGAGCTGTGGCTACCACGTTGCGGGGCGCAATGAGGGGCTACCAAAAAGCATTCATGTGATTGCGGTGCCAGCGCTCGAGAATAAGACCACAAGTTACAGGATCGAGCAGAGATTGACCGCGGCGACGGTTCACGAGTTTTTGGCGAAGACCCGCTATCGCGTGGTGTCCGACCCGGCCAATGGCGACGCTGTCCTGCGCGGGAAAGTGTTGGGTCTTGAAGCCGTGCCGCTGCTGTTTGATACCGCGACCGGCCGGGCCACGACGATGCTGGTGACGGTAAAGTGTGAGGTCACCTTTGAAGACCGTGAAACAGGAAAAGTACTCTATCACACGGACAACTTTCTGTTTCGCAACCAATACGAGATTTCGACCGATGTAAAAAGCTTCTTCGAAGAGCAGGATCCGGCCCTGGATCGCCTGGCGCAGGATTTTGCGGCGCGGCTGGTGGCGGCGGTCACGGAGAACTACTAGCAAGGCTAAAAAAACCTGGCTCCCGCCCTCGGAATGCTTCACTTTTCCAGGGTAACACCGGAGTAAGAGAAGAATTCGGAACCGGCAAGCTAATCTGCGTTTGTCCTTGATCGGAGAGGAAAGACGAAATGGCGCGGATTTCGGTCAATGAGTTGTTGGCGCGGCTCGGGAAGGGGAGACCAATCCCAGCAATTTTGCTGCTGGGCGAAGAGCCTTATCTGAGGGACCGTTGCCGCACGTTGCTGATGGAGAGATACGTGCCCGATGCTGCCCGGCCGTGGGCCGTGTCGCGATATTCGGCCGACCGCGGAGAGACGCAAACGGCGCTCGAACAGGCGCAAACCATGGCGATGCTTTCGCCGGTACAGGTGGTCTTCCTCGAGGACGCCGAGGCCATCGAAAGCCTCGGAGAGAAAAGCCGCGATAACGCCGTCGAACTTCTTACCGCTTACCTGAAAGATCCAGCGCCGTTCACCGTGCTGGTGCTCGAAGCGGTCGAATTGGATCAGCGCATGCGGTGGGGAAAGTTGCTGACCGAGAAAGCGCTGGTGGTGGAGTGCGGGCTGGGCGAAAACCTGAACGAGCGCCACGCCGCCGCGGTGGAGCTGGGGCGCGCGATGGCTAAAGAGCAGGGCGTCGAGTTCGAACCGGGAGCGGCCGAAGACTTGGCGGAGTTCGTGGCCGCGGATTTGATGCGGCTAAGGACGGAAATCGACAAGCTCGGGACGTTCGCGGCAGGGAGAAAACAGATTCGACGGGAAGACGTCGGCGCGCTGGTGGTTTCCGAGAAGACAACCACGGTTTGGGAATTGGCAGACATGCTGGCCTCCCGCCGGG
>Ga0126371_10003499_pt1 | contig 13766 bp, 10 predicted proteins | sample PanSoiMetaPlot_4_FD_110145 | JGI IMG/M metagenome (GOLD analysis project Ga0126371, IMG submission 110145) | Tropical forest soil microbial communities from Panama - MetaG Plot_4 | ecosystem: Environmental > Terrestrial > Soil > Tropical forest > Bulk soil | place: Panama | collected 2016-02-17 | reverse complement strand
TCGACGGCTTCGGCGGGCCAGCACCGTGAACGACCTTCGGCATGCCAGCGCCGTAAGGACCATTGGGGCCAAACATGTTGTTCGCTGCCCGTAATCCGGCCATCGAATTACCATCCCCCATCGACGCAACATGATGCGCCGGAAGTATATAACTCCCGCTCGGCACCTGGGTGTTCCTAGCGTCAGACCGCCCCGGCAGCGAGCCCAGCACAGGCCCGTGCATCATCTGGCGGCCCTCGAACCGCTGCAATGGACTCGGCCCCATCAAATTCGGTGCCTTGGCCACATTGATAGGACCACCCCAGGCACGGCCCATCTTGCCCGGCATCGGCGACCCTTGGGGTGGTCCTGGGCCGGGCGTTAATCCCATAGGCGGAATAGGCAATCCCATAGCCATCCCGATATCGGGATCGGGAGCACCTTCAGCAGGATTACCGATGGGACCGCCCCCTTGCCTGCTCACCGCGGGATTGGTGGCGACAGGCGTGGCCGTAGGTGCCTGCTGCGCTGGCATCGGCGTTGCGCTCACGCCGGGTGACACTGCACCGCCGCCAGCGGGCTGCATCGGCATTGAGCCAATACCGGGCGCGCTCTGCCCCGGCATGCCGCCCTTGCCACCAGGACCACCTCCCGTCCAAGGCGATGTAGTACCGCCCGGCGGAACCCCAGCACCGGAAACACCATAACCGGGCGTCGGAGCGCCACCCTGCCAACCCCAACCACCGCCAGTCCAGCCGGGCATTCCATTGGGAAATGTAACGTTGCCCCACTTATCCATTACTGCCCCAGGAGCTAGAGGAGGGGCCGGACCCTGACCTTGCCACTGCCCATTCACCCAACCTGCGGTCACGTTAGGATTGCCGCCAATCCAGTTTGTTGCAGGCTGGTTTGGCATCTTTCTTGGACCACCGGGCTGGCCACGCATATCCGGCGGCGGCGCTGTAGCACCACCACCTGGATCGCCACCGGGCTGGCCATACCAGTTCCGCGGCCTGTTTGTGGTCGTGCCACCCGTTCCACCCGATCCATCTGAAGCACCTGGGCTACCCGGTTGAGGGGGATTATGAGGATGGTCCGGCTGAGGCGTAGCTGCCGGATGATGCACCGGAGGCTTAGGGGTAACACCTTGATGACGTGCCGGAGGCTTAGGCGCGGACGGCGGATTGGGATCACCGCCCTCCCACCATGGCTTCGTTACCCCAGGCCCACCGGGGCCGCTGGGACCAGCACTGTTTTGCCACCACGGCGGCGTCGGCGAGCCGCCATCCTGATAGCCGCGCACGGCACCGCCACGCCTATTGCCGGGCATGTTCAGGCCCCCACCAGGGGGACGGCCAGCAGGCTGACCACCAGGACCGACCATCATGGACATGGGATGCGGCGGCATACCGGGACGCATTGGTGGACGCATTGGCATCCCTGCGCCGGGACCGATCATGCGCGCGGCCATTCCCGCTCCCATGCCAGCACCGGGCGCACCGCCCATCTGATACCCGGCAACGCCGCCACCGGATTTCTTGCCCTGTGCCGCACGACGTTGCGTGGCATACGAAATTGCAAGCGCTTGCTTGCGTGATTGAACGTGAGGACTTTGTCCAATCTCGCCCATCAACGTAGAAACATTGCGCTTGAATGCTGCGGGCGAAGCGCTGTGTTCGAGCGGCATGTCAAACTCCCCGGCCTACAGTTGGCCTATAGTTGCTGTTCTCGCCATATTGCATGGATGACGCGGAACTCTCGCAATCCAATGGCAACCATCCAATCCGGCAGGAAAATACACCCAGTCAATCGACCATGCTGTCCACTTGCTGTCGCAATCCGTCACGAGCGCTTCTGTACCTTTAGTCCAGGCGATAATATTATCCTTGTATTCCCCAGCCGCCATTTCCAATGCCTTATGCCACGTCGTATCCTCGGTATCGCTGATCGGAAAATTGCCATCCCACAGATCAATATTTTTTTGATCGTAGTTCATATCGTGGTTCATATTAAGCCTGCAAGCTGATGGCCTGTTATCCTTGTCCTTCAGGCATTGCGGGAACATACACCACCAAACGCACCCCGTCATCACGTCTAACGGCGAGGCCGCCTTGACATGGTGCCTTCGTTTGACGCCGACATCATCGCGGCATCCGTGCCGCCCATGGCCGTCACCAGCGCCCCCAGCGCAAGCGTGATACCCTTTAGCGCGCTAGTGATATCCGTGCCGCCAGCTGTACCCTGGCCAATAATAATCGCAGCCTCATTCGAGGTCTGGGTCGTAGGCTGAATTGGTTGATCGGCCATCACGCATCTCCTTCACGAGTACCAAGTAATCTTCAGCCCACCGGGATTGCCGGGATTTCCCGCTACCGTATGACCGAACGTCGCTGTGACACCATCGGCACCTTTGGAAAAGAACGTCATTCCGCCAATAGCACTGCCCTGCGCCTCGCCGCCGCCATATGTGGTGCCGCCAGATTGCCCTTGAATATTGATATCGCCACCCGTTGCCGTGCCGCCAATTGTGTTATCTCCCATTTCCAGATTGGCAAATTCCGTTCCATTCGAGCCATTGCATGTCAGCGTCGTTCCATTGACGGCAAGCGTAGTGACCGTGGCATTACCGCCATTGCCGGTCGCCGTGGTACTCGCCGCACCAGCCGTACCAGCATCACCCTGCGTGTAGATCATGGTGTTTCCTGCAGTCAGCCCAGTAAAAAGCTTCTCCAGATAACCGCCAGCACCGCTGCCGCCGCTCCCCGCCGTGTTACCAGACGCAGCGCTTTTGCTGCCGCCGCTGCCACCTGTCGCCCCCCACATCTGCACATGAGCCTGCGTTGCACTTGGGATGGTAATGGTCGTTGAACTGGAATAGATGTTCATACCCACAAAGAAGCCATTGGCGAGACCACCGCCGCCGCCGCCGCCACCACCGGTAAGTCCATCAACATAGTTCTTGGTAGCAGCCTGCTGTTTCGGCGACGACGACGTTGGATCGCCAGATAATATCAACGGCCCGGTCATGGTGCCGCCAGATGTGGCAACAAACAAATTCTTAAAGCCAGGAATAGCCTTCACCAGCGCCGAAATCTGAAGCGTTATTCCTTTCAGGGCGCTCGTAATATCCGTACCGCCAGCGGTGCCCTGACTTTGAGGAGGCCCCAATATCGGCATCAGCGTCTTCCCTGCACGGAGAAGCGATAACGAACGTAACCTAGCCGCCAAAAACTCCCGATATCATTCGATTGCACCTGTATCGCCATCTGACGGCCACGGAACCGCACCGGTATCCATTGCGGCACAACCTGCAACAGTCCATTCACCGTCTGCCGTGTAACAGTGAACGGACCATAGATGGTAGGTGTGTCGCCAGGATAATTCACAAGCAGGAAATTCAACGTGATCATCGCATCAGGGACAGCGTTACCGGTAAACGTTGTTGGCGAATAGAAATTCCACTTAAAGTCAGGGTAAATTTGATCAACCGTAACAAAATCCTCACCCTCACTCAGAAAGAAATATCCCGTAGTAAACGATGAACTAAGCACCTGACCATCGGCATCGTTCGTCATCTCATGCTGAAAGATGCGGCCATCAGATGTTGATGCAATCGGCATCCCGAGCACAGTGTGATCGATCCATGCAGTGCGTGATAATGGCCCATAATCCCACGGCATTCCCGGCTCAAGCAGATTCGTCTTCACATAGCTATCGCACTCGCCATCAACGCTTGCCGCGCTCGGATAAAGCCAGCCAATTTCATTGTAGCTCGTGTTTGGCATCGCTCTGACGTTATTCAAATATGACACATTCAAATTCTGAAATACGACATCCCACACCGGGCATGGCATCACAGACACGCCGCCGCTCGTGTAAGAGTAAAAATTGACAGGCCCCATCCAATAAACAGAGCCGCGCATCTGCTGTGCCCCGTGCATCGATGTCAGGCCAGCGCCAGCGCCAATTTTATTAAATCCAAACACCAAGGGCGGACCGATATAATTCATCGCCCAGAGGTCTAAATCCGTCCATATCAGATTCTGATTCGCAACAGCCATTCCCCCGACGATCTTAGAACCAATGCTGATGCGGAAATCACCAGCCTGCGTCGCAGCGCTCGGCGTCCAATTGGTGAAATCCCCGACATCACTCCATGCCACCAGCATCGGGTCGTGCTCCCAACCGCCGGTAACATGCACTGACGACCCAAAGGCAACCAAAATCTCCTGGGACATCGAGACAAATATGCCGGTATTCACCGCAGGAGCAGTAGGAATGATCTGGAGATTCTGGAAGCCGCCGGTAGGATCGTAAAAGAAAATACCGCCGTTCAGCGGGCACGCAACAAGAAGCTCGCCCCAATTGTCCAGCGTCCAATCTTCTGCTCCCACCCCTGGAACAACTATCGCTCTGCCAGGGATACCGGTGCCGTAGCCCGAATTTCCCGAATCTGAGCTTGGCCAATCAGGACCGGTGCCACCATAGCCAGACGGCTGTTGCGGGCCGCCATAACCATCACCGAGATTAGGTGGACCGACTGCAACGTAATAAACCGCCTCCATCAGGGGATTGCCCAACGAATCCTGCTTCATATAAAACGTAGCGCCCGGTGACGGCGAAGTGGACTGCTTCGCAGCCCTAATAGTGAAATCGTCATTAGTAGGACTGCCTACCACCGACGAAACCGTGTAGCCGCCCAAAAAGCTCACATCATTGGGAGTTCCATCATCTGCTTTGCCAGGACCGGCCGCTGTGATCGGGAAATAAAACGTACTACCGGCAAAAAGTCCGTTGCCTGGAAAATGGATCGACACATCTGGCGAACCGGTCTTGGTCGTAAGCTGAGGAACATAGACAACATTGCTCTTTGGCAAGATTACCGGCGTTGCCACCGCGTATTGCTGAAACCCTGGAATCGCAACGATAGCATGCAAGCCATCTATGACCATTCCACCAATTCCACCAATCGTGAATGGCACATTGAAATAAACGCTGTCTTCTGTAGTCAGGCTTGCCGATAGAGTCGGATCAGTAATAGTAACCCACGGATTGACACCATCCGTGGACGCAGACGGCGGAAAATCAGAGGTGATGACCTGAATGGAAACGTCTGTTGCATGGAGCGTGCTAACGCTTGGCGTAATCACAGCGACCTGTGTCGTCGTTCCAACGCCCAGATGCGCCACGCTGTTCAAGTCTTCCCAGGCATGAAGATCGCGCGGAATACCTGACACGGTCAGCTGATAAAGCCTTTGCCATCCGCCCAGCTTCTGCACCAGCGAATCTTTGAACCTGATGAATCGCGACTGCGAGATGCCAGCGCGAAGCAGCGTCGGCGTTCTTTCGGCATTTACGCCGGGCTGGAGTGTAACACTACCGAAGGGCATGAGATTACGCCGCCCTGATCAATGTGAGCCCGGAAATAACAACGGGCGTCACTATCGAAAACGCCTCACCCTTGCCACCGGATTTTACCGTGATCCCGGTCTGGGCACTCTCCGTCACATTAAGCGAGCCAATCTGAACAGAGGTTCCAGTCTGGCAACTAGGGGAACCGTAACCGACCTGATCCACCACCACAGCATTAGGTAAATAATGAAAATGCCCACTGTCAGCAACTGTAAATGAAACATTAGGAAGGTTCGCCTGTACGATTACTCCTGTGTCACGGCCACCGCTGGCAAACAGCGTATCACCATCAACACCGCCATTTTTCGTTGAAAACCAGCCCTGTCCCTGATTGAGGGAGGCGCGTCCTCTGCCACGGATGTCAGGTAGCTTTGTCATCATCCCGGCAAGCACAGGATAAAGCGACGCGTTGACGGTGCTCCCATCACAGTTAACGTATGGCGGCACAGTGCAGTTTGATATCCACGCTGGAATTGCCGACGCTGCAATATCCACATATTCGCCGACGCGGCCCATTGCAACATATTTGCAATCAGTGCCGTCGCAGAAAATCTGCACCATCTCGCCCGGAGGCGCACAAATCACCTTCCCAGCGGTGGCTGATTTAAGTTTTACAACAAACGCACCAGTGCATAAATTCTCCACCAGCCAGAACCCTGGCCTGGGAAGCGTCACGTTGACGTTGGTTGATAGACTTCCCGTAAACCGCAAAAGCGCACTTTGTATGTTGTTTGCTTGCCATCGTGAGCTATCAGTAACAGGAAGCGAAAGCGTATAATCGGCGTTGGAAAGAGAGATTGCCGATACCGCAGAAAACGTGGCATCGATGCCCTGGTAATTGGCATTCATTGGCTCGTCCCAATGGCCAACATCACTTCCACGCACGGGAACAAAATATCCGAGATTTACAGTCTGCGGATCAGTAGACATGCCTCATCCCCATCAATATCTTCATCAATTCCTGGGCGGCGTGGCGAGCGGCGCAGGCTGCTTCGCCGTCCACGCCTGCGAGGCATAGCGTTTGCGTTGCTCTTCGACCTCGGCCGATTGAAGCTTTTGCGTGTACATCTGGCCCCACGTCATGCCCTGCGCCGGATTATCGCCCAATGCGCTGAAGTTCTGCTGCCACGCCGCACCATAGATCATGGCCGCCGCCATGAACAAATCAGGCAGATATGTGCTGATCCATGTTGATGTATTCGTAGCGCTGAGCGCTGGCGGAATAACCGTACCGGTAACCTCAACAGTATAGACATCATCCGGCGATGGCCCGACAATAATCGACTGATCGGTCAACATGCCATAATAGGCTGGCACCGATGGCGTGGACGGTGCTGCCTCATTAGGCCACACATAACTGAGCCATTCGACCGACACTGGAACAAGCAGAATACGATTGGCAGTGGTTCCTACCGGCGTGAACACACTCACGCGCTCACATACCACGAAATGCTGAGGAAATGTAAAAGTACGATTATTCGGCGTCAGCGTGCCGGTCTGATCACGCACCACATTGGCCAGCAGATCGAGATCGCGCCTTATCCGCTGCTCGGCATCATCAATCGCATTGGGAAGCATCGATTGAAAATCGCCATTGTTCGACGGCACAACGAGATTGAGCGCGAACGCCGAGACAAAACCATTGTAGTCGTAGCTCATGCAATCATCCCACAAGCTTCGCCGTAAGCGCTTCCGGCGGCAGACCTAGCTCTTTGGCAAGCCGCTCAAGCGTGCTCAGAGGCGTCGGCTGAGCCACAACCTGTGGTGATGGCGGATTAGGATCGGTGGCCTTTGCACCGTCCCATTTCCATCCCGCACCGGCAGGACCATCATAGGCCACAAGCCGCAAGCCTTCGCCGGGCGAATAATCAGAGACACCATCCCATTCGATGTTGTTCTGAATGACGTTATCCTTATCGACAACCAGATATACGCTCATGTAAACCACCATATTATACAGCCACCAACGCGGCCTGGATTACCGACACTATTAGATGATACAGCACCATCCGCACCAGCGCTGTAAACATTTGACGCGCCATGCCCCTTCATTATTGAAGCGTCTGTCGTATCACTAAAAGCATCAGTGCCTGAACAACCTGCTAGATTAAGATCGCCACCGCTGGCGCTGCCACCAGCCGTACCGTTGGTAGTATTCCAAGAGCCAGTCGAACTAGTACCAGCCGAACCGGCACTGCCGCCAGCAGTCAGCGTTGCCGGTATTGTCTGTGTGCCAGACCCAATCGTGCTAGTACCACCGCCGCTACCATTAATAGTACCACTTGGATCGCCAGCCAAACCAGCAGCACCTCTGGTATAGGTAAGGGTATTACCCGGTGTCAGACCGGTCAGATATTTGATCACGAATCCGGCTGCGCCAGTACCGCCAGATGCACATTGATTGAAAGAGTTAAAAACTCCACCGCTCCCACCAGTTCCGCCCCACAGATAGACCACTGCCGTGTTCGCGTTTGCAGGAATAGTGATAGTTCCTGAGGTGATGTAAAAACTGACAGTTACCAGCAGGCCATCTGGAATCACCCAAGTGGCGTTCTTCCTGCCATATATGTTTCCATCCGATGGAGCATCAGTGACCTTGGTGCTGTCGCTGGGATGCACATGATCGTAACGAGCATATGTCGTGCCTGATCCGACTAGCGCTGATGCAGCATCCATGAGAGGGAACTGCGTCGAAGTAGCGCCAGCAGCGCTTACCGCATTTCCGACGAACAATGTCGTAGCAAGCTGATTTGTAGCGATCCCAAGACCGGCCGTCGCAGCAGTTGGAACACCCGTGAAAGCCGGTGCATTAATCGGTGCCCGTGTCGTGTCGGTCGGATGAATATGATCGGCAATGGCGTAAAAACCGGTGTTCGAACCAACCGCAGCGCCACCCGTCCCGCCTCCTGTTCCATCCATCAAAGGCAAGGACGTGGACGGGGACGATCCACCAGCATTGATAATGGCTGTATGGACGAAGGCCGTCGTTGCAAGGTCCGTTGAATTGTCCGATTGATCGGGTGTCGTCGTGGTCGATGGCGTACCGGTGAACTTCGGACTATTCAACGGAGCCCTGGTGGTATCGGTCGGATGCGTGTGATCGGCACGCGAAAAAAGCGCAGACGTACCGGACGAGCCAGCACCGGCATCCATATTTGGTATGGCATTCGATGGATCGGGCGGCAGAATAAGGGAAATCGCAGTTTCGACAAACTGACATGTGGCGATCTGAAGCGAAGACGTGCCTAGCGATGCAGTAGGGGCCGTAGGCGTGCCGGTGAAGATCGGACTGTCCAGAGGTGCCTTGCTGGTGTCGGATGGGTGTACATGGTCCTCCCGCGAATACGCCCCCGAGACGCCTACCACAGCAATCGGCTCGTCCATGAGCGGAGCGCGCAGGGATGGCTGTATAGGCGACACCCCATTGACATATGCCGCCAGAACATTGGTCGTCACCCGATAGCTGTTGCCGAACTGCGCGTTGCCTGGAGACGTGATCTCGATCAACTCCCCACCGATCACAGCAGTAAGCGCAGGAAGGCTCGTAATGCGCCCATCGAGAGGTGCAGGTAACGGTGCTGTCCCTGCCGGATTTGTTTGGATCGGCATTATTTATTCCTCATGGAACAGCAGGCCATATTTGCTTTATCGAGCTATCGACATAAGTACTTGTGGTGTTGGATTGAACCTGAGTGCCAGCACCAAACATAGTAGCATATTTCGTGATGCCTTGATCGGTGAGAACCTCAATGGTCCAGATCGCACAGTTCGCCAAATTGGTGGTGGGAGTACCAGCGGGAAGAATACTTAACGGATGCAGTATACCACACGAGAGCCAATCGCCATATGGCACAAGAATATCACCGGTCTGCGCACCTGTTGTGGTTGTCGGCGTTATCGTGCGCACCCCGGCAATAGTCAAGTTAACCGTCTGCGCAAATCCTGACGTTCCGAGATTTGGCTGCGTAAACCCATTAGCCCCAATAGACACGAGACATGTGCCGCTGGTGATAACAGCAGGCTGGATCACATTGATCGTCATCGAAACCAGATTCCCCCACAGAGTACCAACCGGATATTGAAAGTTGATTTCCTGCGTACTCTGGAATCCGACAAACGAGCGCTTGAACCTGCTCCAGATCGGCTCGTCAACCGCACCGTTCAGATCAACGATATCCTGCCATCCCGAATTGCCGCTTGCGGTAAAACGCGGACATGGATGCGGATTGATGTGCAGTGGATTTGTGATGACAGTATACGTGCCGCTCGGCGTTCCAGTGCCAACAATGCCAGCGACGGCAGTTGACGTTGCCGCAAGCTGGAATGAGCCAGAGCCAGCAGAACTCGATTGAACAACATAATAAACCGTCGTGATCGGAGTGAACCCGGTTGGCAACACACCTGAAGGCGATTGCAGCAGCACAGGCGTGCTGTTAGCAATTACTGCCCCGGAAAAGACAGTTGGGCCCGCGCTCACCGCTGCGGTGATGCCAGCAACCGTTCCCTGAATAGTCGGGATCGCCCGCAACGTCGTATCAACATTGTAGATGCCACCACCAGCAAAGCTGACCAAAACCCCGGTAAGGCCTGGATCGGAAGATGTCACCTGAGCAGGACTTAGTGGAAAAGTAGAGTAGTTGCCTCCATTAGCAACCGAGAGCGCACCAGCGTACAGAAGACCGCCATTGGGACCAATCGTGCCATTGATTGTTGCTGCTGTGCCACCCGTATTGAGAGTACCTCCCACAAGTGTGAGAACGACAGGAGCGTTGTGCGTACCACCAGCACCATAAGCCGCAACCGCTGGAGCAAAGATGGCCGTACCCGTCATATAGACGTTCAGTACCGCAAACGGCGATCCCATATTCGTGAATTGCCTAGCCTCGTCGGAAAGAAAATACTTGCCACCAGGGACCGCCCACGGCTGAAGGCTATTGGCCTGCGGCACCTTCGTTAGGTCACGGCTGAACGTACCATTACTGAACGTCCAATTGGCCAATATGGCATTACCGTAATTCCCATAGCCATATCCAGCTCCGTCATCGCGGCCGGTCCAGGTAAAATATTCAACCCTAGAATTTCTGATTGTACACATGTCAGCAACACCCAAATCAGTAAGTCCAATGTTCCACGAATCAATAATGCTATCCTCAATGTGCATTGAACGCGGTAAACCACTGAGGGTGCCACGACACTTTTTTATTACACACAGCAAGCACGTCGAATTGGTAAACGGCAGAGCAATTTTGCAATCCTCAAATTCGAGATACTCCATCATCTTATCGACTTGATTTAAGTTGCCGGTGACTTCACAATGACGGAAGATGACTTCCCGGCTCAGTGTCGCCATGCCGAACATGATGTCAAATTTACAATCTGTCGCGATGACACGCCTGCCCATCATTCCAGGCATTGCAATCGGGAAGCGCCCCCCAAGAATTTCATATTCGACATCCCACTGCGGCCCCATCGGCGCAATCACCGCCGCACCGCCGCCGATCTGATTACCATTGTACATGTTAGGAAAGCGATCAGAATAAACAAACCTCGGCGGATATTTGAGAAGAATATAACCGTTGGTTGCGTCAATTGAAACAATCTGATTAAATTCAACATAGTGATTGCACGGCGGCCCGGAAGTAAGCTTGCCGAGATCATTCATCATGTCCATAGACAGAATCGTAATCCAGCCACCAGGATAGTAATAACTCGCATTTGATGGAACCATAAGCTGTATAGGCTGAATAGTCGGATTAGCACCTCTTTGCTGGGTGGTTTTTATATAGTCAAAATGCTGAATTGCCCACGAACCCGGCAGCGGAACCTCACCAAGCATCGCTCCACTCGGCGCAGGCACGGTCAGATCGTCAAATACCGCACCATACATATTCACCCTAACTTTACTGACGCCCATCGGAATAAAATTAGACTGAAAACGGTTGGCAGCATAACCAAACGGGTAATGGGTGGCATACGTCCCAGGAGGCACCAAGAGATTAATCCAATCCTTGCTTGTCAGAACGACCTGAACCGTATTTGGATACATAAAATATGCGTATGAGCTAACAGCCGTGCCTGTCAGGACAATCGCAGTGCCGTTTGGAACAGACGCAAGACCGAATGACCAACTGGTCGGACTGGTCGTGCTGTTGACAATGTAAAAAACTGCTGTCGCCGGAAGTGGAAGCGGCAAGCTCGTATAATAAGAATTAGTGTTACCACTACTCAATGTCACAGGCGTACCATTGGGAAGTGCTGGTAGCTGATTGCATGTGATGGTGCTTTGCCCCACCGCAGGAAACGTGATGAGCAAAACGACAGTGGCAATAAAACTGAAGTTGTTGACAATCGGTTGCACAGCGGGAAAGCCAGTAGTGACATACGGAGCGGTAGTCGTAGCAATTCCAGCGCCACCAACGGTTGACGCAAGACTAAATGTCCAATTGGATGTGCCAGCCGTGCTGTTGACGACGTAGTAGACGTTGTAGTTTACAAACGGAGAAGGCAACTGCGGATTAGGCATCGCAGTCCCAGTCGTGTTCAGCATCACAGGCGTGCCATTTGGCAGCGCCGGTAATGGTGCCGTAAGAAGCGCAGCCGATGGAGTAGACGCCGCCGCCGGAAATGTGAATGTAAATACCGTTCGCGCAGGAGTAATTGCACTGGTGGTGGTGACAGGATTACCCTCTGTTGCACGCACATTCCCCAGTCCGTATGCAGCAGTATTGTTCACGGTGCTGAATGTGAACGAATTGAGTGTCATGTTGGCTAATGTAACAAAATACGGCGTGTTGGCAGTAATGCCGCCCGGCAATGACCCGCCACCGGACGGCGGCAGAAAATAAAACGCCTGATTGGGCTTCAAATTATGCGCTGACGCCTTGCCTCTTACCGGATCAAGCCAAGTAACCACACACGGGGAACCGGCCCCACCAAGGCTCGACAACGTGACCGTAACAGGCCATTCGTTGTTCAGGTTGTACATATTCTTGGGAACATTGACCCAGGAATTAAAATTATCGGTCATACCATCACCGACCAGAGGCAATCCTCCGGTCAGAGAGGCAACGCTCACGCCCGTGCCTGATGACGCAACACTCACCCAGTTGCCAGCCTGACGGCCGTAAGGACCACCTGTGGCCGGTGCGTCGGTGACCTTGGTGGAATCGGATGGATGGACGTGATCACCCATCGAGTACCGGCTATCCGACCCTGGCGAGCCGACAGTCCCAGCATCCATCGCTGGCGGATTAGGATACGGTGTCGCTGCGCCGCCGCCAGCCGCAATGGCAGATTTAACGAATGCAGTCGTGGCAACATTGGTTGAATTATCAGTGCTGGCCAATGTCTGTGATGACGTGAGCACGCCCGTGAATGCCGCCGGTCCAGCGAGAGGTGCGCGCGAGGTGTCGCTTGGATGATAATGATCGCCACGAGACCATAACGTAACCGAACCGGCGCTGCCTGTAGTGCCGCTATCCATAGGCGGCGGTGTATTGGACCCACCCGTACCAGCGGCTGCGGCAACGAATGCAGTGGTGGCAACCAAGGTCGAATTATCAGGAGGACTGGTGGGCGGCGTCGGCGCTCTGACGGGACCGGTAAACACTGCCCCGGCAAGCGGAGCGAGCGTCGTGTCGCTCGGATGAACGTGATCGGCACGGGAATAGGTCGTGGCCGATCCAGGGAGGCCCGTGGTGCCGGTGTCCATGAACGGCGGGGCATCGGACGGCAGCGCATCAAGCTCATTGGCAAGAGCCGCATTGACGAACGCGGTCGTAGCAACAAGGGTCGAATTGTCCCCAACGGAAGGCGTCACAGCAGGATAGTCCTGCTTTGCCACGAAAGCCTGATTAAGCTCTTCCGCGGTCAAAACCTGAAAATCGACAAACCCAGGTGATGTCGGAGGATTGCTCATGTGTATCCCATGTCAGCCAATTGCTGAGCCAGCGCATCAGCCTGCTTTTGCAAAGCCGCAGCAAGATTCTGCAACGTCGCCGGATCGCTTATCGGCGGATTGGGAGTGACCATCGACATCTCACCGCCTACCGGTGGCGATCCGCGTATGGTCAAATTGCTCACAACCGTTCCATCAGCTTGCAACAGAGCGATGGCGGCATTGAGGTTATTAAGCTCGGAGTGCAATCGCGAAGCCTGCGGGATATCATCCGTTGATGGCATGTTTCACCCCATTTCACCCTATCATCCAAGCTGTACCATTATCGTATACCGGAACCGTGTTAGTGCCACCACCAGCCACAACGGTGGCGAACGATGTGCTGTTGGCGTTGTTCACGAACATCTTCCGTCCGGCCGTACCTGCCGCAGGAAGCGACGCAACAGCAACAACAGGAAGCTTGATAGCCTGACTAACG
>Ga0126371_10003498_pt1 | contig 13766 bp, 10 predicted proteins | sample PanSoiMetaPlot_4_FD_110145 | JGI IMG/M metagenome (GOLD analysis project Ga0126371, IMG submission 110145) | Tropical forest soil microbial communities from Panama - MetaG Plot_4 | ecosystem: Environmental > Terrestrial > Soil > Tropical forest > Bulk soil | place: Panama | collected 2016-02-17 | reverse complement strand
TTTTTGACTCGCCAACAGCTCGGCGGCGCGCAGGCAGCGTTCGGTCATCACGCCGGTTGTAATCATCCCCACCGTTCCCGGCGCGCGCTTCAAGATGGCGCGGCCGATGCCGAATTTCTCGCCATCGCGGGCGACAACGGGGTCGCCGCCTTTACCGAGGCGAATATAGACCGGCCCCGGATGATCCAGCGTCGCCGGAATCAACTGCCGCATCTCCACGGCATCGGACGGCGCGACTACGGTCATGTTCGGCAGCGTGCGTAAGATCGCTATGTCCTCGATGGCGAGGTGTGTCGGCCCGAGCGGCGCATAGACCACCCCGCCGCCATTGGCGATCAAACGGACCGGAAGATTATGCAAGCACAGATCGACCGCAACTTGTTCGAAACAGCGCCGCGTCAGGAATGTCGCGATGGTGTTGACGTAGGGGACAAAGCCTTCCATCGCCAGGCCGGCGGCCACGCCGATAATGTTTTGCTCGGCGACGCCTTCCATGAAAAAGCGATTTGGCATCTCGGAGCGGAACTTGGCCAGCGTCCCGACGCCCAGATCGGATCCTATGAAGACGACGCGCTCATCGCGCCGCGCGATCTCATGCACCATGTCGAGCGCGGTTTGGCGCATCAGCCCCGCTCCAACGCGGCGTACATGGCGGCGATCTCGGCGGCCTTGAGCTTCGATTTGTGGTGCCACGCTGCATCATTCTCGGCAAAAGGAATGCCCTTGCCTTTGACCGTATGACAGATCACGGCAATCGGTCGTTTGGCACTGTTTCGCCGCGCAAGGCTCGCCCGCAACGCGGTCAGATCGTGGCCGTCAACCTCATTCACATCGAAGCCGAAGGCGCGCCATTTTGCGGCCAGCGGCTCGAGCGGTTGAACCTCGGCGACCGGCCCATAGGATTGCATCTTGTTGTAATCGACGATCGCTGTGAGATGGCCAAGACCATGCTTGCCCGCGCACATCGCCGCTTCCCAGATACTGCCCTCGTTGATCTCGCCATCGCCCATGGCGACATAGACGCGGGCGTCGGACTTGCGGATGCGTGCCGCCAGCGCCATGCCGATTCCGATCGAAAGGCCGTGGCCGAGCGCGCCGGTCGAAGCTTCGACGCCCGGAATTTTGCCGTGCTCCGGATGGCCGCCGAGGATGCTGTCGCGCCGGCAAAACGTCGCCAACGCGGCGGCGGGGAAAAAACCTTTGTCGACGAGCACCGCATACAGCGCTAGGCAGCCGTGGCCTTTCGACAAGATGAACCGATCGCGGTCCTTCCAGGCGGGTTCGGCGGGACGAACGCGCAATACGTCGTCGTAGAGGACACGCAGGATTTCGATCAGCGACATCGAGGACCCGATATGGCCGCGGCCGCCACCTTCCAGCGCCTGGACGACGAGGCGACGCAGATGACGCGAACGCTGGTCGAGCGCGATGGCATTGCGCAGGCTGGCCGCCTCGCTCACGGCAGATCCTCGGACGCGGTCTCGACCCGGCGCAGCATGGCCTCGGCTTTTTCCAGCTGGCGCGACCGGGCACCCGCTGAATCGCCCTCGCCTGCCACGACACGGCGTGCCCAGCGTTTGGGCAAGAATTCGTTGAGCAGGATCAGACACCAGCGCAACGCATAGAGCGGCAAGTGGCGCGTCAATCGCGCGCGGAAATCGGTGTCGGGGGCATGAAGCGCGATCATGCCTCGGGCAAACCGCCGGCGGCATTCTTGATCGAGTGTCATGCCGGGATGAAGCAGGAAGTCGGCGGTGAGCTTCACCGGATCGTCCCAGCCGAAATATTCGAAATCGACGAACACGATGCAGCCATCCGTCGTGCGCAACGCGTTATGGAATCCAAAATCGGACGGACTCAGCGTTTGCCACGAACGCGGAAGTTCGTCATTGGTGCCGATCACGGCATGCCGTCTGCGGACGTCGCGCCAGCGCGCAAAGAACTTCGCGAGCGGCGGCTCGTTCGCGGCCGCATCGGCGAGGTGCACCGCGCGCGTGTCGAGCTGCCGTACGATCTCGGCCGTCGACAGACACGCCTCGGACGCCAACGGGAGCGTCCCTGCGCCGGCGGAATTGCGGTAACCGTGCACGCGACCGAGAAACGCGAGCGCCATGTCGATATCGGCTTCGCTCGGCGCGGTGATCATCGTTCCATCGATCCATTGATAGAGCGCCGCATGCATGTCGCGTCGCATCGCGATCGGTGCCGGTACGGCGCCTTCGCCTTGCTCCCGAAGAAAGGACAACGCGCGATATTCGGTCCCGAGCCGATCGCGCAGATCGTCATCGGGCAACGGATAAGATTTCAGCGCAACCGTGCCGTCGGTACAGGTCACGCGATGGAGCCGATTGTTACCGCTGCGTGCCAAGAGCGCGATCGCCTCCACTGGCCCACCGAGGAGCGCCGTCGCAGCCTCGCGCGGATCGACACCCAACAAGTGATCGGCGATCTCCCGATGCGTACGAAAAGCCCGAAACCGGCCGGATGGGATTTCGTCGTAACCGGCCGCATAGAGATAGGACTGAACGCCCTCGGGAAAATTGGGTTCGCGGAATACCTCATCGAGATCGTCGATAAAATGCGTGCATCCCAGCGACGCGATGCGGTGAAGCTTATCCTGCCGTGTCGCTTCGAAAAACACGTTGTCGGGCTGCACGCCATTGCCGGCCGGATCGAACAGCCCGTTTGCCTCCATCCAGCTTTTCGCCGCCACTCGAAGGTCCGTGACGCTGTCGAAGGGACTGAACTGCATTTTATGACTGACGATCGCCACCGGAATGTTCCGCTGCCGTGCGCGCTCGAGCAACGTCATGACGCCGTCGGCCAGATGAGCCCGGCCAATGTCTCGGCCATAGAGGCGTGCCTGCAGAATCTGCCAGGCAACATCTCCTCCGGCACGGCTACGCACAGCATCGCGCACCGCCTTCTTGCTGCCGCGGAAATTCGCCGGCACTAGCTCCATTTCGCGCGCCACGCTTAGAAAGACTTCGTCGTAGCAAGCGATGGTGTTATCGAAATCGATGCCAATCAGCACCTGTCAAACCTCTACTTGAGCTTGAGGTCCTGCATCCGCTTGATGTTGAAGTAGAGCGGATTGTTGAGCGGATCGACAAGCTTGCCAGCCTTGAGCGCGCCGACCAGGTCTTCGATGGCCTGGGCGATCGTGTACTTGAGCTCGAAGCCAATATCCTTGCGGATGCGCTTGCCAGAGACGTGATAGGAGCGCGGGTCGTTAGTCGGAACGACTTCGACCGCAACATGATTGCCGACCTCTGCGCGCACCAGACCGGCGAGATCGAGAATCGGATGATTCTCGTCGCCTGCGTTCCAGATCTTGCCGTCGATCGCCGCATCAGGCTGTGCCAGCAGGTGCAGGTACACCCGCGCCATGTCCTCGATGTGAATGTTCGGCCGCTTCTGTGTGCCGCCGAGCACCTTAATCTTGCCGGCGTGGAACGCCTGGTTGGTGAAGATATTGACAACCACGTCCATGCGCTGGCGCGGGGCATAACCGCAGACCGTCGACGGCCTGACGGCGCAAACGACAAAGCCCGGCGCGCGTTCCTCGAGCAATTCGCGCTCGCAAAGCGCCTTGAACTTGGAGTAGTCGGTCAGCGGCACCAGCGGCAAATCTTCGTGCACTTCGGGTTCGTTTTTCACCCCATACACGGACGACGAGGACGCATAGATGAAGCGTTTGACGCCGGCGAACTTGGCCGCCCGCACCAACGGCCGAAATGCATCGTAGTTGATGGACTTGCCGAGCGCTGGGTCGAGATCGTAGGACGGGTCGTTCGAAATACAGGCGAGGTGCAGTACCGCATCGCAACCCTTGAGCGCCGCAGCGACCGTATCGTCATTGCGGATGTCGCCCTTGATCTCGCGCAGCCGCGCATGGTTGCGCACGGCCGCGAGCGCGTCGTTGCCGTACATGTAAAGATCGAGCACAGTCACAGCGTGGCCGGCTTGAAGCAAACGCGGCACCAGCACGCTGCCGACATAGCCGGCGCCGCCGGTGACGAGAACATTCCAGATTTTTGTCATTGCCATCACTTCAACAGCGTATCGACGAATTTTATCAACGGAATCTTTTCAACGGATTGGCGGTGGCCGACGATGCCGACCTTGATCGCGCCCGCGGCGTTGCCGACAAAGCCGACGTCAGCGATACGGCCACCGCAGGCGACAAGGGGCGCAGTCATGGCGAAGAAAGCGTCGCCGGCGCCGACCGTATCCACAACCGTTTTGGTAAAGGCCGGGATACGGATGACGCCCTGATCGGGTGCGTAACAATAGCAGCCGTAGGAACCGTGGGTGACGATGGCCTGACGGCAGCCGGTTAGCCGCGGCAGCCCCTCGCCGACAACTTTGGCGATTTCGCTGTATTTGTCCCCGGTCGCCAGCCGCGCCTCGGGCGCATCAACGCAAACGTAATCCGCGTCCCGATATTTTGTGATCAGATTGTAGCCCTGGTTGCCGGCGTTGGTCTGGGCGTTGACCGCGAGGAATTTGGCGTTCTTACGCAACGCCTCGACGTGTTCACGGCCGATCATGCCGTGACCGAAATCACTGACGATGACCATATCCGCCCACGACACCTTGCGCGCCAAAAGATCATCGAGCGCGTCCCGCTCGCCCTGCGGCAATGGCCGGTCGTCCATGAAATAGACTTCAAACAGCTTGCGCATATAGGCGCTCGCGTCGACGTAACGCAGCTTCCGGGTCGTCGGACGGTCGCTTACCGGCACGGCGCTGAGCCGAACGTTGGGTTTTAAATTCTCTTTGATCATACCCTCGTGCGGGCACCCCCGTGCGAGCGTGGTGACTACTTCGACCTCGCTGCAGAACGCCGCAACGTGATTTGCCGTTGCGATCACGCCGCCGGCGAAGATTTCTGTGCCTTGATAGAGGCTGGCGATGATGTGCTCTTTCGACGGCTTGCCGAGCGTTCCGACGTACTGATATTCGTCGATGATCGTGTCACCGATGATCAGGACCTTCAGATGCCGCGCGCTTTCGATCAAGTCGCCGATACGTTTGCGTCCGGCATCGGCGCGCAGGCTATCGAGGAAATCACGCAACGGGGGATCGTAGATATCGAGATAGCGGTTGATCAAGTTCGAGGACGAAAACGTGATATCGCGCGTGAACACAAGGCGCCCGCCGTGGCGCTCGACGGTCTCGCGTTCCGTGGTGATCTTGCCGGTGATATCCTCCTCGGGGTTCTCGTAGTCCGAGCCCTTGACATAGACATCGGGCCGTATCGTATCGAGCGCCGGTTCCGCGTCGGGTGCGTGGTTGACGCCTACGTAATCGACGTATTGCAAGGCGGCGATCATCTCGGCGCGGATTTCCTCGTTGAAAATCGGCCGCCCGGGTCCTTTGTTGACGAACCTGTCGGCCGTCAGGGTGACGATCAATACGTCACCTTCCTTACGCGCCGCCTCGAAATGGCGGACGTGCCCCATGTGGACGAGATCGAAAACGCCGTGGCACAGCACGACCCGTTGCCGACGTGCGCGCGCCTCGGCTGCGAGCCGTCCTAACTTCGCAACAGAATGAATTTTGTCACGAGCGAGAGCGGGCGACACTTGTTCCTGCGGTTGGTCCACGCCTATTTCCCTGCCCGAACGAGATATTTGAACCAGTCGGCGGTGGCGACGGCGATCGTCTCCGGCGTCCAGACAGGCGCGCCGCGCCACAACTCGATGTGCGCGAGCAATTGGCCAATGCCGGCTTCGAGCCCAACGCGCGGGCGCCAACCGAGCACCGTCTTGATGCGCGTAGTATCGGCCCACGTCTGGTCCGGCTCCCCTGGCCGCTTGGGAACGTGTACCGAGGGTCCGCCCAGCAATTCGACGATACGGTTGACGCTATAGGTGCCGTCTGAGCCGACGTTCATCACTTCGCCTATGAGCGGACTGGCGGCCGCCGCGGCGAAGGCGTCGGTCACGTCGGTTACATAAGTGAAATCGCGGGTTTGTGTGCCGTCGCCAACGATCGTATAAGGCTTGCCCGCCAGCTTCTGCGCCAGGAACACGCCGAACATGGCACCGTAACTGCCCGAGGTGCGATGGCGCGGGCCGTAGACGTTGAAGAGACGCAATGACACCGCCGGCATGCCATAGAGCTGTGCCCAGTGCAGCACCAACTCCTCACCCAGGCGCTTGGTCAGAGCGTAGGGATATTGCGGCCTGATTTCGGCGCTTTCCGGCGTCGGATACACATCGGGAATTCCATAACACGACGACGAAGCGGCATAGATGAAACGCTCGGCACGTTGGGCCCGCGCCGCTTCGAGCATGGCCATCGTGCCGTCGACATTTGCGCAGAAATAATCGTGTGGCTGGCGGATCGACGGCACTATGTCGGCGAGCGCCGCGAAATGGAACACCCATTTGACGCCAACGATCGCGCGCGCGAGTGTCGTCGCATCGTTAATGTCGCCGACGTGGATTGTGAGTCGCGGATTACCACAATGCTGCACCAGATTCTCTGGCCGCCCTGTGGCCATGTTGTCGATCACTGCGACCTCATGGCCGTCCGCCAGCAGGCGATCAACCATGTGACTACCGATAAAGCCGGCGCCGCCGGTGACGAGGCATTTGGGACGAGCGCGCATTCTACGGACTATTTGCCGCCGAACGGAAGACAAGCGGCAGTTTGAGTGATAACGGCATTTCGCGCGCCCCCACGCGAATATAAATCATCATCGTTTCATTGGCCTCGCTTAGAACCGGACGCGTCCGAGATGCCGCTCATCGAGCGCTAATTTACGGATGTACTGCGCCAGGATATGCATCACGCTCTGATGGACATCCTCGACGACGCCATAATTCTCTGCCGCGATATGAATCGTAACGTTGGCCAGTTTTGTTGCGGTTCCACCATCGAAGCCAGTTAACGCAATGGTCGTCAGGCCATTTTCTCGTGCCCAGCGTAGCGCCCGACAGATATTCTCAGAATTGCCTGATGCGCTGATCGCAATGAGCGTATCGCCGTCCCGCGCCGTGCGCGACAGCTGATATACAAAAATCTCAGCGTATTCGATGTCGTTGGCAATTGCCGTTATGATCTCAATATTGGTGCTCAGCGACTGAACGCGCGGACGCAAATCGGTGCCGGTTGATATGCCCTTGGCGTAATCGCATTGCAGATGATTCGAGATCGCAGCCGAGCCGCCATTACCACAGACATAAATATGGCCGTCGCGTTTGATCGTCTGCGTCAACACTCGCATAACGCGCTCGAGCACCGCATGATCGATCGAAGCAAGCGCTTTCGTCACTTCGGACGCGTACGCGTCGAAGTAGGAGCCGATCGTCGGAAATTCGCGGTCCGGGAAAACCAAGATGTCTCCGAGCGCGAGCGCTTTTGACACACCCAATCGCAGCACGCGAAAGCGCGCGGCTAGCGACTGGCCGGCATGGCCATCCAACCAGTACGCGGGCAGCGCAACGGTTGGTTTGCCGCTGCTTCGATCTCGGCGATGTCGCCTTCCATAACTGCGCTACTTTCACGAACCGCGTTCGAGCCGACAGCATTATATCCCATCGCTAGGCAGGCGAGGCAATGCTGTTACGCGCTATGAGTTGTGGCTTGCGCTGATCAAGGCTCGTAAAGATACGACGGACGGCTTTGCCAGGCCGGAATCTGTCTGCTTGTGCGACAGCGGAATTCTGCGTTTACGGTGCCTTGCCATACCGCTCCAGGACGGTCTCAGGATCGCCAAACATTACCATGCGCCCATTCTCGAGCCAGATTACCCGGTTGCACCATTTGCGAATGATGTCGAGCGAATGGCTGGCGAGCACCAGGATCTTCGACTGTCCGATGAACGTGTCGACGCGCGCCGCTGCCTTCGAAAGAAAATGGGCATCGCCAGCCATCAGCCATTCGTCCATCACGAGCAGCTCGGGCTTGGTTGCGGTCACGATTGAGAAAGCAAGACGCAAATACATCCCGGTCGAATATGTTCGCGCCGGAAAATGGAGAAATTCGCCGAGTTCCGAAAACTCGGCGATCGCGGGTGCGAGCGCGCGAATCTCGGACGGGCGCATCCCGAGATAGAGACCGCGCAACATGATGTTTTCGTACCCCGTCGCATCGAGGCTTAGGCCCAGATTGATGTCGAGAAGCGCGCTGACCGCGCCTTCGACTTTGACCCGTCCGGCAACCGGTTCATAGATCCCGGCTATAACTCGCAACAGCGTCGTTTTGCCGGCGCCGTTCTTGCCCACGACGCCGATGCGGTCGCCATGCCCGATTGCCAAAGAAATATCGTCGAGCGCGCGCACGTAAAGGCCGTTCCGATCGCTAGCAACGTTGCGCTTCGTCGCGATGGAAAGCAGCGTCTTTCGCAGCGACCGTCCGCCCGTATGATAGATCGGGAAGTGGATCGAGACGTTGTCGAGCGCAATTGAGGCCATATGGCGCTATACCCAATACGGAATGCGCGCCCGATAGCGGGCAAAAAACCAGAAGGTCAGCACCCAGCCCGCCGCGGTCGTCAGCAGAGCGACGAGCCAATGCACCGAGGCGGCGGGATCTCCGAGCAACGGCCCGCGGACGATTTCGATCAATGCGTATAGCGGATTGATATCGATAATCCAGTGCTGCTCCCAACCGGCAAGCGACGCCGGCGTCCAAAAGACCGGCGTGAGCAAAAAGACGATCTGCAGAAGCGTGCCGACAATCGGACCAAGATCGCGGAACCGCGCACACGCCATACCAAGAAGAAGGCACATCCACGCGCCGTTCATGGCTAAAACGACCAGTCCCGGAATAACGAGCAGGCTGCGCGCATTCAGTGGGATTTGGAAATAGACGGCAATCACCACATAAACCGCAGCGTTGTGTGCAAGGATGATCAAGTTGCGCAGGACCGTTCGGTTGACATGGCTGGTGAAGGGCATGCGGGCCTGCCGAATAATCGATTCGGCGGCGACAAAGCAAAGGCAACCTTCGTTAGCGACGGCGGAGATAAAACCCCATAGCGCCATGCCCAGCGCGAGGAACGGCAGATAGCTCGCGATGCTCTGGCTCAGCACGCGCGAATAGAGAAGCCCAACCGCGAGGGACATAAATGCAGTACTTATGGTGAGCCACAACGGGCCGAGGATCGACCCGCGATAGCGCTGAACGATGTCGAACCACGCCATCGCCATCCAGACCCACCAACGCCTTAAGCCATCCCACAGATCCGCGAACGCGGCAGACCAATTCGGGGATGACGACCCGGCGGCGGCGCTACTGGCGGATGACATCGTCGATGACCGCCAGCGGATCGGCGACTGTAATCCCGAACCGCGCCGTGAGCGTGCTGCTATTGAGCGTGGTGTGTCGTGGCGCAGCGCCGGCCGGAAGGTCAAGAGCGGCCGCCGGCGTTGCCCGAACGAGCGATGGCGCAGCGCCGATACGCGTCGCGATATGCCGGCCAGCGTCGACATAGGTGATGTCGCGCGGTCCGCTCAGTTGAAAAACGCCTGGCTCGCCGCGCGCGACAAGGCGTTGAATCACGGCTGCAGCCAAATCGATGGGCACTGGCGCCATGACCATGTCGTCGGCTGCCTCGACGGCTTGGCCACCAGCCAACCGCGTTGCCCAGGCGCGCAACAGGGGCATGCCCGCCACCAGCACTTTGGTCATGCGCAGAATCGCCACCGGCGCACCCGCCCGCATGGTCTCGCGCAATACCGCTTCCACGCGAGCGCTCTGACGACCGTATTCACTGACCGGGCTTGTTGGCGCGTCGGCCGGCATCATCGCACGGCTGCCATCGAAGACTTTATCGGTCGATACAAATAAGGTGAATATCCCGCGCCCAACCAACCGCTCAACCAGGTCCAGAGTCTGGTTCACATTGACGAAGGCCGACCCTGCCGGATCCGCTTGGCAATCGGCGAGCCGCGCGATGCCGGCGAGTAGGCAGGCAGCGCGCGTTCCCTTCGGCGGCTCCCAATCGCTGAGCGGCTTTGCCAAGTCCAGAAGCGGTCGGTTTCCACTGGCCCGTTCTGGGTGCCGGGTAGTCGCATCAAAGCGTCCGCGAAACGCGTACGACTGGCGAAGGATCTCCGAACCGATTTGAGAATCGCCGCCGACAATCAACACCCGCCCGGATTCCGCAATGGCGCCGGGCGCGCCAGTCTGTAACGGCATGCCGACATCAATCCCCATGCGACCGTTTCGGATTGCTGCATAGCGCCAGGAGATAATGGGCCATAGGATAAAATCCGGTGTGAACCACTTCGTCATTCATCGAGAAGAGGAACACCGTCTCGAAATGGCGATCAAGAAGCTGTTTGAGCCCGCTCCCCGTCTTGCAGTTGACGTGACCAGCCTTGCTCTGGGACGACGCGTGCGGTTGTGACTCGAGCGACGGGCTGCCGACGACAAGAACGCCGTTGTCGGTTAGCGACGACGACAAGTGCCGCAGATAGTCGTTCTCGCACTCGGGAGCAACGTGCTCGATCACGTCAAGGCTGAAAATTCCGTCATGTCGCCGGGGCAACGGTCCGGCGAGGATGTCGTGGACATGCGTCTCGATAGGCCAGCGCGCGGATTGGCGTCGGCGGATATCTTCGATGAAAATCGGGTCGAAGTCGTACGCCGTCAATTTATATACTTCCTGCAGGACGATCCGGGCCGCGAAGGCGTCGCCGCATCCCACCTCGGCAACGTCGCGCCGCCCGCTGAGCATTTTGGACACGAATTTATAGCGCGCGAGGATGAAGCCGAGGCGTCGGGGATCGTCGTGCCAAACCTGATTGGTCATCAGGCCGAGGGTCGCTGTGCCGACTGCGTCGCGGACGGCGAGTAGGTCCCGGTACTGAGATTCCTTCGGGGCCGGTGCATCGGTGCTCTTCACATCGCGCACTCGGGTATCGTCCACGGCCGCATTTCGGTCGACGCGGAGGACGATGCACGCGCTCGAAATTCGCCGCGGCGCCGCCTCATCCCGTTCGGCACGGCGAACAGCCAGATTGCAGACGAGGCTGACGCCAAGCATGAGTGCGAGCTTGGCCGCCTGGAGCGGCAGCCTGATCACCGCACGCCACGATCCCGAAACAATGCCGATCAGCTCGCCAACCGAGCGCCGATTCAACGCGACCGTCAGGCCGCCGATCGAGCCATAAATGAACGAGCGCAAATCACTGACCGGCACGTAGCGAAGTTTGAGCGGCGTCACATTCGGCCGGAGGATGTCGGGCGCGCGCAGCGCCAATGCATGACCGAAACTGCCGTCGTCCGCGATCCGATGCGGATTATGAACGAGAATTAGAATCTGTCCGCCGATCTTCATCGATAGCAGAATTCGATCAACGATCTTTCCGATTTGTCGAAGTTCGTCCGGTGGAATATCGACGATGCAAAGGTCGTGAGCGTTCCGCGGCGTCGCTGACTCGCCATTTCCGGCGGCCAGAATTTCCCATGTCCGAACGAGGTTGGATTGCGACGCCGCTTCACCGAGCCAATCGGTGACTAGGGTGGGCGTCGCGGAAACGATCAAGATGCGCCGTTGCGTGTCAACGGCGCTCTTCAGCGCCGCCAGTGCGAAATGGAGGTCGGGCCATAGCGGATGCCAAAGCGGCAAATCCGGCAACGTGCCCGCCACGCGCAGACGCAGTCGGTCCAACCAGTACAGCACGCCGAACGTCGGGCGCTTTCCTGCATTTGCCGTTTCGCGCGCCTTTCGTTTTGTGATCGCGTCGAACGCCGCAATCGCGCCACGCCAGTATGGATGGTCGCGGTAAGGCTGCGGTTCGGGGGTCATCGCCTTCTTGACGTCGGCGATGAAGGCATCGGCCGCTTCCGAGACCGTCGACAACGAAGCGGGCAAGGCGCCGGAATGGAAAACCAGTCGATAGTCCGCGTTTTGGCGATGCCGAGCCGTCGTCCATTCCGAGAGCTGCCGCGCCAGCGCCGCCGCGTCGATCGGCCCAAGACGCACATGCCGCTCCTCGTGATGGCGCCGCTGCATTTCGACCACCAGATAATCGTCGGAATCGGTCAGAACGGCGACGCTCCCCGACGGACACATCTCGGGAACGAAGGAATAGTCGCACGACGCGCCCACCGTGAAGTCGGCAACCTCCGGCCGGATCGCAATCATATGCATGAGAAAGAAGCGGCCGGTCATGGTGTCCGCGTCAACCCGCCAAAAGAGGCGGTTGCTATGGCTCGCATGCGCCATCGGCAGATTGACCGTGTTGGCCATTGTCACTGGATGCAAATGCTGCAGTGCCCAAGCCACGAGCTCGCGCGGCGGCAACGCAATGGCCACCTCCGCCGCGTTCACGCGCGCCGCCAACCATGGCGCCGCATCTTCCTCGACGATCTGGAAATTGCCAGCCAGCACCGCGCTGGCGCCGGCCCTTATGCGGGCGAGCACGGACGCGAGCGATCCGTCCGCCATGACATAATCGGAGACTAAAAAGATGAAGCAGCTGTCGGTCATCGCCTTGCCCGCGGCGCGCACCGCGCGTGCATAGGCAAAGGTTATGGTCGTCGAATAATTTCCGTCGCTAATCAGATCATCGATCGGCTCGAACCGAACGGCGCAGCACGATGCCAGCCGATCGAACGCGCGATGACGCCGGATCGTCGCCTCGTCCCGGCGGCGCGTCAGGAACACCATTTCCGTCGGCAACGCCGCAACGAGCGCCGGAATGTTTCCAGGCGCGAGCAGCGTCGGCAGGCTGACGGTCAGAAATTGGTGGATGAAACGATGGCCCCAAACCGGGAGCAGGAGTTTGACCGCGCTCGGGCCTAGCCGGCGAACCGCCGACGCTTCCAAGGCAGGCACTACGCGGTCTTCAGGCATAAGCGGCGAACCCCCAACTCCACCATCGATTCCTACCAGTGCCTGTGCGCCCGGTCACTGAAGAATTTACCCGCTCGCAGGTCTCATTGCCGCCTTATCGGCAATAATAACCGAGAAGACAGCCGCGATGATCTCTACCTTTCGATCCGAACTCAGATTAGTCTGACGGCACTCGTCTCAAACTTTGAAACCGCGCATGTGATGAATCGACTGGAGGATTTTGCTGAAATTTTCGACGGCATAACGCCCTGGACCGGGTTCGTCCCGAAGGGCTATTTGGTCGACTTCCTCGGCACGATCACCGACGTGCGGTTTCAGCCGCTGGCGCGGCTTGAACCTTCAGCGGTCGGCGGCGGCCAAACACAGACGCGGTTGCCGGTCATTAATGACGGCGAACCTTGGTTCGAGGCCGTCAACTGGATTGCCGCCGCGCGCGCAGCACATGAGCGCTTTGTGATGGTCACGCTCGGCGCATGCTTCGGTGCGCAAGCGGTCGGCAGTTACCGCACGCTCCAGCTTTTGAATCCGCTGCCGGCGCTGTTGGTCGCGGTTGAGCCCGAACCGGAAAATTTCCAGTGGATTCATCGCCACCTGCGCGATAACGGCATCGACCCCGACGCGCACTGGCTTGTGCCGATGGCGATCAGCGATCGTAACAATCCGGTGTTTTTTCCCGTCGGTTCGCCGGGCACCGGCGCGCAGAATTGTTATGCCACCAACCACTCCGGCGCTCGAAAAAATTACGTCGATCAATTGGTTTCCTCGGCAAATGCGATGGCAGCGTTGCGTCGCCTGCTGCTCGAGGGCACCACCGGCTTGACCAAAGACCTCGTGCCGGGAGCCAACATCATGGCCGAGATCAAATCGTTGAGCGCCATTACATTGCGTGACTTGTTGGGACCGGTTGCGATCGTCGATTATCTCGAATCCGATATTCAACAAT
>Ga0126371_10003495_pt1 | contig 13769 bp, 10 predicted proteins | sample PanSoiMetaPlot_4_FD_110145 | JGI IMG/M metagenome (GOLD analysis project Ga0126371, IMG submission 110145) | Tropical forest soil microbial communities from Panama - MetaG Plot_4 | ecosystem: Environmental > Terrestrial > Soil > Tropical forest > Bulk soil | place: Panama | collected 2016-02-17 | reverse complement strand
GCGGTGTGCGGACGACCTGCAGTTCGAAGATTCTGGAAAATTTTGTGCCGCCCTATGACGCGACGGCGGTGAGTCGGCTCGAAGCGGCCGGCGCGATCATTCTAGGCAAAACAAACTGCGACGAATTCGCCATGGGAAGTTCCAACGAGAATTCGGCGTTTGGGCCGGTCGAGAATCCGGCGGCGCCGGGATGCGTGCCGGGCGGGTCAAGCGGCGGATCGGCAGCGGCCGTGGCGGCGGACCTGGCGGTTGCAGCACTTGGGACCGACACGGGTGGATCGATCCGGCAGCCTGGAGCATTCTGCGGAATCCCGGCGATGATGGGAAGCTACGGTCGCGTGTCACGGTATGGGCTGATTGCGTTTGCCTCCTCGCTCGACCGCATCGGGCCGCTCGCTCGCAAAGTGGCCGACGTGGCGGCAGTCTTGAAGGTAATGGCGGGACGCGACCCGAACGATTCAACTTCGACGACAGCGCCGGTCGAAGACTACCCGTCGGAATTAAGTAAGCCAGTAAAGGGAATGAAGATTGGCATCCCGAAGGAGTATTTCGGCGAGGGAATGGATGCAGGTGTTCGCGAGAAGATTGCAGCGGGGATTGCAGTGTTGCGGAAGCTCGGCTGTGAGATGCTGGAAATCGGTCTGCCCCACACCGACTATGCGATCGCAACCTATTACATCCTTGCGACGGCCGAGGCCAGTTCCAACTTGGCGCGTTACGACGGCGTACGGTACGGCTTGCGCAAAGAAGCCGACACCCTGGTTTCGACCTACCGGAAGACACGGGGAGCGGGATTTGGACCGGAAGTGAAACGCCGCATCGTGCTCGGAACCTACGTGCTGTCGGCGGGATATTACGACGCCTATTATCTGAAGGGGCAGAAGGTGCGGGCGCTAATTGCGAAGGATTTCCGTGAGGCGTTCCAGAAGGTCGATGCGATTGTGACGCCCACCTCGCCAGTGCCACCCTTTAAGCTGGGGGAGCGGACAAACGATCCCTTGCAAATGTATCTTGCTGATATTTATACAGTTACAGGATCCCTAGCGGGATTGCCGGGCATTTCAGTGCCTTGTGGGAAGATTGCTGGAAAGCTGCCAGTCGGGTTGCAGATCTTTGGGCCAGCATTTGGGGAGGCACGGGTGCTGCAGTTGGCCCACGCCTTTGAGGCGGCAGGCGGGGCACAGGTTTAGCTGGTCAGGAAACATGGGGCCGGAAACTCCGGAGGCGAGTTTACGCAGATGGCTTCTCTGGCACCGATTCGAGAAAAGCTAGCGCTTTCGCAGACTCGGTTTTTCCGGGCTGCGGATTTCATCGCGGCCGAGCACTGGGAACAGCAGCCCGGTCCGCAAGAATGGTCGGCGGCGGAACTCGTGGGACACCTGGTCGTGGTCGAGCGCGGCATCATCGGCAGGGCTAACAGCATCACCCAGAAGACGCCCTTGCCGGTATCTTTCCGAAAGCGCCTGCACCTTCCACTGTGGTTCGTCGAGGCGCGGGTGGTGCGCCGGAAATCGCCGGTGCCACAAGACCCCAGCCTGCTGGGATCCAAACAAGCAATGCTCGGCGCGTTGCGCGACGTGCGCGCGCGAACCCTGGAGTTTTTGACCAATACCGAGCAGCGGAACTTGAAGGTCTATTGCTGGCGGCACCCATTTCTGGGCATGTTGAACTGCTACGAGTGGATGGAAATGATTGCAGCGCATCAGATCCGACACACCAAACAGATCCTCACAATTGGGCAGAAACTCTCCCGAAAGCTGTAGGAATTTCACAAGTTAGGTATGTTTTTGCATATAGCGGGCCTGTTAATTCTAACAGGAACGCCGGGCGAAGAAAGTCCGAAGAACAGCGAAAAGCCCGTTTCCACAACCATTTCAAAAAAGTACTAGTGAATTCGTTTAATGCTATTTAAACGGAACGACTATTGCTCTTGTAATTTGCATCCTCTAACCTGCGCTCAGCATCACAAGAGACGAGTGGCGGCGAAGGATGGAGCGAACGTGAGGCAACCCTTGGTTACCGTTAAATCGAGTCAAAAGATCTTCACCGACGCGGAAGTCGCTAGTTTGACCGGCATCTGCGTCGAGCATCTGCACAACTTCGCCCGCAGCCGTCATCTTGGAGTAATCGCTCGCGCCGCGGAAGCTGCCGGGGCCCAGGCGGATCAGTGGCTGTTTACGCTTTCGGACCTGATGGTTCTGGTTACGCTGTTTCCGCGCTGCTCGCACTGATCGGATTGCGCCTGCCTTCGGGAGTCCCCTGCCGCCTCCCCTGCCTCCGGGTCTTTGAGAATCCCCAGCCAATCGAGCAAACTTGCCGCGTCCGGATGGACGCGTTATTCTGCGGATAGCTGCAGGTTTGCGACTTCGGGGATACCTGCATCCAAGGAATTATGCCTCGCCGAACGATCCACCGTCCTGCTTTCTTGCGCTGGGTTGTTAGTGTGTTGCTGGTGCTGCCGATCGGCGCTTCCTCGGAAACTCAAAGCTCTGCCTGGCAGGCGCAGAATGCTTCTACCAACAGCAAGAGTCCAGTGTACCCGCGCGGCCTGAAGCTAATGCTGACCGACGGGACCTACCAGATTGTCCGCGAATATGAGCGAAAAGGCGACCGGGTCCGCTACTACAGCATCGAGCGTGGAGCCTGGGAAGAATTGCCAGCTTCGATGGTTGACTGGAATGCCACCGCGAAGACACAAGCGGAAATGGAAAAAGACTCCACCGCCTTGGTAGAAAAGGTTCACAAACAGGAAGAAGTGCGCAACATGGAGAATGTGACCGACATTGATGCCAGCCTGCGGGTGGGAGATGGGTTGTTCCTGCCATCGGGCGAAGGAATGTTTTTGGTCGAGGGCAAGTCCATACGAGCTCTCGATCAGGTGGGTGCGGCGAGCAAAACGGACGGTAAGCGCGTAGTGGCGCAGATCCTCTCCCCGGTGCCGATTGTCCCGGGGAAAGCGAATGTCATCATTCAGGGGGCGCATTCGGTGGTTCGTCTGAGGACCAACCAGCCGGAGTTTTATCTGCGAGAGGCGCCGATGGACCCCGATGCAACCAGTTCGATTCAGAGGAGCCGGCGCGCGAGTGAGTCGGGACCGGACGTGGAGCTGGTGCGCGCAAAGGTTGGACGGAACAAACGGGAATTGGAATCGACCACCACTCTTTTTGGGCAAACGATAAAACAGGACGTCGAACAGATTTCCATCCAGCGATGGGACATCGCGCCGAATGTCTACCGGTTCACCTTGAGCCAAGCGTTGCCACCCGGGGAGTATGTCTTGGCGGAGGTGTTGGAGGGCGGATTGAATTTATTTGTGTGGGACTTTGGGGTGGACGAGACCACGGGAAAAACCGGGAAGTAGTGGTTAGGGCTTGCTCGAGTGGGCGGGAGTGAAGACTTCGGTGAGGACGTGCAGGACGTCAGAGATGCGGAAGGGTTTCTGCAAGTGGCGCGAATTCGCGGGCAGGTTGCCGCCTTCTTCGGTTACCAGGTCCCCAGACATGTAGATGATTTCGGGCTTGTTTTCGCCGGCGGCAATCTTCAGGCGCTGGGAAACGCCATAGCCATCGGCGTTCGGGCCGGAGCCGGAGAGCTTCAAGTCGCAGAGAATGGCGTTGTACTTCGTGCCGAGAACCAGGCTTAAGGCCTGCTCCGCGGTGGCCGCACAATCCACTTTCAATCCATAGGCAGCCAGGCCCTCGTAGAGCAGCATACGGATGCTCTCTTCGTCGTCGAGGACGAGAATGGTGTGCTTGGCGAAAGCGTCGAGCGTGGGCACGAAGCGCTCGCCGGTGCCCGAACCCGAATCAATCTTTCCATGAGGATGGCGGGGAGCTTCCGGGCTGGCAATGGGCAGAGAGACGGTGAAGGCCGCGCCGCCGGCGGGAAGCGAAGAAGCTTCGATATTGCCGCCATGTTCGCGGACGATGGACATGCAAATACTGAGGCCCAGGCCGGTGCCGCCTCCGGGGCGTTTGGTCGTGAAGAACGGATCGAACAGTTTGGGTAAAGCCTCGGGCTTGATCCCGACCCCGTCGTCCTGAACGGTAGCGAAGACGCGATTGCCGGTATGGCCGAGACGAATCTGCACGCGACCCGACTGGCGCACTTCGCGGATGGCGTGTTCCGCATTACTGATGAGGTTCAAGAAGATCTGAATGAGCTGGTTGGCATCGCCGACGATGAGCGGGAAGCCGGCGACGGATTGAAATTCGACCTCGACGTTGTTGCGGCGGAGCGAATGCTCGTGAAGCTGCAAGGTACGTTCAATAACCAGGTTGAGATCCAAGGCTTTTTTCTGAGGGGAGGCGGGACGCGAGAATTCCAGAAGATTCTGGACGATGCGTGCGGCGCGGCGGGCCTGGCGGTGAGTCATTTCAAGCTGGCGCTTGGTGTTGTCGTCTACGTTCTGGCGGTCGCGAAGCAGTTCGCTGGCACCGAGGATGGCCGTGAGTGGGTTATTGAGTTCGTGGGCCACGCCGGCCAGCATCTGGCCCATGGCAGCAAGTTTTTCGGCTTGAATCAGCTGGCTTTCGAGACGCTTGACCTCGGTGACGTCTCGTCCTGAGATGACCACCCCTTCAATCTTGCCAGCTTCATTGAACAGCGGGCTGAAATTGCACTTGAGGCTGCGCCATTCGCCCTGCTTGTGCCGGCTGCGAACTTCAATGGAAGCGAAGTTTTGTTTCCCGGCAATAAGATCGTCGAACAGCGCGATCATGGCCGGGCGATCATCGGAATGGCTGCGTTCACCGAAGGTGAGACCAATCACTTCAGAGGGTTCGTAGCCCAAAACCTCCTTGAACCTTGGGCTGACGAACGTATAGCGCCGCTCGGGATCGACGACGAAGATAAGGTCGGGGAAGCTGTCGATAAGGCGGCGGGCGAATTCCTGCTGCTGATGAAGTTGTTTTTCGATGGCGCGGCGCTCCGTGATGTCGACCAGGGCACCCTGGAAGCGGACGACGCGGCCGTTGGTGTCGCGAACGGCCGAAGCGGTATTGAGGCAATAAACGGGCCGGCCGTCCTTGCGGCGCAGCGTGATTTCACGGCCCTGAGGACTGGCTTCGCGGCTCACTTCGCGTGCGACAGCAGTACGCTGAATTTCGTCCACGAAAATATCAGTGACTTTTTTCGACAGGAGCTCTTCCTTGGAGCGGTAACCAAGCATGTTGACAAGAGCGGGATTGACCTCGAGGATCTTGTCCTCGGGCGTGACGATGTAGATTCCCTCCTGGAGAGTTTCGAACAGTTCAGTGAAGCGGGCTTCGCTGCGCTTCACGGCGGTGATATCGCGGGCGAGAACAGTAACGCCGTGGACTTGGTTGTCGCGAATCATGGCGTGCGCTACGCAATCGAAAAAGTAAATCGTGTTGCGTTTCTTGAGTCGGACCTGAACGATGCCGTTCCAGATGCGGCGTTCGAGGAAGCGATTCTTTGCAGTTTCCAAGACTTCCAGGGGATGCCCGTCGGCGTCTTCGAAGAATTCAGTGATTCGGCGCCCGATGATTTCCTGGAAGGGCTGGCCCAGAAGATCGGAGAAGCTGCGGTTGACGGCGCGGATTTCGCCGTCGAGGCTCATGGCGAGAAGGATGTCGTCGAACGAATCGATCAGGTCGCGAAAGCCCTGTTGCGACTTGGAGATCATGGCGAACAGTTGCTGAAGCTGCTGGTCGCTCGGAAGCGAGGCGTTGCTTTGATCGAGGCCGCGGACCAGACCTTTTAGCTCGGCGATTTCCTGGGTCTTCCTCCAAACGTAGAGGCCGAGAAGCGCAACGAGAACGACTAAACCGATGGGCAGGGCTTCCAGGTGAAATCGTGAACTGCGGAGCCAGTCCCAGGAAAGCCACGCAAAAACCGCTGTGAGGAGGAAAAGGACAAAGAAGGTGAGACGCCAGAGTTCGTGCTGGCGTTTTTCGAAGCGCTCGACGCGCTCACACAGTGGAGCGCGAGGCTCCCGGGAGGAGCCGTGCTCGGAAAGGTCCGGATTCGACGCGGGCTGCATGGTTCCAGTCCACCGGAAAACGCTGCACTTGGCTGCGGGCGGCGATTCCCCATAATAAGGAGAATTTCCCAGGACCAGCAAGGGGGACAGCTGGCGGCAGTGCCTTGGCCATACCTGCCCAAAGGTGCAGATTCTGCGCGCCGCCGCCCGCTACGGTCAGCGAAGGCTCGAAAGTGCTTGGAGCTGTTTTTTGGCAAATTCCGGGGGCAAAGGCGCGTAGCCGAGGCCTTCGCATTGGCGTTGGCCGGTTGTCAGCATCCAGCGAAGAAGGTCGCGCAAGGCAGCCAGCTTGGCCGGTTCGCGGCCTTCGGTCGAGATAACCAGCCAGGTGAAGGTGGCGATCGGATAGACGTGCCTGCCGCTGCCGTTGGAGATGGAAACGGCAAAGCCGTTGTGCTCGGAGGCGTCAGCCGTGCGAGCCGCCGCGGTCACACTGTCCAAATCCGCCTTCACGTAGTCCCCTGAGGCGTTGCGAACAGCGGCAAAATCGAGCTCGTGCTGGAGAGCAAAGAGAAGTTCCACATAGCCGATGGAGTTTGCAGTTTTGCGCACGGCGGTAGCGACGCCGTTGTTCCCCTCGGCACTTTGGCCCACGGGCCAAGCCAGGGCGGGTGCTGCGCCGAAGCGCAACTTCCATTCCGGGCTGACCTTGGATAGATATTCGGACAAAGCATAGGTGGTGCCGCTTCCGTCCGAGCGATGAACCACCACGATCGCTTCATCCGGCAAACGGAGATGTTTGTTGATGGCGCGGATTTCAGGCGCCGTCCAGCGCTGAATCTTACCGAGAAAAATTCCGGCAAGAACCTCAGGAGTGAGATTTAGGCCAGATGCACCTGGCACGTTGTAGATCGGCACAACGGCGCCAACCAGGGTGGCTAGTTGCAAGACACCTGGGTGCCGCGAGTTCAACTGCTGCGGGGAAAGCGGCATGTCCGAAGCGCCAAAATCGGTCTGGCCGGCGAGGAATCGTTGCACACCTTCCTGTGAGCCGATGGCCGCATATTGGATCTGGATCTCCGGACGCGAGAGACGGAAGCTCTCAAACCACTTCTGATAGATGGGAGCCGGGAAAGTGCCCCCTGCGCCGGACAGGATCACGCTTCCAGCAGACGTTCGATCGGGGCCGGAAGGGCGAGAAGCGCTGCCTTTTTCCGCGCGGCCCTTGGCCGAGAGAGCCGTGAGGAGCTCACGGACAAGTTGATCAGCGAGATCGTCGGCGATGGATTTCCAGGTCACGGTTCGTGGCGTAACCAGGTAAGACCAGAGCGCTTCTCCGTTTTTCCCGGTTGCCTCTAGCGAGGCGAAGCCGCCATAGGTCGAATGTTCGACGCTTTTGGAACGAGGATTTTGCGAGACGTGACCGGTGACCCAGATGACCGCCTTGCCATGGAGAATGGCGTCGGCCTGTGCGGTTTCGCTGACGATTTCGACCGCGTTGCTGGCTTTGAGCTTCTGCAAGACGTGATCGCGGACGGCGGCCGAGCGTGGTTCGGTCTCGGACCAATCCACGGCAATACGCTTGACGCCCGAGAGAGTTTCGGCGGTCTGTGGAAGCGGCAGTGCCACCGAACCACCGAGCAGGGCAATCGAGAGAACCAGCGAGATCCCAGCCAGACACTTCATAAATGAGCCGCCTATTGTGGCCAACAGAGATTTCCGAGAATTCACCTTCGCAGAGGGAGATGAAGTCCCGCGCCAGCGGAATCCTAACGGAACGGAATGATTGTGTGTAGGCCCGCCGCTAGCTAGAACTACAGGCCGGTTTGCAGCACGGCGATGCCGTCTTTGGAAACTTCGACGTCGTCTTCGGACTTGCCGCCGCTGAAGGCCGCAACGAGATAGCCATTTTTGCCTCGGACGATGACTCCTCCGCGCCATCCGAATTCGCCTCTCAAGACCGGACGAACCTGGCTTCCGCTGTCTTTAAGCGTGTCGGCCATTTCGGCGGCCTTGGAATAGGCAATAGCCAGCAGGTTGGAGCCCGGCTCTGTTTCCGTCGCATCTTTTTTCATGCTTCCGACGATGGTCATGCGGGAACTCCAGGATTCGATCGGTGCACCTTCAAAATAGGCGACGACGGCTACGCCGGCGATGTTGAGCTGCTCGGCGCGCTTCCGCATGGCTTTAAGCGCGGAATCGGCGAGGCTTTCAAAGGCTGGCGCCGAAGAGAGACCTTTGGAGAATGCGCTATCCATTTTGGCGATGTCCACGCGAAAGCTTACCGAGTCGGCGGTCGGAAAATCAAGCGGAACGCGCTGCGTGACGCGTCCGGTGGCGGCCCACTCGGTGCCGCGTTCAAAAGTGGCCATGAAGCCGGCGCAGCTGAGCGCCGCGACGTCGTGCCCCATGACCGTGTGAAAGATGCGGCCCTTGCCGTAGCTGAGGACCATGAGACTCGGTTCGTCGCGGCCGGTCCCGCGATTGGCGGGATCGGAGTGCGCGGTGGCGAGTACGGTCATGTGCTCGCCGGGCCCGCGGAGGGAGGCGTAGAGTTCGTCGGTGTTGTGCATCCACGCACGGGGAAGGCCTTTGAGAATGGGGTGATCAGGAAGGCGGGCTTCGACCAGATACGGGACGCGGGCGCCGTGCGAGCCAGCGGATCCCGGCGAGTTGTCACTGACGAGTTTGCCGTCGTTGAGATACCACCAGGGGCCGGCCGACTCGGTGCGGCCGCGCCAACCGCCGATGCCCGTCATTTCGTTGAAAGCCCGCCAAGCGGGGAAGGCGTTGTCGGCGGCATGGACCACGACCAGGCCGCCGCCGTTTTGGATGAACTGCTCAAATTGCGCGCGAAGGCTTTCCGGCCAATCGGGGCCATCGTAGTTAAGAACGATCACTTTGTATTTAGAAAAGTCGGGATGGAAGTTGGAGAAGTCTTCGCCGGAGCGAGGCGAAGTGGCTACGGTAACGGTGAAGAGTTTTGCGTCTTCGAGTTCCCGTTTGAGGACCTGGGTAGTGAGTTGCCAGTTGTGATAAGGGCCTGCAGATTGTCCGTCAATCAGAAGGACGGGGATGGAACTGGAATTTGCGGCCGCAGCCCGGGCGTAGTTCGGCAAACTTCCCAAGACGACCAAAGAAAAGGCGACGAGAATCTTTCTCATGGGATCTCCCTGCTAGGAAATTCCTTCACCCGCGTTTGGTTTCCCTTTTCGCGCCAGCGGCAACGACTTTGCCCAACTCGGCTCGCGATACCTCGAGATTGCGCTCCATATAATCGCAAATCAGCTGAAGTTCTTCATCCTTATAACGATCCGCCACTGCCATGAAAGCCTGACCAATGGCTTCATAGCGCGGGGCGAAAGGCGCAAGGCTCTCCGAGCGCACTTGGATAAATACCTTGCGACGGTCACGAGCGCCGCGGATACGTTCAATGAGTTTGCGCTTTTCGAGGCGGTCGAGGGTGTGCGTGACTGCGCCGCTGGTGAGCCCGGTGGTGGCAGAGAGCCAGCCGGGGGTAATGGGCTCGCCAGGGTGGGTAAGGATGAGATCGATGCACTTGGTATCGGTGGCGTTGAGGCCAAAGGTTTGGGCGATGGCCTGATGCAGGAAAACGGTCTGGGTGCTCAGAGCGCGGCCGAGGTTCGAAAGCCTCTGGAGCAGGGAGCGGCGGGCGAATTTAGGCGTTGACACGGTATACCTGCATTATTAAGATAAATTCCTGCATATTTAAGAGACTGCATCCTTCAAGTAATAGTAAGGGAGTCTCGGCAAAGGAGCAAGTCATGAGCAGCGCAACGGCGAAGGGCTATAAAGGAGCGGGAATGGAGGGCTGGACGGCGCGCTGGTACGCCAAGACCCGGCAGAACGACATGGAGTCTTTCCGGGAGGCGGCGCAGAGGGCCTCGGAGAGGCTCGGCCAGGGAAGCAGCGTGCTCGAAGTGGCGCCGGGCCCGGGATTCTTTTCGATCGAGCTGGCGAAACGGGGCAATTTCCATATTACCGGACTGGACATCAGCCGGACGATGGTCGAGATCGCCAATCGCAACGGGAACAAGGCCGGCGCAAAAGTGGATTTCCAACTGGGCAATGCCTCGGCGATGCCTTTTGGCGGCGAGAGCTTCGATTTCGTCTACTGCTCGGCGGCGTTCAAGAACTTCACCGAACCCGTAAAGGCGCTCAACGAGATGCACCGCGTGCTGCGCCCCGGAGGCGAGGCGCTGATCGCCGATCTTTGCAAAGATGCGCCGATCGAGGAAATCGATCGCTACGTGAGCCGGAGTGGACGCGGAAAACTGGACGGGTGGCTGACAAAGATGGCGTTCCGGGTTTTATTGCTGAAACGGGCATACACAAAAAATGATTTCCAAAGGATGGCGAGAGAAAGCAGCTTTGCAAGCTGTACCGTGAGCGCGGAAGGCATCGGATTTGAAGTGCGCTTCTGGAAGCCTACCGTCGCAGGAGCAACACGGTCATGAGTCTCACGAAACAGCAAAAGCGTGACCTGCTCTGGATGGTCGGCATTGCCAGCGCCCTCACGCTGACCAGCCTCGCCTGGCACCAAATCAATGCGACCTTAACGCACTGCCGCGTGTTCTTCTAAAACGAAATGCTATTTCCACACGCCAAGAAGTCGGCTGAGCAGGAGGAGTTCGCCCAGGTGATAGGCGTTGTGATCGGCGACCAAAAGGGCTTCGCGGAGGACGGTTTGGCCGGTGCCATGGGAAAGCGGAGTGGCTAAGTCGGTGTTCTTGTTTTGAACAAGTTTTATCATTGCCCGGAGATCCGCGCGGAAAGATCGAATGGTTTTGTCCCAGGCTGTCGGACCGGGAGGGGCTGGCGATTTCGGCCAATAGCCATCGGGGAAACCGGGTGAGACGTGCTTCGGGTTGCGAGTGAACTCAAGAATGTCCCATTGCGCAATGCGCATGTGTTCGAGGACTTCCCAGGGTGAGTGCGCGGCGCCTTTGGGACGAATGCCGCGGAGCTCGGCGGGCCAGTTTTTAACGGCGTCGGCGAAGGCGATGTGGGCTTGGCCGCCTTCGAGAAGTTCGACCAGGTGATTGCGGAGGAATTTTCGGTTTCGCATAATTTGTTGCTCCCGAGCCGTCAACGATTTTCTGGGGCGCAGCGAATCCGTTTTTCGTCCTTGCGATCATCAAGCCGCGGGTTCCCGTCGAGGCTTCGCGGACATCCTCGCCGATTTCATTGCGGAACACAATCGATCACCGCGTCTTCTTGCCGTCAAATCCAGAATTGCGCTGCGGTCTCGACAGCAAAATACTTCGCTTTGAAACGCGGGAGCGGGGCCAAGAGAAGGACACCTGAGAGATGAAAAAAAGCCCGCAAGGCTGGCCATGGGCACTCGATTGACCCAAAAAAAGCCGCACCCTTTTGGGGTGCGGCTTTCGGCTGTTGAAAGAGACGTTCGTGCTACTAGTCCTGGCCTTCGGTCGCAGCGGCCGCGTCTGCTTCGTCGTCCTTGCCGGAGAGGAAGTCGAGCGAGGCTGCGTCGTCGGCTGCTGCGAAGTCGGCCGCTTCGGGGAGTTCTTCGATCGGCGCCGGGACCGGGACTTCAGTGAGCAACTGAATGTTGCGGTAGTGTTCCAGACCTGTGCCGGCGGGAATGAGCCGGCCCATGATCACGTTCTCCTTCAAGCCACGCAGGTAATCCACCTTGCCTGCGACGGCCGCCTCGGTAAGAACGCGGGTGGTCTCCTGGAAGCTGGCTGCGGAGATGAACGAGTCGGTCGAAAGCGACGCCTTGGTGATGCCCAACAGCAGCGGACGGCCGGTTGCGGGACGCCCGCCTTGGGCGATGACGCGATCGTTTTCCTCGCGGAAGCGGAACTTGTCGACTTGCTCTTCCAGGAGGAAGGTGGTGTCGCCGACGTCTTCGACCTTAACCCAGCGCATCATCTGGCGGGAGATGGTCTCGATGTGTTTGTCGTTGATGTTGACACCCTGCAAGCGGTACACCTCTTGAATCGCGTTGACCAGGTAAGCCTGGGTGTACTTCTCGCCGAGAACCGCGAGCAGGTCGTGGAGGTTGAGCGGGCCGTCAATGAGCGCTTCTCCGGCGCGGACGTGCTCGCCCTCCTGAACGTTGATGTGCACGCCGCGTGGAATCGCGTATTCCTTGGACGTCTTGCCGTCCTCGCTTTCCACGTAGACCTTGCGCATGCCCTTGCTGATTTCGCCGTAGCGGACCGTACCGTCGATCTCGGAGATGACGGCTGGATCTTTGGGTTTGCGGGTTTCGAACAACTCGACGACGCGCGGGAGACCACCGGTGATGTCCTTGGTCTTGGTGGTTTCGCGCGGGATTTTCGCGAGCACGTCTCCGGCTTGAACTTCGTCGCCATCCTGCACCATTAAGTGGGCACGGGACGGCATGAGGTACTTCTTGCGGACCTTGCCAGAGGAATCGCGGACGAGGATCGCAGGCTGATGCTTTTCATCGCCCGGCGGCAGCGTGACCACGAGCTGCGACAAGCCGGTGACTTCGTCGACTTGCTCCTCGATGGTAAGGCCGGGACGCAGATCGTCGAACTTCACCGATCCTGCCGTCTCGGTCAGGATCGAGAAGGTGAAGGGATCCCATTCGGCGAGAATCTGGCCCTGGGTGACCGAGTCGCCGTCGTTGACGCGCAAACGCGCGCCGTAAACGACATGGTAGCGTTCCTTTTCGCGGCCCTTTTCATCGAGAATCACGATGAGGCCGGAACGGTTCATGGCGATGCGAGCGCCGCCGCGGCCTTCGACGTGGCGAAGGTCCACGAACTTCACGGTGCCGGCATTCTTGGCTTCCAGCGTGGAACGCTCGCTGACGCGTGTAGCCGCGCCTCCGATGTGGAACGTACGCATGGTGAGCTGCGTGCCGGGTTCGCCAATCGACTGCGCGGCGATGACACCGACGGCTTCGCCCATTTCAACCATGCGGCCGGTGGCGAGGTTGCGGCCATAGCAGAGCGCGCAAACGCCGCGCCGGGATTCGCAGGTGAGCACGGAGCGAATACGCACGCGCTCGATACCCGCGGCCTGGATCTGGTTCGCGAGTTCCTCAGTAATTTCCTGGTTCACGTCGACGATGACGTTGCCCTCGAAGTCTTTGATCTTCTCCAAGGAAACGCGGCCTACGACGCGATCACGCAATGGTTCGACTTCGACGCCAGCTTCGATGATCGGCTCGACGTAGATGCCGTCCGAGGTGCCGCAATCGTACTCATTGATGATGACGTCCTGCGCCACATCGACCAGGCGGCGAGTAAGGTAGCCGGAGTCGGCGGTCTTCAGCGCGGTATCGGCCAATCCCTTACGCGCGCCGTGTGTGGAGATGAAGTACTGCAACACGGTCAGGCCTTCGCGGAAGTTCGAGGTGATAGGCGTTTCGATGACTTCGCCGGACGGCTTGGCCATCAGTCCGCGCATGCCCGAGAGCTGGCGAATCTGCTGCTTGGAGCCGCGGGCGCCGGAGTCCGCCATGATGTAAACGGGGTTGATGTTGCCTTCGCGGTCCTGGCCTTCCAAGGCCTTGAACATTTCGTCGGCAACCTTTTCCGTAACGTCGCCCCAGATGGCAATGACCTTGTTGTAGCGCTCGCCGTTGGTGATGGCGCCGTCCAGGTACTGCTGCTGCACCTTGACGACTTCCTTTTCGGCGGTCTCGACAAGCTTGTACTTGTCGCTCGGGATGAGCATGTCGTCGATACCGATGGAGATGCCCGAACGCGTGGCGTAGGTGAAGCCGAGCGCCTTCAGGTGATCCAGGATTTCAACGGTAGCCTGCAGGCCGAAACGCAAGTAGGCGTAATAGACCAGTTGC
>Ga0126371_10003494_pt1 | contig 13769 bp, 13 predicted proteins | sample PanSoiMetaPlot_4_FD_110145 | JGI IMG/M metagenome (GOLD analysis project Ga0126371, IMG submission 110145) | Tropical forest soil microbial communities from Panama - MetaG Plot_4 | ecosystem: Environmental > Terrestrial > Soil > Tropical forest > Bulk soil | place: Panama | collected 2016-02-17 | reverse complement strand
CCAATAGATAATCAAGGTGCTTTGACGCGGTATAAAACGACCCCGTGCGGTGGGACAACCGCACTGATGTCCCGCGTGTCTTCTTCCTCTCGCCTGTCCATGGGTCGCGTTTTTGGGGCGAGCTGTTCTGTGACCAACAGCCAGAGATGCCTACTATAGGTTAGGCTTGCCTTGGCGGGCGATTTCCTCAATCTTCAAGACGATTTCTTTGAGCGTCTCGAGATTGTCAATCTTTTCCATGGAATCCAGCTTCAACGAATCCAAGATACGAGCCAAGCCTCGGCTCCAGTAATGCCGGCTGCGGCTTCCACGAAACACTTGACTTCGTATCCAATGCAGCATACATCTTTGCATACAATCCCGGGCAAGAGAATTTTTTAGCCCCGGAACTAATCCTTATTTATGTATGAAGGGAAGGTCTGTGATTCCCCAGTTTGCTCATGTGGCAGAACCAGTCTCTCCCTTGTCTCTCCTTCAGCCTAATGGAGAACTCGCGCGGGACGCTGTACCGCCGATGCCGGACGACCAGGTCCTCCAAGCTCTTCGGCTCATGATGTTGTCCCGGGCCTTCGACCGCAAGGGCGTCAGCTATCAGCGGCAAGGTCGTTTCGGGACATTTTCTTCCGTCCACGGCCAGGAAGCCTCTGTCGTAGGTTCAGCGTTTGCAATCGACCCGGCTCGAGATTGGATCGTCCCCTCATACCGCGAATTGCCGGCTCTGCTCCGCCAGGGATTGGCACTCGAAACGTTCATTCTTTATTTCAAAGGACACCCGGCTGGCGGATGCATACCGCGGGACGCCCGCTTATTGCCGATTCAAATCTCATTGGCAGCGCAGCTACCCCAGGCAGTCGGTCTCGCGTGGGGCTTGCAACTGCAAAAGATCGACGCAGTAGTCCTCACCTATTTCGGAGACGGCGCCTCTTCAGAAGGCGACTTTCACGAAGCCTGCAATCTCGCGGGAGTCGTGAAAGCGCCCCTGATTTTCTTTCTCCAAAACAACGGCTGGGCAATCTCGACACCTCGGGAGCGACAATCGGCAGCGCGGACCTTCGCCGAACGGGCTCCTGGCTACGGATTCGACGGCATGCTCGTGGATGGGAATGACCTGTTCGCGGTGTACGCGGCAACCAAGACTGCAGTCGATCGTGCCAGAGCCGGCCTTGGACCGACACTTATTGAGTCACTTACATATCGGCTAGGTGCGCACAACACCTCTGACGATCCCACACGCTACGTTAAGCCGGAGGCGCTCACGGCATGGAAGACTCTCAACCCCATTCTCCGCGTGCAGCGATACCTGACAGTTCGCGGACTTTGGAATGAACGTACAGAGTCAGATTGGGAGAACGAGGTATCGGACGAGGTCGATCGGGCGTTCGCCGCTGCGTTTGTGGTGCCACCTCCCGCACCTGATGATCTCTTTCAACACACCTACGCGGAACTGACGCAGCGACAGCTCCAGCAATTGAGCGGGACTAACTCGCAACTTGCTCAGCCGAAGAGAGCATGACTCATGCCGTTGATGAACATGCTCGAGGCGATACGAGCTGGCATCAGCACGGCCATGGAGGCCGACGACAAGGTTATGGTGCTCGGTCAGGATGTCGGGAAACTAGGCGGGATCTTCCGGGCTACCGATGGGCTGCTCGCGAGATTTGGGCAAAAACGCGTGGTCGATATGCCACTGGCCGAAAGTGTGATCGTCGGTTCCGCGCTCGGACTGGCCATATCCGGATTGAAACCGATCGTCGAAATCCAGTTTATGGGTTTTACCCTGCAGGCATTTCATCAAATTGTGCAACAAGTCGCCCGCATGCGTTACCGCAGTCGCGGACGTTTCACAGCCAGCGTTGTGATTCGCGCACCTTTCGGCGGCGGAGGAAAGACTCCAGAGCTGCATTCTGATGCCATCGAAGCGCAATTCACGCAGGCCCACGGATTGAAAGTCGTCGCTCCCTCCAATCCGCACGATGCCAAGGGTATGCTTTTGCGCGCCATCAATGACACGGACCCGGTGCTTTTTTGCGAGCCTCTTCGCGGATATCGTCTTGTCAAAAGCGAAGTGCCGTCCGAACCCGTTGAAGTCGACATCACCCGCGCGAACGTAGTCCGCAAGGGCAAGGACGTGACGCTGATCGCATGGAGCGCCGCAGTCCATCTCGCGCTTCAAGCTGCAGACGTGCTTTCTGCAGGTGGAATTGAGGCTACTGTGGTCGACGTTCGTTCCCTGTTGCCCCTAGACGCAGAGACTCTGGTGACAGCCACTCAGCAAACCGGACGCTGCGTAGTCGTGCACGAGGCTTCCATGACGGGAGGATTTGGAGCCGAGATCGCCGCGACGGTCGGCAAAGGTGCCTTCTATGAGCTGCAGGCTCCAATTGAACGGGTGACGGCTCCCGATGCACCCTATCCTTTGTCAGCGGCCGAGCTGATGTTTATCCCGAATGTCGAGCGCGTGGTCCATGCTGTGCGCCAGACATTGGTGGTTTGAATAAAAGCCTGTATCGCAAAGAGAGACGAACTGATGGCAAACACCAATCCGTCTTCGTCGTTCGACTTATCGGGCCGGGTTGCGATCGTGACAGGCTCGGGAAGGGGCCTGGGCGCTGCGATTGCTCGTGGGCTGGCGGAGGCAGGGGCTTCGGTCATGCTCTGTTCCCGAAGCGAAGCAGAACTCGAGCGCACCAAAAGCGAAATAACTCGGGCTGGAGGGAAAGCCCACATGATCGTCGCCGATACCAGTGACCGCCCCAGCTGTCAGCGTTTGACAGATTCGACCGTCGGTCATTTCGGGCGAGTCGATGTGCTCGTCAACAACGCGGGCATCGACGCTATTCATCCCGCCGAGGAACTCACGGACGAGGATTGGGACCGAGTCATGAATACGAACCTGAAAGGCTATTTCATCTGTTCGCAAGTGGTAGCCCGCCAGATGCTCGCGCAGGGAACGGGCGGTTCCATCATCAACAACTCTTCGATCTGCTCCATCATTGGTGTGAACGGCCTCACTGTGTATTCCGCGACCAAAGGCGGTGTGAACCAACTAACTCGGGTGATGGCTGTCGAATGGGCCACGCGCGGCATCCGCGTGAACGCAATTGCGCCGGGCTACTTTGACAACATCATGCAGGATGCAACCGCAGAACACGATCGCTCCGACAAACAAAAGCAGGTAATTGCATTTACCCCGATGAGGAGACGCGGTCGACCGGAAGAGTTGATTGGTCCAGTCGTCTTCTTAGCATCCGACGCGTCCTCATACGTCACTGGGGCAATCCTCTTCGTGGATGGTGGATATACCGCACAGTGACCCAGAGCCCTGTGCCAGCGTCCAGTAATGCATTTCTCGCGGCCTGGAGGTAATCTGCGACCGGCGACTCAGGAGTACACCATGGCACGGATTTTCGACTACATGCGCCGATACGGCCATAAGAAACTGGTCATGTGCAATGACGCCGACAGCGGCTTGCGTGCAGTCGTCGCGATCCATTCGACGCACCTGGGTCCCGCCGCCGGCGGCCTTCGCATGTGGCCGTATGCAAGTGAAGAGGACGCGATCCTGGATGCGTTGCGTCTCGCTCGTGGCATGACCTACAAGTATGCTGCTGCGGGTGTGAACCTCGGAGGCGGGAAAGCCGTCATCATTGGCGATCCTAAACGAGACAAGAATGAAGCCCTCCTTCGCGCTTTCGGGCGTTTTGTCGATCAGTTAGGTGGCGAGTACATCACCGGAGAAGATGTCGGCACGACCCTGAGCGACATGGAGATCATCTTCACCGAGACAAACCACATTGTGACATTGCCAACCCATTGTGGGGGCGCGGGAGATATTGCACCCGCCACGGCACAAGGTTGCATCGCAGCGACAAAGGCATGCGCAAAGCGTGTCTGGGGCACCGACGAGCTGCGAGGCCGGCGGTTTACCCTTCAAGGGTTGGGAGCGGTGGGCTACAACGCTCTTCGGCTGCTAGTGAAAGAAGGAGCCCAAGGAATCGTAACGGACATCGATCCGCAAAAAGTTGATTCGGCGGTTCAGGAATTCGATGTGGCTGCGGTTGCTCCCGACAAGATCTACGGTCAAGACGTGGACATCTTTGCGCCGTATGCACTGGGCGCCGTGATCAACGATGAGACGATATCGCAACTGCGCGCCAAGATCGTTGTGGGCTCGGCGAACAACATTTTCGCGGAAGAACGACACGGTGACGAGCTGGAGCGCCGAGGCATTGTGTATGCCGTCGACTACGTAGCGAATTCAGGAGGAACAATCTTTGACACCGATCGTTTACGCAAAGGCGGCTTTCAGCCCGCTCGCGCTTGGGCTAACGTGAACAAAATATACGATCGAATTGAAGAGGTCTTTGCCTTAGCCGATCGGGATCACATTCCGTTTTATACCGCTGCCGACCGCCTCGCGGAACAGAGAATCGCCTCGCTCAAGTCCGTACGGTTGCTGGACCCAGCAGGGCTTCCGGGCTAGCGAGGCGCACCTTATAAGCCGATGAGACATGCCCCTGTATTGGGAGCCATTAGCTTGGTCGTTAATTTTGGGGCGTAGCAACATGGAACCGGGATTTGGGGCCCTCACTGGTATTCCACTGCCATTGCGGCTACACCGCTGCCTTGCGCATGGACAGGAGCAACGCTTTTTCTGCGGTGGCACCAACTGCCGGCATGGTTCGAGCCGCTTCCCAATAACTCAGGCCACTGAAGCGCCCGGATCATCCGGGCGGCCGCCTCGCGCGATGATTTGGTCAACCTTACGAGCCATAGGGTTTCCTTTCCTTGGCTCGCAACAGAGGCACACAACTGACGCACTCCCGTGGCGTCAAAGCACAAAATATTCAAGTCGCTTCAGTGAAAAATAGATAATCGGCCGTCACTCGTCCATCCCCGTTGATCCCGAGACCTATCAGACGACAGAGACATCGGTGGTTGGCTTGCACCATATATACCGGCAGCCAAATAGTCACGGCTGCAGAAATGATCCTCGCGAACGAGCAACCACCGACTGCCGCAGGCCCGCCATAGCTGATCACCGTTGTTATTACAAGTAATCCACTTTCACGAAATGGCGCAATCATAAGAGATGCCCTAATCGTCGATCGCAAATCATAGAAGAATCTTCCTGGCTTGGGCGTATTTTCCATCCCACCCGATGCCCAGCTCGCCGGCTTCATCACTGCAAAGGAAAGCCAGCCCGTATTCGAGATCCACACCGGCTCTAGCATTCCATAAAATTGGCTTCACTCCCCTAACCCCAAAACCGCATCGACTCCGTTAGCGGTGATCGGCTGCCTCAATGACACTCTTTTGCCGCATGACGCTTTCGACATCTTCCACGGTGTAGGGCATTCCCTTCGACAGGACGTCATACCCTGTATTGGTGACCAGAACGACATCCTCTAGAAAAATTGCGAAGTTCTGCTGCTTCGAATAGAGTACCGGCTCAATCGCGAATACCATTCCCGGCTGTAGGGGTTCATCATCCGAGGGACCCGCTCCAATGACATTCATGTCCTGATAGTGACCCAACGAGGAATGGGTCCCTAGTTCACGAATAAAATCTTCGAGCGCTGACCTCAGGTAAGACTCCTGGGTCGTGGATGATTCGTCGCGTGCGCATGCAGTACAGATTTTCAACAAATCCCGCTGCGTTAAGCCTGGCCGAACACTCCTCTCCACTTTTAGAAAGCATGGAAGATATGCTTCGTACAAAACCTTCTGTTCGGAAGAAAACTTGCCCGATACTGGCGCACTTCGACCGATATCACTAACGTAGTAGCCGACTTCTGCACCAACATCTAAAAAGACACCCTCTCCCGCGTTCATCCGCCGATCGAGATGGTAGTAGTCACTCCATAAGGGAAGGAGATTCATGAATGAATTAGGACCGGACATAACGTTGAACGCAAATGTCGGCGCGACGCTTCCTTGGCGGACAAACACGTACTCCATCACCGCCGCAATGTCATGATCGTAGAGACCAGGTCGAATCGCTCTCATGCCTTCGACGATTCCATGTGCCGCAATTTCGTTCGCGCGACGAAGGAGACGAATCTCTTCCGGCTGTTTGATTTTCTGCATGTCCAGCAGAATCGGATACAGACTCACTATCCTTTCGCCAGGAAATATTTCAGCTAGCTTGCGCGCAAACTGCGTCTCCTCAGTTACAGGTTCGCCGAATCCGGGCGGGAAGACGCCGGTAAGTGCCCCCGTCTTGCCATAAAGTGTTCCTGCTTGAAGAAATGGCTCGTAGAGTGCATAGAGAACGGAATAGACTGTGGACCGTTGGAAAACATCGTGGAGAAATTGAGCCGCTGGAAACGGGCCACTCACATAAGTCAGTTTTTTTAGTTCCTGTAGTTCCCTCTCGCCCTTCCAATCGCTGTAGATTCTGACCTCCCTCAGCTTTGGGTCGATCAGTACAACAGAGTCCGGTACCTCGATACCCGTGAGGTAGTACAGATTTTTTTCCTGTTTGAAGTTAAAGTCGGAATATGTCGAATCGAAAACTCGAAGCTCACGTTTCCGATACCAGGAAATTTCGCCACGAAGCAAAACCAGCCCATCGGGGCAGCGGCGATAGAGTTCATCCAAACGATTCCGATGAAATTGAGGAGACAATTTCTCCGGCCGCGCCACTGCATCCGATGCAGACGCTACTTGCACAACGCACAGCATCGAGAGAACAACTCTCAACACGTGCTCTCGAAGCACTGTGTCACCTTCCTGATAATCAGAAGTGAACTTTAAGACCGAACTGCAACTCGCGTGGTTCATTCGCACTGAAAATCTGTCCGAATGTCGGTGTCCCAAACTCTCGGTTCGCCAAATCGAAATTGGGATGATTCAGCAGGTTAAACGCTTCGGCGCGGAATTCCAGATTGATCCGCTCCGACAGCGGAGTGAATTTTGCTAGCCCAATATCGAGAGATGCGTATCCAGGACCGGTAATGACACCTCTGCCTGCATTCCCGAATTGGCCAAGCGGCTGGAGTTGAAACGCGTTGACGTTGAACCACGCATTCGGTGTCTTTGGCCCGTTGTTGGGATCCCCAACCAGGTTGGGGCGATCACTGAATGCTCCAGTTTCGCTCTGGTCGTTGGTCAGAAGCGGAGTTTCCGGCCTTCCAGCTTGGGCCACGAGGATACTATTCAGCCGCCAGCCACTGACCAGCTTTTGAATAAACCCAGTAGCATTTGAAGCTAAAACTTTACCCTGTCCGATCGGCAACTCGTAGACGGCATTGAGGACCACACGATGTCTGGTATCAAACGCCGATCGAGCTTTCTCCGCGGCGATATCGGTAGAGTTCTGTGGCGCACCGCTGTGCTCGTCCGAGAAATTCGACAAAGATCCCCCACCAGTATCCAGTGATTTTGAGAATGTGTAACTGGCAGAGAGGACCAATCCGTGCGAGTAACGTTTCTCCGTCCGCAAAATCAGGCCTTGGTACCAGGAATCGAAGGCTGGCGCAGCAATCTCGAGGTCGACGCCCAGTATCGGCCAGCGGGGAGTACCGCCGGGTACCGGCTGATTTGGCAGGGTAGTGCCGTCAAGGTGAATACCCCGAGATCCAATGTATTCGGACTCGATCATGAAACTCGAGCCGAACTGCTTCTCGATGCTCAAGTTCCACTCAGGCAAATACGCGTCTGGGAAGTTTTTCGTTGGTCCTTGCCCCAGGATCACGTTCGTAGCGGGGTTGCCGAGTGAAGTCGCTGCGGAAATTGGGGCCGTCGGATCAAAGTTGAGGAACAACTCCAATCCCGTGAAAGGAGGATTGAAACCCATGATGCCGAAGCGCCCGCCCAGGAGCCCGGTATTATAGAACAGTCCGAATCCACCACGTATCACTAGCGAATCTGTTAGCGAATAGGCAAAACCGATTCGAGGCGCAAAGTTGTTGTAGTCATTGTTGGTTAGTTGATCTGGGTACCCAAGTTGCGATGAGGTCTCGAACGGAACGCCAGGAAAGCGTGCAAAGTCGGCGGCGGGATTGGTATGTCCAGGAGTTCCGGGTATCACGAACCCGCCAATCTCGGGGGCGAAGTTTGCCATCTTGCCATCACGCTCGCGGAAGCGCGAATTGATGTCGTAGCGGATTCCCAGGTTCAGGGTCAGCCGACTGGTCAACCGCCAGTCGTCCTGCAAGTAAGCTCCTACTCGATAGCCAATGCCATGCAACGTGGGGTTACCGGTGAGAGCTGTTGCCACAGATGGGTAACCCAGCAGGAAGTCCGCAAACGGATTCCCGGTAAACGTTCCCAAGAACTTATATTGCCCCGCGGTATTAAAGACGAACTCGGTGCGTACAAGTGATTTGCTGTATGCTCCTCCGAATTTCAACGAGTGTTTCCCAACGTTGCGCACCACGTCGTCCATCAGGGAGAAGACATTATTTCTGGTGAAAAGCTTCGTTGTGGCGTCGCCCAGCGTACTGAAACCCGGTATGACCATGCTTGGGTATCCCGCTCCCAGCGGCGGCGGATTCGTACCCTGGAAGCCGAACTCACTCACAAAATTCACATTCGAGTTCGCTGACTTTTGTCCTGCATCGAGGTAGTTATATCCGAACCTTAATTGGTTTAGGAAGCTCGGATTGAAAACATGGGTGTATTGCAAGGCCAGATTGCGACTCCGTTGTGTGGTTAACTGCCCAAACCCTGGTGGAGGAAGTGGGCTACCCGACGACAAGTCTACAGTGGCCGGATAGGGCTCGAGATCATTGACATTGGAGTATATGAAGCGCCCAAATATCAGGTTGTTGTTATTGAAGGTGTGGTCAATCCGCGTCGTGAACTGGTTCATTGATAAATCGCGGTCACCAAACCCAGTGAAGTTCCGTCCCGGCCCAATGATGGTCGGAAGCGGCACATTGGCCAGCATGGCCTTCGCGAACGGCGCAATCAGCGCGTCCGGGATTTGGTCATTCGTGAACGGTTGCTGAGTCGCCGGATCGATGATCGGTCCCATGCCTGTGAAATTTCCATTCCGCATGTCTTGGCTCGGGAGCGCTGCACCCAGAGTGATGCCTTTAAAGATCCTGCTGCCCTCGTAGTTACCAAAGAAAAAGGTCTGATTGTGCCGGATTGGCCCACCGAGACTCACCCCAAACTGATTCTGACGGAACGGTGGCTTGATCGGGCCATCGAAATAGTTCTTGGCGTCCAGCACGTCGTTCCGCAAAAACTCATAAACCGTGCCACGCAGAGCGTTGGTGCCGGATTTGGTGGAGATGTTGACCTGGGCACCCCCATGACCTCCGAATTCAGCAGAGTAGTTGCTTGTGTGAACCTTAAATTCCTGAATTGCATCGATTGAGGGAGATACTGTCAGACGCTCGTAGATTTCATCCCGGATGGGCACGCCGTCCAGCAGGAATACGTTGTCTTCGAAGCGAGTACCGTTGGCATTAGCGGATTGGCCAGAGAGCGCCAGTGGGCTGCTCAGCGTTCCTTTTACCTCCGGCACCACACCCGCGGTTAACAGAGCGAGTTGGATGAATTGCCGCCCGTTTAGAGGTAGTTGTGTTACGCGCTGGTTTTCAATAACCTCGCCTGATTCGGCGGTATCAGTGTCAAGTAGAGGCGCGCTTCCCTCCACATTGATTTTCTCAGACACGCTACCCACTTGCAGAACAAAGTCCAGGCGAACTCGACTATTGATCTGGAGTTCAAGCGAGGGCCGTTCTTCGGTTGTAAAGCCCGCATGCTCGACCCGAACAGAGTAATTTCCAACCGGCAACAGGTTGATAACGTATTCGCCGTCTTCGTCTGAGAGTGCCGATCGAGAGACGCCCGTCTGGAGGTTCGTTGCAGTGATTGATGCACCTCGCACTGAGGCGCTGGTAGGATCCTGCACACTCCCAAGGAATGTCCCGGTTGTCACTTGAGCCTCAATCGAACAAGACAACACACAAATGGTGAGCAAGAGTAGAACACGATCACAACGTTGCGGTACCTTGAAAGTCGGCATAGGCTTTCCTCTTCGCGAGAAAGTTGGGCCGGATAACCAGAAGCACGAAGAAGTTTTGTAAACCCCCCCGCGTCATTGACGGTGGATTCTACCCCTAAATATCCAAGGTTGTTAAGCGGAAACGTGATCCTGGAAGCTTGGGTGCCAAGTTGGATTGTTGTGGCCGCGAATCTCTACCAGTGCCGATGGAAGGGTTTACGCTGGGAAACGACAAAACGGATTTAACGCGGAGATGGGAAGGGACACAACCCGCACGCCGTGCCCGTTCCCATGCAGAGCCGCCTGTGCCGGCTTATCGGCTGCATCGGCGAATCACAGGTCGGCCGGACAATCCGGTTGTTCCAATCCAGGTTTTCCGTACGGATACGATAAAGCTCTCTTCCGTTCCGCATTCCGGTGTCCCTGGCAGGATGATGACATCCCGAAACAGCTCGAACATCGGAGGTTTCCAATTGCAGCACTTAGCAGCGGCCAGTAACTTCTGTTCAGCATCATCACCCAGCCTCAGTGTGCGCCCCTGCTCCGGCCACAGCTTGAATTTTGGAACCTTGATGAGGAGATTCCACTCTTCTCTCTTGTGGAGCATCCGGCGCAGCGTTCGTAATGCACAGTTCTCGTTCGCTGCTGAACTTATGCGGCTTTTCTTTGCTTTTCTTTGATAATGATGAGATCGATCAGATTGGCTTTCGTTTAGCCAAGCAGTTAGGTCACCAACAGATCTATGGAGTCGACTCCAAATTGGACATGGATTTTGATCGCGTCATGCATTTCGCGGAAGGGCACGGTCAGGCTGCTGCCCTGCAAAAAGTTGTGGATACCGGAGAGGCTTTCACCAAGGACATAGATGCTGAACTTGCGAAGTCGCGCATCACTGAGGTTTTACGTAAAATGAATTCGCCCGGTGAACTACCGCGGAATAACGAGCTTTACATGCGCATGGCTCTGATCGGTGGGAATAGTGACTACGCCAGTGCTGACGTTGTGGGCCAGTGGTACACCCGTAATCTCCGCATTTATGCAAACATCCGTCGCCCGATTCATTCTCCTACGGACCGTGCGCTTGTGCTATTCGGGCAAGGGCATGAGTTTCCTCTGGAGCAGTTTATCGTTGATTCGGGCGTTTTAGCCTTAGATCAGTTTGATGATCTCAAATAGCGTGTTGCGGAGTTTTCCTGTCGGGACGGGATTACGAGCTCGTAGACCGGCAGCGTGTTTCGCCGGGATCAAAACCATGAGCGGCATGCTGATCGGCATTGGCTCAACACAGGATTCTACGCTTAGTGAGAGTCTGGCAGTGCAAACGTTGTTCCCCTCATTGCTTGGGGAAGCACCGGATCATCAGTCGCGCCTCGTACGGCGAGTTATAAGGTTCAAAGCATACGATGCAGACCTGATCGAATGGGAAACGCTGAGCAGCATGCGTATGGATATCGCAGCCTTTGCTCGCAGAAGCCCGCGAGACGCCTGTTAGGGAGCGCAACGAACGAACGGAGGATGAGTGAGATCAAGTAGACGTTTTCATATCGTGCGTTTTATCGCCATGCTGTTGTTTGCCGTTTCCGCCTTTTGCTCGTCGATCACGCTGAGGGCCCAACGAATCCGACCAGCGGACGAGGCCATGATGGCACCGACTCCGCCCATGGGATGGAACAGTTGGGACTCCTACGGCTTACGCATTAATGAACAGCAATTTCGCGAACATGTAGAGGCGTTAGCTACGAAGCTGAAGCGTTTTGGTTATACGTATGCGTCATCGATGAAGGCTGGTACATGATCAATCCCGAGGACAGGCCCAAACCGGACCTGCTGAAGTATGCGTTGGACGAAAACGGCCGATTCATACCTGTGCCGGCGCGTTTTCCTTCGGCTCTACAAAACGGCAAGAATACCGGTCTCAAGAAGCTCGGGGAATGGATCCACTCGAAGGGACTCAAGTTCGGGATTCACATTATCCGGGGTATTCCTCGCGAAAATGTTCTGCGTAACCTGCCAATCGAGGGTTCAGATTTTAGAGCTCAAGATGCCGCCGACCAAAATGATCCCTGTCCCTGGGATCCTACAAGCTGGGGAATCAAGAACAACGAGGCCGGTCAGGGCTGGTACGACTCTCTGCTGCGGCAATATGCCGCGTGGGGCGTCGATTTTCTGAAGTTGACTGCATAGCGGACCATCCGTACAAGGCTACAGAGATCCGCCAGATAGCATTGGCGATTCAACACAGCGGGCGCGATATTGTTCTGAGTCTTTCGCCGGGACCGACATCGGTCGAGCACCATGCAGAAGTGGTTGAACTGGCGCAGATGTGGCGCATTTCGAATGATATCTGGGATCTTTGGGATGGCGGTAGTCGGGAGTTCCCGATCGGCATCAGGAATCAGTTCGAAAATGCCGCGCGTTGGGCTGAATATTCTCGATCAGGCCACTGGCCTGATGCCGATATGTTGCCTGTGGGCGAGTTGAGTCCGTTCCCAGATGTGGGACCGGGACCGAGACATACGAGGCTCTCACCTGACGAACAGCAGACACAATTAAGTCTGTGGGCCATGGCGCGCAGCCCACTAATTGTCGGTGCCAATCTCACCTTACTCGACAAGGAGACCCTCCGCCTATTGACCAATTCCGATATCTTAAGGATTGACCAGACTGCTCTGGCGTCCCGGCAGGTTTTACACGAAGGCGGTCTTGTCGTCTGGATTGCGGCCCTGCCCGGCAATCGTCATGCTTTGGCCGCATTCAATGTGGGTGAAAAAGCAATCACGGTGGACCGCGCTCTGGCAAGTTGCGGGCTTCCAGCAGCTCAGCACAACGTGAAGAACGCCTGGACCGGAGAGCGCTTGAAAGTCACTTCGCGTATCAACATGACGCTCGAACCACATGCCAGCACTGTGCTGATACTCGACTAGAAATAGACCACGAAAAAGGCGTGGGTTGGTCCAATCGACGATTGGCGATTGCGGCTAACATTTATCTTCGAGAACAGGGCCTTGGACCTGGGCTTATTCATGGCATTCGGCTGCACTTTGTACAGTAAACACGGGTTCTTGTAGTACCGTGTCCTGCGGTAATCTCGAGATTTAACGCCAGCTATGCGCGGATGACCGATTACATTGAGACAATGATGATCTTCCCTGTCATTGCGCTCGCCTTGGCTGGATTGATGCTTTGGGACTTCTGACCAGCCGAAAAATTCGCCATATAGATCGTCGCCACTACGCGACCTTTGTCGGTTTCATTGCAGGTGCCATTACCCTGACAGGCGTAACGCTGGATGTGGTCGTAAGTGCCATCCACGCATCCACGGACAATTAAGTGCTCACGATATGGGCGTGCCTCAGCAGGTTTTCAACGTAGTTGTCGGGTGGTTAACATCCTTTCCATCCCCGTCGCCTTTTTCGCTGTCCTGTTCAGCCGTGGAATCGAGCGCATAGTCCTGACTCGGTGGCACCCTTGTGGTTTCCTTCATGCTTCTCCTGACCATTGCAGGGCATTTTGGTGACTAGATTCCCACTATTCTGAATACACGTTCCAGCATGGCCGACCTTGCTAGCGCCTGATTAAAAGAGCCAATCAAAGAGAGTATTACACCAAACTGACGAAATCAGCGTTAACACTTGTAACTGTTCGGTTACGAGTTCAATCGCGATGTTTCGTCATTGATCAACGGCTTCGTGGTTTCCGGGTAGCCGACGATCCATGCCCAGACAGGTGTTTCGTCGGAAGCTGTCAGTGGGATCTGTCGCCTGACTACTCGTTTCGAAGGGCAACTACCGGATCGACCTTGGCT